>PDWI01000706.1_pt1 | contig 103893 bp, 93 predicted proteins | sample 1430891 | NCBI WGS metagenome assembly PDWI01 (sample SAMN01162508, study PRJNA174530) | Oral metagenome, whole genome shotgun sequencing project. | biome: Marine environment; feature: Marine mammal; material: Swab sample of the gingival sulcus; isolation source: swab sample of gingival sulcus... | reverse complement strand
GATATCCATCGACAATTTCAGGCGGAAACAATTCTGGAAAAAGCCTGATGCGTTCATCAATGCATCTCCTGAAATCTTCCGGTGAATGAATGGTGCGTTCATAATCATCTTGACAAAAGGGCAAACATATGATTTTGTTATTATAGTTAGCGGATCTTGGGTCTGCTATTCCCATATAGTTAGAGGCCTTCTTTGGCGGGGATGTGCCTCTAACTATATGAAATTATTCATCAGAAATATATATAAATATTTAATAATATCAATATGCTGCGTTGTATTCAGGATCCTTCCGCAATGATTTGAGTTGCTCCCTGTCACGCTCCCCAAAATCCGTTATAATAAGGAAAATCCCGTGTCCAGGAATTCTTCTGAACCATTGGCGGCATCGCTGGCCGGCGGCATCCAGGAAATCATCCGGAAACTGGGCGGCGCCAGCGCCGGGCAGGATGACCGAACCCTGATCAATTTGTTTGGCGAAGCAGTGGGACGAGGCATTATCAAGGAATTGAGGGATGGCGGCTTGCTCCCCCAGCCGGCTGCCAGCCAGGCCGCAACCCCTGGTCAGGCCGCTGGGGCGTCACCATCCGCGCCTCCGGCCCCGGAAACCTCTCCGAACCCGAAAAAGAAAAAAGACCACGAATGCCGGAATGTCATGGGCGGCTATACCGGCCGGTGCAGTATCTGCGCCCAGCCCATCCAGAGGGAGAACTGATCGGAAATGATGGAAGCGCCGCTTCCTTTATGGTGAACCCAGGCGATTCGGTTCGCGGTTTTCAGCATTGCGCTCATCTGCCGGTCCCCACCAGCTTTCTGACCTTCTCCAGAGTCGGCATCGCAATTTCGCGGGCTTTATCCGCGCCTTTTTTACGGACTTCCGCCACATAGTCCAGATTTTTCTCCAGATCCTCGCGTTTCTGGCGGAAGGATGCGAAATAAGCGGTATACACTTCCAGCAGTTCCTTCTTTGCATCTCCGTAGCCATACCCGCCTGCGCGAAATTTATCCGCCGCCTCCTCCTGGATCAAGGGTTCGGGCAGGGTAAATATCTCATCGAACGTACCATTGAATTTCACGGCGATATCCCGGGTTACTTCCATCGGTCTCCGTGTCCTCTTGTAATACCCAGCTTCCGGTGAGCAAACAGGCTGTTTCTGGAAAATATAACAAATTGGATTAACTGTTAAAAGTTGACGAATTCCGTTTTATCTGATATGATTTATTATCTGATATGACTTGTTGACAAATACCTCCGCCAAAAGGAATTCATCAAAATGGATACGACCTTGAACGGAATAGAAAATCAAATTACAAAGTCGATGTCATGGGCCTTGTTATCGCCGTTCCTGTTGCGGTCAATGATGCCGGAGGCCGCCTGCACCAAATAATCCAACCAATCTGGGGAATAATATCATGTCAAAACAGGTCCAAACCGCAATTTCGCCCACCCGCGCTGAAGACTACGCGGAATGGTATCAACAGGTGGTCAAAGCCTCGGATCTGGCGGAGCGCTCTCCGGTCCGGGGCTGCATGGTGATCCGTCCCTGGGGTTACGCCCTGTGGGAGAACATCCAGCGCGATCTGGACGGAATGTTCAAGGAGACCGGCGTGCGCAACGCCTATTTTCCTTTGTTCATCCCCCTGGGTTTTCTGGAAAGGGAGGCCGAGCATGTGGAGGGATTTGCCAAGGAGTGCGCCGTGGTCACCCATCACCGCCTGGAAAAAGGCGGGGAAGGCGGCCTGGTTCCGGCCGGCAGGCTGGCCGAACCGCTGGTGGTGCGGCCCACGTCCGAAACCATTATCGGCGACAGCTTTTCCCGCTGGATCAAAAGCCACCGCGATCTGCCCGTGCTGCTGAACCAGTGGGGCAATGTGGTCCGCTGGGAAATGCGAACCCGGATTTTCCTTCGCACCAGTGAATTTCTCTGGCAGGAAGGTCATACGGCCCACGCCACGGCGGAAGAGGCGGAAGAGCGCACCCGGCAGATGCTGGAAATCTACGCGGATCTGGCGGAAAACCATCTGGCCATGCCCGTGATCCGGGGATGGAAAACCCCGGGCGAGCGCTTTCCCGGCGCGGTGGACACCCTGTGTATCGAGGCCATGATGCAGGACCGCAAGGCCCTTCAGGCCGGCACCTCCCATTTTCTGGGCCAGAATTTCGCCAAAGCCTCCCAGATCCGGTTCCAGAACCACAAGGAGCAGGAGGAATACGCCTGGACCACGTCCTGGGGTGCGTCCACCCGGCTCATCGGCGGATTGATCATGATCCACGGGGATGATGACGGCATCATTCTGCCTCCGCGCGTGGCCTCTTCCCATGTCGTGATCCTCCCCATTATCCGCAAGGAAAAAGACCGGGCCGCCATTATCCGATACTGCGAAAACCTGCGCAATCAGCTGCGGGATATCCGCTACCACGGCGAACGCGTCCGGGTGGAGATCGACGACCGTGACGCGGGCGGTGCCAGGAACTGGGAATGGATCAAGAAAGGCATTCCCATCCGGCTGGAAATCGGTCCCCGCGATATGGCCGAGGATGCGGTCTTCATGGCCCGTCGGGATAAATCCCACCGGGACAGGGAAAGCCTTCCCCGCAGGCAGTTCGTGGAGCGGTTGCCGGGGTTTCTGGACAATATCCAGAAAGTCCTGTATGAGCGGGCCCTGGCCCATCAGAACGAATATACCCGGGATATCGACAGCCGGGTTGAATTCAATTCCTTTTTCACCCCGGAGAACAGGGCGCATCCGGAAATTCACGGCGGATTCGCCCGGTCCCACTGGTGCGGATCTGCGGAATGCGAAGCCGCCATCAAGGAGGAGCTGCAGGTGACCATCCGCTGCATTCCTTTTGACGCGGAAGAAGAAGACGGCTTCTGCATCCGCTGCCGCGAAAAGAGCCGGCGCCGGGTTATTTTTGCCAAGGCATATTGATCCGTCTTCCGGCATCTGATCCTGGACACACACGGACACCCAGCCATGCTGCGCATCACGGATATTCTGGACAAGGTTTATGGCTATGCCCCATCGGCCGATCTTGATATCGTGGACCGGGCTTATGTTTTTTCGGCCCGGGTCCACCAGGGACAGGTGCGCCTTTCAGGCGAGCCGTATCTTTCCCACCCCCTGGAAGTAGCGGGACTTCTGGCGGATATGAAGCTGGATCCGGTGAGCATCGCAGCCGGGCTTCTGCATGATGTGCTGGAAGATACGGATACCACGGCGGCCGAAATGGAAGAAATTTTCGGCCCCGAAGTGACCCGGATTGTGGAGGGCGTCACCAAACTGAGCAAGGTGGAAGCCACCAGTGCGGCCCATCGACAGGCGGAAAGCATCCGCAAAATGATTCTGGCCATGGCCAGTGATATCCGGGTCATTCTGATAAAACTGGCGGACCGGCTGCACAATATGCGGACTCTCAAATACCACCGCAAACCGGAAAAACAGCGCAGCATCGCCCGGGAAACCCTGGACATCTACGCGGCCATCGCCTCCCGGCTGGGGATGTATTCCATCAAGAAGGAGCTGGAAGATATCGCCTTTCGCTATGCCAGTCCCGACGAATTCAAACGCATTGAGAGCCTTGTGGCCAAGGACAAAACCGAGCGTGAGGATTATATCAAGGATATGCGGGTCATCCTGGAGGAGAAAATGGCGGACGCAGGCCTGCCCTGTACGGTGATCGGCCGGTACAAGCATTTTTTCAGCATCAGCCAGAAAATGAGTTCCCAGCATCTGGACTTCAATGATATCTACGATATCATTGCCTTTCGGATCATCCTGGATTCCAAGTCCCAATGCTATGAGGCTCTCGGCATTGTCCACGATATATGGAAACCCATCGACAAGAAATTCAAGGACTATATCGGCCGTCCCAAACCGAATATGTATCAGTCCATCCATACCACCGTGATCGGTCCCTATGGGGAACGGGTGGAAATTCAGCTGCGGACGTGGGAGATGGACCGGGTGGCCAAAAGCGGCATCGCAGCCCACTGGAGTTATAAAGAAGGCAAATCCATTGACGAAAACATCAGCCGCCGTTTTGAATGGATCCAGAATTTATTGGAGAATCAGGAAAATGTATCAGATCCCGATGAATTCCTGGAAATGGTCCGCATTGATCTCTTTCCGGAGGAAGTCCATGTGTTCACGCCCACGGGCGAAATAAAAAGCCTGCCCAAGGGCGCCACTCCCGTGGATTTCGCCTACCTGGTCCATACGGAGGTGGGGCATCGGTGCGTGGGGGCCAAAGTGAACGGCCGCATGGTCCCTCTGCGGTATGAATTGCAGACCGGTGATTCCGTATCCATCCAGACGGCCAGGAATCACCATCCCAGCAAGGACTGGCTTGGCTTTGTCAGGACCAGTAAGGCCCGCAACCGCGTCCGTCAGTGGGTCAGGGCCGAGACCCGCAAGGAAAGTATGGTGCTGGGGCGGGAACTTTTGGAAAAGGAATTCCGCAAGCATAAAATGAGCCTGGCAGCAGTCCTGAAAACCAGGGAAATGGCCGCTGCGGCAGAGGAATTCAAATTCCCGCACACGGATGATCTCATCGCCCATGTGGGGTATATGAAGCTCACGCCGTCGCAGGTGGTCAACCGGTATTTCCGGCTCATCGGCAGAGACGGCGCCGACCTGCCCGCAGATGCGCCGGACGTTCCGGGGGAAGACATCCCCAGACGCGATATCCCCGCCGACCGGAAACCCCAGATTACGGTGCGGGGCCTGGACGATATTCTGGTGCGGTTCGGCAAATGCTGCCAACCGGTGCCGGGCGATCGGATTATCGGGTTTATCACGAGGGGGAGGGGCGTGACGGTCCACCGGACGAGCTGCGTCAATGCGCTGGCCTCAGATCCCCGACGGCAGATAGAAGTGGCGTGGAGCGATAAGGAAGGCACGGAATACCCCGCCGCCATTCGAATCACTGCCTCGGACCGGTCCGGACTGCTGGCGGATGTTACCGGCACAATCGCCAAATGCAAGGTCAATATTCTGGATGTCCATTCCAGTGTCAATCCGGACGATCAGACCGTGGGTATCCATATACGAATGGCCGTCAAAAACGCGGAGCAGCTCTTGCGTCTTGTGGCGGCCATCCAGGGAATTCCGGGCATCCTTCAGGTGGAGCGGGCGGATGCCTGAATCCGGAGGGAAAAACGGGCTCAGCCGGCCTTCACCACCCGGTTGGATTTGATGCAGTTGGTGCAGACCATTATGCGCCTGGCCCGTCCGTCCCGCAACGCGCGTACCCGCTGCAGGTTGGGATTAAAGCGGCGTTTGTTCACATTATGGGCGTGGCTGACATGATTGCCGACCATGGGTTTTTTCCCGCAGATTTCACATTTTTTCGACATGGTGTTCTCTCCTTGATATTCTTCGATATTCTTCCGGCCAAAATCACAATCCCGAAGCGTACACCAGCCAGCCGCCGGAGTAAAGTTATTTCTGGAAGCCGTTCCGCGATGATTCCGTTTTTCATGATAATGGTCATTAGATTCATCCCCCTGCCGCTCCGGAAAAAAAGAGTTTGTAATCCGGCGTCGCCCGTCGTAAAATTTTCACCCGGTGAATCAAGAAGAGATCTCCGCGTATGGTGGAACCTGTTCCCGGTATATTTCCCGATCCCTGAGATGGAAGGCTTTGCGGATGAAACGCTCCGCAGTGGAACGCCTGCGGCAATTCCTGGCCTGTTTTCAGGCAAAAGACCAGGTGCTGATCCTCATCAATGCAGACCCTGACGCCATTTCCTCGGCCATGGCGGTGCGGCGGCTGCTCTGGCGAAAAACGGCCGGGATCGTGATCGCTTCTGTTAATACGGTCAAGCGGCCCGATAATCTGGCCATGATCCGCCTGCTGCGGGTGAACCTGCGCCATGCCAGGGATATCGACCGGGCCGACTTTGACCGGGTCGTGCTGGTGGACAGTCAGCCGGATCATGGCGATGCCTTCGCTCCCTTTGCCAGGATAGACGCAGTCATTGATCATCATCCCCGGGGAAACCTGCCGAATCTGGCCTTTTGCGATATCCGGCCGGAATACGGCGCCACCGCCACCATGATGACCGAATACCTCCGGGCTGCCCGGATCAAGCCTGCCAGCCGGCTGGCCACAGCGCTTTTTCTCGGCATCAAGACCGATACCGGCAATTTCGAGCGCCAGGCCATTTTGGACGATATGCGGGCCTTTCAGTTTCTGTTCCGCTACGCCAATACAGACCTGGCCCGGAAAATTGAGGAATCTGACCTGACCCCGGATTTTCTTCCCCTGTTCCGCATCGGCATTGAACGAATGCAATTGCGCCGCCGGCGGGCCTTTGCCCATCTCGGCCGGGTGGAAAATCCGGATGTCTGCGTTTTGCTGGCCGAATTTTTCATGCGGGTCAACCCCGTTTCCTGGAGTTTTGTCTCGGGCCTGTATGAAGACCGGCTCGTTCTGATCGTGCGAAATGACGGCATCCGCAAAAACGCCGGCGCCCTGGTCAAGGAGCGGTTTGATGCCTATGGCTCCGGGGGCGGCCATAAAAGCGTGGCCCGGGCCGAATTGACGGCGGCCGCTCTGGCATCCGAACTTGACGTCACCAATGACGCGGCGGTTCTGCAATGGATCATCACCCGCGTGGAACAACCATAGGGCGGCTTTGTCCCGGCCGCCAGGGAGACCGATATGTCATCCTCGCAATCCCATGCCGCCTTGACCATCCTCGGCTCCGGCACCTGTGTTCCCTCGCTTTCCCGCAGTTCCTGCTCCGCTCTGGCGGAAATCGGATCTGAAAAAATTCTGTTCGACTGCGGACCGGGCACCATGCGCCGTCTGCTGGAAGCGGGAACGACCATTTTTGAGATCTCCCTGATCTGCCTCAGCCATTTTCATCTGGACCACAGCGGCGAACTCGCGTCTTTTCTGTTCAGCTCCAAATATCAGTGCGGGGGGAAACGGGACACGCCCCTGTGCATTATGGGCGGCAGCGGCCTGAGCGCTTTTCTTGACGGATTGAAACGGGTGTACGGAGAATGGGTTTCCCTTGACACCGGGCTTGATATCATGGAAATGGCCGGCGACGGGAAGGAAGAAAAAAATTTTGGCGATTTTTCCGTCCAGACCCTGCCGGTGAACCATAATCCGGAAAGCGTGGCCTTTCGCCTGAACATCGGGGGCCGCTCTCTGGTCTATTCCGGAGACACGGATTATTCGGAAAACCTCATCAAACTGGCGCGGGATGCGGATCTTCTCATCCTGGAATCAGCCCTGCCGGATGCCCGTAAGGTCCAGGGACATCTCACCCCGCCGCTGGCCGGGAAAATGGCAACCGAAGCCGGGGCACAGATGCTGGTGCTCACCCATTTTTATCCGGAATGCGATGAAGCGGATATCAGGGGCGAATGCCGGACGATGTATGACGGCCCGCTCCTTCTGGCCAAAGACCTGATGCGGATTGATCTTTGACGTCATGGGAAAAATGGAAACACCGGAAAAAGGGAGCCGGCGCCCCGATATGCCGGAGAATTTCCCTCTTTTTCCCCTGAACCTCGACCTGCGGGACCGCCCCTGCCTGGTTGCCGGCGGCGGCCGGGTGGCCGAACGGAAAATCCGGACCCTTCTGGCCTGCGGGGCCCGGGCGCATGTCGTCAGTCCCGAGATACGGCCGGCCCTGGAAGAGCTGGCAAGAAGCGCCCCTGCTCTTCGTTTGAGCCGCCGCGCCGTGAACCCGGAAGACCTGAACGGTGTTTTTCTGGCCTTTGCCGCGACCAGCCGCCGGGATGTCAACGCGGCGCTGGCGGCCGAGGCCCGCAGACAGGGGATTTTCTGTAATATCGCCGATGACCCGGCCCGGTCAGACTTCACCCTTCCGGCCGTCATCCGCCGGGGAGATCTTCAGATCACCCTGTCCACCGGAGGGCAGTCCCCGGCCCTGTCCCGCCATTTGCGCCGGGAGCTGGAAGGCCGCTTCGGCCCGGAATACGCCGTCTGCCTGCGTCTTTTGGGCCGGGCAAGACGGGATCTGCTGGCCCGGGGCCATGACCCCGCCGGCCACCGTGATTTTTTCCGCGCCGTGCTGAACGAGGGCCTGGTGGAAACGGTACGTGACGCCATGCAGTCCGCCGGAGAAGCAGACGGGGAGGCTGCGGGGGAGCAGGCCGGAGAAATATTGCTGCACGCCATGCAAAGGTGCGCATGGCCCGATGATTCCGCCTGATGTATGCCGGAAAAATTTTTCCCGCGCCGGGAAAGCATGGGACGGACAGCCCTCCCAATATGGACTTTCCCCCCGGAGACAGACAATATGTTCACGGATCTTCTGATCATTAGCTGCATTCTGCTCTATGGCGCCTCCACGGCCGCTTACTGCGTCTTTTTGTTCCAGCAGAAAAAAGAGATGCACGATATGGGCGTTTTCCTGCTGGCGGGCGCGTTCATCGTCCATGCAATGCTGGTGGGAACGGCGTTCTGGCGGGCCGGCTCCATTCCCGTTCATAATCTGCACCAGACCCTGTCCATGGCCGGGTGGATCTTTACGGGCGTCTATCTGGTCTTTCATTACCGGTACCGGTTCCGGGTTCTGGGCATTTTCACGGCCCCGGCGGCCACGGCCGTCATGGTGATCTCTTCCCGTCTTCCGGTGGAACCGGCGCACTTGCAGGAAGGGTTTTCCAGCTTCTGGGTACTCTTTCACGTGGTGGTGATTCTCATGGGCGAAGCCGCTTTCGGACTGGCCTGCGCGGCAGGAATTCTGTATCTGGTGCAGGAAAACGCCTTGAAAACCAAACGCCGGGGTTTTTTCTATAATCGCCTTCCTTCTCTCGAACTTCTTGACAATATTGGATATACCTGTATAATAAACGGCTTTGTCCTGTTGACCGCCGGCCTCATCGGCGGCTTTGTCTACGCCCGCGCCATCTGGGGAGAATTCTGGAGCGGGGATCCCAAGGAATTCTGGTCGGCGGTGGCCTGGTTCTTCTACGCGGCCCTGTTGCATGACCGGCTGAACGCCCGCAGCGGCGGGAGGAAATCGGCGATTATGGCCGTCATCGGATTTGCGGTTCTCCTGTGCACGTTCGTAGTTGCCAATTTTTTCATATCCGGGCATCACCAGCCCTTTACTCAATGGTAAGCCTTTCGAGGGCCGTCCATGCGGGATGAGATCGTACCCATGAATGCAAGCGCCTCCATGGCCTCCGGGTTTTTGTCCGACCGGCCGCCAAAGGTCGCGCCGGCGGCGGATAAGGACGTCGGTGCGGTATCCGGCGGGTCTTTTTCCGGACCATCCGCCAGCAGGCCGGACGACGCCTGGTCCATGAAAACGCGCCCGGATATTATTGTCATGGGCGTGAACCACAAAACTGCGGAAGTGGAGCTTCGCGAATGCCTCGGATTCTCCAGGGAGCAGGCCGCCGCCGCAACGGGCGGTCTGCTTGGGGCCAAAGTCGTTGAAGAGGTGATGATCCTGTCCACCTGCAACCGGGTGGAAATTCTGCTGACGTCCCCGGACGCGGATCTGGCCATACCGGTCGTCAAACAATATCTGTCCGACAGCAAGGCGCTGGACCTGGCCCGTTTTGACAAGGCCCTGTATATCTATACGGGAGATGAGGCGGTGCGCCATGTATTCCGCGTGGCGGCCAGCCTGGATTCCATGGTGGTGGGCGAACCCCAGATTCTGGGCCAGCTCAAGGATGCCTACCGCGAGGCGGCTGCGCACAAAAGCGCGGGCGTGGTCTTAAACCGGCTTTTGCACAAGGCCTTTTTCACCGCCAAGCGGGTGAGAACGGAAACCGGTATCGGCGGCCACGCGGTTTCCATTTCCTATGCCGCCATTGAGCTGGCGCGCAAGATTTTCGGTGAGCTGGCGAACCGCAATGTCATGCTCATCGGGGCGGGAGAAATGGCCGAGCTGGCGGTGGAGCACCTGATCCGCGCCCGGGCTGGAAAAATTTACGTGGCCAACCGCACCTTTGAGCGGGGAATGGCGCTGGCCCGCCGCTTCAACGGCAATCCCCTGCGTTTTGAAGAAATCGTGGATTCCCTGGGGGATGTGGATATCATCATCAGCTCCACCGGGGCCCCGGGGTTTGTCCTGACCCGCCAGATGGTAAAAAGCCCCCTGCGCCGGCGCAGGGGGCGGGCCCTGTTTCTGATTGATATCGCGGTGCCGCGGGATATTGATCCGGATATCCACAGCCTGTCCAATGTCTATGTCTATGATATCGACGATCTTCAGGGGGTGGTTGAAGGAAATATAGAGGACCGGCTGCGGGAGGCATTGAAAGCCGAGCGTCTCATTGACGAGGCGGTCCTCACTTTTCGCCGCTGGTTCGAGGAACTGGATGCTGTGCCCACCATCAAGGCCCTCCACGAACGGCTGGGCGGAATCGCCGCCGCAGAGCTGGAAAAAACCATGGCCCACAGCCTTTCCGGTCTCAGCGCATCTGACGAGGATGCCTTGCGGCGGATGTGTACGGCAATGGTCCGCAAAATTTTGCACCATCCCACCCGCTATCTCAAGCGGGACGGGCAAATGGGGGACAGCCGCAAGGTTCTGGCCACGGTCCGAAAATTATTCAGTCTGGATGAAGAATGATCCGGCGCCGGAGGAAAGCAATCCGCAGGCCCGCCGTTTTCCCGCGCCGGTCAAGGGAGAGGATATGAAGCGCATCGCTTTTCTGTTTCCAGGGCAGGGATCCCAGTCGGTCGGCATGGGAAAGGATCTGGCTGCGGCGTCGCCCGAAGCCGCAGCCCTGTTTGATCAGGCGGAAAAGATCACCGGCCTTCCCCTGGCCAGGCTGTGTTTTGACGGTCCCATGGCGGATCTGACCCAGACCGTGAATTTGCAGCCTGCGGTCACCATGGTGAACCTGGCCCTGCTGGCCCTGCTGGAGAAAAAGGGCGTCCGTCCGGATATGGCGGCGGGCCACAGCCTGGGAGAATTCAGCGCCCTGGCCGCCGCCGGAATCATTTCACCGGAAGCGGCGCTTCGTCTGGTCTTTCGCCGGGGAGAGCTCATGCACCGGGAGGCCGTGCGCCACCAGGGCGTCATGGCCGCCGTCATTGGCGCGGAGATCGACGCAGTGCGCCGGATCTGTGAGGCAGCTTCTTCCGCAGGCATTGTCTCGGTGGCCAATCATAATTCCGCCGCCCAGATCGTGATCACCGGTGATCCGGCGGGAGTCGCGGCGGCGGCGGCCATGGCCCGGGAGCAAAAGATAAAATCCGTTCCCCTCAAGGTCAGCGGGGCCTGGCACAGCGAATTGATCCGGGGAGCGGAGAATGAATTTGCCGATGTGCTGGCATCCGTTTCCTTTTCGGTTCCCGCCTGTCCGGTCTATCATAATGTCACCGCCGGTACCGCCGGAACCCCGGAAGAGATCCGGGATGTGATGGCCCGGCAGCTCTGCTCCCCGGTACGCTGGTATGATTCCGTCATCGCCATGGAAAAGGCCGGGGCCGACTGTTTTGTGGAAGTGGGGCCGGGAAAGGTGCTGGCGGGATTATTGCGCAAGATCCTGCCCGGGGAGAGGCGCTGCCAAATCTATAATGTCACGGATATGGCTTCGCTGGATGCGTTCGTGGCGGACAGGGACGAAATGCGGGCGGGTGAAAAACGATAAAAAATGTCCTGGCGTTCACCAGGGCATGGAGACGCACACCGGGTGATGCGCCCGGAATATACCGGAATATATTGGTCACGATTTTTTCTCCGGCGGATTGGGCCTGGAGCGGGGGGCTGGGCCGGAATCTTTGTCCCCGTTCCCATCGGGGCGCTCGCCGGGCGCGGTTTTCATATCAATTTTATCGGCATCCTCGTGATGAACCGGCCCGCCGTCTTCTTTCACGGAAGGCGGTGCCACCGGCAGTTTCATGAACCGGATGCCTTCATCCGTGAGAAGCCGCTCTTCTTCCGGGGAGCTGACGCCCCGGATATTACGATGTTCTTCCGCGCCATAGTGCATTTTCAGGGCTTCTTTCGCAAAATGGACGCCCACGTCCTCGAAATTATCCCTGACAAACCGGGCCATATTCCGTTCCATTTCCCGGATGACGCCCATGGGATCTTTCCGGAATTCGGCGGCGGGAAAATCTGGCGGCAGTGCGTCCGGTTCCTCTCCCCGGACCGGGGTGACGGGAAGGCCGGGAGCAGGCCCTTCCGGGCGCCCCGGGTTCCCGGAAGATTTCAGGCGGGGGGAACCGATGGCAAAAGCGGTGGGCGCTTTCCGGATATTTCCCTCACCGCAGACCGGGCATTCCAGAAGGCCGCTTTCCCGCTGGGATTCAAAAGCGTTGCCGCTGGCGAACCACCCTTCGAATCGATGTCCCTGTGGACATTGCAGTTCAAAAATGATCATGGAGATGTTCTTGTTCCGCCCGCCGTTTCCCCGGCGGCGCCCGGCGAATCTTCGGACGATACCGCAAACAGCGGGAAAAATGATTGACATTTCCGGAGACGATATCACAAAATAACGGAATGATGAACCGTCAAAAAAACGGGGCCGTCATCGGAAACCGGGATGGGGAAACCGGGATGGGGAAACCGGGATGGTTTCCGGCGCCGGCGTCGCAGAATGGAACTCCATAATGAATCCCGTAGCCATCCGCAAAAAACTGCCCGTCATTTTTGCCGCAGCTTTCTTCCTGCTGGCAGTGGGAAAAAGTGCCGGCGCGGAATCCCTGTATGTCAACGGCATCATCAAACCGCGCCTGCGCACCGGCCCCGGCATGAAATACGAAACCATCCGGCGGCTGGAAAACGGAACAAAGGTCACCGCCGGAGCCCGGAAGAATAATTATATTTATGTCACGCTTCCGGATGGAAGGGACGGCTGGGTGCGCGCGTATTATCTGCGCCCGAATCTCCCGGCCCGGTTTCTGCTTCAGGATGCCCTGGACGAACAGAAAAAACTGAAGGAGAAAGCAGCGGTCATGGCCGACCGGATCAGGGAACTGGAAGAAGAAAAACAGGCCATTCTCACGCGCGAAACCGAAAACAGGGCCCGCCTGGAAAAACAGATTGCCGCCATGGAGGCTGCCGCAGCCGAACCGGCCGATACCGGAAACGCATCTTCCGGACAAGAGGCCATTCCGACGGCTGCCGACATCTCCGGAACCGGCGCTGATGCGGATGCCGTCCCGGGCGGTATTTCCGATATCGGCCCCGCCGCCGGAGCGGGCGGGAAAACAGCGGCGGATGGATTGCTGCCCGCGCCCGCAGCCAGGGTGCCCCGGAACGATATCGTCTTTTTTTTCAGCGGCGCCATGATTTTTCTTACCGGGCTGATGATCGGCGCCCGGATGAGCCGGCGAAGCGGATCCCGCTACTGCTGACCCCATAAAATCGCGTCAGTAAATATACCGGATCGGTATATATTCCGGCAATCACTGACGCTGGTGCGCGGTCGTTGTATTCCCCCTCCCGCCAATGCCCTTCCTCCTCCCCCTCCCATGGACGGTAAAACCCGGATTGACATTCCTCCCCCGCGTATTATTTTCTGGGCTGCTGTAGCGGGCCGCCGGCCGCATGTCCTTTTTCACGGATCATTTTTTATACCTGACAAGTTTTATACCTATAAGACCGGAAGAGAACCAGACAGACCATGACGGGAAAACGGGATTATTACGATATACTGGGGGTTGCGCGCGACGCCAATGAGAATACGATCAAGGCGGCCTACCGCAAGCTGGCCATGAAAAACCACCCGGACCGCAATCCGGGAGACACCCAGGCCGAGGAACGGTTCAAGGAAGCGGCCGAGGCGTACGAAGTTCTCAGGGATCCCGAAAAGCGCCGCCGCTACGACCAGTTTGGCCACCAGGGCCTGGAAGGCACCGGGTTTTCCGGCTTTCGGGGCTTTGACGATATCTTTTCCAATTTCGGGGATATTTTCGAGGATCTGTTCGGCATGGGCGGCGGCGGACGGCGCAGCAGCAGCCAGGTACGGCGCGGCGCGGATCTTCGCTATGACCTGGAACTTGATTTTATGGACGCCGCTTTCGGCGTCGAAACGCGGATCCAGGTGGGAAAGGCGGATACCTGCCCGGCGTGCGGGGGATCCCGCTGCAAGAAGGGCACCCGTCCTGAATCCTGCCGCCCATGCGGGGGAACCGGGCAGATCACCCGTTCCCAGGGGTTCTTTACCGTGCGCACCACCTGCCCCCATTGCCGGGGAGCGGGCCAGTCCATTCCCCATCCCTGTCCTGACTGCAGCGGTCAGGGGCGGATTCGGGTGAACAAGACCGTTTCCGTCCGCATTCCCGGCGGCGTGGACAACGGTTCCCGCGTGCGCCTGTCCGGCGAGGGAGAGGCCGGGGCCTCCGGAGGGCCTCCCGGCGATCTGTACGTCTTCATTCATGTGAAACCCCATGAATTTTTCCAGCGCGATAATACGGACGTGGTCTGCGAGGTGCCCATCAGTTTTATCCAGGCGGCCCTGGGGGATGAGGTGGACGTGCCCACGCTCAAGGGCGAAAAATCTCTGGAAGTGCCCAGGGGAACCCAGCCCGGCGATATTTTCCGGTTCACCGGAGAAGGCATCCCGTCCCTGCGCAACGGCCGCCGGGGAGACCAGATCATCCGCGTGGATGTGCGCACCCCCACCGGTCTGAACCGCAGGCAGGAAGCCCTTCTCCGGGAATTCGCGGAGTTGGAGGAAAGCAAGTTTTCGAATAAGCTGAAAAATATGTTTAAGGGAGGACGGCAGGAAAAGGCCGTTCCCTGAGACGGAGATCCTCCGGGAGAGCTGGGGAAAGTCCCATGTATCAGCTGACCGTTCTGACGGAATTCGCGGCGGCTCACCAGTTGCGGCTGGCGGGCCGCAAATGCGAGAATCTTCATGGGCATAACTGGAAAGTCGAAGTGCAGGTCGAGGGAGAGGATCTGGACGAGGCCGGCGTACTCATGGATTTCGGCGTCATCAAACAGCATGTCCGCGAACTCATGAAGATTCTGGATCATACCTTTCTCAACGAAAACCCGGCCCTGGGAACGGATCTGCCGCCTTCATCCGAGAATATCGCCCGCTGGATCGGAACAAGGATGGAAGAGCGTCTGGCCGGAGAACCGGTGCGCCTCCGCCGGGTCAAGGCATGGGAGTCAGACGACGCGTGTGCGGCCTGGCTTCCGTGAACCTCAGTTCAATTCCCGCCACCGGGCCATCAGGTCTTCCCTGGTGATAATGGCGGCGGCATCCGGCACTTCCTTGCGGATATTGTCCAGGCCGCCTTCCTGACGATCCACCAGCACCACGGCCCGGACCACCTCCAGTCCTTCCTCCCGGGCCCGCTGAACAGCCTTGATGGTGGAGCCGCCCGTGGTGGCCACGTCATCAATGACGGCCACCCGCTCTCCTTTTCGAATATCGCCTTCCACCCACTTGACGATGCCGTGGTCCTTCCGGTCTTTCCGGATGGAAAATGCCTTGATCGGCGTATGCCGCAATTCGCTGGCAAAAGCTGTTGCCACGGCAATGGGATCGGCCCCGAAGGTCAGGCCGCCGGCGGCGGTCACCTCTGCGCCGGCCAGGGCCTGAAGCATGAGATGTCCGACCAGGAACATGCCCCGGGGGCGCAGGGTGACGGGCTTGCAGTTGACATAAAACCGGCTCAGCCGTCCCGATACCAGGCGGAATTCCGGGGTTTCGCTGTAGCGGAAGGAGCGGCGGCACAGCAAATCAATCAGCTCCGGCCTGAGGTCATTCATAGAGATTTCGCACCAGCGGTCACGCCGGGTTCCTTTCCTAAAGAAAGCCTTGAATTGAAGGGGGGGATTCGATAAAAGAGCCCTCACCGATCTGGAAGAAGCCATTCTTTTGGGCTCGGCAAGGGCGTGAGCGAAGAAAACCGGGTGCGGCACTCCCCGACTCGGGGCTTCCATAGCATATCCGCCGGGCAATGACAATGATGGTCCGGCGGCCCAGATCCGGAAAAAATCCTGTTTTCATTGAAGGAGAGGAACCGACACCGATGGAGCGACAAGGCGGCATCATCCAGCTCTATCATGTATTCAAACGGTATGGATCCCGCAATGTCCTCTCGGATATCAGCCTGGATATCGGAGAAAAGGAATTCGTTTTTATCAGCGGACCCAGCGGGGCCGGCAAAACCACGTTGCTGCGTCTCATTTATCTCGCGGAAGCTGCCACACGGGGAGAGATCGTCGTGGACGGCGTCAACCTGGCCCGCGTTCCCAGCCGGGGTGTTCCCGCCCTGCGTCGCAAATTCGGCATCATTTTTCAGGATTACAAGCTGATCCCCACCAAAACGGTGTACGAAAATATCGCCCTTGTGGTGGAAGCCGTGGGGGTCCGCCGGGGCCAGATCCGGAAAAAAGTGGGCAGTCTTTTGCGCATGGTGGGCATGAACGGACGCGAAGCGGCACTGCCCCGCAGCCTGTCCGGGGGAGAACAGCAGCGGGTTGCCGTGGCCCGGGCCGTGGCGGGAAATCCCAAAATCATCGTGGCCGACGAACCTACAGGCAGCCTGGACGCTGATTCCGCCGAGGCGGTGGTGGGTCTTCTGGTCCGGTATCATCAGATGGGGGCCACCGTGCTCATTGCCACCCATGATACGGATCTCATCCGATCCCTGGGGGGGCGGGTCATTCTGCTCAATAAGGGGCAGGTGGAAATATCCACGGTCCTGCCCCGGCCGGCCCGTTCCCATGTCGCGGAAAGCGGGGCCTACGCTTGATTCGCGCCATTCGGGATTTTTTCAATCATGCATTTCTTAACTTTCTGTCCGTGGTGACCATCGCCTTTGCCGTTCTCACCTTCAGCGCCTTTCTCCTGTTTCTGCTCAACGCGGACCGGCTCATTCATGAGTGGATGGGAGAACTGCGGATCATGGCCTATCTGGAACGGCTTCCCCCGGGAAAGGGGCCGGATCTGTCCGCCAGGATCCGCGCCATGGACGGGGTGATGACGGCGCGGTATATTTCCCGCCAGGAGGGGCTGAAGCGATTTCGCGAGAAACTGGGCGCCCAGTCTTCCCTGCTGGACCATCTGCCCGAAAATCCCCTGCCCGACGCCGTGGAAATCCGGCTCTTGCCCGGCCCCGGATTCTGGAACCGCATCCCGGAGCTGGCCCGGCGGGTGTCGCTCCTGGACGGGGTGGCGGACGTGGAATACGGACGGCAGTGGCTCCATCGTCTTTTCGCCGTATTGCGGATTTTCCGCCTCACCGCCTTTGGGCTCGGCATCCTTTTTTTCCCGGCGGCCGTATTTTTTACCGCCAATACTGTCCGGTTGATCCTGCATGCCCGGCAGGAAGAAATTGAGATCATGCGCCTGGTCGGAGCGTCGGACGCTTTTATCAAGGATCCGTTCTACCTCCAGAGCCTGTTTACGGGCGGCGCGGGCGGGGCCCTCGGTCTGGCGGGCCTGGCCGCGGCCTTTCATTATTTTGTGCGCAGGGCCGGGATACAGATGGTGGACGGCATGGTGCGGTTTGAATTTCTTCCTCCGCAGTTTCTGCTCATGATCCTGACCGGAAGCGTATTGATTGGATGGTTCGGATGTTTTATTTCCCTTCGCCAGTTTCTGCGCCGGCCCTCCTGACACAGGGCATCCGTCCGGCCCTTTCCGGCTGGCTGGCTGCGGGGCTGCTGCTGGCGGTCTCCTGGACCGGGGCTGCGGCCTTCCCTGATTCCACCGGTGATTTTGCCGGGCGCGGGGAGGCCCTGAAACGGGAAGCCGGTGAATTACGGCGGAAAGCGGACGGGCACCGCACCCGGCTGGAAAAAAAATCTGCGGAAGAACGGCGGGTTCTCGCGTCCCTGAACACCATTTCCCGGTCTTTAAGCGAAGCCCGCCAGCGGGTGAAAAAAACCCGCGCTTCCCTGAAGGAGCTGGACGCCGATATTGACCGGCTGACGGAGGAGGTCAAAGACCTGGATCTGCGGATTTCCCGCCGGGAAAAACAGGCCGCCCGCCGTGCCGTGGCCCTGTATAAACTCGGTTCGGTGGGCGATATCCATCTGCTTGCCGGTGCCGCCTCACTCCATGATTTTCTGGAACGCCGCCGCATGCTGGCCGCCGTTCTGACGGCGGATGAGGCTCTTCTTGAAGGCCTTGCCCGCGGAAAAAAAGAGCGGGAAAACGCATTGAAAGATCTGGAGGCCCGCCGCCGCCGCCGGTCTTTTCTGGAAGAGACCTGTCAGGGCCAGCTGACGCTCTTCATTCGTCAGGATAAATTGAAAAAAGAGCTGCTCCGCCAGATCCGAAAGGAAAAAAAACTGGCCCGGGCCGCCGCGATGGAAGCCGAAGCGGCGGTCCGGGCTGTATCCGAACAGATTATCGCCCTGAACAGAATGCCGCCGCCCGCGCTCCCATCCGGGGATAACAAAGACGGTGTAAACCTTAAAAGCTTGCGTAAATTGCCGGTAAACGGTACTATCGTCACGCATTTCGGTCCCCGGGAAAACCCGGAACTGGGCGTATCCGGATTTCAAAGCGGTATTGATATCCGGGCCGAACGGGGAGAGCCGGTTCATGCCGTGGCCGGCGGAACCGTAATTTACGCTTCCTGGTTCAAGGGCTATGGCAATATGATCATCGTGGATCACCGGAATCATTATTACAGCCTGTACGCCCATGCCGAAGAACTGTTCAAGACGGCGGGGGAACCGGTCCGAAGGGACGAGGTGATCGCCACGGTCGGCGATTCCGGCTCCGCCTTTGATCCGATCCTGCATTTTGAAATCCGTCACCATGGCGCTCCCGTAGACCCGGTCGCCTGGCTGAAAGACCGCTGACCAATTCGCCATACCAAATCCTAAGGAGTCCTCCGAATGCCCTGCAAACCCAAGCATCGTTCCCGCATCGGGGCCATTTTGTTCACCGCCCTGTTCTGTTTTCTGCTCGGAACCGGGTTTCGTACCCTGTTCGCCGGCGATGAACCCGCGTACAAGAGTCTGCGGCTCTTCGCCGATGTACTGGATCTGGTGGAAAAAAATTATGTGGATCCCGTGGACAAGAAAGAGCTGGTGGAAAAGGCCATCCAGGGCATGGTACACAGCCTGGATCCCCACAGCCAGCTCCTGCCGGCGGAAGCCCTGGAAGAACTTCAGATTGATACCCGCGGTGAATTCGGCGGCATCGGTATTGTGATTACCATGCAAAATCGCCTGTTGACCGTGATTTCACCCATAGAGGGGACGCCCGCATACAAGGCCGGTGTCAAGGCCGGGGATATCATCATTGAGGTGGATGGCGAATCCACCAAGGAGATGATGCTCTGGGAGGCGGTGAAGCGCATGCGCGGTCCCAAAGGGGAATCCGTCCGGATCAGGATCGTGCGGGAAGGCGTGGAAAAACCGCTGGACTTCACCCTGGTGCGGGATATCATCCCCATTGAAAGCGTCCGGTTCCTGGCCCTTGCGCCGGGATACGGCTATGTGCGGATCACCAATTTTCAGGAAAAGACAGCAGACGACCTGGAAGACGCCCTGGCCGCCCTCTCCGGAGGCGAGGCCGGCCTTAAGGGACTCATACTGGACCTCCGGGACAATCCCGGCGGCCTGCTCAACCAGGCGGTGGATGTATCCGATATATTCCTGGACGAAGGGGTTGTCGTGACCATCAAGGGCCGCCTGAAACGGCATACCCGGGTATTTCGTGCCCGCCCCGGCCGGAAGAAAAACGGATTTCCCATGGTGATCCTCATCAACGGCGGATCCGCCTCCGCCTCGGAAATCGTGGCAGGGGCCCTCCAGGACCAGAAACGGGCCGTGATCCTGGGCACAACGTCTTTCGGTAAGGGATCGGTCCAGACCGTGGAAACCCTTCGCGACGGGTATGGCCTGAAATTCACCATCGCCCGGTATTATACTCCCAGCGGCCGTTCGATCCAGGCCGAGGGCATTCAGCCGGATATCATTGTGCGCCCCCGGGATCTTTCCGAAGACACGCCGACCCCGGAAGCCGGACCTCACTGGCTCAAGGAAAAAGACCTGCGCAATCACCTGGACGCCAAGCCCCTTCCGGGATCTCCAGCAGAAAAAGAGGCGGAAAAAGCCCGGGAAACGGGTGAAACAGACGAAGAAGGCGCCTCTTCCGATGAATCCAGAGATGAAAATGACGGCGACGACGGCCCGGCGGGAAACCGCTACGGTCCCCTGAACAAAACGGATCTGGAAAAAGACAATCAGATCATGCGCGCGCTGGAAATTCTCAAGGGCCACGGCATCCTGACCAAAACCGAATCCTGATGTTCCGGGGGACGAGATCTCGGGCCGGAGCGGTATTGCCGGCCCTTGCGCTGGTTTTTTTCTGTTTTCCTGCGGGCGGGGGAGGCCTGCCGGCGGCCGCCTCTTCGGCCCGGGACGGCGCGGATGAGCATGGCGCGGAAGCCCCGGCTTTTTTATCGCGGTCCTCCGGTCCCAGAGCAGCGGACGCGCTTCCCGCCGCTGTTTTGATCATTGATGATATCGGATACGATACTGCCGCCGTCCGCCGTCTGCTGGCCCTGGACCTGGGCCTGACCTATTCCGTCCTTCCCGGCGCCCCCCGCAGGGATGCCGCCCTCCGGCTCATACGGAATGCCGGGGCCGAACTCATGCTGCATCTGCCCATGGAGCCTGCCGGGTATCCGCAGGCGAATCCCGGTCCTGGCGCCATTTTGTCGGATATGCCTCCGGAAGCGGTGCGCCGGGCTGTGGACGCCGCCCTGGATCTCCTGCCCGACGCGGTGGGCGTGAACAATCATATGGGATCCCGGATCATGGCCATGCCGGCCGTTCTCTACCCCGTATTCATCCGCATCCGGGAGCGGGGCCTGTTTTTTATTGACAGCCGCACCTCCCCGCGATCCGTCGGATGGATGACGGCCCGTCTGCTCCGCTTGCCTTACATCCGCCGGGATCTGTTTCTGGATCATCGCCCCCGCCCCGCCGATGTGCGCCGTCAGCTCCATGAGATGATCCGCCTGGCCTGTCGGCGGGGCATGGTGGTGGCCATTGGACATCCCCGCCAGGCGACCGTCGGCGTTCTTTCGGAAATGAAGGACTGGATTCGCCGCCGGGTACGGATCATGCCTGCGTCATCCCTGTTCCTCACACCGGCCGAATCCCACGCCCGGCCGGCACGAATGGAAAGGCCTCCAGCACATTGCCATGATGATCCGTCAACGGGAGACGGATAACGGCGTTCCGGCTGAAAAGTCCTGGGCATATCAGCACACTTCCGCCCTGCGCACCGACAACGCTTCAAAGCCGCATGGGAAAAACAAATATCTGATGAAAGTTCCGGGCGGGTAATTTTACTTGCGGTCCCCCTGGACCGCTGAGGTTTCGGACTTTACAAATTTTTGGAATACGCTTATCATATAATGTTTATGTAAGAATACCGATTTAAGAGTCGCGAGGTCGTCATGACGAATGAAGAACTGCAAGAGTTCAGGAATTTGCTCTCAAAGCGCCTGGAAGACCTGATTAACCAGGCCGATACCACGGTTTCCGGCATGACCACAGAAAAAGAGAATTATCCAGACCCCACCGACCGGGCATCCATGGAAGCGGACCGGAATTTCATGCTGCGCATCCGGGACCGGGAGCATAAACTCATCAAAAAGATTCGCAAAGCCCTGGAGCGCATTGAAGACGGCACTTTCGGCATTTGTGAGGGCTGCGGAGAGGATATTTCCGTCGAACGCATCACAGCCCGTCCGGTGACGACCCTGTGCATTGACTGCAAGACCCGGCAGGAAGCCAGGGAAAATGCCCTTGGCCTCTGACGTGCTTTTCGGGGACCGGCGGGCCGTCCGCTCATGTGGCGGGGTGATCAGCGGGAAATTCCCGGATGCGCCGAATGCCGGGGCCGACAGGGCCGGCGGCGCGGATCTGCATATCCATTCCACCGCCTCGGACGGCAGCCTGAGCCCGGCGGGCATCATGGAAGAGGCACGCCGGCAGGGGCTGACCCATATCGCCATTACGGATCACGATACCCTGGAAGGGGTGCGCCAGGCCCGCCAGGCCGGCATACCGGATGGGCTCTGTCTCATCAGCGGCGTGGAAATCAGCACCCAGCCGCCGCCGGGCATTCCCGCCAGCGGCAGCCTTCATATCCTCGGATACGGCATCCCCCCGGACCACCCGGAAGTGAACACGGCCCTGGCGCGTTCCCAGGACGCCCGTCGCGACCGAAACCCTGAAATCATCCGCCGGCTCAATGCCGCCGGCATACGGATCCGCCTTTCCGACGCGGCCCGTTTTGCGGGAAGCGGCCCCGTCAGCCGCCCCCATATTGCCCGCGCCCTGATGGACGCCGGCATCGTTTCCTCCATTGAAGACGCCTTTCAGCGCTGGCTGAAAAAAGGGCGCCCCGCCTATGTGGACAAATACCGCATCCCCTGTGCCGCAGCCGTGGATCTGATCCGCCGGGCGGGGGGTGTCGCCGTTCTGGCCCATCCCGGTTTGCTTCTGCGGGGGGGCGGAATGACCATTGACACGGTCTGCGATATTCTGGCGCCGCTCAAGATCGGCGGCATTGAGGTCTATTATCCCGAACACGGCGCCCGCCAGACCCGGCTGTTTTTCGCGGCGGCCCGGGCCCGCGGGCTGCTCGCCACCGGCGGCACGGATTTTCACGGGGATATCAAGCCGGGGGTCCGCATGGGCAGCGCCCGGGGAAAATTCCAGGTGCCCGGCGGTACGGCGGCCGCCCTTCTGGCCCGCCTATACGCCATCGAACATTCGACGGAATCGTCTACCCCGGGGGAGAATCCCTTATGACGGAATTCGCCAGCCTGGAAGATTCGCTGGAATATCATTTTTCCGACCCCCGCCTGCTGGAGCAGGCCTGCCGCCACCGATCCTGGCTCAACGAACATCTCTCCAAAACCACCGGCGGACGCCGCCTGGAAGATAATGAACGCATGGAATTTCTGGGGGATGCGGTCCTGAACCTGTCGGTATCCCACCTGCTCATGGACCGGTATCCGGACCTGGATGAGGGCTGTCTGTCCCGGATGCGGGCCGGTCTGGTCAACGAGGCATCCCTGTCGCGCATGGCCGGGGAGCTGGATCTGGGTCGGTTTCTGCTCCTGGGAAAAGGGGAGGCGCTGAACCAGGGCCGGCGCAAGGATTCCATTTTATCGGATACCTTTGAGGCCGTGATCGCGGCCGTTTATATCGACGGTGGATTCGCGGCGGCTTTTTCCCTTGTGGAGCGCCGCTTCGCCCGCGCCGTGGCCAGAAGCCGGACCGACGGGACCGGGGAAGACCATAAAAGCCGTCTCCAGGAATACCTTCAGATGCGGCGGCTGCCCGTGCCGTCGTATTCCGTGGCGGCGGAAAAGGGTCCGGACCACGACAAGACCTTTACGGTGGAAATTTCCATTCCTTCGGCAAATCTTCGCCTTTCGGCTGACGGCAAAAGTAAAAAGCGCGCGGAACAGGCGGCGGCGGCCCGGGCCCTCTCCCTTCTGGAGAAAAAGGACTGATCCGCTCTCATGGCGTCGCGGCCCTTTATTGTTCCCGTTTTCATTCCCCATGCCGGATGTCCCCACCAGTGCGTATTCTGTGACCAGGGCCTTATCACTTCCCGAAAATCCGGCATATGCGGCCGTCTTCCCGAAAAAACGGAGATGGTTGCGCGGATCCGCCGGTTTATCTCGTGGCGGCGCGATTCCGGCGCTGCCGTGGAAATCGCCTTTTTCGGCGGCAATTTCCTGGGGCTTCCGCCGGGGCGGACCGCCGGCCTCCTGGCTTTGGCCCAGTCCTTTATTGACGAAGGGGCGGCGGACGGCATCCGTTTTTCCACCCGGCCCGATACCGTGACGCCGGATCGTCTGACCCGGCTGGCGGGTTTTTCCGTGTCTACCGTGGAAGTCGGGATCCAGTCCATGGACGACGCGGTCCTCCGTAAATCCCGGCGGGGGCACACCCGGCGGGATGCCCGGAACGCGGCCCGGCTGGTCCGGGAATCCGGATACCGCCTGGGCCTCCAGATGATGACCCATCTGCCGGGCCAGGACCATGACGGGGCCCTGGCCACGGGACGGGAACTGGCGTCCCTGGAGCCGGATTTTGTCCGGATTTATCCCACTGTGGTGCTGAAAAACAGTCCCCTGGACCGTATGCGTCTTGCGGGCGATTATGTGCCGGCCACCCTGGAAGAATCCGTGGAAACCGTGGCGGCCCTGCTTGGAATCTTCACCGAAGCGGATATCCCCGTCATCCGCATGGGCCTTCAGCCGGACGAGGGACTGATTTCGGGCGGTGCCGTCACGGGCGGTCCCTTTCATCCGGCTTTCGGCCACCTGGTCCACAGCCGGATTTTTCTGGACCGGGCTGCGGCCCGCCTGAACGAGGCGAAGATTTCCGGAGGCGCCGTGGAATTGCGTGTCCATCCCCGGAATATTTCCCGTATGCGCGGGCAGAAAAATGAAAATATCCGGCAGCTTTGCCGCCGGTTTCATCTCTCCGCCGTGACCGTGACGGCGGATGAAACCCTTGCCCTCGACCGGGTGCGACTGGCCGGGGATTTACCCCGAAAGGAGACAATGTATGACGGAATGCAGCCAATACGATCTGGTGATCATCGGCGGCGGACCCGGCGGCCTGAGCGCTGCCATCTACGCGAAACGGGCGGCCCTGAAGACCGTACTCATCGAAAAAGGGGCACTGGGAGGGCAGATCACCCTGTCCGATGAAGTGGAAAATTATCCGGGATTCATCCATGCGACCGGGGCGGAACTCGCCCAGAAAATGCACGAGCACGCGGAATCCTACGGCCTGGAAATCCGGTCCGGGGAGGTCGCCAGACTGGAGCCGGGGCTGGACTGCCACCGGATCCACCTGGCCGATGGGTCAGAATTCACAACCATGGCCGTGGTTCTGGCCACGGGGGGCAGTCCGCGCAAGCTGGGAATTCCCGGAGAAGACGAGTATTATGGAAAAGGCGTGTCCTATTGCGCGGTCTGCGACGGATTTTTCTACCGGGACAAGACCGTTCTCGTGGTGGGCGGCGGGGATACGGCGGCGGAAGAGGCCCTGTATCTGGCCAAGATCGCCAGAAAGGTCTATATCGCCCATCGCCGCGACGAACTGCGGGCCAGCCGGATTCTGCAGCAGCGCATTGAAGCCGACTGTAATATTGAGGTGCTCTGGAATACCGTTCCCGTGGAGATCAGGGCTGACGGGGCCGGGGTTAATGGAATCCGCCTCAAGGATACCAGGACCGCCGAAGAGTGGAATCTGGATGTGGACGGGGTATTTATTTTTATTGGTTTTACCCCCAATAACGAGCTGGTGCCGGCGGGCACCAGAATGAGCGCGGGCGGATACGTGATCACGGACGAGAAATGCGAAACCGCCACTCCCGGCATTTTTGCCGTGGGCGATGTAGCCGAAAAATACGCCCGCCAGATCGTCATCGCCGCCGGGGAAGGCGCCACTGCGGCCCTGGCTGCGGCCCATTTTGTGGAAAACCGCAAGGCGCTCCCGACCGATGATTGTGTGCTACCGGAGGAATTGAAATAAGATTGGGCTTTCCCCGGGCCCGGAACGGAAAAATCCCCCACATCCGCGCCCGGCCCATTGAACGGCGCATACCGGAAACATGGAAACGGAAACATGGAGCCGGCCGCACAAAACCAATAGATGAAAAAGGAGGAAAAAATGGACAGGGAACTCTTGAAACACGGTGCCATCAGCTGGTTTGAACTGATGACCACGGATGTGGAAGCCGCCAAAAAATTCTACGGAGAAATTTTCGGATGGGAATACACCCCGTTCGCGCAGGATCCCTCCCACGAGTATCATTCCGTGAGCAAAAACGGACGGGAATTCGCGGGGATCATGAAAACCCCAAAACATTGCGGCGATATCCCCCCCTGCTGGGGCGGTTACGTCACCGTGGACGATATCGACGTCACCGCCGCCAGAGTGACGGAACTGGGCGGGAAGATCATCGTGCCGCCCACCGAGATTCCCGGTATCGGCCGTTTCAGCGTCTTTTCCGATCCCCAGGGCGCCGTGATTTCGGCTATCACCTATGTTTCCAAAGGTTCCCCGGATGCCCTACGTTAATATCAAAATCACGAAAGAAGGCGCCACCCCGGAACAGAAAGCCGAACTCATCCAGGGCGTCACGGATCTCCTGGCCCAGACACTGAACAAAAATCCGGCCACCACGGTGGTGGTGATCGACGAGGTGGAAACGGACAACTGGGGCATTGCCGGCGAATCCGTGACCGTGCGCCGGGGGCGGGGACAATAGGATGTCCCCCGGGCCTGCATTTGGAATCTTTCTCCCGGCAGCCTATCTGGTCGGTGCCATCCCCTGCGGGCTGCTCCTGGCCCGCCGGTTCGCGGGATTGGATATCCGCGCGGCCGGTTCCGGAAATATCGGGGCCACCAATGTGCGGCGGCTGGCCGGAACCCGGCTGGGTGCGGCGGCCCTGGTCTGCGATATCCTCAAAGGCTGGCTGCCCCTGTGGCTGGTCTGCCGTCTCCTCTGCCGTCAGGATCTGACCCCGGCCGTGGAATGGGGGCTGGCCCTGACCGGGCTGGCCGCGTTTTTCGGGCATCTTTATCCCGTATTTCTCGGCTTCCGGGGCGGAAAAGGCGTGGCCACCGCCGCCGGCGTGGTCGGATACCTGGTTCCCGAGGCGTTGGGGATGGCCCTGGCCGGTTTTCTTCTCACGGTCCTCCTCACCCGCCGGGTCTCCGCCGGATCACTGATGGCGGCCATTTTGATGCCCTTGACCACGTGGTGGCGTGATCCGTTTTATTCTTACGCCCTCATCCTCATGACGGGCGTGATCGCCCTGTTTATTTTTCTGCGCCATCGGGACAATATCGCGCGGCTGCTGGCCGGAACGGAGCCGCGCATCTGAGGCGCCGCCAGCCTTTTTTCCGTTTCCGTCCATGCCTGCGGCTCCCGCGCCACCGGCGGCGGCATACCGGATTCCGTTCCGTTTCTTCCGCTGATTACCGGAGTCTTCGTTATGCCGAATTTTACCCCTTCATCCGCATGCGGCGCGTCCGCCGCTGCGCTTCGGAATCCGTATGCGACCTGCCTGATCCGTCTGTTTTTTCGGACCTGCCTGGTGCTGGTCCCCTGCCTGCTCCTTTCCTGCCACCTGAAACCCGTGGAGCGGAATTTCCATGAGATTATCCCCCTGCCCGCCCGGGATCTGCCGGGTCAGGAAAAAACGGCCGATCCCCCGGACCACTGGTGGGAGGCATTTGGCCGCCCCGACCTGAACCGTCTTATCAATCAGGCTCTTTCGGACAGCCCGGATATGGCCGGGGCCTCGGCCCGCCTGCGCCGGGCCGAGGCCCTGAGCCGCGCCGCCGCAGCCCGCCAGGGACCGGAACTCACGATCTCCGGTGATCTGTCCGCCACCAGATCCCATGCTCCCTTCCTGGGATGGTCCTCGGCCGAATCCCGGGGCGCGGGCCTGTCCCTGTCCCATTCCCTGGATATATGGGGAAAACTGGCGGCGGATGACGGGGCGGCCCTGGCGAAACGAGACGCGGCCCGCTTCGAGCGGGAGGCTGCGGCTCTGAGGCTGGCCGCCGCCATCTCCCTCCAGTGGATCACCCTGCTCACGGAAACCGCCCGGGGCCGCCTGCTCCGCAAACGCCGCAAGACCAACCTCACTTACCTGGATCTCGTGGAACTGCGTTTCCGCAATTCCCTTGCCCCGGCCCTGGATGTCTTCCAGCAGCGGCAGGTGGTGGCTGCCATTGCATCGGAACTGCCCCTGTCGGATCTGCGGATCACCGTCAGCCGCCATGCCCTGGCCGTCCTGGCCGGGAAGACACCGGACTGGAACTGCGGCATCACGGATCTGGAACTGCCCGCCCTTCCGCCGCCCCCGCCCTCCGTTCTGCCGGCCCGGCTTCTGGCCCGGCGTCCGGATATCCGGGCCGCCGCCGCGCGTCTTCTGGCCGCAGACCGGGACACGGTATCGGCCCGGGCCGGTCTCCTGCCCGCCATTGGCTTGAGCGCGGATTTCAGCCTGTCTGCTTCCACGCTCTCGGACCTGCCGCAAAGCTGGCTCGCCCGCCTGGCCGCCGGAATCACGGGACCGGTCTGGGACCGGGGCCGGAGGCGGGCCGCCGTGGACGCGGCCGAAGCCGCGGCGGACGGACATCTGGCTGCGTACCGGGACACCGGGCTCACGGCCCTGTGTGAAGCCGCCGACGCCCTGGCCAGGGAACAGGCCCAGGCGGCCTGCCTGATCCGCCTGAATCGGGAACTGGCCCTGGCCAAATCCGCCCTGGCGGAGGCCCGTGAGCGCTATCTGTCCGGGATTACGGATTATCTGAGCGTCCTGAGCCATACCAGAACCCTGCTTTCCCTGGAACAGGAGCATATCGCGGCCCGGAGCGCCCTGCTGGAATACCGGATCAATCTTTATACGGCGCTGGGCGGGGGCTGGCATCCCGAAGACCTGCAAAAGGAACCATCATGACGGATCTGTCATCCCGTCGCCCTTACGCTGATCCGGAAGCCCGCCGGGAGCCTGTCCGCCCCGGCTCTTCGGGACGACCGCCGGCCATTCGCCGGCCAGGGCCCTTTCTCCGGATCATTATCTGCCTCCTGATTCTGCTGCTTACCGGCATTGCGGTCCATGAAATCATCCGGAACAGGCCCCGGCCTCAACGCAAGCCCCCGCAGCCCCTGAGTGTCCTGGTCCGCGTTCAGACCGTGCATTCGGACGCGGAACGGGTGGTGATCCGCGCCATGGGTAATGTGATCCCGGCCCGGCGCATCACCCTTTCCAACCGGGTGGCCGGGGATATCGCCTGGCGGCATCCGGATTTTGAGGCGGGCGGACGCCTGCCGGCGGGCGTGGAAGCCGTGAAGATTGATCCGGTGGATTATGAACTCGTGCTGGCCCGGCGCGAGGCGGATCTTGTCACGGCCCGGGCCGCCCTGCAAACCGAGGCCGGACGCCAGGCCGTTGCCGAGCGGGAATGGCGGGTCATGGGCATGGATGCAAAGGCAAGCGCCCGGGAAAAAGAGCTGGCCCTGCGAAAGCCCCAGTACCGCCAGGCCGCCGCAGCCGTGAAAGCGGCCGCAGCTGAAGTGCGCCGGGCCCAGCTGGACCTGGCGCGCACATCAATACGCCTGCCTTTCAACGCCCTGATCCTGGAAACGGCGGTGGATACGGGTTCCCGGGTTGCAGCCTCGTCCCCTCTGGCCGAAATCGTCTGCACGGATGAATATGATGTCCGGGTGTTCCTGCCTCCGGATCAGCTGGGATGGTTTTCCCCGGGCGCAACGGCCTGCGTCCGTCCCATGGACCGGGACAAAGATCCCTCGGCCCGGCGCACCGGAACGGTCAAGCGGGTCCAGGGCGATCTCGGCGGAAACGGCCGCATGGCCCGCGTGCTGATATCCATGGCCGATCCCCTTTCCCTGGATACGGACGGGGAAAAACGCGCCCTTTTACTGGATGATTATGTGCGGGTGGAAATCCAGGGCCGGCGGCTGCCCGGCGCCTTCCGGATTCCCCGCGCGGCCCTGCGTCAGGGAGACCGGGTCTGGCTGGCGGATGCCGAAAACAGGCTGGTGATCCGGCCGGTTCAGGTGGCCTGGCGTACCCCGGACAGCGTGATCGTGGACCAGGGGCTGGCGGACGGGGACCGCCTCATTATTTCCGATATCGGCACCCCCGTGGAAGGGCTGCCCCTGAATGTGGAAAACGAAGCGCCGGAACCGAAAGAAGCCGCGCCGGGCGGCCCGGACGCGGCGGCCCGGAAACACGGCGCCGGCGCCCCTCCGGAAACACGGGGCACGTCTCCCGGCGTCAGGGAAGAGACCCCGTGAAACACACCGGACCGCTGGCGTTCATGGCCGGAAACCGGGTGGCGGCCAATCTGCTCATGCTGCTCTGCCTGATCGGCGGAGCCTATTCCATCGGGCGCATCACCCAGGAGGTCTTTCCGGATATTGTTCCGGATATCGTGGTGGTCTCCATGGCGTATCCCGGTGCGGGCCCCGAGGAGGTGGAACGGGGGATCGTACTGGTGCTGGAAGACGCCCTGGAGAACATGGAGGACGTGGAGGAAATCCTGTCCGTGGCTTCGGAAGGATCGGCCCTCGTTCATATCAAAATGAGCGAAGGCGGCGATCTGGACGGGCTGGCCCGAAACGTGCGGAACGAGGTGGACCGGATTTCCATCTTTCCCGAGGACGCGGAAAAACCCAAGGTGGCCATCGCCTCGCGGCGCCGGCGGGTTCTGTCTCTTTTGCTCCACGGAAATGTGGAAGAGGGCGTTCTGCGGAATATCGCCCGGCTGATCCGGGACCGCCTGACCCGGAATCTGCATGTCGGCCAGGTGGAATTTTCCGGCGTCCGGGATCCGGAAATCCGCGTGGAGATTTCCCGGGACCAGCTCCGCCGCTATGGACTGACCGTGGACGAAGTGGCGGAACGCATCCGCCTGACCAGCCTTGACCTGCCTGCGGGCGGCATCAAGGCCGGGGGGGGCGAGGTTCTGGTCCGCCTTAGGGAACGCCGGGACTGGGCCCGTTATTTTGCCGATATCCCCCTGATCACCGGGACCGACGGCTCCCGTCTTCTTTTGGGCCATATGGCGGATCTGAGTGAAAATTTCGATGATACATTGTGTTACGCCGCCTTCAACGGCCAGCGGGGCATGTCCATTGATGTCTATCGTTCAGAGGGCCAGACGCCCATCCAGGTGAGCCGGGCCGTGCGGAAAGAACTGGAAGCCCTGAGACCTCTCCTGCCGCTGGGCATTCATATCAATATTCCGCAGGACCGGACCGTTATCTACCGGCAGCGTGTCGAACTGCTCCTCAGAAACGGAGCCGTGGGCCTGATAATGGTGCTGATCATCCTGGGCCTATTTCTGGAAATCCGGCTGGCCTTCTGGGTCATGATGGGCATTCCCATCAGTTTCATGGGAACCCTGCTGCTCATGCCGTCCATGGGCGTGAGCCTCAATGTGACCACCCTGTTCGCCTTTATCGTCGCCCTGGGAATCGTGGTGGACGACGCCATTGTTGTGGGGGAAAATATCTATCATTACCGCCAGTCGGGTCTGCCGGCCCTGGAGAGCGCCATCCGGGGGGCGGCCGAGGTGTCCACGCCCGTGATTTTCAGTATTCTTACCAATATGGCCACCTTTTTGCCCCTGTATTTCATCCCCGGCATCATGGGAAAGATCTTCAAATTCATCCCGGTGGTGGTATGCATCGCCTTTGCCGTATCCCTGTTCGAATCCCTGTTCATCCTGCCCGCCCACCTGAACAGGCCCGGGAAGACCGGCGCCGGGGCGGGCTGGCTCACCCGCCGCCAGCAGGCCTTCAGCCGATGGTTTTCCCATGCCATCCGCCGTTTTTATCTGCCGTCGCTGATCGTGATTCTGCGCTGGCGGTATGTCACCGTCTGCCTCGGGATCTCCGTTTTGGCCCTGTCCGTGCCCGTCGTAAAGAGCGGACGCCTGGGGTTCGCCCTTTTTCCCAAGGTGGAATCCGATCAGGCCCGGGTGGAATTGAGACTGCCCTACGGTGTACCCGTGGAACGGACCGAGGCGGCCGCTGAGAAACTGCTGGCGGCGGCCCGCCGGGTGGCCGAAGAAAGCGGGCGGGCCGATGAACTGGTCAGGGGGATCTATCACCAGATCGGGCGGGACGGAAGCCATCATCTGGTCATGCGGGTCTACCTGGCCCCCCCGGAAATCCGGGACGCCATCATGAGTACGGATGAATTCACCAACCGCTGGCGCAAGGCCGCAGGCCCCATCGCCGGTGCGGAAGAGCTGCGCTTTGAATCAGATTTCGGCGGGCCGGGGCGGGGCCCCGCCCTGACCGTGGAACTCAGCCACCGGAATATCAAGACCCTGGACCGGGCCGGGGCCGATCTGGCGGCGCGGCTGGCCGAATATTCCATTCTCCGGGATATCAATGACGGTTTTCAGGAAGGAAAGCGCCAGGTGGATTTCCGGATGAAGCCTTCGGGAGAAGCCCTGGGCATGACCACCGCAGACGTCGCCCGGCAGGTGCGCGATGCCTGGTACGGCCGGGAAGTGATGAAACAGCAGCGGGGGGGCGACGAGGTTACGGTTATGATCCGGCGGCCGGAATCCGAAAGAAAAAGCCTCCACGACCTGGAAGAAATGATCCTGCGCACCCCGGCGGGAGGAGAAATCATGCTGCGGGACGCGGCCGAAGCCGCATATGGACGGGCCTATACCCGGATTGAACGCCGGGGCGGCCGCCGGAATATCCAGGTCACGGCCGAGGTGACCCCCCGGTCCCGCGTGGGCGAGATCGTCAGGGATCTTGAGGGGCAGGTGATTCCGGAACTCAAGGCCCGCTATCCGGGACTGGAAACGGGGTATAAAGGCAAAAACGCGGAGCGAAAAAAAAGTCTGGACAGCCTGAAAGAGAATTTTATCATCGCCATGCTGGTGATTTATGGTCTGCTGGCCGTGGTTTTCCGGTCCTATGCCCATCCCCTGGTGGTCATGTCCGCCGTTCCCTTCGGCGTGGTGGGGGCCATTATCGGGCACAAGCTCATGGGCTATGCCCTGTCTGTGGTGAGCATTCTGGGCATTGTGGCCCTTTCCGGCGTGATCGTAAACGATTCCCTTGTCATGGTGGATTTCGCCAACCGCCGCCGTCAGGCGGGATGCAGCCCTTCCCGCGCCATCCTGGCGGCCGGCGTACAGCGGTTCCGTCCTGTTTTCCTGACCACGGTCACCACCTTTGGCGGGCTCATGCCCATGATTTCCGAAACCAGCCGCCAGGCCCGTTTTTTGATTCCCATGGCCATTTCCCTGGGATTCGGCATCCTGTTCGCCACCCTTATCAATCTGGTGCTGGTGCCCTGTCTGTACCTGGTGGTGGAGGATCTGCGGCCGCGCCGCCGCCCTTTTCCCGGGGAGACAGAGGGGCCTCAGGCCGGGCAGCGGCCATCACCTCGGCGATTTTGAGCGGGGAAAGGCGGAGTCCGGAAAAAGCGTCAAAGGTGAGATCCCGGGCCGACAGGTTCATTGCGTTGCACAGCCGGGAAAACAGGGCAAGATAACTGTCCAGAATCCGTTCTTCCCAGGCCAGCCCCAGCCTGGCGGCTGTCTCACGGATGCGGTCCGGCGTCCCCTCCAGCTCCAGAATCGTGCCGAAGGGCATCTCGTCCAGGCAGCATTCCACGCCGTCCATGTGAAAGGTTTCCCGGTATTTTTCATATGCCTGTACCGCCGTAAATCCAAGGGCGGACAGGATCTGTTCCGTGATCCGGATATCACCCACATCGGTTTCCAGTTCCTGGTACACCTTGAACTGCCCGACATCCATGCCGCCGCCGGCTGAGGAGGCGGCATCAGGAGGAGATTTCCAGGTCAGGCGCGCCCCGTGATCCCGGCGCAGACGCAGCAGACAGCCTTTTTTCCAAAGGCTTCCGGCCGCATCATCCAGGCGCAGATTGCGCTCAAATACCCGCCCGTCACGACGCGCACCCATACGGCCGAGGGCGTCACGCACCCGGTCCGGCGCGTTGTCCGTCAGGAAAAATTTAACTTCCACTTCCAGCATGAGAGAATCCTTCAGAACAGCGGGTTCAGGAGTGCGTCTGGCTCAAAAACCGCAGGGCTTCGCTTTTATGACGGGAAAACTGACGCCGGGCAATGCGGCCAAGGGGGCGGCGCACCGCTTCCACGGGCGGCAGATCCGGATATTCGGGAAGATGGAAATCCGACAGATTCACCGGAGAAAACGCCATGCCCGCGCTCAGGGAGCCGGCCGTTCGATTGAAGCCGCCGCCCATGGCGCCCGCCTTCGGCGTTTCCAGCGCACCCTGAAACCGGGCCGCCTGACCCAGGGCCGCTTCCGGGGAATGGTGGGTGTTCACCTGTTCCACCTTTTTGTTGACCAGGGCCGCCATATGCCGGACCACACGCAGACAGACGGCATCATTTTCATCCCGTCCCCGCAGATAACCGGCGACCGCGTTCTGGAATCGGTCATAGCGGTCCAGAACCAGACGCTCGTAGCGTCCGCTGCCGGTCCATTTCCGGATCAGGGTGACGGGGCCGCCGTCCGCCGCCGCGCCGGAATCCGCATCCCGCGAAGGCCCGGCAGGCGTTTCCTGACCCGCCGGCCTCATTTCCCGGGGCACGGGCAGTCCGATGGCCGTGAAAAGTGCGGCGGCCGCTTCCGTCCCCAGAAGAGCGGACTGAAACCGCTGACGGCAGCGCGTCACTTCTTCCGCTTTCTTTTCCAGGGCGTGGCACACACCGGTTACCAGGCGGATCTCCTCTTCCACTTTTCGGCGCGTTCCGAAAAACGTGTCGGCGATCGCTTCCATGCATTCGGCTCCCAGATCGCCCATATGCCCGTTTAGCGCATGCCGCATGGGACTGCCTCCATTATCCACTTGTCAATCCGCCGCCGCCCCTGTAAGATGCGGCGGAATATTACGATAACGATACAATAACGCCGCAGCCGGACTGTACCGGTTTTTACCCATTCTTTCAAGCGCCGCCCCCTGGACGGAGATCCGTAAATATGCCCCTGTCTTCCCGCCCGGACGGAGACCCCGCCTTCCCGGAATCCGTTTCAGAAGCCGCGCCCGCCGGCGTCCCGCTTCCTTCCTGCCCGTATCCGGTTGATGATCCCGTGTTCATCCGGGGGCAGCGCCTGATGATCGGCTTTGACGGCACGGCATTGACGCCTTTTCTCGACACCATGATCCGCCGCTGGCTCATCGGCGGCGTCATCCTGTTTCAACGCAATATCGAAACACCGCGCCAGGTGGGCCGCCTGATCGCGGACATGCAGGCAGCGGCTGAAGACGCAGGCCTGCCGCCCCTGTTCATTGCCGTGGACCAGGAAGGCGGCACCGCGGCCCGGCTGCGCCCGCCGGAATTTACCAGCTATGGCCGGTGCCCGGGAGGACAGCCCGCCATCACAACGGACGGGGAGGCGGCCGATTTTGCCCACGCCACGGCCCGGGAGCTTCGCTCCCTCGGCTTTAATATGAACATGGCCCCCGTTCTGGATGTCGTGCCGACGGACATGCCCGGCATCATGGCCTCCCGGGCCTTTCCCGGAGGAGCGGCGGATGTGGCGCGTCTTGGCGTCCGGATGATCCGCGCCTTTCAGGACAGCGGCATTCTGGCTGTTGCCAAGCATTTCCCCGGCATCGGGCGCACGACGCTGGACTCCCATATTGATCTGCCGGTGATGCCCGCAGACCGGGAGAGTATCCGCTCCCGCGATTTGCCACCCTTTGCCGCAGCCGTGGACGCCGGGGTGGCCGGCATTATGCTCAGCCATATTTCATACCCGGAAATTGATCCGGATTTTCCCGCAAGCCGATCCCCCATCATTGCCCAGACCTGGCTGCGCCGGGATCTGGGATTTTCCGGGCTGTCCCTGACCGATGACCTGGACATGGGAGCCGTACGGCGCCACGGGGAATTTCGTGCCGTGATCCGGCATACGGCGGCCGCCGGGCTGGACCAGATCCTGATCTGCCACCAAAGTCCGGACATGGAAATCGCCCTGGCGGAATTAAAGCGATACTGGACCGGGCATCCTGAACAGCGGCCGCAGTTCCAGGCGTCTTTGTCGCGAATTCTCCACGCCAAAAAAAAACTGGAAGGATGGCAGGAATGATCCCTGCGCGAAGATGCCATGATCCGTTTTTCCGTTCGGGCCTTATGACGGTGTAAAGACGGATATGGCCTCCCGGCCGCTTTTTATTGACTTGCCGGGGGCATCGTTATACTTATTATTCAACATGGCTGTCCCTTGTCATTTCTCATCCCGAACCTGGAAAGGAGGATTTCATGGAACTCAAGCAAAAAGGCGCTGAGGCCAATGTCGGCGGATTCAAACAACTGATGGTCACCATGAAATGGACCACCGCTACAGATTTTGACCTGGCCGCCCTTTACGAGGACAAAAGCGGAAAGCAGGGCCTGGTCTATTTCGGCGAAATGGGAGATCTCAACGCATTTCCCTTCATGCAGCTCTCCGGAGACGAGGGCGTCGGCGACACAGGCGGCGATAACGAGGAGACCATGCGGATCACCAAGCTGGATGATATGAATTATGTCTGGCTGATGTGCTGGGATTACGGAAAGGTGCAGGACGGGCAACCGGCCCGTTTCAAGGAGAGCGATATCAGAATCATGTTGATGGATGATAAGGGAGAAAGCCATAATGTGACGCTGGATACCGGGGATATGGGCAATGTTGCCCTGATCGCCACCATTGACAACAGCAGCCCTATCGGAGCGAAGCTGATCAATTCCAGCAAGGCGGGCACCCTCAAGGGCCTGAAAAATTTGCAGCAGATCGTGGAAATCATCAATGGCTGATGCGGCCTGCGGCTGAAGCCGTCCGCCCCGCCACCGCCATGCGGATACCGGCGGCGGGGCGATAGTCATGCCATGGATTCTTCATTCCTTGGAGCCGGCCACCCACCGCAGCCCCCAGTTATACATGGCGTCGCAATCCGGATGTCCGTCGTGAAAGCTCATTTTCCGGGTGACGTGAATCTGCCCGGCATTGAATTCCAGCAGGGCGACGGCGCAAAAAGGACGTTTGTCCGCCACAGCCCCCATCGGCACTTCCAGCATTGGCTGACCAGGCGCCCGGATGGTCACGATGGCGTCCGTGGACGACCATTGGGGAACGCCTTCATAAATATAAGTATATACCAGAATCCGCTTTAGCTGGGCCGCGTGCTCCAGATTGATTTTCATATTTTCCCCTTCAGCCCAGATGCCGCTGCGATCATCCCCGAGATGAAGGATATACGGGGGATAATCATAGGCCCCGAAACTGTCGCCAAGGGGCTGAATGGCTCCCTTCAGCTGATTTTCCAGCTCAAACAGGCAGCCCAGATCCAGATCAATGGCGGATGGGACACCGCCTCCCATTAATTTTCTGAACAGCCCCTTTGGGGGTTGCGGCTCCGGCGGTGTCTGATTCCAGTTCAGATTGATATGAAGTTCTCCGCCTCCCTTTCTCTGGATGGGATGGGCGTTATTCTTGCCTTTCAGGGTGATTTTGGATGCAATTTTAAATTCACCGGCGCCGGGAATTGTCTGGCGGAATTGCTCCAGGGGCATCACATCGCTGTCATTGATCAGTTCACTGGAAATAAATCCGCCGGACAGGCGGCAGATCACCGCCACGGTTCCCCGCCGGTCGGAATCCAGGGAAATGGTATGGGTTTCTCCCCTGTCGGTCACGATCTGAATGCTGGCGTCATAATCGGAAAAGGTCCGGTTCTCTCCGGAAGAGGCATCCGTGAAATTCAGGGCGCAGATATAAAGATCTTCAAAATCATCCAGTTTTTTGATGCGCAGTTCTTCCCGGTTGTCACCGCCGGCGCCCCCGATGCCGGCATCTCCGGACAATTCGATAAAGGGAAATTCATTCAGGCTTCCCAGGCTTCCCCCGGCGTAGTTATCGGAATACACGCCGCCCTCGCGGCCGTCCCTGGTCCGGTAAAATGCCATGAGATCCAGATCTGCCGAAGAGGTCCACCGCAGCGCGACACGGATCTGTTTAAAAGCCCCGATATCGGCCTTTGTCCCTTTCTGCCTCAATTCCATATACCCTCCCGTGATTTTTTTATTACCTGAAAATAGCAGGCAAGTTTACGATATGATTTAAAGACAATTGATTACAGAATCATTGACGCATCTGCGATTTTTTAAATTGTATTATTCCAGGCGGTTAGAGATTTTCTTGCAATTTTCAGGTATTATGCTCCGGTCCGTTTTGGCGGAGATGCGGCCGGATATGAATATTTTTACCCGACAAACCCCATCCCCTGCCGGCTGTCAAGTAAAATGGCGGGGAACCGGATTCTTCCACCAGTTGTGAACTCCGCAAACCTGTGATATCAGTAAGCCAGCATGGACGCATGACGATAACCCGTTACTTGGAGAACAGCATATGCCGGAGTTTATCTATACCGCGAAAAACAAACGCGGGCTTGGTCAAAAGGGATTCATTGAAGCGGCCAGCCTTGAAATCGCCGCCAACCAGTTGACCCGGCGCGGGCTGCTGAATGTCAAGGTCAAGCCCAAACCCAGGGATCTTGCGGAAAGCCTGACCTTTTTACAGCCCGGCGTGACCGCCAAGGATGTCATTATCTTCTGCCGCCAGTTTTCCACCATGATTGATGCCGGCCTTCCCATCATCCAGTGTCTGGACCTTCTGTCCAGCCAGGCGGAAAATCCCACCTTCAAGAAAAAGCTCCGGCAGGTGAAAGAGGATGTGGAGTCTGGCACCACCCTTGCCGACGCGCTGAAAAAGCATCCCGACGAATTTGACACCTTATTTGTCAATATGATCGCCGCCGGTGAGGCCGGCGGTATCCTGGACACCATTTTGCGCCGTCTTTCCGAGAGCCTGGAGAAGGCCGCCAGGCTCAAGGCCCAGGTAAAAAGCGCCATGTTGTATCCCATCATCACCCTTGTGGTGGCCGGCGTGGTGGTCATCGTGCTGCTGGTATTCGTCATTCCCGTATTCCAGAAAATGTTTGCCGATATGGGCGGCAGCCTGCCGGGCCTGACCCAGCTCGTCATCGAGATTTCCGAATTCGTCAAGGCCAATATCCATATTATTCTCGGCGCCCTGTTTATCAGCGGCTTTACCTTTAAGAAATACTATGCCACGGAAGGCGGCAAAATCGTCATCGACCGCCTGGCCCTCCAGATTCCGGTCATGGGCATGCTGATCCGGAAAGTGGCGGTGGCCAAATTTACCCGGACCATGGGTACCATGCTGGCCTCGGGCGTGGCCATCCTGGATTCCCTGGAAATCGTGGCCAGGACCGCCGGGAACAAAACCGTGGAATTCGCCATATTCGATGTGCGCCAGGGAATTTCCGAGGGCCGCACCATGGCCGATCCCCTCCAGGAGAGCGGGGTGTTCCCACCCATGGTCTGTTCCATGATCGCTGTGGGGGAATCCACCGGCGCCCTGGACAGCATGCTGGAAAAAATCGCGGATTTTTATGATGACGAGGTGGATGAGGCTGTCCAGAAGATGACGGAAATGATCGAGCCCATGATGATGTGTTTTCTGGGCGTGGTGATCGGCGGCCTTGTCATTGCCATGTATCTCCCCATCTTTACCATGGCCAATGCAGTCGGATAGCTTGTCCCCTCCCCCGCTGCCAGGAGAGGTGCGGGGGGTCACGGGCGCGGAAGCGGGAGAACGGCTGAAATGGCTGATGCTGTTTCGCCTCCTGTTCACCATTTTTTTACTTGCGTCAACCCTGATCCTTCACTTTCGCGGCAATCCCCTTACATCTCCTCCCGGGCTGATCCCTCTTTATGAGCTGATCGGGGTCCTGTTTTTTCTTTCCGTTGTCTACACCGCTCTTCTCGGCAGGATCAAAAGACTGGTTCTGTTCGCCTATTTCCAGATTGCCGTTGATACCTTCGCCGTTACCCTCGTGATTTTTCTTACGGGCAGCTTCGTCAGTTTTTTTGGTTTTCTGTACCTTGTGGTGATCATATATGCCAGCATGATACTGTCACGGGGCGGCAGCATCATCATGGCCGCGCTGTGCAGTATTCAATACGGGATACTGGTTGATCTGGAATATTACGGAATGCTTCATCCCTATGGAATGGAAGGGCTGCGCAGCGTATCGGACTACCCGTGGCACATTGTCATATACAAAATTCTGAGCATTATCGTGTCATGCTTTGCCGTGGCGTTTTTAAGCGGCTTTCTCTCCAGCCAGATCCAGAAAACCCGGCGGGATCTGAAACATATGGAGGCCCATGTGCGAAGGGTGGAACGGATGGCCGCCATTGGCGAAATGGCGGCCGGTCTGGCCCACGAGATTAAAAATCCCCTGGCCTCCCTCCGGGGCGCGGTGCAGTTTCTGCAGGAAGAGATGCAATGCGGCGGAGAGCAGAAGGATCTCATGGATATTGTCCTGCGGGAAGCTGATCGCCTGAACTCCTTGGTGGCGGATTTCCTGATGTTCGCCCGTCCTCCCGCCGGCCGCGCGGAACTGGTTGATCCGGCGGATATTGTCACGGACACCCTCACCGTATTTCAGCGAAGTGACAGATGCGAAAGCCAGGTGGAGATCACCACGGATATTCAGTCGGGTATCTGTGTCAAACTGGATCCCAATCACTTGCGGCAGATCCTGTGGAACCTTCTCCTGAACGCGGTGGAAGCCTTTCCCATGACCGATGAGGGAAAGCGGGTGCATATCCGGGTGGCCCGGGATAGGGAAAACCGCGCCGTCATCGCCGTGCATGATTCCGGATCGGGAATCGCCCCGGAGAAACTGCCCCTGATCTTCGATCCCTTTCTGACCACAAAGGCTGGCGGCACCGGGCTCGGCCTTTCCATTGTTCACCGGCTTGTGGAGCATTACAGCGGGTTTATCGAGGTGGACAGTGATCCGGGAAACGGATCGGTGTTCACGGTTCATTTTCCCGGGTGTGACGAGGAGCGGCTGTGACCGGCAATGGCGGCACACCGGGAGCTGGGATTGATGCGGCCGCATGCCGCGCGTAAAACCAGGTGATCAGGGCGGCTGCCCAGGTGATGCCGAAGATGCCCCACCAGATGCCGGAGATTCCCTTTCCCCATATATTGACAATAACATGGAAAACCGCCCAGGGCGCGATTATCTGGCGTCCCAGCCCGATCCAGAGCGGAAATATCGGACGCCGCAATCCCTGAAGCCCGGCCACGGACACAAACAGAATGACATATGCATAGAGCACGAACGCATCCACCCGCAGATACCCGATACCAATGGCGATGACTTCCGGGTCATCGGAAAAAATTTTCATGAAAAACGGGGCTCCGAACCACACCGCCGCCGTGCCGGCAGCCATGATCCAGCCGCCCCACCAGAGGGATATTTTCAGGACCGCCCGCACCCGTTCCGGTTTCCCGGCGCCGAAATTCTGGGCCGTCAAAGTAAGCACCGTAGTGTTGAGGCCGATGACGGGCAGAAGAACAATCTGCTCCACCCGCATGCCCACGCCGTAAGCCGCGAGGGCTGTTTTTCCGAACTGCCCCGTAAAATGGGCGATAAGGAAAACCCCCAGGGCAATGCTCATGGTATTCAGGCCCGCCGGCAGTCCCTGCATGGCGATATTTTTCCATGCCGGAGGAGCCGGCCGCCAGTGCCGCCATGCCCCGGGACGGATCAGGCCGGTTTGCCGTACGCGCCCCCCCAGATAGACCACGCCGACCGCCTGCACCAATACGGTTGCCAGGGCAATCCCGGAGACCCCCATGGCGGGCACGCCGGCGCCGCCGAAAATAAACCATGGATCCAAAATGACGTTCAGGCAGAACCCGATGATTAAAAAATTCCGGAAGATGCGGGTCAGCCCCAGGGCGTTTAAGAAAGCGGTCAGCATATACACGAAAAAAAACAAAGGGGCGCTGTAAAACAGGATATCCATATATTCCAGACAAATGGGAAGCCATGATTCTTCCGCGCCCATGACCCGGAACAAGAAGGGAGAAAATTTGAGGCCCAATACCGTCAGCAAAAGTGAAAGACAAAGGGAAAAACCGATGGTCTGGACGGCGTATTCGGATGCGGCGTTCTTGTCCCCCCTGCCCAGGGCATCGCCGATAAGGGCCTTGGCGCCGATTCCCAGTCCGCTGCCAAAGGAAACCATGATGATAAATACCGGAAGAGAGACGCCCAGGGCAGCCAGGGCTTCCGTGGATACCATTCCGGCAAACCAGGTGTCCACCACATTGTACAGGGTGTTGAAGAGCATGCCGATGGATACAGGCACGGCGATTTCCCGGATCAGCCCGGGGATGGGAGCGGTAATGAGACGGTTTTCCTCCATTTTTTGTATCCTCTTTCATTGTTCCTGCGGCGGACCATGGACTTTTTCAGAATCAGGATTATCGTATCCGTGAAATTACCATCGGTTATATCCAGTAATCCCATTGAATGAGAGAAAATCCATGAACCAGCCGGATTATTATCAGCTATTGGAAGTGCCCCGGTCTGCTTCGGCCGAAGACATCAAAAAGTCCTATCGCAAGCTGGCCATGAAATATCACCCGGACCATTCTGGAGGTGATAAAGGATCGGAAGAAAAATTCAAGCGGATTTCTGAAGCCTATGCCGTGCTGAGCGACGCCGAAAAACGCCGCCAGTACGATACCTACGGCTCCACAGATTTTCACCAGCGATATACACAGGAAGATATTTTCAAAAATTTTGATTTCAGCAGTATTTTCGAAGACCTGGGGTTCGGGGGAAGCGGTTTCTCCTTTTTCGGAAATCCCCGGCAGAGCAAAGGGCGCTTTTCTTTCGGCGATCACACCGGATGCAGCCGAAGACAGGCCCCGCCCCAGCGGGGAAAGGATCTGTATATCGATATTTCCCTGACCCTGAGGGAAATCGCCACCGGCACCTCCCGTACCGTTACCTTGAAGCATACGGGACGGCCGGAGCGGATTTCCGTCAAAATCCCCAAAGGCATGATCCATGGAAAAAAACTGCGCCTTGCGGGAAAAGGGAATCCCGGCTCATTTCAGGGGCCGCCGGGAGACCTGTACATCCGGTCGTCGGTTTTGCCCGATTCCCGGTTTCGGGCGGAAGATTTTGATCTTCATGTCGACGGGGAAATCCGTCTGAGCGAGTCCATCCTGGGAACAACCATAGGGGTTCCTACCATTGACGGCGGAGAACTGAACCTGCATATCCCTCCGGGAACACGGCATAAAACCCGTATGCGCCTGCCGGGATACGGCCTGCCGCACATGAATGACGACGGCAGCGGCGACCTTTATGTGGTGATCCTGGTGCGCGTGCCGGACCAGTTGACGGACAGCCAGCGTTCCCTGGTCGAAAAACTGGCGGAAACCGGTCTCTAACAGATCAAATTCACTGCCCAAATTTCGTTTTTCACCTGCCAAACTCGTTGACAAGAAAAGCTCCCCCATGTATTTTCCGTTCATCAGCCGATATCGGCCCTTTTCCAGGGCTGTGCGGTGTAACCGAATGATGGAATTCGATCATGCCGGAACTGATCCCCGTTCTGTCGAGAAAAGACATCCGCAGCCTGGTCAGGCGCATGGGGCGCGCCATTTCCGCTGATTTTGCCGGCCGGAAGATCGTCATGATCGGTGTATTGAAAGGCTCTTTTGTGTTTATGAGCGATCTGATCCGGGAGATCTCCGTCCCGGTCTGCGTCGATTTCATTCAGGCGGCCAGCTATGGCGACGCCACCGAGACTTCCGGTACCGTTACGATTCTGAAGGATATCGAAACCGATATTCAGGGAAAAGCCGTCTTCATTGTGGAAGATATTGTAGATACCGGCCTGACCCTCACGCAGATCATTGCCCGCCTGAAAGAGCGTCGGCCCGCCTCCATCCATGTCTGCGCCATGATCGACAAACGGGAACGCAGAGAGGTATCCCTTGCGGTGGATTATGCCGGTAAAACCGTGGACCGGGGGTTTCTGGTGGGATACGGGCTGGACCATGCCGAACGTTACCGGGAACTGCCGGCGATCTATGACCTGAAATTATAACCAATGACGGGGATATGCCATGATAGTCACCTGTGACAAATGCCAGGCCCAGTTTGAAACGGATGAATCCAAAATCAGCCCGTCGGGAACCAGAATGCGTTGCGCTGGCTGCAATCAGGTCTTTGTGGCCTATCCCCCTGCGGATGACATGGACCTGTCCGATCTTGACGATCTTCTGGGAGATTCGGAATCAGGCGACGGAGGAAACGACGGCGGCATTGACCTGGACGACGATCTGGATCCGGCCCTGATGCTCTCCCCTGATCCCGAGGAATCCGGCGACGGCGACAGGGATGTGCTGGGGATTGAGGAACTCCTGGGCGGCAATGCCGCCGCCGGGGATGACAAGGACCGGGAACTGGAAGAGATCGCTGCGGAAATGCAGCTGGATCCCGAAGGTCAGGAAGAAGAGGGTTCATTTGAGTCCCGGGTCGAATTCGATGAAACCGATGAATTCGCCAAATACGGCACCCTGGAATTCAATGTGTCGGATATGTATAAAACTTTGGGCATTGAGGTCGAATCTGGAGAAAAAGAAGACAGACAGCTTTCGGAACTGGAATCCGCTATGGGGGATGACCCCTCATCGGCCCTGGATCTTTCCGGCATTGACGAAATGCTGGACATGGGGGGCGAACCGGATTTATCGGATATGGACGCTCTGCCGGAGGACGTCCAGCCCATGGATCTCGACCTTTCCGATCTGGACAATATGCTGGACAAGGAAGACGCCCTGTTCGGAAGCGGCAAGGCCCCTGTCCCGCCATCCGGTGAGGGCGACGGGGAACTGGACTTTGATCTGGATCTGGAAGATGCCCTGGACGGTGATGAGGCTGAGGAAGAAGACGATTTTGACGCCGCCAGCGCCAGAACGGAAGTGTTCAATATCGCCGATCTGGCGCCGGATGCCGGATCGGACGATGATACCGCCGATACCCCGCCGCCCGTTATGGGTGTACCCGATGAAATGGACGACCTGGATCTGGATTTTGATATAGATGACGCACCGGCGCCCGCCTTGACAGACGAGGCCGTCGAGCTGGAAGACATCATCCCCGAAGACCTGATGCTGGCTCCGGATCCGGAGCCTGAGCAGGAACGCACGGATGGGCCAGATCTGGATATCGACCTCGGTCTGGACGATGAGGAAGACGCGCCGTATGCGCCCCCCTCCGTGGCGGAAGAGGTTCCGGATCTGGAAGAGCTTTCTTCAGACCTGATGCTGGCCCCCGATCCGGAGCCGGACGTTCCCCGCGTGGACGGCCCGGATCTGGATATCGACCTCGGGCTGGATGAAGAAGAAGACACGGCGCCCGAAGAACCGTTTCTGGACGATCTGTCCGAGGATCTGCTTCTGGAACCCGAGGAATCCGTCCGGGAAGATTTGGCGCCGGAAATGGAAGATTTCGGGGTGGATGACGAGACCGTTGTTTTTTCCGAAATGCCCGGGAACAGGGAAAGCACGGAACAGGAAGATCTTTCCGCAGATCTGTTGCTGGATCCCGATCCAGCCCCGGACGAACCGGGTGTGTCGGATTCCGATCTGGATATTGATATCGACCTGGGCGATATTATGGAGGACGAGCCCCGGGAATCGGCTGTCGCGCCGGATCCGGATATTGCCGATGCGGACGGCGGCATGGATGATCTTGATCTGGATTTTGGCGGGCTGGATGATGACGATGATGATGATGATGATGATGGCCTGGATCTGGACGGGCTGGAAGAGGACATTGAAGATCTTTCCCCGGCCGGAACGGACGGGGCTTCCGATGACGGAGATGACGATCTCGGCCTGGATCTGGACGGGCTGGAAGAAGAAAGCAGTGATGTCGATCTGAACCTGGAAGAGGCCGCCGGCGATAAGATGGGGCTTGAACTGGAGGAGATGGAAGAAGCAAGGCCTGACCTGGAAATGGATCTCGAAGAGATAGCCGACACCGGAGAAATCGAGCTGGAACTCGAAGATGAGTCTGCCGACGAAGAGATCCATCCGGAACTCGAAGAAGTGTCTGCGGAAGGAGAAATCGAACTGGCGCTTGACAGCGAGTCCGACACCGGAGAAATTGATCTGGAATTCGAAGATGGGTCTGCCGACGAAGAGATCCATCCGGAACTCGAAGAAGTGTCTGCGGAAGGAGAAATCGAACTGGCGCTTGACAGCGAGGCCGACACCGGAGAAATTGATCTGGAATTCGAAGATGGGTCTGCCGACGAAGAGATCCATCTGGAACTCGAAGAAGTGTCTGAGGAAGGAGAAATCGAACTGGCGCTTGACAGCGAGGCCGACACCGGAGAAATCGAGCTGGAACTCGAAGATGGGTCTGCCGACGAAGAGATCAATCTGGAACTCGAAGAAGTGTCTGAGGAAGGAGAAATCGAACTGGCGCTTGACAGCGAGGCCGACACCGGAGAAATTGATCTGGAATTCGAAGATGGGTCTGCCGACGAAGAGATCAATCTGGAACTCGAAGAAGTGTCTGAGGAAGGAGAAATCGAACTGGCGCTTGAGGAAGAGCTGGCAGCGCCTGCGGAAGAAGAGGGAGATTCCTTTGACCGGGCCAGCCGGGAGGCTGATACGGACATGGATATTTCCGAAGAAGAGGGAGATCATCCTGAAATCGAGATGGATTTTTCCCTGGAAGATGACGCAGAGGAAGAAATCTCTGCGGATGATAAAACCGAACTCTTTGATCTCAGCATGGACCTGGAAGAAGAGGCGCCCGGCGACGAAACCGATGATTTCAGCCTGGATCTGGAGATGGACGGCGATACCCCGGCGGCGGATGACGGGGAAGATACGGAATTCAGTCTGGATCTGGACGACCTGGATGAACTGGAACAGAAGTCCCCGGCCTCTGGCGGCGCCTCGGCTGATGACAAGACGGAAATTTTTGATCTTGATCTGGACGAACTCGAAAGTGATGTGGCCGAAGCCTCCCAGATCTCCAGCATGGAACTGGATCTGAAGGAAGAATCTCAGAGCCTGGAGATGGATGCGCCGCCTCCGGGGGACGAAAGCGCGGGCGGCGAAGGATTTGAATTCGATCTGGATCTGGAATCGGAAATTGGCGCAGACACGGAAAGCGAACAGGCCCAGCCGGAGCTGGAGTCCGAAACCTTTGATTTTGACGCGGACGACGGCAGTATCACGGTGGAGCCCAGGGCAAAGACCAGCCCGGAAATTTCGTCGGAAATATCCGAGGATTCTTTTGATATCATAGAGGAACCGGAAGATTTCACCGGTGACGGCGGTGTGTCTCCCGCTTTGCCGCCGGAAAAAGCCGGAATCGCCAAATCCCCGATAGCGCTGGCAGCGGCCGTTCTGCTCTTGTGCGCGGTTGGCTATGGCCTGCTTTCGTTCATGTCCGGATCAGAGACCCCGCAGCCGGCCGGACGGGAAAGCACGGATTCGGGCTTCAGCATCGGTGATATTCCGCTGGTCGGCCCGTGGCTGGCGCCGGAAGTCCCGGTGGTGGGTCAGGTCGTGCCCGTGGATGGCAGCGTCAAGGCCCGCTTTTATGAAAACGGGGCCGGGCTTATTTTTGTCATCAGCGGCAATATCCGCAATGAATTTCCCCAGAACCGGAACCATGTCATGGTGCGGGGAAAACTCTATGATAAAAAGAAAAAGATGATCCTGCGGCAGGATGCCTTTTGCGGCAATATACTCACCGAACAGGAACTTAATGAATTATCATTGGATGAAATCAAAGCCCGCCTGAAAAACCGGGAGGGAAAAGACCGAATCAATGAACAGATTAATCCGGGAAAACAGGTGCCGTTCATGGTGGTATTTTCCGGTTTTCCCAAAGACATTGATGAATACTCCATTGAAGTGGCGGGATCAAAGCCCGCCGGATCCTGATGCCGTCCGATCCGGATGCGGCTGGAGCCCGGAATGAGGGGAATAACGACAGGGACATGCTGTTTTTTCCCCTTGACTTTCTTTTATCCACCGTCTAAAAGCCCCTCTGTTCTGTTTCGGCGATGTAGCTCAGCTGGTTAGAGCATACGGCTCATATCCGTAGCGTCCGGGGTTCAAGTCCCTGCATCGCCACCAGCCAAACCCCGGTTTCGTCCGGTTTTATATATAGCAGGAAACCCCGTATCCACCTGTGGATACGGGGTTTCCGCGTTTATCGGCGACCATTATCGGTTCAGGGGGGTATACGCGCTGAAAAGACGGACTTCGCCGGGATCAGAAAGGGCGCCCGGTGCGCTTGAAAAATAACCGTCTCTGGGATACAGTCCCCGACACCGGGGATGAGGAAGATCATATGATGCTGGGTGGATTTGAAAAAATTGTGGAGGAACGTATCCGCCAGGCCCAGGCACGGGGAGAGTTTCGTGATCTGCCGGGCAGCGGGGCTCCCCTGCCGGTCCAAGACGACGTCCATGTGCCGGAAGATCTGCGCCTGGCATGGAAGATGCTGAAAAACGCCGGCTGTCTGCCCCCGGAAGTGGAACTGAAAAAAGAAATCCGCCGTACCGAAGAACTGCTGGCCGGAATGGATGATACGGCCGAACGATACAAAACTCTTCAAAAATTGAATTTTCTGGTCATGAAATGCAATGCGGCCCGTTCCGGCACCCTGGAGCTGGACATTCCCCAGCGGTATCTGCCCGACGCAGCCCGGCGCCTTTCCCCCCGGGGAAAATCAGGAGACGCCCATGAGCGATAGGAGATATACGAGAAAAGACAAGGAAGGCGTGAACAGCGGCATGTTCATGGCCTATTCCATCCTTCTGGCTCATGTGGCGCTTATCGCCGCCGTGGGGTGTCTGGTTCTGTTTTTCCGGGGCGTGGTGCAATATATGTTCTGGATTTTTCTGGCCTTCAGCGCGGTCATCGGGTATTCGGCCTACCGGGTATACCGGCGCCTGAAAGAAGAACGGCGCAATCTGGCCGACCTGATGCGCCTTCCGGAATTTTCCGGAAAAAGCGTGGAGGTCAGCCTGCTGGGGGGCCTTGCCGCCATCCGGGTCAATGGCGGAGACCGGCAGTTGCTGCCGGCCGGCTCCGGGATATCCGACGACGGGCACGGCCTTCTGATCGAAGAAAATACCGGCGTCATACCGCCGGATGGACCGCAGACCATTGTACGCGAACTCACGGATCTGGCGCGTCTGTATGAGCAGAACCTGATCACACTGGATGAATACGAGAAAACCAAACAGACCATCATCCGAAAAATGGAGATGTCATGACGGAATACCGGGACAGACTTCGGCTGGCCCTTTTGGCGGGAGGAGATTCTCCGGAACGGGAGGTTTCCCTTTCCAGTGGGGCCCAGGTGGCGGAATCCCTGGATCCGGACCGGTATGATGTCCGGCGGTATGATCCCAGGACCGACCTGGGCGACCTGGTCCGGGATGCCGGGGAAATTGACGCGGCCCTGCTCATCCTCCACGGCCCCAACGGCGAGGACGGCACCATTCAGGGACTCCTGGATCTTCTGGGCATTCCCTACCAGGGCAGCGGGGTTCTGGGCAGCGCCATGGCCATGAACAAAAAAGTGGCCAGGGAACGCTGCGAACAGGCCGGCCTGCCCGCCCCCTCCTGGCGGGAGCTTCGCTCGGATGACCCGGCGGAACTGGCCCGGATCATGGACCGGATCGGCATTCCCCTGGTGGTGAAACCGGCGGCCTGCGGTTCCAGCATCGGCATGAGCATTGTCCGGAAGGCGGAAGACCTGCCTGCGGCGGCGCGTCTGGCCCTGTCCCATGATAATTGCGTACTGGCCGAGGCGTATATTTCCGGCGCGGAGATCACGGCCGGGGTCATGGGCAATGAAGAGATGGAAGCCCTGCCCCCCATTGAGATCATCCCGGGCGCGGGACATGAATTCTTTGATTATAACGCCAAGTACGTGCCCGGCGCCACGGAAGAAATCTGCCCGGCCCGCATTCCGGACGATCTGACCAGAAAGGTTCAGGAATATGCCCTTCGGGCCCATCGGGCTCTGGAGCTGACCGGATACAGCCGCAGCGATTTTATCCTCTCCGACGGGGAATTCTATCTTCTGGAAACCAATACCATTCCCGGCATGACCGCCACCAGCCTGTTTCCCCAGGCGGCGGCTGCCGCCGGTTACGGGTTCAGCGCCCTGCTGGACCATCTCATTGAACTGGGCATGGACGCGCGGCGGCGGAAAATTTCCACCTCCTGAGTCTGCCCCATTGAACTCACTTCCCCCTGCATACTTCCGGAGGAATCATATGAACGTGCTGGTCATCGGCGGCGGCGGCAGAGAGCATGCCCTGGTCTGGAAAATCCGTCAGAGCCCCAAAGTGGAAAAAGTGTATTGTGCGCCAGGCAACGGCGGCATCGCGGGGCTGGCCCAATGCGTGGACATCAGGGCCGCGAATATCGACGCGCTTCTGGATTTTGCCAGGGAAAAGCGGATCGACCTCACCGTGGTGGGCCCGGAAGAGCCCCTCTGCATGGGCATCGTGGATCAATTCGAAGCGGCTGGCCTCCGCATTTTTGGGGCCTCGGGCGCGGCGGCCCGGATTGAGGGATCCAAATCCTTTTCCAAGAACCTGATGCGGAAATACGGCGTGCCCACGGCGGCCGGCGATTCTTTCACTGATTATGACAAGGCCTTAGCCTTTCTGAAACAGACCGGTGCGCCCATTGTGATCAAGGCAGACGGACTGGCCGCCGGAAAAGGCGTCATGGTCTGCGCTACCGGGGAAGAGGCCGTGGCGGCCCTGGATTCCGTGATGAAATCCAGGAATTTCGGCGTGGCCGGCGACAGAGTGGTCATTGAGGAATGCCTGGTGGGCGAAGAAGCCTCGTTTCTGGCCTTTACCGACGGCAGGACCATCCTGCCCCTGCCCTCGTCCCAGGACCATAAGCCGGTCTTCGACGGCGACAAAGGCCCCAATACCGGCGGCATGGGGGCCTATTCCCCGGCTCCGGTCATTGACCGGATCATGCGCGATAAAATCATGAAAGAGGTCATGGAACCCACGGTGCGGGGCATGGCTGCCGAAGGCCATCCATATAAAGGCGTATTATACGCCGGCCTTATGATCGACGGCGATAAAATTAACGTCCTGGAATTTAACGCCCGGTTCGGTGATCCCGAATGCCAGCCCCTGCTCATGCGCCTGAAAACGGACCTTGTCGCGGTCATGAACGCCATCATTGATGAAAAACTGGATGGCATGACCCTGGAGATTGATTCCCGGGCCGCGGTCTGCGTGGTCATGGCCTCGGGCGGATATCCCGGCCCTTATGAAAAAGGCCTGCCCATTTCCGGGCTGGAAAAGGCGGCGGAACACAAAGATATCATGGTCTTCCACGCCGGTACTTCCGCCGGACCGGATGGGAACATTCTGGCTGCGGGCGGGCGGGTTCTGGGTGTTACGGCTATCGGCGATACCGTGGCCCAGGCCATTGAATCCGCTTATGGGGCCGTGAAGGAAATCCATTGGAAAGACGTGCAGTACCGGACGGATATCGGGGGAAAGGCCCTGGTCCGATGCAGCCAGCCGCCAAAAGTACTCATTCTCATGGGATCGGATTCGGATCTGGAAATCATGACCGGAGCGGCCATGATGCTCAAAAAATTCGGGATTCCCTATGAAATGACCTTGGCTTCGGCCCACCGCAGCCCGGAGCGGGCCATGAACCTGGCCTCAAGTGCGCGGGAACGCGGGGTTCAGGTCATTATCGCGGGTGCGGGCCATGCGGCCCATCTGGCCGGCGTGGCAGCCTCCCAGACCACGATACCGGTCATCGGACTGCCTATCGACTCGTCCGGCCTGCAAGGAATGGACGCCCTGCTTTCCACGGTCCAGATGCCCCCGGGTATTCCTGTGGCCACGGTATCGGTGGGCAGACCCGGCGGCACCAACGCAGGCATTCTGGCGGCCCAGATCATCGGCCTGTCCGATCCGGATGTGGCGAAGCGCCTGAAAGTCCATAAATCCGAGATGGCTGGGGGCGTGGTGAAGAAAGCCGCCAGGATGGCCCTGCCCGTATAGGGAGACGCGCCGTGCCATCCCATCGCCCGCCGGAGAAAGAGATCCGGCGGGCCGCCAGGATCATCCGGGCCGGGGGCGCGGGGATCTTTCCGACTTCCGGTCTGTACGGACTGGGGGGCAATGCCCTGTCCGCCGCCGCCGTGGACAGGGTTTTTTGCTTGAAACAGCGTCCTTTCCATCTTCCTCTCCTGGTTCTGGTCAGCCATCCCGGTGAAATTTTATCGCTGGTGACGCATATCCCGGAAACGGCCCGTAGCCTGATGGACGCTTTCTGGCCCGGCGGGCTGACCATTATTTTTCCCGCCGCATCTCATCTTCCCCGCCCCCTCACCGCCGGCACCGGTACCATCGGTATCCGCCAGGCCCGTCATCCCTGGGCTGCGGCCCTTTGCAAAGCGGCCGGATGCCCGGTCATCGGCACCAGTGCCAATATTTCCGGAAGGCCGGCAGTTGCGGATCCGGATGAACTGGATAAGGAATTGATCGGAAAGGCGGATTTTTTTCTGGATGCAGGAAAAGTATCGGGGGGCGGTTCAAGTATTGTGGATTGTACGGTTTCGCCGCCGCGCCTGATTCGGGGCGGCGGGGTGCCGGGGTGTGCCTTGCGGCCTTATCTTGCCGACGGACCCTGTTTTCGGGCGGAAAAACCCGGCCTGACCAGGGAAAACCATCCGGATTCAGACGAGAAATGAAGATTCTTTCTGTCTCTTTCGGCCCATATCTCACGATTCTTCGTTAAAAAAGCTTTGCGCCTTTATATTCAATGTGATGCCTTCCTTACGGAGGTTGCCCCTGACATCATTTCAAGATAAAGAAGAATCTTATGGGAAACGTTTATTATTCAGGCGGAAACAAAGTCGGCAATATTGATGGAACGGCAATACGATACACGCAGACAGATCCGGCCCCATCCTGAACGCCAGTATCGACCACTCGCAGGCGGTGTAAAAAATTGCGCAGTTCATAGTCTTTGCTCAAGCGCCGATAGAGATACAACCAGGCAAACGTCCTTTCGACAACCCATTGATGGCTGGAAGATGCGTTCACCATCCGGCATGGAGTGGTCGTTTGATGGCGCGGGCCGCCTGACCCTGATTGCTGACCGCAACGGCAACACCCAGACCCTGCTCTATGGCGCCAATGACAGGCTCCATTCCGTTTCCGACAATTTTGGCCGAAATCTGATCTTTGCATACAATATCAACGGGCGGCTCCAGTCCCTGACAACGCCCATCGGCAGTTTTACCTATGTTTATGCAAACAGCAATCTCACCAAAGTGATCCACCCGGACACAAAATTCCGTCACCCGGCCTTCGGTTTTGGGTGGAATGGAACGCTTCCGGCCAAATGACCGGCATTGACAGGCCGCGAACCGATGCGGCCGACACCCTTGCCTTCATTTATTATCCCAATGCCGCTTCTCAGGGGCTGAACCGGGGGATGCTCCACCGGATTGTCAACGGATTGAATCATACCACCACCTTCAGCCAGTACAATGGATTCGGAAAGCCCGAACGGGCTGAAGATGCCAATAATGTCATCACTACTTATGCGTATGACGCCCGCGGCCGGATGATCTCCCGAACCACATCCGGCGTGACCACCGGCTATACTTATGACAATGCTGGGCGTCTGGTGAAAATTACCCTGCCGGGAAACCGTGGAATCACTTATACTTACACCGACGCAAACCTTCTGGAAAAGATCACGGACAATGCCGGGAATTCCATTTCATACTCCTGTGACGAAGCCGAAAACCGGATCAGGGAGGAACTAAAAGACGCCTCCGAAACCCTGGCCGCTTATATGGATTTCATCTATGACGCCTTCAACCGCCTGAACAAAATCATCTATCCGGGAACCGGCAGCCCTTACGAGGAATACGGATATGACGGCAACGACAACCCCGTCAGCTTCCGGGACGGCAACGGCAAGGTCACCGGATACGCCTATGACGTTCTGCAAAGAGTGGAAATCCTCATCCGGCCCGGAGATATACTCAGCACCGTCAAAATCTGAACTTTTTAAATCCAGTTGAGTCGTTATAAAATATGGATAAAATTGGTTTTCAAAAACGAAATTTATACCGGTGGGCAGTATATTGTCACCAGTTATGATTCAATGTCATAAAGTGAATTTACGCCCTGGCCTGATCGGTTCGGTTGCCGCCATAAAAACAGCATGAAGATCCTTAATCAACTGCACAATCATTTCACGTGGTCTTTCAAAAAGAAAAAAGATTGTGTCTTTGGATTTTGAGATTGCCTGTGTCATATTCAGTTGATATTCATGCGTCTTATCATGGTTCCCGTTTTCAACAGCCTCTTGAGCGGGTGATGACAAAATCCACGTAAGATTTTTTGCCAGAACTTTGGAGTGGAAATCCTGACAGACAGACAATACTGTTGTCCCGGAAAAGTTTCCGACTTCAATACGCTGCTTCATAAAAAGGTAATCGATGTCAACAGGCCAGCGCTTATGATGTTGCATATCTAAAATTTCATCACTTTTAAACTTTATAAATAAAATAAGGTAGTTATAGCTTAAAGCAACAAAGTAGTATTATTGTGGAAGAAGAATAAAACGCCTAAAAATCCAATCAGCTTGGCATGGAACCTGCCTCCCAAAATCTGTGCCGAACTAATCGAGTATACTGTCCACCGGTATAAATTTCGCTTTTGAGAATCGATTTTATCCATATTTTATAATGCCTGAATCGGATTTAAAAAATTCAGATTATGACGGTGCTGAACATACATCCGCCATTGATGCTGTGAACAATAAAAAAAGCCGCCGATCATTGCGAAGGCATCAGTAATACCATCTTCCATATCTCCAGTAATATCTGTATGGATACCCATAGTTCCAGGAGCGATAAAACTGCTTTTGCCAAAATGTTTTCCAGCGATGATAATCCCTCTCTTTTTTTCGCGCTTCAGATGCCTCCTTCAATAATTTTCCTGACGCCTTGTCTCCTCGGCTGGAAGCAATAAGCAGCCATTTTTCGGCTTCCTGAGGATCAGGCCCCATCTCCTCAAGGCCCGTCAGATATAAACGGCCAAGAGCTTTTTGGGCGTCGAGATTGCCGCGTTCCGCTGCAGTTCTCATCCATTGAATCGCCTGATAGCTATCCTGGCGCACGCCGTCTCCACGAAAATACCGCAGCCCCAGATCATACGCCGCACGAGGATCTTTCTCCGCAAGTGAGACAAGCGCTGAAATACGCTTTTCCTCATGAACATCATTTGCCGATGCATCATGGGGAGCGTAATCCGCCGGACGATTTGAAAGACCGGCGGAGTTGTGGATCCGTATGGTTTTTGTTTCAGGAGAACCCGCGCAAGACACGAATACGGCGAATACAAAACCATATATAACGACCTTGACGATTGTTTTCATGATATTTTCATCCAATCATCAGCTTGACGGCAGCAGGCGGCCGAAAAGATCAGTTCACCTTCAGGGTGCCGCCGCGACCCAATCCGCCCTTTACGTCCTGAGCTTCATAATTTTTTACGGCGCGTACCAGACCGTTGTAAGCGTCCAAAAAGGCGGCGACGGTGGCTTTTCCCGCCGGAGTGGTTGTCATACCGGCCAACCCCCCGCCCGCCCCTCCGCCAAATGCTCCGATGGCGGCGCTGTAGTTATTGGATGTCGCGCTTCCTTCCGATGCTGAAATCTGAATCGCGGAACGCAGGTCAAACAGGGAAAGAGTGACTACGGACGATTTCATATCAAGACCGCCGGCCAGAGCGCCTACCGCGCTGCCGAAAAGACTGCCGACTACCCCCGCAACCTTGCCGGCGGAGGCGTTGTTAATGATAATACTAGGTTCCATATAATAATCGGCGGCCACTCTCTGTCCTTTATGCTGCTTGGAGCCGGCCCTGTATTCACCGGAATTTCGCTGGATATCCGTAATGCGCGACATCCTGCTGTCGGTTTTCTGGTTGCCGACGGAAGTGATGACAAAACAGTTTGACTGTTGCACCGCGAGCCGGAGCAAGGGCTCAATCGTGGTGATATTTGTCTCCCTGCCAAATTCACTGTACCATGTGGCGGAACGGCCATCGTCAATGGCAATGGTGCCGAGCGTCTGGTCGCACCGTTCCAGCGACGAGTTCGCGTCAACGCTTGTACCTCCGCCGGCCGAGCCGGACACGGCCGTTCCGCCGGTGCCTGTGGTGACGCATCCGGACAAGATCAGGCAATTAAAAAGAACGGCCATGACCAATTCGTGGATTCGCGGTTTTTTACTCATTTCTTTCTCCATATTTTTTCTTTAATTTATTGATATTACAATAAATTTTATTATTCCGGTGGAGTAGTCACCGTTGTGTTTCCCTGCCGTCCGTCCCCATGCGCATTGACGCAAGGAGACGGGCGGTGCTTGAGGAAACGACAATCAGCGGTCGTATGTTTTATTTTTTCCGCTCCAGAGGATTTCTGATAAACGGGACGGTGAGCAACACCGAAAACAATCCCGCCAGGCAGAACAGGCCGACGGTCGGTCCAGAATGATCCCCGGATGATTGAATAAAACATCCATCGCAGCCATCATCATTGTCATCACAATTGCCACCATTGTCATTGCCATCAATGGTTTGATCAGAAGCGACCTGCACAAAATGAGGGCTTTGCGAAGATCCGTCATCCCGTCGCGCATTATAGCTGTCCCATGCGCTGATAAAATAATCGACCCCGGCGCCCGTAACGCTGTCCGCCGGTATCTGTGCGGTATGGGTTATATTGTCCGCGCTTGTCATGGGGATCGCGATATACGGCGTTTCCTGATTCGGATCATGTATGCGGTAATACAGGAGGGCGGTCGTCACGCTGTCTCCGGCGGTTGAATCCGTGATTTGGGCGGAAACGTCCACCGGATTATTTGCGGCGGCGGATGTTATTGCGGAATGGACGATATCCGGCGCGACGTTCGGCAACACGGTGACGGAATAAGGGGTGACGCTGTAATTGAAGGGCGAATATGTTTCCTGAATGCCATCGGTCACATACAGATAATATTGCAGAGCGGGTTCCCGCACGGCGGTATCGGGGATATATCCGCTGAATGAATAGATGCCGCTGCCCAGATCCGTCAGTGTCAGCGGCGTCTGGGAAAAATTTGCGTCGGTGATATGCTTGTAGAACAAGGAGCCTGCCAGCGACTGTCCCGGAGAATGGGCGTCCAGATCCGTGATGGTTCCCGATATGGTCAGGGCAATCCCTTTGTCCTGGCTTCGGTTGCTCAGGTCCGCGACGGCGGCGTCAAGGGAAAGGGACGGTTTTGAATTGACGACATAAATGCCGGTTCCGATCGTACCCTTATAGTCAACCGTCACCGTTCGGGTCGTTCCGTCGAATGCCGGGTTGTGCGAGGCGTACGTTATCTGATACTGGCTTCGAATGCTCTGGGCGATATCATTATATATATCCGCCATATCCTGAGCCGTTGGCGCGTATTTATACAGGCCCCCGGTCGCATTCGCCATGTCCTTCAGGTTGTCGGGATCAATATTGAGCCCGATTGTATAAAGGGGGACGCCTTCATTATTGGCTTTGGCAATAACGCTGTTAATGGTGTATGACATATCAGCAAAAGTGTCGCCATCGGTAAAAACGATGACAGCCTTTGGCTGGGGTTCCTGGGTGAGTGCTTCAATTCCTTTTGCCGTGCCGTCATAAACGGCGGTACGTCCTCCCGCATCAAGTCTATTGATTGCCTCAATGATGTCATATGCGCCGTCGCCATCGGCATCAATGTAAACAAAATCAGACGGATTTACGATTTTTTCGGATCCGCCGCTGGAGAAAGTAACCAGAGCAACCCGGTCAAGGGGATTCGCATTGAGCAGAAAATTATTTGCGGCTTCTTTCGCGTCGGCAAGGCTCTCCCCTTCCATACTGCCGCTCAGATCAAATACCAGCGAAAATGAGATCCTGTCTCCGCCGGCGGTGTCCTTTGTAAAATCGGTGATGGTCTCCGTTGTCGGCGCTGCTTCATTCTCCGATTGCTCGGCAACGGTAAAATCGCTCTGCTTCAGTCCCGTGAGGGAATTGCCCCTGCCGTCAAGCGCAGTGACATAAAGAACGATTTTTTCCGGAAAACTGTTCGCCAGGGGGTTCACGGCAATGGTGTTTCCACCGGAGCGAGGCGATTTACCGGAAAATTTTTGAAAAAGTGACGGATTAAAAGGCTCCAGGGATTTGGCCGTGGGTGATGTAAAATCAGCATTGTCACAGGCTGCGTTTTCACAGGCCGAGGCGTAACCCGCAAACCCGAACAGACAAATAATTGCCAGCACAACATGAATTGCCGGTTTTTTACGTACAGTCATCTTCTCCTCCGTTTTAGCCGGGTCTTGAACTGGATTCTGTTCGCTTCCAGCAAGATTGATCTGATCGCACAGGAATTTCAGGCGGTGACGATGTCTCCCAAAATCGCTGAATCAGAAAAATCTGAATTGGACTTGTATAAAAGAATACGGGAGAGGGAGAATTTTTTTTCGCGGTCCTGAAAAAAATTCAGATTTTTTTGGAGGCTGCTTCCGAAGTGCCGAAAAGAAAGGGGGGAGGGAATATTATGCGTTGTCTGAAATGACGGGGCGCAATTTTTTTCAGAAAGAATTTCCTGATGATTCGATAAAACATCCGCTACCGTTGCCGCTGCTGCCGCCATTTTCGCCGGGCGGATCGGATGGATCGGGCGAATCGGACAGATCGGATGGATCGGGCGGCGCGGCATCCTGCCCGTCCGGATCGGATTTCTGCAATTCTCCGACGGTCAGGTGAAACGCGGGCAGCGAGGCTTCGGCATCGTCCGGATCAATGACCGTGATGATGATTCCCCGTGTCGTTCCGATATCCGCATTCGTCGGCGTTCCGGAAAGAGCACCGGTTGCGGCGTCAAATTCCGCCCATTCCGGTTTGTTCTCAATGCGGAAAATGAGCCGGTCGCCGGGGTCCGGATCTGATGCGGACGGCGTGAATAAACAGGCTGTGCCGGCATGGAGAAAACCGGGAGGCGTTCCGGAAATCACCGGTGTCTGATTTTTGACGCACTCCAGAACATGCGGAACCGCCGCCGTATTCCCGTTGCCGGATTCGTCTTCGGCGGCGTGGGCAGGGATGTCAATTCTTACCGCGCCTTTTTCCAGCGGATGAAGCATGAATGAATATGCCGCGCCGTCTCCGCTGAAATCCGTAATTCCGCCGTTGCATATCCGCAGATCCGGCGCCTCAAATCCGGTCACCGGCTCGCTGAAAAGGACGGTCACGGCTTCGGATGAGAGAATTTTTTCATTCGGCGAGGCAATCTCCACGGAAGGGCGGGTCGTATCCGGCGGTTTGATTCGCCCGCCCATGGTGTCGGCAATTATATCGTGATCCCTTTCGGAATCCAGAAAGCGCACGTCTGAAAGGGCTGCGGATGTTTTATCCGCAATTTCGACGACCCGGAATTTCAACAGAGCGATGACGCCGCTGCCGTCCGGTGCTTCCTCCAGGTGTGAGCCGATCAAAGTGGCGGCAAGCCTCACCTTTCCCGGAGCCGTCTCCACGGGCGGCATCCAGAGTGTGGCGCCGCCTTTGGATTTCAGGAAATTCGGCAAATCCGGCGTTTCTTCGTATCCTTCGACGAATTCAAGTTCGGCGGGATCAAAAAGGACATCCAGCTGCCAGGCGTCCAGATCGACTGCGTGAAGAGCGAGCGCCGCCACGAGGATTTCATCGTTTTTTTCGGCGGTGATTTCAGTTTCAATGGCATCCCGGGATATGCCGTTTTCATTCCATGCGGCTGCATTCATATGAAGGACGCATCCCGCATTTTTGTTTTTTCCTGCCTGGACCGGGAGTGCGTGGCAGCAGATGAACAGGACGGCGCTGAAGACGACGAGCAGCTGGTAAGGAAGGAGATGGCTTTTTGCGGATGTCTGCATGTTCACCGCCTGCAATGAGCGGGCGCTTATAACCCGGCAAGGAATTTCAGGATATAAACGACATCCCGAACATCAATTTTTTTGTCTCCGCCGGCTTCCGAAGCCAGTTGAAGCGAATCGGATTCCATGTTCACCGATGTTTTGAGGCCCGTGACGGCATCACTCAGATCAATATTCCCGTCGGCGTTCAGATCTCCCAGAGAGGGCTTGAAAAAGGTGGGGATCGTCTCGTAGTTGTTTTTAAAAAGGACGGTATGCTGATTGGGGCCCACAAAGGTGATGAAGGGTGTGTCTCCAGTAAATGCCATTGAAACCCTGAACCGCAGTTTGATCAGGATTTCCTGCTGATTCGGCATAAAACTGTAGAGTCCAAGGGAAAGATTTCCAAAGCCGTCCGGGGGATCGACGATCAGTTTGACTTCGCTTCCATCCGACTGCGTGCCTTCGGCGACAAGTTCCGGCTCCGTCAGCAGGTTTTCATCATAATTTAGCCGCAGGGAATAGCCGCTGATATTGGCACTGGAAAAATGCGATATCCTGATGGGAACATCGACATGGCAGCATGCGCTCATGACCTGATTCCATTTGATTTCCACGGCGGGCCTGTCCGAGGCTTCGGCGCTTCCGAATCCGGCAACGCAGAAGGCCGCCGAAACCAGCGATATCCGTAAGAATCCTGCGAGAAAAAACGATCTGTTGCGGCAAATATTTTTTTTACGTCGCGTGTGTTTCACTTTTTCTCCGTATGCCGTTATTGCGGATGCACCCCTGAATTCCCGGTCAATTGATCGCCGAACTCATCACCGAAATATGCCAGATCAAAAATATCAATCACACCGTCCGGTTCCAGATCATATCCGGAATCCCAGCCGGGATCATCGCATGAGGAAAGCCAATGGTCCTTGAACAATTCCAGATCAACGGCGTCAATCGTTTCATCCCTGTTGAAATCGCAGGGGGCATAATGAATTTCCGGCGGTTCCGGCAAAAAATACGCCAGGAGGAATTGTTCCGCCGCCTCGTTTCCGTGACCGGCTTCGTCCTCCGCGATGTTTTCCCCGATGTCGATGGTGACCGGCCCCTCGTCAACCGGAAGTATCTCAAAGGAATAGGCGGCCCGGAATACGCCGCCGGCATCCGGGAAACCATGACTCAATCCATTGCTTATCATGATATCTTCCGAATGGAATCCGGTCACCGGATGGGTGAACCGGGCGGTCGCCGGAATGGGAGACATGGCGGTCGTTCCGGAGATGGGCGATGTGATCGTCAGCGCAGGCGGCGGAAAAGGAAAACGGATAAAATCGGTATGCGTTTCCGCCGTGATGATATGGCGATAATCGCTCGTCGGTTCTTCCGCGTCCGTAATGCCGTTTTTGTTGATGTCGATGAACGCCTTCAGAACATACTCTCCCGGTGGGACGGAAAGTGAAAACGGACAGTCGGATTCAATGCAGTCCATATCTACGGGGGCATTCAACAAGGTGTCTCGCAGTTCAAACGCCTGAACACAGACAGGGTGAGCCGGCTGGGGATGATACTGAATCTCGCCTTTCAGACGGTGTTTTTTCTCTTCCACCGTCACAGAGCCGTCCACAAATTCCGCTGGAATGATCTTCCATTCGAAGTCGTTCGCCATCAGATCACGATACAGGCAGGTGCCCGTTTCCGCATTCGGATTGACAAAGGATATGCGGGTGGTGCCGGCGGTGAATGCCCCGGAAACGCGGAAACGAATCTTTATCAGAACCCCGTCTTCGGACGGAGCAAACCCGAATCCGATTCCGATGGCATAATCCCATTGCGCCTGCTGATCGGCAGGACAGATTCCATCTGTAAATTCGATATGTTCCGACAGGGTGCCGGATGCGGCCGCCGTTGGTTTTGTCAGGACAGTTTCGTCATAATCCAGACGAAGGACATAACCGCCGATGTCCGCGCCCGGAACCCCTGATATTTCAATGGGGACGACAACGTCTTCTCCGGAGGGGAATTTCAGTTCGGGAATTCGGACGACGGGGCCGGCGGCATGAGCAAAACATGCCGTAAATCCGGAAAGGGCGCCCAGGAAGACCGCAGCACATGCCAGACGTCTGATGACGGGAATCCCTGAGCGCCGTCTGTCTGCGGGAGGAAATAAATCCTTGTAAAATTTTATAAAACACATTATTTATATCTCTTCAAAAATGTCGTCAGAGAGAAATCGTATTTTAGCCATTGTCCGGAAGAAAACGCAAGGGAAAATGTTTACATCACCCTGTCCCCTCCTGGTCTGTCTTGTTTCATCCGTCTTGTTTCTGCCTTTCTCCGTGGTTCATGCCCGGAAAGTTGAAATTCCCTCTTCCTTCAACCCTGTCGGCTCCGGGGCCAGGGCCATCGGCATGGGGGGCGCGTTTATCGCCGTGGCGGATGACGCCACAGCGGCTTCCTGGAATCCCGGCGGTCTCATTCAGTTGAGAAAGCCCGAAACCTCCCTTGTCGGTTCCTGTTTATGGCGGGAAGAGGAAAACACATTTCGGCGCCATCCCGAAGGAAACGGAACCCATCGCATACATGACGGCAATCTCAACTATTTCAGCGCCGCCTATCCCTTTGAATGCGCGGGCAGGAATATGGTTTTTTCCCTTAATTATCAGCATTTATTCGATTTCGACCGTGACTGGCGATTTGTGCTGAGGGAAGAAGGGACGTCTTTGTCCTGTACCGATCAATGGGATTTTCAGCAGGACGGCGACCTCACGGCATTGGGGTTTTCTTATTGCATCCAGATTGTTCCGCAGCTTTCCGTCGGTTTCACCCTGAACCTGTGGGACGATGATCTCACCGAAAACTCCTGGGAGCAGCGGTACAGGATCAAAGGGTCGGGAATGCTCGGCACGATGCCGTTCACAAGCGATTATTACAGGAAGAACGCCTATTCCTTCGAGGGGATTAACGCCAATCTGGGGTTCCTGTGGATTGTGAACCGGAAGCTGACCGTCGGAGGCGTACTGAAAACGCCGTTTACTGCGGATATCGGATACAGGCGGACGGAATCATATATTGAGGATTATCCCTTGTTCCCCGATGCAAATACGGCGTATGAATATTCGGGAACCGGAAACGATGAACTGGAGATGCCCATGTCATACGGCATCGGCGTTCTCTGGCAGGTTTCAAATGTTTTCAGTCTGTCCGCAGACATTTATAAGACGCACTGGGATCAATTCACTTACAGGAACCAGTCTGGAGAAAAGATATCGCCCGTCACCGGCCGACCCCGGGATCGGTCACATGTGGATACGACCTGCCAGGTTCGGCTGGGAGCGGAATATCTGATCATAAACCGGCCGGAAAAATATGTCATCCCTCTCCGATGTGGCGTCTTTTATGATCCCGCACCTTCGGAAGGCAGTCCGGATGATATTTTCGGATGCAGCCTCGGGGCCGGCTATACGCAAAACGACCGGTTTTCATTCGACATGGCCTACCAGTACCGATCCGGAAATGACGTGGGGAACCCGTTGTTTTATGGTGCCGGTTTTTCGCAGGATATAGAAGAGCATAAGGTCTGTGTTTCTTTCATCCTTTACTGGCGCAAGCCATTCAGGAAGAAGCTTTTCGAATTTTGAATCCGCCCCGCACATTACGCCTGATAGCCGCGAGACAGGAGTTTTTGTATTATGATGACAAAAGAAATTCACCGCTTTTTGCTGTTTGCCGTATGCGTTGTTTTTCTCTTTTCCATGATACCAGCCTTCGCTGAAACGCCGCCGGACAGTTATGAAGACGACAATACGTTTGAACTGGCGAAGAGTATTATTGTGGAGGGAGCGGGGCAGACCCGGAACTTCCATGATCAGGGCGATGAGGATTGGCTGAAATTCTGCGGCGTCAAGGACGAATCTTATGACGTGGAAATAGAAAATGTGGGGCAGCGCGGTGATCCGATGATTACGCTCTATGACTCCGACGGAATTACAGTGCTTGCGGGACCGGTTGATTTCGGGCAGCGGGGTGAAGGAGAATCCTTGAATTTTAAGGATTGTCCGGAAGATGGTGTTTATTATATCCGTGTGTCATGCAATGAGGAATGCGATTACGGCGAAAATACGAATTATGATATTTCCGTTTTCCATCCAACGGCTCCGGACACCATATTCAATATTGAGGGGGCTGTCGTTGATGAAAATTCGGCTCCCGTTGTCTCCGCGAAGGCAGGCATATGCCCTTCCGGCAGCGCACCTGGCAGATGCGCGGTCACCGTTCCGGACAATGGCGTTTTTTCTTTGGCAAAGCTGGATATTTCCGATATCTCTCAACCACTGACGCTTAGAATTGAGGCGGACGGATTCCAGCCCGCTGTGAAACATATCCCTTTGACAGACCTGGTAAGGCCCTACCCCGACTATAATGATATCGGTGATATCATGATAAAACCGGCCTCCGGAACCTGCGGAACCCGGGAGTATAAACGAGGCGATGTGTACAATGATGATGGTGTCGTCACACTCGAAGATGTGAAGAAGATGTTCTCTTATATCATCTCTCCGCCGGCGCCGGGCAGCCGGGAATTCTGCGTTGCAAATGTTTTTGAGGATAAACAGGATGATCAATCCAGAATATCCCCGAAGGATTTGAAGGGGGTGTACAATATCAGCATCGGCACGTTTGCCGCCTGTCAGGAAGCCGAATGAACAGAATCCTTTTTATGAGAATTTTAATTTTATATTTTTTATTTATCCTGATCTACCCGTTCTTTCCGGTCTGTGCCGAACAGATCCGTTTCGAGCGGATGTGGCCGACGCTTCAGCAGCCGTGGTATTTCAATCAACCTGTCGGGATCGCCGTTGATGACATGAACTATATCTATGTATCCGACAGCGCGAATCAGAGCATTCGGAAATTCGCGTCCGAAGGGCAGATTGTCGGTGAATGGAAGGTCGGGGATGAACCACAGGGCATTGCGATGGATAACGAGGGCTTTATATATGTCACCGGGGCGGGTGACTGTCAGGTGCATAAATTCACGTCGGACGGTGCGCTGATGACATCCTGGGGGGAGTGCGGTGCGGATTCGAAGACAGGCGGGAACCTGGCTTCCGACCAGGACGGAAACATTTATCTCGCGGATTTTGTAAAAATACGAAAATTCACTTCGGACGGTGTGCTGATCACCGAATGGGGTGAAAATGAGCCGGCAGATGTGGCTGTCGGCGGTGATGGGTATGTATATGTCGTCGAAAAGGATACACAGCTGATAAAGAAATATACGCAAAGCGGTGAACTCCTTACGAAATGGGGGGGCGATTTTTTTCAGCCCCACAAAATTGCGGTCAGTCCTGATCACCATGTTTATGTGGCTGACAGCCTTGGGGTGATTCGGAAATATACGACGGCGGGAGTATATGAGGGGGAATGGACTGGCTTCCCGGGAAATTCCGAACTTTTTGCTGATCCTGCCGTTTCCTTCATAGGCGACATCACTGTGGATAGCGCCGGAAATATTTATGCTTCGAATTATGTTGGCTTCAGCATTCGTAAATTTTCCGCAGACGGCGGGCTTTTGAAGGAATGGAGCAGCAATGGGAGCCAGACCGGCAAATTCAAAAACCCCAAAGCACTTGCAACGGATGGCGAGGGCAATCTTTATGTGGCCGACACTGGAAACAGCAGAATTCAGATTTTTTCCGAAGACGGACGGTTTGTTTCAGACTGGAGCGGCAATGAAAAGGAAGGCTTTTTCGTTATCAACGATATGGCCTATAAAAATAATGCGTTCTATCTGCTGGAAAACCAAGTCCTTGGTGCTTACGGGATTCCGCTTTCCCGCATATTAAAAATGGATTCCTCCGGAAAACGCCTGGGCGCATCTTCCTGGACCCGCATTTTGGGCGTCTGGCGACGGCTCCGCGCCATCGCAGTGGGTGGCGACGGATGCATTTATTTGCCGGATTCCTATTGTAACTGCATCCGGATCTATGATTCGGATTTGCAGGAAACCGGCCGGATGGGGACAGGTGGAAACGGGGAGGGGCAGTTTGCCGATCCGGTGAACATCGCCGTTGATGCCGACGGATATATTTATGTCGCAGATGCGGGCAATTCCCGCATCCAGAAATTTGACGGAGACCGCCGGTTTGTTCTGAAATGGGGAAAAGAGGGGGCGGGCGACGGAGAGTTCAACAATCCTTCCGGCATAGCCGTGGATGATAAAGGGTTCGTATATATTGCGGACGCAGGAAACAACAGGATACAGAAATTCACGAAAGACGGGGCGTTCGTTGCCTCTTTCGGCGAGTACGGATCGGCCCCCGGACAATTCAGGAGCCCGAACGATATCTGTGTCTCCGCAAACGGAAAAATCTATGTCGCCGATACGGAAAACAACCGGGTACAGGCATTGAAAACCGTCGATCTGCCGGAGACCGCCAAGGCCGTCATTGTGGCGGGCAGGCTTTCCGCCAACGACGATCTTTGGAACGACACACAGGTGGCTGCGAATTTTGCCTATCGGACTCTCGTCCACCAGGGGTTCACCAAAAACAGCATCTATTATATGTCCGCGAATACGGATATCGACCTGGACGGCAACGGTCTCGCAGACGACGTGGATGAAATCCCGTCGAACAGCGGGCTGGAGAGGGCGATCACGGAATGGGCTCTTCAGGAACCGCCGGCAGACAGCCTGGCAGTCTATCTTGTCGATCACGGTCGTAGCGGCACATTCCGTATAAGCGGGGAGGAAGTATTGTCCGCCGAGAATCTGGACGGCTGGCTGGATGCGCTGCAGAAAATCATCCCCGGCCGGGTGATCGTCGTTTACGACGCCTGTTATTCCGGAAGTTTCATACCGCAGCTGACCCCGCCGGAGGGAAAGGAGCGAATCGTCATCACCAGCACTTCCGCCGGTGAAAAGGCATATTTCATGTCGCAGGGGGCCGTCTCCTTTTCCGCCTATTTCTGGACGCATATATTCAACGGCATCAATGTCAAGGACACCTTCGATCTGGCCGGAAGCGCTATAGAAATTTCCACGAAGCTGCAGCATCCCGTGCTGTCGGCCAAGATCGGTCAGGTCCGTGTGGATGAAAACGAGTTGAAAAATATTTACATTGGTAATGGAACGATTGTTTACGGCGAGGCCCCGGTCATCGGAAGTGTCTCCCCGCATCAAACCATTGTCAACGGAGACAGTGCTTTTCTGTGCGCCGAGGGTGTGACAGACGGCGACGGAATCGCCAGGGTGTGGGCGGTGATCCGTCCGCCGGATTTTCAGCCGGACGGTTCCGCCGGAACGATCCGGGATTTGCCCTCCGTCGAGCTGCTGCCCGTCGGAAACGACCGATACGAAGGCACCTGGGACGGATTCACATCGGAGGGAACCTATCAGGTCGCCGTATATGCGAGAGACGGCATCGGAAATATGTCGATCCCCAAACTGACGACGGTGTCCGCCGCCAATCCCTTGAAACGCCGGGCGATCATTGCGGCCGGCGGGGGATCACCGGACCTGCCGTGGCGGTCCATCAGGAAAAACGCCGATCTCGCTTATAATGCGCTGGCGTTTCAGGGATATTCCGATGATGAAATTTATTTTATGAGCCCTTTCACTTTTTCGACGGGCGTGGATGTTCTGTCCACCAAGGCCAATATGGCGTTCGCCATTACGTCCTGGGCCGCTGAAAACACGCGGGATATTGTCCTGTATATGATTGGAAACGGCGGGCACGAGGTCTTCGAGATTCGCCCCGCCGATGGAGATGATCCCGCCGAGATCATTACCGCCGGCGAATTGGGAACATGGCTGGACAAACTTCAGGACCGGATTCCGGGAAAAGTCACCGTTGTCTATGACGCCTGCCGGTCGGGGAGTTTTTTGAAGAAACTCGTTCCCCCGGGGGAAAAAGAAAGAATCGTGATCGCCGGTTCGGGGGTAGATGAGCCCGCCTGTTTTCTGAATGACGGACAAGTGTCCTTCTCCAGTTATTTCTGGAACGGCGTCCTGAACGGTGGAAATTGCCGGGGTGCATTCAAGTATGCTGGCGGAGCCGTATTGGCCCCTTCCGGAAATCGCCAGAATTCAGAAATAGACGACAACGGAAACGGCGTCGGCAATGAAAAATCCGACGGCCATCTGGCAGAGAAGTATACCATCGGATACGGCATCATGGTGGCCGGAAGCGGCCCGATAATTGGATTGGTCTCCCCGGAGCAGACGCTGAACGGAGACCGTTTCGCCACGATCCGGGCGAAAAAGGTGACGTCCGGCGAAGAAATCGAACGTGTCTGGGCCGTGATCATGCCGCCCGATCTGGAAATGCCGCCGGATCTCCCGCTGACGCATCTTCCCGTGATTGATCTGGCGGGAGACTCTTCGGGCGGATACGCGGGAATCTACGGGCGCTTCATCACCCAGGGAGAATACACCGTCATGGTTTACGCCATGGACGCGGAGGGAGCGGTTTCCATGCCGTCGCTGACCAGGGTGCGGCAGACGGCGGCGGTTCAAATTCAGAATGAAAAAGGAGATATCAACGGTGACGGCATGACGAACCTGAAAGATGCGGTCACTGCCCTGAAAATTTCCGCCGACATCCGCGAAAGTGTCGTCATTCGGACGGATTACGCCGCATCCGGCGCTGATGCGGATGGAAATGACCAGGCGGGACCGGAAGAGGTTATTTATATTCTTCAGAGGGCGGCGCAGTAAAAACAGAAGGCGTGTGATGCGCAAAACAGATTCCGGCATACATTTTCACCGCGGGTTCCGACCGGCATGCGTCGCGGTTCTTCTGCCTTTTCTGGCGATAACCGGCTGCGCCGTCCGTCCCGCCCCTCCGTGCCAAAAAGACGGAATTACCTATGGAACCACTGTCGGCATCTTCCGGGGACAGTGGAACGACCACTATGAACGCGCCCTTTCATATATGGAGGGCGAATGCTACGATTTTGCCCTTGACGATCTGAAACAGGCTCTGATGCAAAACCCTTCGGATCGGTGGTGGGCCAGAGCCTACGGCATGCATTTCATTGATTATTTTCCCCACCGGGAAAAAGGGCTGGTCCATTATCTCACCGGGGATTATGCGTCCGCCGTGGAAGAACTCGAAATATCCGTGGCCCAGGAACCCTCGGAAAAGGCCCTGTTCTATCTGGGCAAGGCAAGATGGCGTCTTCCGGAGGTGAAACAGGCCGGAACGACGCCCCGCCTTGTGGTTCACACGCCCGCCGGTGCGGAGCAGACGGGGGAGATATGGACGAACAGACATTCCCTCCGCATATCGGGCATTGCCGAAGATCCGCAATATATCTCCGAAATAACCATTTCCGGCGGACCGGCGTTCATCGAATCGTCCGGCCGGCGTGTCGCGTTTGATGAAGAGATTCATCTGGATCAGGGCAGGCATGAAATTGAAATTTGCGCGAAAAACATCAGAAACCGCGCAACAAAACGCAGGTTGGTCATCCATGTTGACCGGTCTGGACCAACGATCACCATAGACAGGCTTGTTCCCGGCATTCGGATTCAGGGCCGCCTTCAGGACGAATCCGGCATCGCCTTTGTCCGGACGGCCGGAAGAACGCTTGCATTTCAAAACCGGAAACAGGCGGCCTTTTCTTTTCCCCTGGAGTCGAAGTCCGGCACGATCCGCCTGATCGCGGCCGATGGACAGGACAATACCACCCGCGCTGAAATCGGCCTCCCCACACCTCCGACTGCCCGCACCGCGTCATTCATTGCGCAAAACGACGGATATGCGACGGATGCGCTCCGTCCCGCATTTCATTATGCACCTAGGGAAGACGAAACCAGAATATTGATCAGCGGCTGGAAAGAAAAAGAAGTCTGCTTTGATGAAAGCATACACATCGAAGGACGAATAACCAGCCGGTACAGGGTTGAAATCCTGACCGTCAACAGCAGGCCGGTTTCCCTGGATTCGGGGAAAACAGTCTTTTTTAACGCCTCCGTTCTCCTTAAACCCGGAGAAAATCCCGTTGATATCAGTGTAACAGACCAATCCGGCCGGATGACGACAAAACATCTTTACATCACACGAAAAATTCCGGAGATATATCATCTGAAACACCGATACGGTTTTTTCATGCATCCCTTTCGCAATTCGAAACAGGGGGATAAAATCGGATATTTTGAATCCTTGTTCGCCGGAAGTGTTCTGGGCCGAAACCGGTTTCAGATGCACTTTCAGGACGATCTAAAAAAAATCCTGGATGAAAGGGATATCCTGCGGAAATTTCGATCCTTTTTCCCCGAAAAAAGAAGACGACCGGATGCGGTATTGTCGGGGGTGATCTATGAAACACGGAACGGCGTTGAAATCGCCGCCCGCCTCTTTGACAGGGATACGTCCGAACTTCTGGCGATTAAAAACGTATATGATGCGTCAAAAAATGCTTCCGCGTGGAATTTTCTTGCGGACCGGCTTGCCGAAAAATTTGTCCGGGAATTTCCGCTGGTCTGCGGCACTGCCACCCGGTGCGGCAGACGCAGAATTGTCGTGGACGCCGGAAGCGGCAGGCTGAAGATGGGATGGCCCCTGATTGTATACCGGGAAAAAAAGCCGGCGCAGGCCGAAGCGGTTCTGAACGGATCAAATATGACAAGACGCACGGATTATACAACGATTATCGGAAACGCCGGGATTGATGAACTGATGGGCCGGCAATACGGTGCCGCGCTGACGGGCGGATGCGCATCTGAAATCAGAACGGGCGACGGGATAATAAGCAGATGAAGAGACTATCGCCGGAAGAGGAGCGGCAGCTTCTCGACGAGTGCATCAACTGGGGGCGAAAGGATCTGCTTGTGAAACAGTACCTTCACCTCATTAAAAAAACTGTTCGCGGCGAGCTGACGAAAAACGGAGTGCTGCATGTCGAGGACGATCTCGAAGAACTCCAGAACGATGTGTTCGTCCGCCTTTTTGACAGAAAATGCAAGCGTCTGCGTCAGTATGATCCCGGAAAAGGAAAAGGCCTTGTAAGATGGATCAGGATGATCGCGCGGCAGGCGGTCAGGGATGCTGTCGCGAAAAAAGACCCTCATGCGATGCCACATTCCCGTGATCTGATTCCCTTTGACGAAATCAGAGAGGAGCTGGCACTGGAAAGATACCTGCGGCAGGACAAGTCTGAGAAGGTTCTGTCCATCAAAAGCACCATGCCCCATCTGACGCCGGCACAGCGGCAGGTTGTTCAGCTTCATTTTTTCGGAAATCCGCCGATGCCGCTGGAAAAAATCGCCGCCCTGATGAACAGGGACATCAAGTCCATTTACAGTCTCAAGTTCCGGGCGATAAAAAAAATGAAGGAATTGCTGAACGAGTAGAAAAAATATGATTTTTTCCCGTATAGTTATAATACAGGCTTCGAAAAATTTAACGGCAAGGCCGCCTTGCGGCGGGATCGCAGAGGCGGTCTTGCGCTCCAGACATGCTGACAGGTTGAAATGATGAAACCAGACTGCATCGATATTGATATGATTTTCAGGTATATCGACGGGAACTGTTCCCGCAGGGAGCGCGACCGGCTCGAAGGGCATTTTTCCCTGTGTGAAAAATGCAGAAAGGAGCTTGTTGACGCTTATGAACTGAGCAAGGAGACCGACGAATCCCTTGAATGGGATCTCGCATCGCCGGCGGAGATTGATTCCGTGATGCGGGCCCTGTCTCCGTTTCTGCCGTTGAAGAAGATCTATAAATGGGCAAAAAAAAAAATCCCGTTGCCGGCCGAACCCGGCTTTTCCCCGCTCCTGGCACCGGTCCGCAGTTCGACGGAGTTTGAGATGGATTCCGTCCTCCTGACAAAAGACATTGGCGATCTCAAAACAGAATTCCAGATCGAAAAAGCAGAGGGGGAACGCGTGAACATCCGGGTCGCCGTTTCGGAAGCGGATGAAAAGGCGGAGAACGTCCGGGCCACCTTCAAGCGGAAGGGTGGAGGGACTTTTTCTCGTCCGTTGACCGGTGAATATGGATTTTTTGAAAATATGCCCTTTGGCTACTACCGCTTCACGCTCAAGCAGAATGCCGTCGAAAAAAGCGCCTGCTTCATCGAAATCGGCGATGAACAGGTGACTGTGACGGATGATTAGACTCCATGCGATCCGGAAAGATCCTTCTGTAATAAGGGTCGATCTGAAAAAACAGGCGGGTTCTGCTTCGGTCTATGATAATCGCCCGGTTTCCATGGAAATGATTGAGGCGTACTGCGAGACTGTCTTCGGTATGCTGAACGCCGCCGGCAGAAAGGGGGGCGGATATCGTGAAGCATCTGAAAATCTGAAGGATATGGGCCGGCTGCTCTGCGATGATCTTCTATCTCCGCGGATAAAAAAAGAACTCGCCCATACCGATGAAACGCACCTGCTTGTGGAAACGGACGATCTTCTCGTGCGGATCCCCTGGGAACTGATATGCCTTGGGGATGAATTTCTCTGCCAGCGTTTCAGCACGGGACGGGAGGTTTCCACCCGGCAGGAGATCTCGGGGGGAATCGGACGGAAACAGTCTTTTCCGCTGAAGATGTGGATACTGGCAAACCCTGGGGGCAATCTCGCCGAAGCCGAAGCCGAAGGGGACGCATTGGCGGATTTATGCGACCGGATCAATTCGACGACCAGGGAAAACCGGGTTATTGCGGATCTGACGTCTGAAATATCGCCGGAGAGAGTCCGGGAAAAGATACGGAATTATGATTTTTTTCATTTTGCGGGACATCTTCATTATGATTCCCGGAATCCGGAACAAAGCGGCTGGGTTTTCAAAGATGGGATATTGAGCGCCGGGGAGGTCGCTAAAATGGCCGGAGGCCTGAAGCGGCCGCGCCTTGTTTTTTCAAATGCCTGTCAATCCGCATGCACGGGGAATTGGGGATACGGTGATGAGGCGGATGTATTTTTCGGACTGGTCAATGCCTTTCTGCTGGCAGGCGCGGAGCATTATATTGGAACCTCATGGGAAATTCGGGACGAATCCGCAGGCCGTTTCGGCCTCAGGTTTTACAACCGTCTGTTCTCGGGAAAATCCGTCGGAGAATCGCTCCGGCTGGCGAGACAGGAATCGATAAACAAGGACGACGATCTGTGCTGGGCCGGTTATATTCTTTACGGAGATCCGCGAATTTTGTATTTCGGCGAATCGGCCATTTCTGCGGGGAATGCAGAGAAAGAGATCCGGGTGACCGGAAAAGCATCAGCGGGGTCTGCTCGAACTAACGGTCAAACCAAAGGCCGAGCCAGAGAGGGGGCTTCTCCCCGGATCAAGGCGAACGAAACGTCGATTCCTCCGAAAGCGTCCCGGTATCTCTTTTGGGAAAGCAGGCGGAAAATCCGTTTTATATTCGTTTCGGTCCTTCTTGCTCTGGTAATGACGGCGGGATTGATCTGTTATTTTCAATGGAAAATCAAACCCGACGACTGGACATCTGTCCCGTTGCGGATGGCCGTCGTATTCGATCCGGATGGTTTTGAAGCGGATGCGGAAGATATGATTTCGGCGGCCATTGAGATCCGGCTGATGGAATATTCCCGGGTCAAACTGGTGGATCGCATGGAATTGAAACGCAGCCTGGATGAAATGGAACTCAATGCGTCCGACTGGATGGATTCCGAAAAACGGCTTCAGAGCGGACGCGGACTGCCGGCAAACCTCCGGCTCGACGTCGGCGTGACTCGTTTCGGCCCTGAGCCGGGAGTCCGTATGCGGCTGGTCGAAAATGAAACCGGCCGATATATTGACGTTTACAGCAACACCTGGGATGCCGAGGCAAGCGTCGTCGGGCAGGGGAACGCTTTGTCCGATGCGCTTCTGGAAAAATTGAAAGCGCTGTATCCCCTGCGGGGCCGGATTCTGGATATCTCTGACAGCGGAATTCAATTGAATATCGGAAGCGATGTCGGCGTCGGGATGGGGCAGAAATTCAGGGTGGTCAATGGAGAGGCCGTCACCGGAGATGTCGTCCTGCATGTTGTTTCCGTTGCGGAAAACAGCAGTACGGCAGAGATGGCAGGCGGAAAAAGCGAATTGAGAAAAGGAGAACGGCTCGAAGCCGTAACATCGCCTCCGAGCCGCTAGAAAAACCAGATCCGTTCACCAGATTCTCCACCAGGTTCTCCAATGGATGAGGGCCGCCGTTACATTGCAGGTTCCCTTTCATCCGGAATAATAAGGAATTGGGGTGATCAGTACGCGCCGCAGCCTTTTTTGTTGTGGTAATGTCCCCTGCTGTTGTGGTAATGTCCTCTGCCGCTGCCGCCCTGGCAGGCGGGCATGGCGTCAATTTCTTCCTCTGTCAGGAAACCGTCGCCATTGCTGTCCAGTCGTTGAAAAAAGTGTTCGATCTTCCGGTTGTGATGGGGCAGGCCCCTGAATTCTTCCAGGGAGAGTTTGCCGTCACCGTCGGCATCCGCTTTCAGCATCCGGGCCTTGCGTTTGGCCTGGAATTTTTCCCGGCGTTTTTCGCGATAGGCCCTGGCCTCTTCCCGGGTCACTTCGCCGCTGCCGTCGGCATCCATTTCCGTAAACATGGCTTCCGGATCCCGTTTTTCCATTCCCGCCATGAATTCGGCTTTGCTCACACTGCCGTTGCCATCGGTATCCAGGTGCATGCAAAAGGCACCACCGCCAAAAGCCCATGCGCCCGCAGCGATCATCCCTGTCGCCGCCAGCCCCGCTGCCGTAAAAGTGAAGAATCGTTTCATAAGATGCGCTCCTTTTGTTTGATAATCCGTATACTGTTCTGTTGCCGTGACATGCCGCTCTGGTGATAACGTCGCGGGAATGAAAAAAACGGTTACAGATTTATTCGGACGTGACGATATTTTTCCCTGTTGTCCATCCTTATATTGTTCCGGTATAATAACGGCGGTTTTTTATTTTCGATGAGCCTGGCCGCTGCTTCATCTTTCGGGCAGACCGCCATATTTTTTTTGTAACCGCGCAGACGCGGCATTACGACATGGCTCAGTAAGGATGGATCAGTAAGGACGCGGAACAATTCACCGCCACCCGAAAAGCTACCCGAAGAGAATGCTTGAAACGGGCAGGCCGTAAACAGGAGAACATGCCATGACATCATCTAAAAAAGATTATGACGGAAACGGCACGGGTTCCGGTAATAATGACACGCATCGCGGCGTACACAGCGATATCCGGCACGGTAAACGCTGGCTTATCGCCTTTTTTGCCCTTTCCCTGCTAAGCTGCTGGACATCCGCCGCCTGCGCGGATCGACTGGAAGAACGGCGGAATATCAGACGGGAAAACCGGACAGAACGGCGGAATATCAGACGGGAAAACCGGGCAGAACGGCAGAATCTCAGACGGGAAAACCGGGCCGAACGGCAGAATATCAAACAGGAAAACCGGGAAGAATGGCAGAATCTCAGACAGGAAAACCGGGCAGAACGGCAGAATCTCAGACGGGAAAACCGGGCAGAACGGCAGAATCTCAGACGGGAAAACCGGGCAGAACGGCAGAATCTCAGACGGGAAAACCGGGCAGAACGGCAGAATCTCAGACAGGAAAACCGGGAAGAATGGCAGAATCTCAGACAGGAAAACCGGGCAGAACGGCAGAATATCAGACGGGAAAACCGGACAGAATGGCGGAATATCAGACGGGAAAACCGGACAGAATGGCGGAATATCAGACGGGAAAACCGGGCAGAACGGCAGAATATCAAACAGGAAAACCGGAAAGAACGGTGGAATCATCGCCGGGAACACGCTAACAGGCGCCAGGAGCATCGCCATGAACGCTACCACAGACGTCATGGGCATCACCATGGCCCCCCCCGTTACGCGCCAGCTGTTTCCCCCCTGGGCCTCCCGCTGCTGCCCGTTCTGCCGCCAGGCGCTATTCCCCTGAAAGTGGGACATATCCGCTTTCATTTTCATGGGGGCCTGTTTTATCGCCATGACACCAGGGGATATATTGCCGTAACCCCGCCGGTGGGCGCGATATTCGTCCGTCTGCCTCTGGGATTCACCAAGGTGTGGATTGATGGCGCCCCCTATTATCGGTGCAGGGACAGCTGGGTGCGAAAGGCCCGGAGCGGATATGTGGTGGTGGCATCGCCCTATGCCGTATCCGTTCCCGATTTTCGTTACGAAGTTCGGGTGACGGCGCGTCTTTTGAATGTGCGCAGCGGGCCGGACCGATCCCACCGGATACTCGCCCAGGTGTGCCGGGGCGATATCCTGGAAGTCCGGGAGCGGTCCGGCGGCTGGCTTTTTGTCCGCCTGCCCTCTGGAGGCGAAGGCTGGGTCATGGATCGGTATACCGATTCCGATGCGCATCTTTCCGGCAGCGGATGAGATGTTTTTTTCGAAATAATGAGAAAAACCCCGGATAAGGAGACGGACATGATCACGGCACCGCACGAACGGATGAAAGTAAAGCAGGGAGATATCACTCAATTACCAGTGGACGCCATTGTCAACGCGGCCAATGAATCCCTTCTGGGCGGCGGCGGCGTGGATGGCGCCATCCACGCCGCCGCCGGACCGGATCTGCTCACGGAATGCCGTGCCATCGGCGGGTGTCCCACCGGCGAGGCCCGGATCACGGCGGGGTACCGTCTGCCCGCCAGGCATATCATCCATACAGTGGGGCCGGTGTATCAAAACCGGCCGGAAGACCCGAAACTGCTGGCTTCCTGCTACCGAAACAGCCTGAAGCTGGCGGCGGACAATGACTGCGAATCCGTGGCCTTTCCCGCCATTAGCTGCGGGGTTTACGGATATCCCATTGAAGACGCCTGCCGTATCGCCATCCGGACCACGGCGGAGATGCTGGCCCGGTTTTCCAGTATCCGCCAGGTCATTTTCGCCGTATTTTCCGGGGAACATTCACGGATTTACGCGAATGCCCTGAAGGAACTGGCTCCATAATACCCGGGATACGCCGGCGGGCATTCTTACGACAAGGCGTCGAGTACCAGCGGCAGGGCTTCCCCCCCGGGCGCCTGCAGGAAATGCCCGCCGGATCTTTCCGCAGCCCGGCCAAAGGGATTGGCTTCGATATTGATATCCACGACCAGGGCCTCCTTTCGCCGGGTGGCAATATCTACGATATGGGACGGCAGGGCGGTGGCCCCGCTGGTGCCCACCACGAGAAGCAGATCCGTCTCGGACGCCGCCTGGATGGAGGATTCAAAGCGATAACGCGGCTCGTCATAGGTTTCGTCGAACCAGAGAACGTGGGGGCGGGTCATGCTCCCGCAGGCGGGGCAGGTCAGAAGGGCCTGTTCCGGGGCGGTGATATCCGCGATCCTGGGGCGCCCGGCAAAGGATTCGGGCAGGTCGTATAATTTGTCGGTGCATTCAGCGCTGCAGCGCATGAACGAGACATTGCCGTGGATCTGCCAGGTCCGCTCCGGGCTGTTGCCGGCGCGCAGGTGCAGGCCGTCCACGTTCTGGGTGATGAGGGTGAAGCGGTCGCCGAAGCGTTTTTCCATTTCCACTACGGCCATATGTCCGGGATTCGGTTCGGCGGCCCGGCATACGGAATACCGGTAGAGATACCATTTCCATACTTCCAGGGGCTGGCGCTGAAACATGGCCCAGGTGGCCATTTCCTGGGGATGGTATTCCCTGGACCCCACGCTCCAGTAGCCTTCCGGCCCCCGAAAGGTGGGAATGCCGCTTTCGGCGGAAATCCCGGCTCCGGTCAGGATGGTGATGCGGCCGCCGCCGCTGGAGAATGCCTGCAACGCGGATTTCAACTCATGGGAAATCAGGGGGGAAGTGGACATTGATCACTCCTTTCGAGGGTAGCGTTATTTCCCGTCCATGCCGCGCGGGAATATGGATAATATCGGAACACCATACCGGATTCGGCCGTTTTATCTCAAGATTTTTGAAAAGATCCGGCGAAATTCGCGGGGCGCCATGGCGTCATTTTTCCGGCGGAACTACGGACGGTCCGTTATTTGATGATGCGAAAAAAAATAGCGGGCGTAAAAAATCCGTTGCTTTTATTGCCGACAGGCTGTATAAACATTCCGGTTTTGCTGATCGGTTTCAGTAAAACATAAGCAATTGCGGTTTCTTCTGTAGGACAGCCTATCTGCCAGGGTAGCATCCTCCAGCGGTAACGGTAATCAACAACTCTTTATAAACAGGAGGCTGTACCATGGCCGATGGCGTGGTCAAATGGTTTAACGACCAAAAAGGTTTTGGATTTATCGAACAGACGGACGGACCGGATGTATTTGTTCATCATTCCGCCATCAAGGCGGATGGGTTTCGCTCCCTCAACGAAGGCGACAAGGTCACCTTTGATATTGAACAGGGCCCCAAGGGACTTTCCGCCGTGAATGTAACGACGGGCTAAGCACCTGCTGATCCATCGTCAGTTACGGCGCCCTCCGCTCGGGGGGCGCTTTTTTGTTGGGATGCGATAATTATCCTTGCGGAAGAAATATAATGGAATTCTCCGTTCTGGACTTTCTGATGTGCGTCATCGGACTTGTCATGTTTATTGAGGGGTTCCCATATGCCGCCTTTCCGTCCGGCATGAAACAGATGCTGGCCCTGATGCGCGATCAGCCCCCCGGCACCCTGCGGGGATTCGGTCTGATTCTCATGCTGGGGGGCCTTCTCATGATCTGGCTGGCCCGCTCAGGAGGATGAGTGTACGCGCTGTCCGATTATGAATATTGCCTGCCTGCAGAACTTATCGCCCGCCGTCCGGCGCCCGAACGGGACGCCTCCCGCCTGCTCCGCCTGAACCGGGAAACCGGGGCGCGGGAACACCACCGCTTTTCCGACCTGCCGGATCTGCTCAAGCCTGGTGATCTTCTGGTACTCAATGATACAAAAGTGATCCCGGCTCGGATCAACGGCCGCAAATCCACGGGCGGGCGGGTGGAACTCCTGCTGCTGGAATCCGGTGATACGGCCGATGATCCCATGATCCGCCGGTCGCTGGTCAAGGCGTCCAAAAAACCAAAGCCCGGGACGGTTTTTCATCTGCCGGAAAATGTCCGGGCCGAGGTTCTGTCCGGTGAAGACATGCGCCATGTTCTGCGGTTTTCCGGGACGGACGACCTGGACGCCTGGCTGGCCAGAAACGGGGAAATGCCCATTCCGCCCTATATCCGGCCCCAGGGTGACGCGCGGGACAAGACCGATTACCAGACCGTATACGCCTCGCGGCCCGGCGCGGTGGCGGCCCCCACGGCCGGCCTGCATTTCACGGATGCCCTCCTGGACCGCCTGCGGGCCGGCGGTGTGCGGTTAGCCCGGATCACCCTGCATGTAGGCTGCGGCACCTTCATCCCTGTGCGGACGGACGATATCCGGGATCATAAAATGCACAGCGAAGTCTATGACCTGCCCCAGGACACAGCGGACAGGATCAATGCGGCCAGAAACGGCGGCGGCCGGATCATCGCCGTGGGCACCACGGCCGTGCGCACCCTGGAATATGCGGGACGGAAATCCCATTTTCTGGCCGCCGAATCCGGGGAATGCGATCTGTTTTTATATCCCGGCGTTCCGTTCGGCGTGATCGACGGGATGCTTACGAATTTCCATCTGCCCTGCTCCACCCTGCTCATGCTGGTTTCGGCCTTTGCCGGGCGCGAACGGATTCTGGCCGCCTACCGCTCGGCCGTGGAGCGGCGCTACCGTTTTTATAGTTACGGGGACGCCATGCTCATCCTGTAAACCATTGTGTCTCCGCCGCCTCTCACCTTTTTTCGGACGTCATTAAAATGGCCCATCCCTTTTTCTCCTTGTATCACCAGGAATTCCTCCGGGCCGCCGTGGCCGTTCCCGCCGTCCGGCTTTCGGCCCCCCTTGCCAATACGGAGCATATGCTGGCGCTGGCCCGCCAGGCAGCCGATGACGGCTGCGCTCTGGTGCTCTTTCCCGAACTTGGTGTTACCGCTTATTCCAATGACGATCTCTTCCATCAGCAGGCATTGCTGGACGCCGCCGACGCGGCCCTGGGCCGGATCACCGAAGCATCGCGCCGCCTGGAGCCGCTCCTGATCGCGGGCGCCCCCCTGCGCGCTGCCGGGGCCTTGTTCAATTGCGGCATTGTTTTCCATCAGGGCCGCATCTTGGGGGCCGTGCCAAAATCGTATCTGCCGTCTTACCGCGAATTCTATGAAAAACGCCAGTTCGTGCCCGCGGACCGGAATATTACCGGCGAAGCCGTGATTGCCGGCCAGCGGGTTCCGTTTGGAACGGATCTCCTGTTCCGGGACGAAGCCATCCCCGGTTTCCGGCTGGGGCTGGAAATCTGCGAGGATCTCTGGGCCCCCATTCCGCCCTCGTCATATGCGGCCATGGCCGGGGCGCTCATTTTGTGCAATCTTTCGGCCTCCAATATCACCGTGGGGAAAGCCGATACCCGCCGAAATCTGTGCGCCGGCCTGTCGGAGCGGCTCATCGCAGCCTATCTCTATTCCGCCGCCGGCCCCGGGGAATCCACCACGGATCTGGCCTGGGACGGCTATGCCCTGATTCATGAGGCGGGCGAGCGCCTTTCAGAATCCGGGCGTTTTGCCCAGGGCAGCCAATTGATCACGGCAGATATCGACCTGGCCCGGCTGCGTCAGGAGCGGCTGCGGTCCACGTCCTTCAATGATGCCGTTATCCATCACCGGGAGCGCGTGTCCCGTTTCCGGGAAATACCCTTTCGCTTTTCCCCCCCTGCGTCTCCCGTGCCCCTGCGGCGCAAGCTGGAGAGATTTCCCTTCGTGCCTTCGGATATCCGCCGCCGGGACGAGAGATGTTACGAAGCCTATCATATCCAGGTCCACGGCCTGGTCCAGCGGATGCGCACCTCGGGCATCCACCGTCTGGTGGTAGGCATCTCCGGCGGGCTGGATTCCACCCAGGCCCTGATCGTGGCAGCCCGGGCCATGGACGAACTGGGCATCTCCCGCCGCGAAATTCGGGCCTATACCATGCCGGGATTTGCCACCAGCGAAAAAACCCGGACCAATGCCTTCCGCCTCATGGACGCCCTGGACGTGAGTGCCGGGGAACTGGATATCCGCCCCTCCTGCCGGCGGATGCTGGCGGATATCGGGCATCCCTGCAGCAGGGGCGAGGCGGTTTATGATATCACCTTTGAAAATGTCCAGGCCGGGGACCGGACCAGTCATTTATTCCGTCTGGCCAATTTTCACGGGGCCCTGGTCCTGGGCACCGGAGACCTGAGCGAGCTGGCCCTGGGCTGGGCCACCTATGGCGTGGGCGATCATATGAGCCATTATAATGTGAACGCCTCGGTGCCCAAGACCCTGGTCCAGCACCTCATCCGCTGGGCAGCTGCCCGAAACCTGTTCGGAGACGCGGCATCTTCTGTGCTGCGGGATATCCTGGGTACGGAAATTTCCCCGGAACTTGTCCCGGGAACGGAGGCAGGCAATGGGCCGAGCCAGAAATCTGAGGATAAGATCGGCCCCTACGAATTGCAGGATTTTCATCTGTACTGGATCACCCGCTACGGATTCACGCCGTCCCGGACTGCGTTTCTGGCCTGGAACGCATGGTCGGACAGGGAAAAGGGGGACTGGTCGGATCTCATTTCAGAAGAATGGCGGAATCAATACAGCCTGGAGGAGATCCGTCACTGGCTGCGGATTTTTCTGTATCGTTTTTTTCAGATCAGCCAGTTCAAGCGAACGGCCGCGCCCAATGGGCCCAAGGTGGGCTCCGGAGGGGCCCTGAGCCCGAGGGGAGACTGGCGCGCCCCGGCGGACGGGAACGCGGAAATCTGGCTCGCGGAACTGGAGGCGGGGGTGCCGGCGGGAGACGGCCTCCTGCATCATTGACCGCCGTGTTGATTTTCAGGAGCAACGCTCTGATCTCCCTGCCCATTATTGTCCGTCCTGTTCCCATGCCCGCTGCAGTTCCCGTAGATGGCGGGCATTGCTCACAGTCGAATTTAAGATACGGCTTCCGGTGATCATGGCGCAGCACCCCTGTTTTTTCCGCCGGCCGCTTTTTGCCCGGCACCGGATCTGATCCCGTATCACCGTCACCGTAAAACCAATTACACGTTCTCCAGCTTCGCCACCGCCGGCAGCGTCTTTCCTTCCATCAATGTCAGAAAGGCCCCGCCGCCGGTGGAAATAAAGCTCATCCGGTCCGCCGCACCGGCGCGGTGGACGGCGGTATCCGTATCTCCGCCGCCGACCACGGTCAGGGCGTGGGCCTGGGCCACGGTCTCCACCATGGAGAAGGTGCCCCGGCTGTAGGCATCCATTTCAAAGGCGCCCATGGGGCCGTTCCAGATGATGGTCCTGGCGTCGTCCAGCACTTCCCTGTACAGACTGGAAGTGGCCGGGCCGATATCCAGTACCATCCAGCCCGGTGGCAGGTTGTCCATGGGAACGGTTTTGTTCACGGCGTTCGCGTCAAAGCGTTCCGCCGCCACGGCATCCACGGGCAGATAGACCCGGACGCCCTGTTCCCCGGCTTTTTGCAATACCTCGCCGGCGGCCTCCAGCATATCCTTTTCCACAAGAGATGTACCCATGTCGAGTCCCGTGTATTTCAGGAAGGTATTGGCCATCGCCCCGCCGATAATGACCCGGTCCACCCGGTCCAGCATATTACGCAGGGCTGACAGCTTGGACGAAACCTTGGCCCCGCCCACCACAGCCACCAGAGGCCGGGCTGGCGCCCTCATTGCCTGGTTGAAACAGGATAATTCCTTTTCCAGCAGAAATCCCCCGGCTTTTTCCGCAATATGATCGGTAATGGCATGGACCGAGGCGTGCCTGCGGTGGCATACAGCGAACGCGTCGTTGACGTAAATTTCGCAAAGGGCGGCCAATGCGGCGGCGAAACCGGGATCATCCGCCTGCTCGCCGGCGTGGGTGCGCAGGTTTTCCAGGAGCAGGATTCCGCCGTCTTCCAGGGCGTCCACCTGGGTCTGGGCTTCGGGGCCGATGCAGTCCGGGGCAAAGGCGACCGGGGCCCCGAGCAGTTCGCCCAGGCGTTCGGCCACCGGGGCCAGGGAAAATTCCGGCGTCCGTTTGCCTTTGGGCCGCCCCAGATGGGAAGCAAGGACAAGCCGGGCGCCCTGATTCCGGAAATGACGGATGGTGGGCAGGGCCGCGCGGATGCGCGTGTCGTCGGAGATGCGTCCTTCCGGTGTGAGGGGAACATTGAAGTCCACCCGGCAGAAAACGCGGCGGCCGGCCGCGTTGATGTCTCGTACGGTTTTCATGGCTTTCCCTTTTTTCTGGATATAGTGTTTTCGTCCCGCCGCTTTTGATGCAGCAGTTTGCGTTGCGACCAGCGTTCCATAAAGCTCATGCGTCCGGATTCCCAGGCCCGGTCCAGGTTTTCTTCCCGCACTTTCAGGCCTTTTTGTCCGGAAAGGGCCTGGCGCAGGCAGTCGGTTTTGTCATGGCAATACATGCAGGTGGGCGGCGAATGCCGCAATCCGTCTTCTCCCATGGGAAATACGGTTTCAAGATCGGCGAAGCAGCAGGGACGTTCCGTTTCCATCATTCTTCCCGTCTTTCGTATTCTTTTCGCATTTCCGCGATATAGCCTTTATCGGCAAAGCTGAAATACCTGTTTCTGCCAACGATGATGTGCTCGTGGACTTCAATATGCATCAGGCGGCAGGCCTGGTACAGGCGCCGGGTGATCGCGATATCCTCGCGGGAAGGAAGAGGATCACCCGAGGGATGGTTATGGGCGAAGATCAGGGCCGCCGCCTGCCGTTCCAGGGCGGACTTGACCACCTCGCGGGGATAGACGGCCGAGCCGGTGAGGCTCCCCTGGAACAGGGTTTCGCTGCCCAGTATCCGGTTTTTGGCGTCCAGATAAATGACCTTGAAGCTCTCCCGGTCCTGGTCCCGCATGTGGAAACAGAGGTAATTATACAGGTCTTCGGAATTTTTGACGGGATCGGAGGCTTCGGCTTTTTCGCGCAGGCAACGGTCGGCCACGGCCTTGATGAGGCGCAGAGGGAAAATATTGGCCGGCCCCAGGCCCGGAATTTCATGGAGTTGGGAGAGGGGGGCCTCCAGAACGGCCGAAAGGCTTTTGAAGCGAGCCAGGGCCGCCTTTGCCGGGGGTTTGCAGTCTTTCCGGGGTGTACTCAGGGTGAGCAGGAGTTCGATAACCTCGTAATCCTGGAAGCCGTCCAGCCCGGAGGAGAGAAAGCGCTCCCGGAGGCGCTGGCGATGGCCTTCGCCTTTATGAGTCTGTTTTTCGCCGGTGAGATCCGCCATGGGACGCTGCGGTCCTTTTTGTCGTGGGGCGGCTTGCGGGATGAGCCGCAGGGCGTGATGGCCCCGTCTTATCCCGATGCGGCCGTTTCATCCAGTTCGCCGCGCAGGTTTCGCGTCATGAGGCGGCGGACAGCGTCTCCGGGGACGGCGCCGTCGTACAGCACGCGGTGGACTTCGCGGCAGATGGGCATTTCCACCTCCAGCTTTGTGGACAGGGTGAACACGGAGCGGGCGTTTTTCACGCCTTCCGCCACCATGCGCATTTCCGCGAGAATTTCGTCCAGGGTCATGCCCGAGCCGATTTTGCGGCCCACAGTGTAGTTCCGGCTGAGATCGCCGGTGCAGGTGAGCACCAGATCGCCCACGCCCGAGGCCCCGGCGAATGTCCAGGGATCGGCCCCCATCCGGACGCCCAGGCGGCGCATTTCCGCCAGGCCCCGCGTGATAAGGGCGGCACGGGTGTTCAGCCCCAGTTCCAGCCCGTCAATGATGCCGGCGGCGATGGCGATGACGTTTTTCACGGCGCCGCCCAGTTCCAGCCCGATCATGTCGCTGGCGGTGTAGACGCGAAAATACGGGGTGGAAAAGGCCTTTTGCACCAGAAGGGCGGTGTTTTCATCCGGTGAGCCCACCGTCACCACGGTGGGAACCTTGCGGGCCACCTCCCTGGCAAAGCTGGGGCCGGAGAGCACGGCCTGCCGCGACGCCGGAATGCGGGGCAGGGTTTCGGACAGAATACCGCTCATGGTCAGGTGGGTATGATTTTCAATCCCCTTGGAGGCGGACACCAGAATGGTATCCGGATGCAGATCCTCCGCCATTCGGAGCGTCAGATCCCGCATGATATGGGAGGGCGGCACCAATAGCAGCAGATCTTTATCCCGCGCCGTTTTTGACAGATCATTGGTGGGCCGCAGATTTTCGGAAAGGGGGATGCCGGGAAGAAAAAGGGCGTTTTCCCGGCGGGTTTCAATGGATTCCCTGACTTCGGGCTCAAAGACCCAGAAATCAACCATATATCCCTTTTCAGCCAGCAGATTGGCCAGCGCCGTGCCCCAGCTGCCACCGCCCGCCACGCCGATTTTCATCGCCGGCCAGCCCGGTTCTGCTGGTTCCGCCGTCATGACGTTCATGGAATCATCCCTCCTTTTCCGCCAGGCGGACGGCGCCGATGATGCGTTCGTCCACATCCAGGTTCATGAGTTTGACGCCCTGGGTATTGCGGCTGATGACGGAAATGCTGCTGATGGACATGCGGATGAGCTTTCCGGCGTTGGTCATCATCATGAGTTCGTCTTCCTCGTTGACCAGCTGGATGGCGACTACCCGGCCGTTGCGCTTATTGGTCTTGATGGTGATGACCCCCTTGCCGCCCCGCCGCTGGACCGGATATTCATCCAGCAGGGTTCGCTTGCCATATCCGTTTTCCGTGGCTGCGAACAGGGTCTGGCCGTAGGTGGCCACTTCCATTCCCACGATATGGTCCCTGGCCGGAAGGGTCATGCCCCGCACGCCCCTGGCCGTGCGCCCCATGGTCCGCACATCTGATTCATGGAAACGGATGGATTTGCCAAGGGAGGAGCCGATAAAAATATTGGAGGATCCATCGGTGAGCCGGGCCGCAATGAGTTCATCCCCTTCCTCAAGCCCGAGGGCGATGAGCCCGCCGGCCCGGGGCCGGCTGAAGGCCATGATATCCGTCTTTTTTACTCTGCCGGATTTCGTGGCCATGATGACAAAATTGCCGGGTTCGTAATCCTTGATGGCCATGACCGTGGTCAGGTGTTCCCCTTCCTCAAAATTCAGGAAATTAACGATCGCCTTGCCCTTGCTGGCCCGCCCGGCCTGGGGGATCTCGTAGACCTTGCTCCAGTATACCTTGCCCCTGTTGGTGAAAAACATGAAGGTATGATGGGTGGAGGCCACAAAAAGGTGCTGGACAAAATCCTCGTCCCGGGTGCCCATGGCCGTCTTTCCTTTGCCGCCCCGGCGCTGGTTCTGGTACAGGGTGATGGGATTGCGTTTGATATACCCGGCCCGGCTGATGGTGACCACCATATCTTCTTCTACGATCATGTCTTCGATGGTCAGTTCCTGGGACGATACGGCGATCTCGGTGCGCCGTTCATCGCCGAACTCTGTTTCCATTTCCTCCAGCTCGTCCTTGACAATGGCCAGAACCCGGCTTTCTTTGGACAGGATATCCCGGAAATCGGCGATGGCCTTGAGGAGGTCTTCGTATTCCGCGACGATCTTTTCCCGTTCCAGACCGGTGAGGCGGTGGAGGCGCATGTCCAGGATGGCCTGGGCCTGGATCTCGGACAGGTCAAAGCGTTCCACCAGCTTGATTTTTGCCTCGGGTGCGTTCCGGGATCCCCGGATCAGGGCCACTACATCGTCCAGATTGTCCAGGGCGATTTTGAGCCCGAGGAGGATATGGGCCCGTTCCTCGGCTTTTCTGAGATCATAACGGGTGCGGCGGATCACCACTTCCTTGCGGTGCAGCACGAACTGCTCCAGCATGCCCTTGAGGGTGAAAAGCTGGGGCCGGCCCCGGGATACGGCCAGGAAAATGATGCCGAAGCTGTTTTCCATCTGGGTATGTTTATAGAGCTGGTTGATGATCACGTCCGCGATCTGGTCTTTTTTCAGCTCCATGGCAATGCGCATGCCCTGCCGATCCGATTCGTCGCGCACAAAGCGCAGGCCTTCGATCACCTTTTCCTTCATGAGTTCGTCGATCTTGGCGATGAGGCGGCTTTTGTTCACCTGATAGGGAAGCTCACTCACCACAATGGTTTCCCGGCCGGTGCGCTTATCCTTTTCCACCATGACTCGGGCCCGGATGCGGATGATACCGCGTCCGGTGCGGTAGGCGTCCTTGATGCCCTCCGTACCGTTGATGATGGCCCGGGTGGGAAAATCCGGCCCCGGGATCAAGGTCATCAGTTCTTCGAGTCCGATATCCGGATGATCAATCAAGGCCTTGATGCCGGCGATGAGTTCCCCCAGATTATGGGGCGGAATATTGGTGGCCATACCCACGGCAATGCCGGAGGAACCGTTCATAAGCAGGTTGGGCAGACGCGAGGGCAAAACCGAGGGCTCGGCCAGGGATTCGTCATAATTGGGGACGAAATCAACGGTCTCTTTTTCCAGATCCGCCAGCATATCGTGGGAAATCCTGGCCATCCGCACTTCGGTATACCGCATGGCGGCGGCGTTGTCCCCGTCAATGGAACCGAAATTGCCCTGTCCGTCGATCAGGGGGTAGCGCAGGGAGAAATCCTGGGTCATGCGCACCATGGTATCGTAAATGGCGCTGTCTCCATGGGGATGGTATTTACCCATGACATCACCGACCACGCGGGCGGATTTCTTGTAGGGCTTATTATAATCGTTCTTCAGTTCCTGCATGGTATAAAGGACGCGGCGGTGGACCGGCTTGAGGCCGTCGCGTACATCCGGGAGCGCGCGCCCGATGATCACGCTCATGGCATAGTCCAGGTAGGACTTTCTCATCTCATTTTCGATAGTAATTTCGGATGGTTGTAAATCTATACTCATGTTCGTACCTGCTGAAACGGTTGGGATGCTGAAGCGGCGTCAGTCCTTGTCATCCATACAGATTCAGCAGGTCCGGCAATACACGGAAATCACCGGGAAACAGGCTGTTCGGGATGGATGCGCGGGAAGGAAAAACGGAAGTTCGTCACGCGCCTTGCCGGGGACGGAAAAAAGCGCGGCCGCAGTTGTTTCCGACCGGCCGGAAAGAGACCGCCGGCACGGAGGGGACGCAGACAACGGGAATCGGAATTTACCGGCTGAAATAAGCGCCGTAGGCCAGCAGAAGAAATCCTTCATAGATGGCCACCGCATACGGATTGCCATGGGAAAAAGCGTAAGTGACGCCGCCGCCGACGATCACCAGCACGCCGGTGACCACCGCCCTGCCGATTTTTTGCGCCATGATGGACGTTGCGGTCATTTCCGAAGCCATAAGGAATCTCCTTTATTCTCGCTACCTGTCTGTTTTTGAGCCGTTTATATTCGTCATACCGTCCTGTAATGGAAGGCTAAAAAAGATTTATTTTGAATCATTTATAACACTGATCGGCTATAACACCCATCGGCAGGATCCTTGTTTCCTGTTTATCAAGCCCGTCCCGGCAAGTAAAGGAAAAATCATGCTGTACAGGGGACGACAAAGCCCCCTTCCGGCCGGTGATGCGGGCCACGGCGGAGAGGACCGCGTCCGGGGTGATGGAACGCATGCACGGATGATCTTTGTGCCGGCATTTACGCTTGAAACAGGGACTGCACGGGGCCGTGCCCCGCACTATCCAATGGCCCGGACCGTAGGGTCCGGTGCGCCAGGGCGCGGTGGGGCCGAACACGGCCGCTACCGGCGTCCCCACAGCGGCGGCCAGGTGCATGGGGCCGGTATCCGTGGTAACGAGGCAGCGGCAGGCGCGGTACAAAGCCGCCAGTTCGGAAAGGGTGGTGCGTCCGGCCAGATTGATGGACGGTTCCCGCATGCGGCCGCAGATGGCCTCCACCCGGTCCCGGTCCGCCGGGCCGCCGGTCCAGACGGTCTGGACGCCGAACCGCCGGTGGAGGGCATCGGCCACCCGGGCGAATCCCTCATCCGACCAGCATTTGGTTTCCCACATGGCGACGGGGTTGAGGGCGATGAGAGGATGGCCGTTCCAGCCTCCGGCCCGAAGCTGATCCGCAGCCGTCTGCCGCGCATCCGGAGACTCCGGCAGGCCGTATTCCACTCCGGATACGGGGACACCCATGGCCCTTACGAGATCCAGATACCGGTCCAGGGCATGGATTTCCATGCTTGGGGGCCGCACCCGGACATTCAATGCCCGGTGGCTTTCTTCCATATGGGCCAGACCTCTGTCAAACCCGGCCTTGATCCGGCCCCTGGACAGGGCAACCATGACGGCGCTTTTGAATAATTGCTGAAAGTCCAGCACCAGGTCATATGCCTCGGAACGCAGCTCATCGGTAAAGGCCGCCGCCTCCCGGAGGGCCGCCGTGCGGTCCGGCCCCTTGCGCAGAGCGGATATCCAGGATTTCCGCCGGGAAACAAGAATCCGGTCAATGGCCGGATGGCCGGCGATGATTCCGGAGGCCGCCTCTTCCACCAGCCAGGTGATCCGGGCCTCCGGATACTGCCGACGGAGGGCGCACAAGGCCGGCAAGGTATGGATCACATCCCCGATGGCGCTCATTTTTACGATGAGGATATTCTTCGGGATATGGTTCAGACCGGGTATGCCCGTCACCGTCTTTCCGGATTTCAATGAAATGATTTCCGCCGCATCTTGACGGGCTTTTTTTCCGTGGTGAGTGCGGATTTCATTTTTGTCTTTATTCGACCGCCTGAAATGTCCTGATAAATTTCCGGTCAATATAATCCTTGATCCAGAAGGCCGGTTTTCCGCCGAAGATGACGGACCATTTATAAAAAATCCCCTCGCCGCCGCCCATATTATAGATGAGAAGATAATCCCCGCCCGGATCAAAGGATGTCAGCGGATCCCCTTTCAGTGCTGCCATCAGGTTGTCGCGAAGAACAGGATTCTGCCGCACTGCGTACACCCCCACCTTGTCCAGGGGCTGCGGCTGAAAATGGATGCAGTCACCGCCTCCGAATATATCGGGATATGCGGTGGATTGAAGATATTTATTGACGAGCAGGCCTCCGTCCGGCCCGACGGGCAGATCCGAATCGGCAAAGATCCGTGACGGCTTTACGCCCACGGCCAAAAACAGGAGATCAGCGGAAAACACGCGCCCGTCTTCCAGGCGTACGCGGCCTTGTCCCGTTTCTTTTACATAGCTTCCCTCAATAATATCAATGCCGCGCTGATGAAAAAGCCTGTGCGCCAGACGGCGGATTTTCCTGGGGAAACGTCCCATCAATTCCGTGCCGGCAAAAATGCGGATCCGGATCTGGCGGTCACCTGTTTCCCGGGCGATCTGCCAGATATTGCCCGCGATTTCCAGGGAGCTGGGGCCGCCGCCTGCAACGGCGACTTCCTGGGGCCCGTGCCGGGACTGTTCGAGGATCCGGCTGCGGGCATCCAGGAGCCGTTCAATGGGCTTTGCCGTAAATACGGCGGGATCATCTTTCGCCGCCATATCCCCTGGCACATAAGACCCCGCGTTGCAGGACAGGACATCATAGGGGATTTCTTCATCCGCGCCTTCCAGCAGCACCACCCGCCGTTTCGGGTCAATGGCCCGCACTTTGTCCCGGATAAAGCGGCCGCCCCTGTCTTCCACCACTTTACGGGTCTGGAAGCGGATGTGGTCGGGCGCGTATGTGCCGCCCAGCATACCCGGGCCCATTCCGGAATAATAATGATAATCCGAAGGCTGGATCACCGTCACCCCGTATCCGTTTTCGATAAACGCCCCCAGGCTGGAAAGCGTGACCATATGGGCGTGTCCCCCGCCGATGAGTACCAGTTTCCCGTGCGCCATCTTTTTCTCCTCAGGCCGTCGTGTCCATAAAATCCGCGAGAAGCCGCATATGGGCCCGCTCCTCATCGGCAATCCGCCGCAAAATCCTGCGGGACGAAGCCTTGCTCGTCTTGTCCGCAGCCCGCTGATACAGATCAAGGGCCTGGGCCTCAATGGACATGGCCAGAGACAGGATATCAATCATGGAACTGAAATCCGGTCGCAGCCGCTCCAGGTATTCCTCCGTGGTCATGCCGCCTTCGAGAACGGGGAAAATGGCGGCATCGGCAATCTTTTCCGGATCGGCCGGCCTGCCGGTTATTTCCGCATACAGGTCCAGCAGTTGTTTCTGGTGGAGCGTCTCAATATCCGCCAGCCTGGTGAAAAGCGCCGCAGCATCCTCTGCGGTCACCTTTTCCGCCATGGAGAGATAAAACTCGCGCAGTCCACCTTCAAGCGCATAACCGACGATAACGACGTCCTCGGCGTTTTCCGCTCCCGTGAACAGGTGCATTCCCTGATCTTCGGGGCCGACGGCCGTGGCCTTTTCCCATGCCTTTATTCCGCCGCTGAGATTATAAACCCGGGAAAAGCCTTTTCCGGAAAGCATCTGTGCAGCCACCCGGCTGCGTCCACCGATGGCTCAATACACCACCGTCGGTTGATCACGGTCCAGCTCATCCAGCCGCTTGTCCAGCTCTCCAATGGGAATGAGCCTGGCGCCGGGCAGATGCCCCGCTTCATATTCCCTGGGCTGCCGTACATCCAGGTACAGCAGCTCACCGGTATCGGCCTTGGCGGCCAGTTCCCGGGCTTCTTCACCGTTGACGGATTTCACCGGGGTAAAAAATTGTTTCCATTTCATGGGCCGGATTCCATCTGTTTGGGGATGGCGCGGCAGCGCCGCGTCCATGGCTTCATCAGAACAGAAAGGGATCAGTCAAACGCCATATGGGTTTTCCAGACTTCCCAGACCTTGCCCACCAGATCCGGACCGGGTTTGAGGGTCATTTTTCCCGGACGCCATCCGGAGGGAGTGGCTTCCGCGCCGCCTTTTTCCCGGACGAGCTGGAAGGCCTGGATCTGACGCAGGGTTTCCGGTACATTTCGTCCCACCGGCGGTGTGAGGACTTCAAAACCCTGGCAGACGCCGTCGGGATCAATGATGAACCGGCCCCGGTTTTCCACGCCGGCCTCTTCGTTGAATACCCCGTACAGACGCCCGATCTTTCCGGCGGCATCGGAGAGCATGGGAAACGGAACGCCGCCATCGACCATTTTGGACAATTCGTGGTCATCCCACATTTTATGGACAAACATGCTGTCAATACTCATGGAGAGGACTTCAACACCCAGCTTTTGGAATTCCTGGTATTTTTCGGCGACCGCCGAAATTTCAGTCGCTCAGACAAAAGTGAAATCACCTGGATAAAAGCAGAGCAATACCCATTTGCCCAGGTAATCGGACAGGTTGACATTAATGAATTGTCCTTTCTGATAGCCCGGTGCCGCAAAATCGGGCACCTTTGTTCCCACGTGAATCATGCTGCTCTCCTTTCTGGTATCATTACCGTCTGTTTCCATTGCGGGCTCTTCTCCTGCCGATGCCGTCGTCTGCCGGGGATCCGCCGGTCCTCCGGCCGGTCTTGTGCAGCCGACCTTCACTTCTTCGGGCATGGATGTCTCCTTTCTGCATTTTTCCGCGATTGCGGGCTGAAATTTTTCGCGGCTGAATCACGGATGAGGCCATATGGCAAAATCCCATGGGTGTTCCTGCTTATATCCATTTTTTTCGATTTTGTACAGATGGAAATCCTGAGAAGGGTCAGGATTTCAGTCGCCCGCCGCCGCTCCGGAGACGCAGGCCGACGAGGACAGGGTCATGGTCGGATGCGCGATAAGGGGACGCGCCGTCAAACAGGGCGCCGGGGACATTCTCTTCGTTATAATCCAGCGCGTCCGCCTCGTCGGCGTTGATACGCCATACGGCCGCGCCGGTCGTTTGTGGCAACAGGGACGTGCCGGCAAAGGCATAATCCAGGGTACCGCTCTGCCCGTCGTAGACATAGGAGCAGACATCATCCCCGATAAAATTTCGCGCCAGATCCGTAAGTCCCTGCCCCTCCAGATAGACGATCGGATCTTCCCTGGCATAGGCGTTGAAATCACCCGCGATCAAAAAATCCGGGTCACCGCCGCCGGTAGGATCGGACGCCAGCCAGGCCGTCAACGCCTGAACACCCAGCATGCGGGTGCCGTTGGAAAATCCCTGCCCGTCGCCGCCGTCGTCGTCTCCCGCATTGGGTCCGGCGCTGCCTTTGGATTTCATATGCACCACCACGAATGTGAATGCCTCGCCGGTGGCGTTTTCCTCAAAGGTCGCCGCCAGGGGAGAGCGGTTCGTTCCCGGCCCGTTGAACACGGTCCCGCTCATGCCAATACCGGCCAGATCGGAATCCTCCAGAATCGCCGGTGCGGTTCCAGGTGCAAGGCTTACCGAGGCCGGCCGGTAAATGATGCCCACCGCGATCTCGTCGTCGCCGATATTAACGCCCGGATCAATATAGGCGTACGCGTTTGCCCCTGCGGCGGCGTTCAGTTCGTCCACCAGCTGTGCGACGGCGCTTTCCGCCCCCCGCACATAATCGTTTTCCAGTTCCATCAGGCCGAAGATATCCGCGTCCATCCCGTGCAGGACCGTTACCAGTTTTTGGATCTGCCGGTTGTATTCACCGGGTGTACTCGCCCCGCGGGAGGCCGGAAATCCGCCGCCGGCACCGTCTCCGTTAAAGAGATTCAGGACGTTCAGACATGCCGTTTTCAGTCTTCCGTCAACGGACGGAGGAGATGCGGGCCGTGAATTGACCTGCGTGAAAACCGGCATGGCGGTGGGCATGAGACGATAGGTTTCCCTGCCTTTGGCGCCGTCTCCCCGGCGGAAGGCGAGCACACCGGTGAGATCCGTCACGATATCGCCCGCGCGAAAGGAATCGCCGGGGTCCAGGGCGCCGTCGGGATAAATGACAGGATCAGGATACGAGTCCGTCCGGCCGTCGTCCACCGTCAAGGTGCGTTTCGCCATATCCTGCACATGGGCGGCGTAACCCGCTGCATCGGGGGCGTTTCCCTGCGTGAACTGTTCCGGCCGGCCGCCCGCAGAAACGCGGAATTCTCCGAAGCGGTCCAGCAGATACAGTTCGCATACGGTCAATGGGCCGGCAAAGCGCACCCGCATTCCCTCGTATCGCTCCAGATCGCCGATATATTCTCCGTCGGAATTGAGGACGGCGGAACCGGCGGGAAGAACGATATCCACGAGCGCGGGCAGCGCGTTGCCGGAACAGATCACAACGATTTCGGCAATATTGGTGATTTCCGTTGCGCCATAATATTCGGCGGCCTCACCGGTTATCCGCACTTTGTCGCCCACGGCCACATCCACGGACGGAGACGCGCCGTCATACACGAAGATCCCCTCGGAAGTAAGCGGGTCCGTATCTGCGTCCGCATCCTCCTCCTGCACGAAAAAACCGCGCAGATTACGTGTTTCGTCCGCATCGCCTTCCTGGAAATCGCCGACCACAATGCCTTCGATCATCACCGTATCGCCGTTCAGCGGGCTGGCTGTTCCGTCACCCTGGACGGCGCTGATCAGCGAAAGAGCGACGGCGCCGCTATCTTCGTTGGGAACGCCCGGCATGGGGAACCGGGCCGCGAACACGATTGCCGCCAGGGTGCAGCAGATGAACGCAATTTTCATTTCAATCTCCTGTTTCATGGTCCCGGTTGTCTGAATTCCCTTTCTTTCCAGGAGATGAAAAGCAGGAAGGGATCAGGCGGATCGCCGGCCGGAATAAAACAGGCCCTCCCGCGTTGGGAAAGGGCCTGTCCAGATCTTCATACAAGGGTCAAAATGGATGTCATCCGCCCGGTCCATTGGCGGGTTCAGTGAATCCGCTGTCTATCGCCGCGCAGAAATCCTTCCGCTTTTCATTTATGGCATTCGCCGCACATCACCGGTCCTTTGCCCAGGTCTTCATGACAGCCCTTGCACTGGAGATGATAGTTCCGCATCAGGTCCATGCGGGTTTTTCCCCCGGTCATATGGCATTCGGAACATTCCATACCCTCCGAGGTTTCATCCTCAAGAAGTTTTCCGTCTTCGTATACATGGTGGCATGCGTTGCAGTCCTCGATTTCCGCCTTTTCATTATGTTCGTCATGGACAAAAGCCACCGGCCCCCGGTCCCTGAGACCAAAGGCGCTGTCCCTGACATAGGCGATATCTTCCTGGCTGAAGCCGCTCAGGCTCGCCATTGCCACAAACGCCACGCCGATGATCGCCATCAGCAGATAATGTTTTTTCTTCATCACGCTTCCTTTCCGTCCGAAAGACCGCGAAGCGGCCCCCGCGTTATTCGGGTTTTTCGATCACCTCGTAGATGATATCGCCGAGAAATTTCAGGTCCAGCCCCAGGTGATACCCGTGGATAATATCTTCCAGGCCGCCGTGGCAGTTATGGCAGGGAGCCATGCAGACTTCCACGCCTTTTTCCTTCACGGCTTTCAGCTGATCGGCTTTCACCCTGTTGGATACCACGCGCTTATCTCGGAACGGAGGGCCGCAGTTGATCACGCCGCCACCGGCGCAGCAGCAGTAATTATATTCCCGGTTCGGGGTCATTTCGATCACGGTTTCACAGACCTGGTGGGTCACATACCGGATCATTTCATGCAGGCCCCGTCCCCGGACCACATTGCAGGGATCATGAATGGTCACCGGCTGCTGGAATTTTTCCTTTACCTTAAGGCGGCCGGCCCGGAAAAGTTCATAATAAAATTCCAGGGCGTGCGTCATCGGCACCGGCGGCATTTTCCAGCCCAGAGCCCGGTTGCCCATATCATAAACGGAGCGGAAGGCATGGCCGCATTCGCCCATGACGATGCGCTTGGCCTTGAGTTTTGTGGCGGCTTCAAAATGGGATTTTTTCAGCCGGGCCATGAGTTCGTTATCGCCGGTATACATGGCCATATCGGAATTATCCCAGCCCGGAAAGGACTGCATGGTCCAGTTAAGACCGGCGGCCTCGAAAATTACGGCGGCCTGGTAGATGAGCTGGGCCCGGAATTTGGGCTCCGGACCGATGACGGAATACAGGAAATCCGCCCCTTCCTTGTCCATGGGAATGCGCAGGCTTTCGATCTCGCCCTGGGCTTCTTCTTCCTGCCAGAACAGGGTGTCCACCCATTCGTCTTCCTTGACCCACATCTGGTTGATGGTGGCGGAATGGGAGTGGGCCGTATCCTGGATATATTGGGGCGTCACGCCGAGCTTGTGGCAGATCCGGCGCATGGTCTGCATGAGATAGGCAATATCCACGCCAAAGGGACAGTACTGGGCGCAGCGCTTGCACAGATTGCACTCGGTATAACAGATCTCGGCGGCCTGCCGGATGAATTCCGGGGAGACCTTTCCTTTTTTGTCCAGCAGTTCCCAGATGGTCTGTTTGACCTTTCCGGCCGGAGCGAACGTGGGGTCTTTATCATTGGACAGATAATAATGACAGGCATCGGAACACAGGCCGCAATGCACGCAGGCGCTGACATAGGCTTTCAGCCTGGCGCCGGCTTCCTTTTTGAGCACCTGGTTGACGACGGATTCGATTCTTTCGGGTGTCAGACGGGCCGCACCTTCATCCAGTCCGACATCCGCGATTTGTTTTTTTTCCGCCGGAGCGGAGGCAGTATCCAGCATTGGAGGCTCCTTTGGTCCATGGATTTCATAATAAAAGAGTATGTGCGATCCCGCCTAGTAATCCCTGGCATGACGGACCGCGCCGAATTCCGATCCCATATACCCCCGCGTAAACACAAACAGAATCGCGTGGCTCAGGCGGGTGAACGGGATGGCAACCAGCCAGACCTCACCAGAAAAAACATGGAGGATATACATAAGGCGGTAGCCAAACCACTGGTGGGCGGCCCAGAACCCGGTAATAAAGGGCGCCACGGTGATGGCGAGAAGGATATAATCGGATCTGCTGGTCAGAAAGGCCACATCCGGGCGGGTGCGGCGGCGGTAGATGAAAAAGCCGGCGCCGGCGATCACGGCCATGGTCATATAATCGGCAAGTCCGTCGGGAATGGTCATCCAGGCGATATCAAAGGATTCCTTCCACAGGATCACATGGGCCGCCAGGCACAGGGGAACCAGAAGCAGGCAGAAATGAAAGGTGAAGGTTACGACGGTCATCACCGGATTCAGCCGCCAGTTGCGGCTGCCAAAGGGAGCCAGCCAGTGAAAGATGGAGGCCATGGCATGGTCCAGGCTCCAGTATTCGTATACCGCGTTGTCCTTCTTTTTTGCCAGGTTCGCCAGGGTGGCGATTTTCCAGATGCTGCCGCCGATGAACACGGCGAAGGCAAACCAGGCCAGGGGGCCGCTGACCAGAGAATAGAGCAGGTGCATGGAATCCCTCCTTATCGGATATCGGCAACCGGCGTCACCAGCCGGACCACTTGTTCATCGTCGTTCACCGCGCGCAGCAGCAGGTATTTGCCGTCTTCACTGAATATCGGATCATAGGCCTTCGGGAAATTTTCCTTCATGCGTTTGCCGTTGACCATGATGAACTGACGCTTATCCTGCTCCATCCTGGCCGCGACTGTGCGGCCGTCCGGGCTGAAGACCGGGGCGTAGGCCATATCGGCGGCGATTTCCCAGGCGGCGCCGTCCACAGCCACGGTCCATTTGCCGTCTTCCTTGCCCACGCAGGCGGCGTGGGCACCGTCCCGGGACAGAACCAGGTCTGTGACCAGATCGTTAAACGTGCGCTTCCAGGGTTTATCGCCCACCACAACGGTCCATTTCCCATAGCGGGTCGCGGCAATGCCGGCGATCTTGTGGCCGTTGGCTGAATATTGCATATGCCAGAGCTGGGCGTAATGACGGGACCAGAAGGGCTTGCCGTCTTTCAGCAGTGTCCATCCCTTGGGAAGCTTGACCGGCGCGATGACCGATCCGTCGACAGGGGATACGGCGGGACGCCAGACAGACGACCAGCTTCCCTGCCAGGGCTTTCCGTTCACGACAATGGTATAATCATAGAGGCTGGTGCGGGCCTGGGCCGCCACTGTTTTGCCGTCCGCGCTGAAAGCGGGCTCCCAGCAGTTGACGAAATTCTGGTCCCATGCCTTGCCATCCACGGCCACGGTATAACAGCCGGACTGAAAGGTATAGATATCCGCTTGTCCGAACCCCACGGTCTGGACCACGCCTGCGGTGTGGGAGGCATCCGGCGAGCAGGTGAAATCGGTCATGGCCATGTACATGGTGTCCCAGGGAACCCCGTTGACCACGCCGCAGTATTCGCCCTCCCGCTGGGCCATGGCCGCCAGATTGGACCCCTCGGCGCTGAAGCGGCCGTTCCAGAGGAAATCGAACCGTTCCTCCCACATCTCACCGTCGGCCGCCAGGGTCCATTCGCCCGTATCGGATACAATGGCCGTCAGCCGTCCGTCGGGCGCGTAGCGAAGGTTCCAGGCCTTGTCAAAGGTTTCTTCCCAGGCGGTGGCGTTTTCCATGATCGTGAATTCCATGTCCTCATTGCGCACCACAGCCGCCGCCTTTTCTCCATCCGGCGAAACAAAGGGTTCCTCTATATAGGAATACGCCTCACGCCATTTGGAGAGATCCGCGATCGATCGCCGACCGACCGTCCAGTCCCATTTTGCCGCATCCTGCATATCCGCACCTCCATATCGTGTTGAGACATCAGGTTATTATTGAGGGAGGTTTCCCGCCCTCCCGTTTCTCTTTCGTCCGCCCGTGATCCGGGGTCGCCCGTATTTTGAAATTTCAAACTTCTAGTTTACCCTACAGGGGGGGGTCTTGTAAAGCATATTCCTTCTTCTCCCCGCCATGCCCGGCCCTTCACCAGAATGCCCGCAAAACCTTCACCGGAATGCCCGCAAAAGCGGACAGACGCATTTTTTTTCCGGACAAAGCTTGACGGAAAATAAAAACATATTAATTTAGAATTTAATTAAATTATTTTTTTATCCTGATACCCGGCCGCAATTTGACCTGTGCGCATAATCCGGATAAAAAGGGAGGATGAATCCACATGATATTAAACCGATATCCGCCCTCCTGAAATCTATCTCTCATCCGGTGCGCCTGGGGATCCTTTGTGTTTTACAGGAAGAAGAGGCCCGCGTGGGCGACCTGGTGGAGCAGCTGAACACCAGCGGCGGCAATATTACGCAGCACCTGAATATTCTTCGCAATCAGGGCGTCGTGATCAGCCGGCGCGAGGCCAATGTCATCTATAACCGCATCTCGGATGAACGGGTGATTCATCTGATGAATACCCTGCAAGCCCTGTTCTGCCGGGAAGGAGAAAACACTCATGACCATCGGAGCTGATCTTCATCGTTTTGCCGTGACCCGTCCCCGCACCGTGTTTGCGCTGACAACCCTGGTCACTCTTCTTCTGGGCGCACTCATTGTCAACGTGAAAGTGGACACCGATCCGGAAAATATGCTCTCGGAAGACGAGGCCGTTCGGATTTTTCACCATGAAACCAAAATCCGGTTTGATCTGAGTGATGTGGTGGTTCTGGGCGTGGTCAACCACACGCACCCGGACGGGGTGTTCAATCCGGTCACCTTGGGGCGCATCCACGAACTGACGGAGTTTGCCAGGGGACTGGCCGATCCCCATGATCCGAAACGCCGGGTCATCACCCGGAATATCGTGGCTCCGGGAACGGTGGACGCCATTGAACAGGCCGGGCCCGGACAGGTCCGGTTCGAATGGCTGATGCCGACGCCGCCCGCCACAAGGGAAGAGGCTCTGGCCGTCCGTGACGGCGCCATGGGCAATCCCCTGCTCAGGGGCAGCCTGATCTCCGGGGACGGACAGGCTCTGGCCATCTACCTGCCCGTGACCCAAAAGGATTTTTCCTACGAGGTGCGCAAACAGCTTCTGGAGAAGATCGCCGGCTTCGGTGATACCGGCGGCGGAGACGAATTCCATATCACGGGCCTGCCCGTGGCCGAAGACACGTTCGGCGTGGAAATGTTCATCCAGATGGCGGTGTCCGCGCCCCTGGCCATGCTCATGATCTTTCTGCTCATGCTGCTTTTTTTCAGAAATATGCGTCTCATCGTCTCACCGCTGATCATCGCCCTGATGACCGTGGTCTGCACCATGGGGCTGCTCATCGGAACGGGCAATACCGTGCATATCATGAGTTCCATGATCCCGATTTTTCTCATGCCCATCGCGGTGGTGGATTCCATCCATATTCTCTCGGAATTTTTTGACCGCTACCGCCAGACCCGGGATCGGAAAGAGACCCTGCATCATGTCATGAGCCATCTTTTCGTCCCCATGCTCTATACCTCCGTCACCTCTTCGGTGGGCTTCGCCTCCCTGGCCCTGACGCCCATTCCGCCGGTGCGGGTCTTCGGATTATTCGTGGCCTTCGGCATCATGCTGGCCTGGGTTCTGACCATCATCCTGATCCCGGCCTATATCATGCTGATGAGCGAGGAGTGCCTGGCCGGGTTCGGGGATACGGTCGCGGACGCCTCCGGCGGCGGACTCAACGGCGCCATCAGCCGTCTGCTGCTCAAAATCGGACGGTTCACCCATCTGCGGGCCGGGCTGATCGCCTTTTCCGCCCTGGCGGTTCTGGGCGTGGCCGCATGGGGCATCACCCGTATCCAGATCAACGACAACCCGGTCAAATGGTTCCGGGCCTCCCATGAAATCCGGGTGGCGGACCGGGTGCTCAACAGCCATTTCAGCGGCACCTACGAAGCCTATCTGGTGCTGGAAAACGACGCACCGGCAATCTCCCCCGCCGCCCTTGCGGACGAGACCCTCAGCCATCTTCAGAAGGCGGCCGGAGAATATTATCCCCTGGCTGCGGCCGAACTGCCGGATCTTGTCGCGGCCGCCGGGAGGGAGGATTTTTTCCCTTCCCTTTCCGCCGCGCTGGAACGCCGCATGGACGCCGCCGGGGATGATGAGGCCTATGATGGATGGGCCGCCCTGCTGGATGCCGTGGATGCCCGGAAAAATGCGGATCAGATTTTCAAGCGCCCGGACCTTCTCCGGTGGATCGCCGGGCTTCAGAAACACCTGGTCGCCACGGGCATGGCCGGAAAAAGCAACAGCGTGGCCGATGTGGTGAAAAAGGTGCATATGGAGCTGCTGGAAGGAAAGCCGGAGGCCTTCCGCATTCCCGATTCCGTCAATGCCGTGGCCCAGACCCTGATTTCGTTCCAGAACAGCCATAAACCGGATGATCTCTGGCATCTGGTCACCCCGGATTATCGCCACGCCAATATTTGGGTGCAGCTAAAAAATGGAGACAATCAATATATGGAACATACCATTCAGGGTGTAGAGCGATATATTGCGGCCAACCCGCCGCCGGTGCCTCTGAAGGCCCGATGGGCCGGGCTGACCTATCTCAATGTGGTCTGGCAGGAAAAAATGGTCACCGGCATGCTCAATTCCTTTCTGAGCAGCTTCGTGGTGGTCTTTCTGATGATGTGGTTTCTTTTCCGTTCCGTAAAATGGGGACTTCTGGCCATGGTGCCCCTGACCGTGACCATCGCCCTGATCTACGGCATCATCGGCATTATCGGAAAGGATTATGATATGCCCGTGGCCGTGCTCTCATCCCTCACACTGGGGCTGGCCGTGGATTTTGCCATTCATTTCATTGAGCGGGCCAGGGAAAGCCGCAAACTCACCGGCTCCTGGGAAACAGCGGCCAATCTCATGTTTGAGGAGCCGGCCCGGGCCATCACCCGCAATGTCATCGTTATCGCGGCGGGATTCACGCCTCTGCTTCTGGCGCCCCTGGTGCCGTATCAGACCGTGGGGATTTTTCTGGCCAGCATCATGGCCATTTCCGGTGCGGCGACCATGCTGCTGCTGCCGGCCCTGATTTCCCTGCTGGAATCCTGGCTTTTTTCCAGGTCCGCAGGATAATCCATTTTCTGATGCGGGCCGAATATATAATGGATATAATGGCATTTTGCCGAAACCCGAGGAGGTTATGAGATGAAATCCTGTCTGTTTGCCGCACTGCTTATTACCCTGTCCCTTTTTCTGTATTCGATCCCGCCGTTTTCCCATACGGCCCACGGGGCGGATCTGACCGATGTGGACGAGATCATCCAAAAATCCAATCTGGCGGCCTATTACGCCGGGGAGGACGGCCGGTCCGCCGTATCCATGACCATCACGGACGCCCAGGGCCGGGTCCGCGAGCGGGAATTCATCATTTTGCGAAAAGATGTGGCGGAGGGCGGTCCCCAGAAATTCTATGTTTATTTCAAAAAGCCCTCGGATGTGCGCAAAATGGTTTTCATGGTCCATAAATTCCTGGACAGGGACGACGACCGCTGGCTGTATCTTCCCGCCCTGGATCTCGTGAAGCGGATCGCGGCGTCGGACAAGCGCACCAGCTTCGTGGGATCCCATTTTTTTTATGAGGATGTATCGGGCCGGTCCCCGGACGAGGATGTCCACGAGCTGATCGAAACCACGGAGATGCGATATGTACTGAAAAATACGCCCAAGGATCCGGATTCCGTGGAATTTTCCGAATACACGGTATGGGTGGATAAACAGAATTTTCTGCCGGTCAAGGCCATATACACGGATAAGCAGGGCCGCGCCTGCCGGGAAGTGGAAGCCCTGGAAATCAAGGATATTAACGGGATTCCCACCGTGGTCCGGTCCCGTGTAAAAGACCTGATCACCGGCGGGGAGACCGTAGCCGCCTTTAACAAGGTGGAATATGATATCGGGCTTAAGGATAAATTATTTTCCGAACGCTATCTGCGCCGCCCGCCCAGAGAGGCCCGATAGATCCGCCTGACCCGGCGGACCGGATAAACGGAACCGGATACATCCGATTGAAACGGCCTGAAGACCGAGCCGGCCCTGCCGGAACCAGACCCTGGCCGCAGATGGAGTTCTTGCCATGATCTTTACGAATGAGCGCCGCATACGATCCGTTCTGATGACCGTTCTGATGACCGGCGCGGTTTCCGTTCTGCTGTCCGCCGGTCTTTCTGTCGCCGGAATGCAGGATCTGAAAGATAAATTATACGATAACTGGGAACTGGATTTTTACGGATTCGCAGAAATCCGTCAGGGATACCGCATCGAATCCCATGACCTGGAAGAGCGCGCCTCCCTTTCCGAGATCCGGCTTCAAACCGTGCTGGACCGGGATTTCGGCTGGGGCGTTTTTAACCTGAAAACCGATTTCACCGGAGATCTGGTGGACGACGGGCTCCGGGCCGAACTGCGGGAAGTGAGCCTTACTCTGTCACCCCTGGATTTCCTGGATCTGAAAATCGGCCGGCAGACATTGACCTGGGGAACGGGAGATCTGTTTTTTGTAAACGATCTTTTTCCCAAGAACTGGGAATCCTTTTTCATCGGCCGTGACGATGAATACCTGAAAGCGCCCTCGGATGCCGTGAAAGCCAGTCTGTTCACGGATATCCTGAACGCGGACCTGGTGATCGCGCCCCGGTTCAATCCCTCGGTCTATATCGACGGCGACCGTCTGAGTTACTGGAACGGGATGACGGGCCGCATCGCCGGCCGGGATGCCGTCATGAAGGATGAAGAGCGCGATGCCTGGGGCCGGGACGCCACTTTCTCAGTGCGGCTGAGCCGGAATTTCGGCGGCGTGGAAACCGCGCTCTACGGCTACTCCGGATTCTGGAGCACGCCGGAGGGCATGAAACCAGCCTCGGGCAGGCTGTATTATCCCCGCCTGAACGTGTACGGAGCGAGCCTGCGCATGCCCCTGAGCGGTGGTATCATCCATGCGGAAACCGGGTATTACGATTCACGGGAAGACGCCGGGGCGGATACCCCCTTTGTCCGCAACGGAGAAATCCGTTTTCTGGCAGGGTTTGAGCGGGAACTGGCCAAAAACCTGACGGCAGCCGTCCAGTATTATCTGGAATGGATGATGGATTACGACGAATACCGGCACGATATGGGCGGCGCTCCGCGCAAGGATGCCCATCGCCATGTGCTGACCCTGCGTCTCACGCGCCTGTTTCTGAACCAGGCCCTTCGGGTCTCCCTGTTCACCTATTATTCGCCGTCGGATAAAGACGCCTATCTGCGGCCCAAGGTTCATTATAAACTGACGGATGCCTGGGCCCTGGAGGCCGGGGGCAATCTCTTTTTCGGAGAAGACGACCACACTTTTTTCGGGCAGTTTTCGGAGAATACCAATATTTATGCCGGGGTGCGTATCAGCTTCTGACCTCCGGCTCAATCATAAACAATGGGCTGCACCGGTCATCCAAAAGCTGCGCGGCTTTCCGCTACGCTCCAAACCGCTCCGCTTTGGGCTGCCGGCGAGTCTAGTACTATATATTGAAAATATATCCCCCCCTACAGGAGGATATTTATCTACTACTATCAATTGGAATTCATCCCTCCCCCTCCTCCCCAATCAATCAAACAGTTAGGGGACTTGCTTTGATTGACCATATTATTGACCAGCATGTAAAAAATATGGGCAGAATTGACAAAAAAAATCGACCGTATTATTTTTATAATTATGACTGGTTAAAGATAAAAAAGGAGGCCAGAGTATGTTGGTTTCTTTGTCCGAACTCAAGGCAAATCCCGGAAAGTATGTGGATATGGCGGAGCAGCAAAGTATTTATATTACCAGAAACGGGAAA
>PDWI01000131.1_pt1 | contig 104146 bp, 78 predicted proteins | sample 1430891 | NCBI WGS metagenome assembly PDWI01 (sample SAMN01162508, study PRJNA174530) | Oral metagenome, whole genome shotgun sequencing project. | biome: Marine environment; feature: Marine mammal; material: Swab sample of the gingival sulcus; isolation source: swab sample of gingival sulcus... | reverse complement strand
CATATTGACCAACTGTATTTTGCATAAAATCCACTTGTCCAAGATTTTCCTCCCCACAACTTTAACTCTATTTCCGGAAAACGTCTAAACAATTCTTTAACCGTAATACTTTTCAACATATTCACCATTTTTGAAACAGGGTAAAGTAACTAGGTACACTTTGAACTAAAAAACGAACGTGGTCGGGCTCATGGCCTATCCCTGCAAAATGAACTTCGTAGCGCTCCGAAATCCCAATACAAATTTGTTTCAGCCCCTCGCCTATTTCATCCGTTATAACGGATCGTCTATATCTCAAAGGTAACACCAAATGATAAAGTAATAAAGTCTTGTTATGTCTCTTCAAAATATGTTCACCCATATTTTCAAAAATAAATATCTTTACGCTATACCCGACGCTCTGCGTCGGGGAATTCTATTGACTAAACAACTTATTCATCATTCAGACAAAGGAATATAATATTATAGCAATGTATATACACAAATACCTAAAAGAAAAAAGACAGATATTAGTATGACAGAAGAAAATCATTGTTGGGACAATGCAGTGGCTGAACGTGTAAACGGAATCTTAAAAGACGATTTTTATCTTGACCAGACCTTTGCAAGCGTCGCTCACGCAAAGAAAGCAGCAAAAAATGCAATTAATCTGTACAACGAAATAAGATTACACTTGTCTTTAGACTATAAAACACCAAATATGGTATATAAATTATCAGCCTAAAATCAATTTTAACCTGTAGCCGTATTTCAGGACAAGACATCCCCCATAGCTCCCAAAACCTTTAGTACGTTGGCTAACGTAAAATCGAGCAAATGGGCAGAAAAATAATAATAGTTTGTTATATATAAAATACTGATTATCAATAAGTTGATTTTACGTTAGTCGGAATCTGAACAAACGCACCAACCGAACGAATAAAATTATTTTAGAGGACAGGTTTACCACTCATCAAAAAACAACATCCCTTCTATATAAATAAGTGGGGGACTATTGTTGGAACCAAGAAGAAAACACCTTGAAAAAAGGAGGAAAAATAGCTTTCCTCCCCTTTTTGAACTAACTCAAACTAACAAATAACAATACTAATAGCCAGGATTTTGTATGGTTAAGGGATTCCCACTTCCATCACTTCCACCCGTATCGATCTGACTTTGTGGAATGGGCATAAATTCATGTTTCCCTGCCACAAAGACCGCTCCGGTCAAAAACCCTCGGTCAACTTGCTCCTTTTCCAGATAGGCATTTAATACTTCAGATGCAATGCCCCATCTTACCAGATCAAAAAAACGGTGTCCCTCATGGGCCATTTCCAAACGTCGCTCTGCCCTAAGTGCCGTAGTAGCCTCCTCGACAGAGGCAAAATCCGTGTCATAGGTTTCTATAAGGTAATTTGCAGCATCTGCCGTACCTTCCAGATTTTGGATATAATTTCCGGTTTTGGCACGACTTCTGACTATATTAATATAGGTTCTGCCATCTTCAAGATTTCCAAGTTCAATTGAAGCTTCAGCTTTCCATAGCAGAACATCGGCATAGCGTATGATTGCATAATTAGCCGCTGTTACATAGGGCCAAGAAGCTAAGTAATCAGGGTGATTTGCAGATATCACCCTCTTTTTGGGGCCGTACGGACCATATGTTTCCAAATCCCTTGCCCAATCTGCTTCATAATTAATTCCCAAGTCCTTATAAGGTATTCCTGGTCTTCCAATGGTAACATCCAATCTCGGGTCAACATTGTCAGTTTCCGTGACATCAATATTATCCAAAGATGGTAAGCCAACTGCATTGGTTTTGAAGAAATTCACTAAATTTTGAGATGGGCGTAAAAAACCATAACCAGGGTATCTTGGCCCCCCAGGAGGCATTAAGCGATCCCCTATGGAACCATTATAATTTCTCGGAGACCCATCATTAATGGAATATTGAATAGCAAAAACTATTTCTGGACCGTTATCATTCTCAGGCAAAAATATTTCATTGAAATTTTCCATCAGGGAATATCCACCATTGCTGATCACCTCATCTGCCGCTGCGTTTGCTTCGCCCCACTTTTGCTGATATAGGTACGTTTTGCACAAATATGCCTTTGCTGCCCATTTTGTTGGCCGTCCAGGTTCGGACTGTGTGTCTGGTAAAACGCTAAAGGCAGCATCAAAGTCTTCCTCGATTTTTGACCATACCTCCTCAGGTGTAATCATAGTGTTGGAAAAGTAATTGCCATTTTCGTCTATATAGGAAATACGATTGTAAAGTTTTTTGATCTCAAAATAAAAATGACCTCTTAAAAATAGCATTTCGGCCACTCTTTGGTTTTTTACCGTTTCATCAAATTCATCGGTATTCCTTAAAGCCTTAAGTGCAGTATTGGCACGATTTACCCCTTCGTAAAGTACGCTCCATTTTTGTTCAACATCCTTGATCTGTGGATCGGTGGTGTAGATCTCCATTCGATGGATTTGATTTTGATCACCAGTACCCCCCCCTCCCTTATAGGCATCATCAGAAAGAACATCACCAAAACTCCAATTGGAAGCAGGGGAATTAAAGGCATTGGAAGCCTCATTTCCCTGACCGTTCAATATACTATAGGCCGATATGACCAAAGGCTCAATATTTTCGGGCAATACGACCTGCTGATCCGTAAGTTCCCCAAAAGGATCTTTTTCTAAAAATTCGTCACTACAAGAAGTGATAGAAACTCCCAAAATACTGAGTATAAATAATATTTTCCTCATAACGTTTTTTTTAAAAATTAAGATTAATGCCAAATGTAAAAGTTCGAGAACTAGGGTAAATACCCCTATCGACACCAATATCCAAGTTTCTTTCATCAGAATCATAATTCTGAAGGCCGACTTCAGGATCCAACCCCTTATAACCTGTAATCGTAAACAAGTTATATGCCTCTAAATAAACCCTGATTTGCGTGGCGCTTATTTTATCTATAATATCCTCAGGAAGTGAATAGCCTAACTGGAATGTCTTCAAACGCAAGAAAGAACCATCTTGGACATAATAGGAAGAAGGTCGTATATTATTGTTAGGGTCGTTCAAAGAAACCCTTGCCAGGTCAGTATCTGTGTTTTGAGAACTCCAAGCATTTAAAATACGATCACTTTTATTGTAGTTTGCCAAATTGAAAAAATCACTGTAATACCTAGATAGATCATAAATGTCATTCCCCTGTGACCCTTGAAAAAGCAATGATAAATCAAATGCCCTATAAGTGGCTGAAAAATTGACCCCATAAGTAAAGTCAGCATGCGGAGACCCTATAAAAGTCCGGTCATCATCATTGATTGTCCCATCTCCATTAAGATCCTTGAATATGAAATCCCCTGCTTTCGCATTGGTTTGGCCACTTGAGGAAACTTCAGCATCTGATTGGAAAATACCCTCTACGATATGGCCATAAAAAGAAGCTATGGGTTGACCCACGGCGGTTCTTGATGTTAGCTGATCAAAATTCACATTATGCAAGGTACCTGGGTCAGTTTCAATAAAATCAATTCCTTCCCCTAGGGACAACAATTTGTTATCAATTACCGAAAAATTGACACCAACATTATAATTGAAGTCTTTGACCCGGTCACTTTGGTAGTTTACGGAAAACTCAAATCCTTTGTTTTCCATTTCACCTACATTCTGCCATTGCCCCCTATTGGTGATCCCTGATCGGTCTGGGGGAAGTGTCTTGAACAACAAAAGATCTTCTGTGTTTTTAGAAAAATAATCTGCGCTAAAGGTTAGTGAATTATCCAAAAAACCAAAATCAAGACCGATATTGGTCTGTGTCGTTGTCTCCCATTTTAAGTCAGGATTGGCTATTCTAGACAATGTAAATCCTGTTTGTGTACTTGTTTGGGAACCGTCAATAGCATAATTGGAATAATACGGGTTACTACTGAATCCAGAAACCGTTTGATAAGCCGGTATATCTTGATTTCCAGTTATTCCCCATCCCGCTCTTAATTTTAAATTAGAGATCGCCCCTTCACTATTGAAAAAATCTTCCTCGGAAACTTTCCAGCCAAGAGATAGTGCGGGAAAGGTCCCCCAACGATTGTTCAATAGTTTGGATGTCCCGTCTCGCCTTACTGTAGCCGAAAACAAGTATTTGTTATCATAGGTATAATTCAATTTTCCAAAATACGAGAATAAGGAAAACTCTATTTTATCACCCGTATTTGTCTGTGTACCCTGGTCTCCAGCATTTAGCACTCGAATGTTCAACTCATCCGTAGGCAAGTCCTTAACCGAGGCTGTTGTTACCTCTAACAGGTTTTCTATACTTTCAATACCGGCCAAAGCGTTAAATTGATGCTTTTCACTGAATGTTTTGGAGTAATTAAGCGTATTGGACCAGACCCAGTCAAATTGCTTATTATCCATAATTGTCAAATCATTGATCATCCTTTGTGCATTAGGTTCCTGGTATGTAGGATTGAAAATTGTTTGTTTGTTTGTGGTATAATTAAGTCCAAAGTTCGTCTTGAATGCCAAGCCTTCCAGAAGTTGGATTTCAGCAAATACATTTCCAAAAATCCTGACCCTATTCTGTAAATTATCCTTGTTGCGCTCAAGATTACCAAGAGGATTCTGTACATCTGAAAGCGGATACCCGGTAAATTCCCCGTTTATGTCATACACAGGGGCAATACTTGGAATCCTAAAGGCATCATAAACGGCATTCCCAAGCAAGGAATTTGTATCGGTCCCTACGGTTTTTGAATATGCTATGGTAAGGTTTTGCCCTATGGTCACTATATCATCGAACAGTTTATAGTCAGAATTAAGACGTGCTGTAATCCTACTAAAATCAGTATGCTTCAATGTCCCCTCCTGATCAAAGTAACCTAGGGAAAACATGGAATGTGACTTTTCCCCTCCTTTGGACAAACTTAAATTGTAGGATTGGATAACAGCTGGGTTGAAAATTTCCTCTACCCAGTTGGTATTTGCTGAAGGAATGGTATTTGCCGCATCTAAAAAGGAAGGGATGACAGGAGTGGCACCATTCCCATAAATTGAATGTGATGGGCTTATTCCGTCATTTTCAAAAGCCTGCCAGTACACTTTTCCATAATCTTGGGCACTTAGGTTATTTGGCAAATTGCCTACATTCTGGATTCCCGTATGCATATTAAAGGAAACTTTGGCTTTTTCTTGCCCTTTTTCGTGGTTATGATAACCACACCATTAGCAGCTCTGGAGCCATAGATACTTGAGGATGAAGCATCTTTCAACACCTGAAGTGATGCAATATCGTTCGGGTTGATCAAATTTATACCTGTAGTGGTAGGTACCCCGTCGATCACATATAATGGGTCATTGTTCCGAATGGTACTGTATCCTCTGATCCTGAGGGTGCTTGCCCCTCCAGGAGACCCCGAACTTACTACGTTTACACCTGAAACCTGTCCCTGCAACATATTATCGACACTGGCAACAGGTTGACTTACTACATCACCCATATCAACGATGGCAACCGCCCCTGTAAGGTCACTTTTTCTTTCTGAAGTATAGCCAGTGAGCACCACTTCTTCCAATTTCGCCAAATCCTCTTTCAGTTCAACAGTAATGGTTGCCTGTCCGTTGACCGACAATTCTTGGGTGGTAAAACCAATATAGGATATCACCAAAGTAGCATTTTCATCCGCTACATTTATTGTGAAATTCCCGTCAAAATCAGTTTGGGTCCCATTGGTAGTCCCCTTTTCCAATATGTTTGCGCCAGGCAATGGTTGTCCATTCTCGTCGGTTACGGTACCTGTTACGTAACTTTGCTGAATCTGTTGGGGACTTGTCTTTTCGCCCAGGTCGGGGACATCAGGCTCAATCCGCTTGACCAGGTAGATTCTTTTATCATTTAAATTAAATGTGGTCTTCGTATTCTTAAATACCCGTCTCAGGATGTCCGCTATTCCTTCTTTTTTAGCACTTACTGAAACTTTCCGATTAAGGTCAACATCGTCGATTATGTAAACGAATTCAAATTCGGTGCTGCCCTCTATTTTATCAATAACTTGCCCCACGGTCACATTATTCATACTCAATGTGACTTTTGTGCGTTGTCCATAACTGTCATTGGCTTTCATTGAAAACAATGCGGCCAATACGAACAAGGTACTTAGTTTCATTCTTAGATCACATTTAAATAATGGATAAGGGCTTCTTGTAATTGTAAGATTAAGAAGTTTTTTCATATTTTTATGGTGTTAACTGTGGTTGATCTTTTAGTTTGATCACTACTATACGATCGGGAAATGTTCGCTGCATTTCCCGATTTTTTTTGTGGCTGCCAAAACCAATATATAATAGTTTTTCAAGTTCTTGATTTGTTATGGTTTCATCTCATTGGCATGGGTTTTTTAAGTTCCAATTGGTCGGTTTGTCAATTAATCACTATTCTATCATCTACAATGCTGTATTCAATTCCATAATTCGTCTTAAGTTCATCAAGTACATCCTCAATAGGTTCTTTTCCAAAATTGGCATTGAATATCTTTTTGGAAAATTCAGTATTAACAACAACAATGGTCACATCGTAATGCCTTTCAAGTTTCTTTATTATATTTTCAAAGGACATGTTCCTAAAAACCAGTTTACCATTGACCCATGAGGTATACATACTTGTGGTCACCTCATTTTTAGCGATACTATTTTCCGTCTTGTTGAAACTTCCTTTAAACCCTGGTTCCAACAAGGTGTTTTTTCCAGTATCGTACCCATTGATCTTGGAATATAAGCTCACAGCACCTTCTACAAGTACCACTTCGGTCATCTCATCTTCTGGATATGCAGACACATTGAATTGTGTGCCTAGCACCCTGACATTCAAACCATCCGCATTTACCACAAATGGATTCGCGGTATCTCTTGCAACGTCCAAGTAGGCTTCCCCTGTAATAAACACCTGCCTTTCCATCCCTTCTATAAACTGTACAGGGTACTTTATGGAAGAACCGGAATTCAGATGAGCAATGGTGCCATCTGACAATTTCAGTTGAAAAGTCTTTCCATAAGGCACTTTCAACGTATTATAGGTCAATTCCCTTCTGGAACCAAGTTTACCATAAACCAATTGATTTCCTTTCTGCTGACCAAGAATACCGCCATTCTTATCGGTAATATTGGTGTTCCCCCCCTCATCAATGATTTTTATGGTACCATCTCCCAACTGAAGTGAAATTACATTTTCAGGTACCGTATCCATAGTATTCGATGCCGTATCCTGTAGGTAGAAATAGGCAGATACCATCAAACCAATAAATACGGCGGCGGCTGTTGCCTTCCATTTGGCAAATCTCCTTTTCCTAGAACCAAACGCCTGGGCATCAAGACCTGGCCATAAAGATTCCTTTATAATTCTCTTATGTTTTTCATTCTCAAAAGGAAGTTCTTGATTTCTGGATTTTAGTTCTTCATTAAATTTGTCCAAAAGCCCTGTCTCACCATCGGATATTAGCCCGTTAAGATATTTATCCAATAATTCCCTGAATTCTTGCTCTTGCATATTAATGACTCTTACTTATATGAACCGAAAAGAGGGAATATCTCACAGGGGATATCTGAAATTAACATATTTTTAACATTTTGGAGGGTACCTTGGTAAGGTGCTAGTAGCTATTTATATTGCCCAAAATAACTAAATAGAGGCAACGAGGATTATAAGGGCGGTAAGGGAAGATTGGGCGGCTAGTGCTAAATTTTGTCGAATAGACTTTAGGGCTATCGACATTTGATTTTCAACCGATCGTTTTGATATTCCCAGATGCAAAGCAATTTCCTCATTACTGACTGCTTCCATACGACTCAATCTGAAAATTTGTTGGCATCGTGGTGTTAACCCAGCTAGGGATTTTTCAATAACAAATCGAGTCTGGTCCAGATCGTGTTGGTTTACTGCCTTGGATTTTGAAATGGGTTCCAAAGATCCAATAACCTGATGCTGGGTTGAATTAAATTTATTGTCCCTTAAATATTTGTAACAACCATTTCTTACAGATTTGAAAATATAGGCCTCGAAATTCCGGATTTCACAATTTTCTCTTTTTTGCCATAAGTTCAACCAAATATCCTGAACTATATCTTTAGCAATACCTTCATCCAAAACAATTGATTTCGCATCGACGAACATACGTTCCCAAAATAGTTCAAACAGCCTACGAAAAGCCTTTTGATTACCGTTTTTGAATTCCCTCAAAAGCAACTTACCACTATTTTGTTTTGCCTTGGACATTCTAATTTCATTGTTTACAGAAAGAATCTATTCTATAAATGTATAAAAAATGTTAACAAAAATAAATAAACAATAAATTTATTAACTAATTATTGAAAATAATTTAATTCTGAAGTTAAAATATTGAAAACCGAAAGGGTAGCTATATCTTTCATCAATAATCTATTCGACTTCCCGATAGATTGATCCAAGCCCGGTCTTGAACCCTGAACGGATTATTGAATGATCTTAAAGGTATTTCCCTTGGAGCCAACTTGGACATGAATTATACTTTTATCGATACCATCCGCAAATATAAACGACCCAAAAAAACAAGGGTGGTTTTATCCGCAATGGTTAATTCACAACTTCAATATCGGTGGGTTCCAACAAATAAATATTTGTTCCAACCGGACTGGGGGCCAAATTTTCCCTCTCCTTTCCCGTAAATGATTTTAGGACACCGGTAACCGTCAATATCAATCCGTCAATTTTAAATTTTTCGTCAACTTCACAAACGTAAAAGTTGTTTTGGGAATCAAAACCTAAAACCTCCCTAAAACAAACCAAACCTGTTCTCTCAATGAACACCACTCGTACTTTTGGATTCTCTACGCTATCGAATATTTCCTATCCGAATCACAGTACGATAGAATAGAGGCCAAATAATCAGTTTTTGATTATTGACCATCCCCATCACTACAAGAGACAAGTAGAATTAAAACAGCAAGTATTGATTTAGACCAGTTCATTAAGTCGAATATATTAAAAACAGACACTGTAAGAAAAAACCTTTATAAAATACTGCAACCCTAAATACACGTAATTTGTTGACAACAATGGGATTACAATGATATATTATGCTGGCATAGGTTGACATTTTCAAGTAGATCAACGTGGGTTCGACCTAAAAAACACCTTTAATCGAGACCACATGGAATCAAGGGAAAACAAAAAAACACTGAAAACCATACGATCAACAGTGTTTTGTTACGCCTTGATAGGCGGTTCGTCGGGATGACAGGATTTGAACCTGCGACCACACGGCCCCCAGCCGTGTGCGCTACCGGACTGCGCCACATCCCGAAATTGGATTGCAAAAATATAAAAGTTAGGGAAATTAACTTCTACTTTTACAGAAATATTTCAACTATTCCAAACTTTCCCTTTATTCGAACATGCATTGCATCCATCCCCAAAGGTATTTACCCTTAATGGCCAAAGGAAGGCCATATCCCCTTTATCCTTGGATGCCGTATGCACCAACCCCTTTATCGGTTGCAAAAAAACAAGAAAGTATGTTTGCCCCAGCGTTGTAAAACATTATGGACCTGAACTTTACTGAAATATGCATTAACAAATGAACTACATAATTTTATTTAAATCATTTTGTAATAGTTGTTCCTTTAATACGGTAAAGAGTTTTTCTTGCTTGCTCTTTACTATATTATTTCTTTCTGTAAAGTGGACATAAGCCAATGTAGCTCGTTTGAGTTCTGACCGTAATCCATCCATATTTAGCTCTTTGTTGGCCGATAAATGTAAAAGATAATATACAACTCTTTTAAGCAGGTTTTCTGCTTCTTCTTTTTTGCCTAGTTCCTCATAAGTATTCGCCAGATTATTACAGGAAATTATATATACTTGTACAAATGGGGTTTTTAAACGGATACAATCCGAAATATTATTATTCAATACTTCCGCCCTGTACAAAGCATCTTTATATCCAGATAATGCTTTTTCAAGATTTCCTTTATTAAAAAGTTCATTACTCGAGACAGTTAATGCTCGCCAATGTTTTTCTATATGGTTCATACAAGTATCACTCATTATATTTTTAAATTTTTGTTTGCAAAATCACGAACTATCAATTCCCCTATTTTTCCTTCAGGAACCTTTCCCCCGTTTGGAGAAAGGCAATGCCGGAAAAAAGAATGGTTCCAATGCTGTACAGCGTTATTGAATAAGGCGGCATTGTTTTCAGTATGTCCTTTTCGGATAATTTCTTCAACACTTAAATCAAATGATCCAGTATCTTTTTCTAGTCCATAAAGATCATTTACGTAAGAGGCATGATGCTTTCCATGATGGTGATCAAACGTTTCTTCTGTGATAATTGGATTGAGTGCGTTTTTATCATAGGGAAGCTCTGGTAATGCTCGTGCAATCTTCATCGTTTTCTGTCTTTTGATTTTAAGATCTTAATAGCCCTCTTTAATTCACTTACCTTTTTCAGATCCCTTGTTGCTTTTTGCATATCGACTTGCATTAGATTTGTTTTGATGACATTTCTTTCCAAGTACTTTTTGTTCTCTTCCAATAGCTCTATAACATATTCCATGACAAAACCAATTTTAGATTTACAAAAATGATATTTTAGGCAAGACTAAAAAATGAATTGACCGAAAAAATATCAAAATGTAGTAACAAAACACGAATCATGGATGAAATAATATTATGTTGGAGAATAAAAAACGTTTTACAACACCGTATATGGCCCATTGCTTGTTCCGGCCCACTTGATAAAAATCCAAACGGATTTTATGTTCGGTTTTTATTTACTAAATTAGTAGCTTGGAACACGTGACCACTCATAGCCGACACCGTTCGCAGCAATTGGGGAAAGCAAGAAAACGGGAACAAGATATTTAACTTTAAAAAACTATGAAAAAAAGAATCCAAGAAGCACAAACATTACTGGAACAATGTGAAAAAGATTTGGAAAGAATGGAAGAAATAAACAAGGAATTGAAAAAAATAGAAGAAAATCGTCTTAGGCTTGATGCCTATTATTCCAAATACTATATGGAAGACTATGAAGCATACGAAAATAAACCTTCTGCTCCAAGAGTATTGGACCAAGACAGTATCTGGAATGTTCTTGTGGGAGAGTCTGAGAAAAAAAATTATTACTTAAAAATGTAGTGAATACATTGTAAATCAAAAAAACTATGGCAGAATCAATTAAAAACCTATGGGAACAGAATATTTTATGGAAAGACAGGTGAAAACGAATCTTATATAATGATGCAGTTGGGGAAGCACTGTGTTTTTTGGATGGATTGATAGTACGGTGAAATCATTAGATGAAGAAACGACTATCCAAGGATTTTGTAAACGAAGAAAAAACGCTTCTTTCCCGCAGCCGAATATAGAACGTTTGAAATGGCTGTTTGAGAACAATTTGATTCACAGTTCAATCAAGGGCGGAGTTTCTAAAATAATTCAACAAGAATTCGTTTTTCCAGAGGATATCATAAAACGGTTAAGATCGGATAAGGATGCCTGGAAGGATCATCAAAATTTTTCAGGGCCCTATAAACGAATTGGGATTGCATATATTTACAGTGCAAGAAAAAGACCTGATGAATTTGAAAAGCGATTGAATAACTTTATCAATAAGACAAAAGAAAATAAACGGATTAAAGGAATTGGAGGAATTGAAAAATACTATTGATAACAATAAGGATCGCTGCCAACATTGTGTGTAAGCGATAGCGGTTTATAGGTTACAGTCCCATTTAAAATCGGCCACCCTATCGTTTGAGGCCGCGGATAGGTTGTAATGCCACCATTCGGTCCTTATGGACCAAAACCCATGTCTTTCCATAGTTTCCTTAAGCAATGTTCGATTATCCAGTACATCTTGGGGCAAATCCAGATTATCATGATAGGCCCGTTTCCCAAAAAAATCAAAGTCGGTACCCATATCCAATTCCTCGCCATCCAAGGTTACCAAGGTTATGTCCACGGCACCCCCTTTGTTATGTATGGATCCCTTTACCGGGTTTGCCACATATTGCGGATTCGGAACAATCTCCCACATTTTATATTGTACGGAATTTGGCCTATAACAATCGTAGAATTTGATTTTCAGCCCATGTTCCTTAAACTCCTTATTGGCTTCTATAAGTGCTTTTGCCGTCTTTACCCTAGTATAACATTCGGCACAGTCATATACCTTGGCCTTTAGGAAATTGTTCTCCGTGGCATAGCGCATATCATAGGCGAAATCCCCACTGAAATCCGCAAGGCGGACAAAAGTACTATCGGCCAGACCTTCAAGGGACTTGAATTCTTTGGCAACGACCTTTTCAATTTCAACCGTGTCCACGGCCTTTGACATACTTGTTGCCTCTACGCTATCCTTGGTTGGAGACTCCTTGCAACTGTAGATCAAGATCAAACTAAAAAACAAAATCAATCGGGCCATAATCTGGTTCCTTTCATATTAAGAGGTTAAACTAAGAAAGGTCAAGTTACGTATAATTCTTTATTTGAATCAACAATCCCGACCCAAGGATATAAAGGATATGGGGTATGCTTCCGAAAAAACTTTTATTATTTCGAGGCAAGCCTCGGGAAATTAAACCTTTTTCGGCTATCGCCCTGCGATTAAAGTACAAGGGCATCAAATTCCATATGGGAAAATAATTTTAGGGAACAGGCCATAGCCCCTACCCCCTCTCTTTCAAAAAAGAAAAAGTGGTAGTGGAACAAGCCAAAAAACAACCCTGCCGTTATCTTATATGAAAGGACTTCCTAAATTGATATTGCCCACGGTACCAACGTAATTTATTTTACCCAATACCGGTTGCCGTACCAACAACGATACGTTCGGCCAACTATACCTGCCCCATGGTGGGCAGCGTTTCCGCCGATTATTTTTTGACACCTAATCTTACCAATATTTTCTCTAACAGGCACCATTTGGTAAAGGCCGACTGAAACATATTGGCACCTATGAACATCGTGAACCACAACCAATTGGTATTTATATACACGGCCAAAACAACACTCGCCATAATGAACACGCCAACCAAGGCCCTAAAATAGGTATTTAACATAAGATTTATTTTTAATTGATTTTTAGATACTTCTTTCCACAGGAACAACAACCGCCTTAATGGGGTTATTGGTTTCCAGACCCTCATTGAATTCCGTGATCAGCCCAAAAAGTACATCTATCTTATCCCCGCTGGTAAAAGAAAAAAATAAGCTGGATCCAACACCTCCCTTAACGTTGGGGAACCAATTCGATTTCATCAATAAGGAAACGGGGGTCTTATAGCCATCGATACCGGAGCCACTGAAATCCTCTATCCCGGCCTTTTTAAAAAGGCCCATAACCTGTTTTTCGTACTGTTCCACAACAGTTACCATTAATAGTTTCATTCCTTTATGTTTTTGACTGATCGTAACCCTACCTGTATTGAAAAGGCGGACAAGACCATTCAATGGGTTATTATTTATAATTTTTACGCTCTATCATATAATACACCAAGGGCACGACCAAAAGTGTCAATATGGTAGATACGATCGTTCCTCCCATAAGTGATATGGCCAATCCTTGGAAAATAGGATCGAACAAGATCACAAAGGCCCCGATCACCACAGTACCGGCTGTCAATAAGATAGGTATGGTACGTACGGCACCAGCCTCGATAACGGCCTGTTTGATCGGTATACCTTCGGCCAATCGCAGGTTGACAAAATCTATCAACAATACCGAATTCCTTACCATAATACCCGCAAGGGCAATCATCCCGATAAAGGATGTAGCCGTAAAGAAAGCCCCTAACAACCAATGTCCCAATACGATACCTACCATAGAGAGCGGTATGGCGACCATCATGACCACTGGGGCCTTGAAATTCTGGAACCAACCTACAATCAATATGTAGATGATCACGATGACCCCTAGGAACGCAATGCCCAAGTCCCGAAAAACTTCCAATGTAATCTGCCATTCACCATCCCATTTAACGGTATAATCATCTTCAAAGTCGGGTTGTTTTATGTACAGCTCATCTAGGGAATAACCTTCGGGAAGGTTTATTTGCCCCAATTTATCGGTCATTCCCAAAATAGCATACACAGGACTTTCCAACTCCCCTGCCATATCGGCCATAACATATACTACCCTTTTCTGGTTTTTTCGATAAATACTTTTTGCCCTTGTCCTCTGCTCTATGGTTACCAAATCACCTATGGTGACCATATTACCTTGTTGTGATTTGACCTTTAATCGCGAAATATCACCTATGGTCGATTTCTCTTTCTCTTCCAATGCCAGGACCAAACCTACTTGATGGGTCGCATCCTCATCGTACAAATTGGTCACAGGCCTTTCAGACAGTGCCATGTTCATAGTATGGGCTATTTGTTGCGGTACCACTCCATACAGCATGGCCTTTTCCTTATCGATTATAAATTCATACTCGATTTGGTCGTCCTCTACCATCCAATCCACATCGACGACGTCCTCGGTATTGTTCAAGATACCTTGGACCTGATCGGCTATATCTATTTGTGTGTCATAATCCGGGCCATAAACCTCGCCTACAATCGTAGAAAGTACGGGAGGCCCTGGTGGCACCTCAACGATTTTCACATTGGCTTTGAACTTGGCCCCAATACGCTGTATCCCTGTCCGTAACAAACTTGCTATATCGTGGCTCTGTGCGCTTCGCCCACCCTTATCGATAAGGTTCACCTGTATATCGGCCATATTGCTACCCCCCCGAAGGTCATAATGACGTACGAGGCCATTAAAGGTTATAGGGGCAGAAGTACCCACATAGGTTTGGTAATCGACCACTTCTGGGCGGGTCGCCAGATACTGTGCTATTTCCTTGGCCACAACCCCTGTACGCTCCAAGGTTGTACCCTCGGGCATATCTATTACAACCTGAAACTCGTTCTTGTTGTCAAAAGGCAACATTTTCACGGCAACCGATTTGGTAAAGAACAGACCAACAGAGGCTATCAACAATAGGAACGTTATTCCCAGGAACAGCCACCTTTTCTTTCTATCCTCGACCAATGGCTTCTCTAACTTTTCATACATACGATAGATAAAAGAATCCTCCATCACTTTGCCTTCTTTCCCTTCTTTCCCCTTACCTCCTTTTTTCTCTTTCTCCCTAAGGAAAACATACCCAAGATAAGGGGTTATCGTCAATGCGACAAAGAGTGACAACAACATGGCTATCGATGCCCCAATAGGCATGGGACTCATATAAGGCCCCATCAAACCGGATACGAATGCCATGGGCAGTACCGATGCGATCACTGTGAATGTTGCAAGAATCGTCGGGTTACCCACCTCATTGATCGCATATAAGGCAGCCTGTTTAAACGGCAGGCGTTTCATCTTGAAGTGACGGTGCATGTTTTCCGCAATGATGATAGAATCATCGACCACAATACCCGTTACGAATACCAGGGCGAAAAGTGTGATCCGGTTCAAGGTATAATCGAGCATATAATAACTCAATAAGGTAAGGGCAAAAGTGATGGGGACGGATAGGAACACTACCAAGCCTCCCCGCCAACCCATGGCCAACATAACCACAAAGGTTACGGCGACAATGGCCCCAATAAGATGCATTAAAAGCTCGGACACCTTATGGGAAGCGGTTTTACCATAGTTACGGGTTACCTCAACATGCACATCATCAGGAATCAGATTTTTTTTCAAATGCTCGACCTTATCCAATATAATATCGGATATCTTCATGGCATCCGCACCCTTACGCTTGGCAATGGAAATCGTTACCGCAGGATACTCTGACCTAAAATCCACCGCCTTTTCACTTGCCTGCCCAAAGCCTAAGGAAACATAATCCTTAGGGGTCTCGGGGCCATCCTGGATGTTCGCGATCTGTTTCAGGTAAATGGGCTTGTCTTGCTGAACACCGACCACTAGGTTCCCTACATCTTCCCGGGTCTCTAGGAACCTACCAGTGGTAACTGTCAGCTCCGTATCGTCCTTATCAAAAGAACCACTACCCAATTGCTGGTTGTTCGCCTTGATCATCTGGGCCACACTAAGGAAATCCAAACCACTTTCAGCCATTTTCTCCTTATCGAGTACCACCCGTAATTGCCTGTCCCTACCCCCTATTTTTTGGACTGCCGAAACATCATTGATTTTTTCGATCTCATCGGCAAGCTCCTCTGCGATCAACTTAATTCGGTAATCATCATAAGTGTCGCTCCACAAGGTAAGTCCCAACATGGGCACATCATCAATGGCACGTGTTTTCACCAAGGGGAAAGTGACCCCCTCTGGCATAATGTCCATATGTTTATTTATCTCATTATAGAGTTTAACGAATGATCGTTCTATATCCTCCCCCACATAGAACTGCACAATGACCATGCCCTGTTCCTTCATTGAAGTGGAATACACATACTCTACCCCCTTGATGTTCGATATCAGTTTTTCCAATGGTTTCGTGACCCTGGATTCCACTTCTGTTGGACTTGCCCCCGGGTATCCCACAAAGATGTCCGCCATAGGCACATCGATCTGGGGCTCCTCTTCCCTCGGTATCAAAAAAGAACTATAAACCCCGATGACCATAAACACGATCATCAGAAGCACTGTTAATTTAGACCCAATGAACAATTTGGCGATTTTGCCAGCTAATCCTTCCTTCATTCTATTTATTATTTAATTCCTTGAAATGGGTTTCCCCGCTGTGTTTCCGTCCCAAAAGGGTTCCAACAGGCTCTCCCCAACGCAAAATCCACTATTGGATACTGATCTTGGCCCCATTATACAATTTGCCTTCCGCCGACACTATATATTGTTCATTGGATGTTAGGCCGGACAATACTTCGACCCGGTCTCCCATGACCCTGCCCAAACGCAACCATCGGAGTAAGGCGGTATTACTTTGGCTAACGGTATAGACCCCTGTTAACCCACCATTGGTGACAATGGCCTCTTTTGGGACCATAACCGTTTGGGAATTCTCTTTTTGGGCAACAGGAAAACGTACCGTAGCATACATGCCCGATAAAATTCCGGCATCGGTCTTGTCCAGAGCCACCTTGACCAAATATTGCCCTCCTGTGTTCTTTGACGATGTACTGACCTCGACCACCTTGCCTTTAACGGTTTCATGCAAGGATTTCAAAACCACGTCCACCTCGGTATCGGCCTTGACCTCTAGTATTTCATTTTCAGGAACCATGGCCAGCACTTGGAACTTCCCTGGTGATTCCACTTCCAACAAAGGCATTCCAGGATTCGCCATATCACCGACCTTGATAAATTTATTGGTTACGACACCATTGAAAGGAGCTCTAATATCAGCATATGAAAACTGGGCGTTCACCTCATTTTTCATCTGTTTGGCCGCCTCCAATCGGGCCTTGGCCATATTGTAGTTTGCCGTTATATCATCCAATTCCTTTTGGGAGGCACTATTCTCATTGAACAATGCCGTAAACCGGTTATAATCCTTCTCGGCATTTACATATGCCGCAGTGGCCTCGGTAATACCGGCATTGACTTGGGCCAATTTCGCGGAAAGATCGGCATTGCCAATACTGATCAACTGCTGGCCTTTTCTAACCTTATCACCAACATTGACATATATCCTATCTACATAACCCATCATCCGGGTACTCAGATTGGCACTGTTCACAGCCTCGATCTTCCCGCTCGTTGTCAAGAAAGAATCCCCGCCTTCTTTAGATACCGAGTTTACCGACACCTTTATTATTGGGGCGTTCCCCACTACGTTCTTCTTTTCCCCATCCCCACAACTGATAATGGAAAGTGCGAGCATGATCAATCCCATGAAATATGTATTCCTCATTTTAATGTATATTTTTTGCTGTTGAATTATTCTTTGGTTAAAAATCGAACATATGCCAGTGCATAGTTATGTTGAAAAATGGTTGCGTAATATTCCAATTGTTTTTGGGCATATTGGGTTTCGGCCATTAATAAATCGGTGGTCTTCTCCAATCCTTGTTCAAACCTATTGGTTCGGATCCGTAGTGATTCGCCCGATTGGGACAAGGCAAGAGCCGTAAGCCCCAAGTTGTTCTTCGCATCCTGAAGCATACGTACGGCCCTATTTAGCTCTACCTGACTCTCTGCCTTATATTGGTTGAGTTCCAATTTCGATTTTTCATATTCGGCCCTACTTTTCTTTGCCTTACCAAAACGTTTTGAACCTTTGAAAACATCCCATTTCAGTTCGGCCCCGAAAAGATAACCTTCCGCATCGGCCCTAAACACCTCGTCATCATGTAACTCGTACGTGCCGAAGGCATTCAGACGTGGCAGAAACCCCATTTTATCGGACTTGTACATTTGCCGATAGGCTTCAGAGGCCGAGGACATCGCAAGAATATCCTTCCTGTTCCCTGGTAGAGTACCAAAGTCCATCTCTTGGGCGACAACGGTCAATGAATCCACAGGTTTTAAAATACTATAATGTTGGTCGTTCATCAACACCGATAATTGGTTCGAGGCATTTTCAATGTTACTCTGGGCATATTGTAATTGGTTATCGATCTCTGTAACACGTACCTGTACGGCCAAAACATCCGATTTTTGTAAGTACCCCTGTTTAAAACTGTTATCTGCCAATCTTTTGTTCTCCAAGGCCGATTCCTTGGCCTTCTCCAGCACTTCAACAGTTTTATAGGACAATTGTAATTGCATATAGGCCTTGTCGACCATCAATCGTATATAGTCCTGCTTGCGTTCTGCCTGCATTTGTGTGGCCTTCCATTTGGCCTTAGCGGCTTTTCGCCGGTAGAGTCCGTCAAAATTCAACAAAGGTTGTTGTACTTCTATCCGTGTGGCATAATCCTCAATCTGTGAGGGATCGTTAAGTGATGCGGGGTCAAAATCAGCTTGGACCAATATTTCCTGGTTCAGCTTTGAACCAAAGGCCATTAATGGATTTGTTGTGGCTATCCCTGTGTGGGAAACACTGATATTGGGAAGTAACACGGCATTACTTTGCGCATAGTCCCCTTTGGCGGCCAAAACCTCCTGTTCTGATATTTTGAGGGTATTATTCCCCTCAAGCACCCTGGCAAGCACTTCTTCCTTGGTGATCAAGACTGTTTCCTGTGCCTGTACACCTTTTAGGACAATGAAAAATGCCAATATTAAAAGTATTCTCCTCATTACTCTATTAATTTGTGGCAAAAATAGAGGTGGCCATAGAACCTGACAGTAACTTATGTTACCTTAGGCTGTAACATTTGTTACCAAGGGAAAATAAGGTAATTGGCGTATCCCAAACGCTAAAGTTTAACCCCATAAGACAGATCACCCGCATCCCCAAGTCCGGGAACAATATATCCCTCCCTGGTCAGTTCATCGTCGATGGCAGCGATCCATAAATGTGTGTCCTTGGGAAAGATCTTTTCTACATGGCCCACACCCTGCTTAGAACCAATTACCGATATAATATGGATCTGTTTGGGTTGGCCATGGTTTTTCATTGCCTTCAAGACATTCTCCAAGGTTCTACCCGAAGCCAACATGGGATCGGTCAGCACCAAGATCTTATCATCGAGACTGGGTGCCGCTAAATACTTGACGATCACCTCAAAATCATCCCTTCCATTGGGGTGGTGCCTATAGGCCGAGATAAAGGCATTCCCTGCCCGATCAAAATAATTCAACAGACCATTATGTAGTGGTATTCCTGCCCGCAGAACAGAGCAAAGCACCAGTTCATCTATAGGCAGGGCCATATCCTTAGGACCGAAGGGAGTCTGTACGGCTTTGGTCTCATAACCTAGGGCCTTACTCATTTCATAACACATCACTTCTCCGATACGTTCGATATTCCTTCGGAATCGCATAGGGTCTTTCTGGACCTCAACATCACGGATTTCGGCAATAAAACGATTCAACACAGAAAATCCGGACCCAAAATCATGTAATATCATAAACCTTGTTTTTGGCCCCTAAATTACATCATAATCGGTAGTTTGTCCCCACAAAAAAATCCATTTATCTTTCTTTTACCATATTATTATTATCATAACACAATTGGTCCGAATAGGTTTAAAAACTACCTACTAAAGGCATCTACAGTACCTATCCGGCTTTGGCCAAGCCCCACATATACTTTCTGCACAAAAAAAGACACCTACATTATTCTATGCAGGTGACTTTCCATCAACAACCAAACAAATCAATTAAATGGGAGTGCTTACCCTACCTCTCGGATACCCCCATGGCCACCGGCAACAATGGCCAATATTTTTAAATTTAAGAATGTATGATGGAGGTTCATCATTACAAATCGTTTTCTCTTAGATATCCTACGTGTCATTTTTTATATTTTTATCCAGGCACCAACCACCCATTTAGCTTTGTAAGGAAAGGCATGGTGAAGGGCCATTTTTACTGACCCTTGGTCTTGAAATCGCATGTGGGGGTGCAAAATCGATTCCTGGCGCAAAAACATTCGCATAAAAGGGGTTCTGATAGGTTTCTGGCCAGTCCTGTACAGACCATTCCCATAAGGCTTGGGCGTATAGTCGGCACCTACCCATATATTTGAAGGAACCCATTGGCAGTTATCGTTGGGGGGGAACTACCGTAACCGTATGTTCCTTGGACAATTTTCCGCACAAATGGGTTGTGGCGATGTGTCTAGGGATACCAGCACCCAAAACAACGATTCTTGACATTCCTGATTGTTTAAATTTCAATAAAATTACTTCTGACAACAAGCGAGGTAGTGATCGACACCATGCATACTTCCCACATGACTTCCGTAAAGATTGTGTTTTATCGAAACCTGTACTGTTACCTATGTTACACTTGCAACAACTTATTCCTTTTTAATGGCGAACCCGTTCAAACTTTTTGGGTTTCCAAATCAAATCCTTTTCGACTATCACCCTATGGTTAAAGGAACACCATTCTCAATGTTCCCCATAACCCACATCGTCCATTTTACCTCTAAACACACGATATTGGACCACCATATAGATGACCACCAACACCAAGGCTATAAAGAACCAATTCATCCCGACAGAGAGTCCGTACTCATGGGCAGCTACGTTATATAGGGTCAATGACGGGTTTACCGTATTGGTCGATGGCAATAGCTTGGGGAATATAGAAGCTACGGTAGAAGCCAATCCCCCCAATAGGAATAAGGAAGAGAACAAGAACCCCATTCCGTCCCTTTTAAAAGTCCTTACCTTGAACATTCCGAATAGGCCTGCGAACGTCAACAACGGAAACACCCATAATAACGGATATTCCATAAAATTCCGAAATGGGTTTGGCTCAATAATATGCCATATAAGCAAGGAAGCCAGCACTAAAGCCAACAACACAAGGTTCAGGTTGAATACGATTCCCCTTAATTTTTCATTTAAGCCCGAATTGGTCTTGAAAATAATCCAATTGGCACCGTGAATGGTCAGGGCCACTACCCCAACAATCCCCAAAAACAATGTAAACCAATCTATGATACCCAAATCCTCCGTCTGTGGACTAAAAGTGGGGTTCCACAAGGGTAAAAAGAAATAATGTGCCTCTTGGGTGGGCACACCATTTTCAACCATGCCCAAATTAACGCCCCTGACTACGTTTCCAAGTGCCACGCCAAAGAAAAGTGCCAACAATAGGCTGGCGACCCCAAAGGCCTTATCCCATATTACCTCCCAAATCCTATTATGTACCTGCCCCCTTAACTCCAAACCTATTGCCCTAAAGATGAGCAGCCATAAGATCATGATCAAAGGCAGGTAAAACCCACTGAAAGAAGAAGCATATAAGGTAGGGAAAGCAAAGAACAGCACCCCTCCTGCCGCAATCAACCATACCTCATTGGCATCCCAAAAAGGCCCAATAGCATTGGTAATGGCTTTTTTGTCCTTCTCGGTTTTCGCAAAAAACAGATGAATGATCCCTGCCCCAAAATCATAACCATCTAAAATAACGTAGACGGTCAACATAACCACTAAAACGATATACCAAAATAATTCCATATTCATTGTTTTAAAACATGAGGACCTTTACCGATGATTTTCCCTACCAACATAAGGAACAGCAGCCCCAAAAGCAGGTAAAGCCCAATAAAACCAAGCAATGTGAATAACGTATTTCCTGAAGAAACCGTTGGGGACGCCCCTTCTGAAGTCCGCAATAAATTATATACCAACCATGGTTGGCGTCCTAATTCCGAAGTGTACCAACCAGTGGTATTGGCGATATATGGAAATGGGGACATAAACAGTAGTGACCACAATATCCATTTTGTCCTATATAGTTTTCTTCGATATAATTGAATAGCGGCCAAAAGCATCAACCCTATGAAGATCGTTCCCAAGCCTACCATGATATGGTACGAATAGTAAAGTCCGGGTATATTCGTAGGATAGTCCTTGGCATCGAACTCGTTCAAACCCTTGACTTCGGTATCCCAATCCTGATAGGTCAAAAAGCTAAGGATATTGGGTACCGCTATTTTGTTGTCCAGCTTTTTTTCGAGCATGTTCGGCTGACCGACCATCACAATCTCCGAACCTCCCTGTTCCGTCTCAAAAACACCTTCCATGGCCGCAAAGGTCACAGGCTGGTATTTTACCACGTTCTTGGCAACCATATCACCTGTTGGGAATGCGACCAATACGCTGGATATAAGTCCGAAAATGACACCGGTTTTCACGAACAACCTACCAAATCCACTATGCTTTTCATTCAAGATATAGAAGGCCCCTATGGAAGCGACCACAAAGGATGAGGTAATGACCGAAGCCAATTGGTTGTGAAGGTATGATGGCCATAACCAAGGATTGGAGAAGAGGGCGGAAAAATTATTGAGAACGAACTTCCCGTTTTCCATTATTTCATAACCCACAGGGAACTGCATCCAGGAATGGGTGGCTATAATCAGGAACCCACTCGCCCAGGAACCCAAAAAAACCAAAAAACCCGTTACAAAGTGTAATTTATGGCCCAATAGTTTTTCCCCGAAAAGAAACAGTCCCAAAAAAGAAGACTCCAAAAAGAAAGAGAACATGCCTTCCATGGCCAAGGTCTGCCCAATGATCCCTCCTGTAAGCTCGGAAAACCTTGCCCAATTGGTGCCAAATTGAAACTCCATCGGAATACCGGTCACCACCCCCATGGCAAAATTAAGGGCAAAGATCTTCATCCAAAATTTAGCCGCATCGTTATACTTCTCCAATTTGGACCTTAGGAACCTCCATTTGAAATAGACGATCATCAATGAAAGCCCCATGGTCAATTGTGGAAAAAGATAGTGAAAGGTAATCGTGAATGCGAATTGCATACGATCATAGAAAAGCATGTCCTCCATACCTATTGTCTTTAAAATGAACCTGTGTTACAACCTTTGAAACCACGTAATGGAATAGCAAATTTGCATAATTTATAAGAGAAAGGCCGCAACTATTGTTACAGTGGCATAAAATTAAAAAAAAACAACTATCCAAGGTCTTTACAGCACCTACTTTATCCACTTGATGGATAACATAATGGTGGACAAAAGGCTTCATTGTCCCCCTTGGGGCAATACCGGAACACTTTTTACCCCAATTCATGGATATGTGACTCCTATTATACGGTATTTGTATGGCGCTTTCAAAAAAACCGATTACTTTTACAACGTGGGAAAAAGTACCCTTTTCTTATCCATGTTTTTTTTGGCCATTACATTGGCCAGCAGCTTGAAAATAGCCGCAACTTTAGGGTATTATATTCTGTTCACCGACGATTTCATAGAACGTTATTGTGAAAACAAGGAACGACCGAAAATGCACTGTGACGGCAAGTGCTATTTGTCCAAAATGCTTTTACAAAAATCAAACGACCGTATTCCTCCCATAAACGTTGGCCTTCTAAAAAATGAAACTGTCCTGTTTTTAGAAAAAAGCACTACGCATGAGCTCGTCGATGGTCTGGAGCCCACTATCACAAACTATCATTATACGAACCACTACAATTACAGTTTCCAGGAAAAACATACCCCCCCTCCACGTTCATAGTGTTCATTCCTTTTATTTCACATGCTGGACAATACAATCTACAGTATTCCACTTCAGCACTATTTAAACCATAATTAAAAGAAACAACTATGAATGTAAAATATTTAATGGTGGTTGCCTGTATCTTGGCCGGCCACTGGATAAGTGCACAAAACTACAAGGGGAGGGTCTTACGCAAAACGAATAATAAACCTGTAAAAGAGGCCCATATCCTATTGAACAATAAGGCTATCGGTTATTCGGATGCCGAGGGGTACTTTGAGCTGACCCTTCCCGAAAAAGGTGCTGTCCTGAACATTTCCCACATTGGGTACCAGGATATCGAAAAATCGATAACACCACAAAAAAACGTGGAATCCCACTACCTAACAGAAGCGCCTATTAATATTTCTGGTGTTATTGTAAGCGGTGACTCCAAAATGGACCCTGTATTCTCCGTCGAGACCAATGACTATGTGAAAAAAATCGTGCAGCCCCGAAATGTGGCCGATCTTTTTAATGACGTAAATGGATTTTCCCTTATAAAGAGGGGAAATTATGCCAACGACCCCAGTTTCAGGGCTTCCCAATACGAGCAACTAAACGTCCAGTTTGATGGTGGCACCAAGGCCATGCATGCATGCCCCAACAGAATGGACCCCGTCACAACACATGTCATTCCTGAGGAAATCGAAAAAATAGAGATTATCAAAGGCCCGTACACCGTTCGTTACGGAGCCACCTTTGGAGGCATTGTCAACATGGTCACCCAAATACCGGATGCCAGTGATTATGGCCTACACGGAAGTGTGCATGCAGGCTATGAGAGTAACGGAGGCTCATTGGTCTCCATGGCCAAACTGCAACAGGCGACTAAAAAGTATGATATTACAGGAAATATCGGCCTTAGGGATTTTGGTAATTATGAGGATGGGGAAGGCACAGGGATACCATCGTCTTTCCGGAGTTTGGACTATGGACTTAAGGCCGGTTACAATTTCACTCCAAACCAACGTTTACAAGCCCATTGGAGACAATCTTTCGGTAGGGATGTATTGCATGCCGGGTTGCCCATGGATACGGATTTGGACGACAGTAGCATTTTTTCCTTGGATTATAAACTCACAGGGTTAAACGGCACGATAAAGAACATAGATGCAAAACTATATTATAGTTATGTAGACCACATCATGAGCAATGCCAACAGGCCTAGTTTCATGATGGTCGATGCCGTATCCGGAATCAATGCCACTACAGCGGGAGGTAAAATCGAATCCAAGCTGAAACCAAGTGAAAAAACAACACTTTTTACAGGGTTGGATGCCATACATATTGCTAGGGACGGCGAACGCACACGATTGGTAAAACGAAATATGGCAGGGCCATTGACCACGCCAAAGCAGTTTACCGATAAAGTGTGGCAAGACTCGTACATTAATGACCTAGGACTTTTCGCCGAAGGCAAATACATGTTATCCACACATACCGTTCTTACCGCAGGGTTTCGCTACGATCTGGTCACTTCTGAAATCAAGGATCCTGAAGCCGACTTTGCAGCCCTATATCCCGATCTGGATAAAAGAAACGAACATAATGTAAGTGGTACGGTTTCCCTGAAATATGCCCCGAACACCCAACTTATAATGGAACTCGCCTACGGACGGGGCGTTCGTTCGGCCAATATGATAGAGCGGGTGATCAATCATTTCACCGTAGGCCAAGATGCCTATGAATATATAGGGAACCCCAATCTGGATGCTGAGGTGAACAATCAATTCGAGATTGGATTTTCTGGAAAACTCCCCTTATCCGACAACTTGAACGACCACTTTAATTACAGCAGTTCATTCTATTATTCTTTTTATGACAATTATATCGTCGCTGTCATCGATAAGACGCAGACCCGAAAGTTCATGCCGGCCAATGATCCTAAGAACCCAAAGGTTTTCAGAAACCTGGACAAGGCCTATAAGACCGGGTTCGAAATTTCTGCCGGGGTCGACTTCCTCAATGGTTTCAACTTTACAACGGAATTGGCATATGTCTATGCCAAGAACAAAGATATGGATGAACCACTCCCCCTTGTGCCGCCTTTGACCACTGGCTTTAAACTTGGTTTTGAAAAAGAAAGGTTTTGGGCGAACGCCACTTATAGAATCACCTCAAGACAGAATGACATCTCCCCTTCCTTTGGTGAAACATCCACACCTGGTTATGAGACCTTGGACCTTCGTCTGGGGATTGTCCCATTCAAGAACCTGACTTTGGGTGTAGCGGCATTGAATGTGTTTGACGAGACTTACCATAACCATTTGAATTTCTCTTTTGCCAATCAAGCTGGCTTTAACCGAATACCAATAAACGATCCCGGCAGAAACCTATCTGCCTTTGTACAATACAAATTTTAACAGAATACGAACGGGGGCAAATGCCCCCGTTACTTTTGGCAACATCAATTCCCGGTTACTTATGCCCAAGACAATATTATCACGAATGTAGCATATAATAAACCATTCATGCCAAATGAATTTTAAAATGCCACTTAAAAATCTGGAATATATTTTACATAGGCGAAAAAGAGAATCCAAGCATAGCCTTGGCCATGGTCCTATCTTATCTTGAAGTATATGTGAAATGGAAACTGATTGTTTGTCGTATTTTAAGGTTTATTCGGTATTGTTTATCTTTAACCTTTAATACCCAATGTAACCTTTGTTACAGGGGTTACTGCGGAATTGTATTTATTTTGGGAAACTATTATTTCGGCCCATAAAATGAAAATATGAAATTTTGAAGGACAAACGGCCTTAGGCCCTTTAAGCGCATTGACCGAAGTGGGAACCTTCTGGAAACACAACAACCTAAGGATTGCCTCCCAGTACCGGACCTGGATCTGTTTGATGGCAAGACCACCCGAATATATCCCTATCGATTAAAAACAATGGGGCAATTCCCTTACTTGACCCACTATCGTTGGGCGGTTTGTGGACAGAACCCATTCCTTTACAGATTGAAAATCAATATTTGGAATGCAATGGAAATGAAGGAAATGGATTTGACCTGCCCGCCAAAGGAAACCAATAAGAAAATACCATGGAAAAATATATAGATGCTTTTGTAAATTCCTTCATAGGAAATATGGATTGGACTTGGAGATCCATAATATTCGATGTTCCCTGGCATATGAATTATTTTTGGGGATTGACCATTATTTCACTGATAGTCTGGACGTTGGAAATCACTTTCCCTTGGAGGAAGGAACAATCGATATTTCGAAGGGATTTTTGGTTGGATGCCTTTTATATGTACTTCAATTTCTTCATATTCGCCATTGCCATCAGTGGTTTTTACAAATTTTTGGGGTTGGTCTTCAATGATATCGGTATTTCGTCCAAAAGCCTGACCATTATCGACCTTTCGGCCATGCCCATGTGGGGTCAATTACTGATCTTCTTTATTGTTCTTGACCTTGCCCAATGGTTTACCCATGTATTGCTTCACAAATATGCCTTTTTATGGAAGTTCCATAAAGTACACCATTCGGTCAAGGAAATGGGATTCGCCGCCCATTTTAGATATCATTGGATGGAGAACATCATTTACAAACCTTTAAAAACGCTAGGGGTAATGGTACTGGGTGGCTTTGAACCCGAACAGGCCTATATTGTACATTTCGCCGCGATTTCAATTGGACATTTCAATCATGCCAACATCAAGATAACCTGGGGGCCCCTGAAATATATCCTCAACAACCCGGTAATGCATCTATACCACCACGCCTATACTTTGCCCAAGGGAACCTATGGAATCAACTTTGGGATAAGTCTAAGTATTTGGGATTATATTTTCAAGACAAACTATGTGCCCGAGGATAGTGGCTCCATAGAATTAGGATTCCCTGGTGATGAAACCTTCCCCCGTGATTTTTTCCATCAGAATATCTATGGCCTTGGCAAACGGAAAAAGGAATAATCCCTTATTGAAAGGGGGTTCCACTCCTTTTTCCATACCGGCCCTGACCGGAGTGGACTTTCCGGAAAACCAGAAGGCACCACTCCCATAAGTCAATCCAAGGTATTATTTTTCAAAGGTAATGCTCCAGACACCACGTACTTCATTAACACCATAACCCAATGCCAAATCGGCAGGGTACAGTTTCCTTAAAGTGGCCAAGGTTTCAAGGGAGACTTCCCCTTTGGGCGTACCATGGCATTGCAGGCACATCGTATTGGTGGTTATAGGATAATAAAAATGGACCTGACCATTCTCCTCTTCTACCATAGGGTTGATTTCCGTTCCATTTCCGACCATTTGCTTAAACCTCTTGATATAACCAAGTTCTTTGTCATTTGCCCTATTATCGGGATTCCTGGGTTTATCCGAGACCCTTTTTATCTTGGCCTTGTTGACGATGGCCATACTATCGGTCAACTTAATGGCCCTAAGGTTACAGAACCTGACAGCACCTACAGTCCCTTTTTCCTGAATGGCGTTTATTAGGTTTTTCCCCAATTGTACTTTTGTAGACAGGGCATATTTCAAACCCAAGGCACTATGGTCGGTATCCTTGTTGTCCCGGGCCATTTTATGTTCCGGACCCATACCTTTACCCTTACCATGGTTCTTTTTATAATGTTCCTCGAACCATTCCGGTTGGTCTATCTCATTATCGTATATATAATCCGCTATTTGCTTTATTTCCTCCTCAGGGTATGAGAGGTAAGGCATTACCCCAAAACGTTTTACGGCACCCCGCATTTTCGATTTTTCAAGCGTAGGTTTCCTTGACCAATCCAAAAAATCATTGATGAATTCATTTTTGGTGGCACCTCCCTTTAGATAATGCATTTTAACCGCTATCATTGGTGGGGCAAGTCGGTTATCCTCAGAAGTCGTGGCATCATGGCAGATATAACATTTATCCTCCATGATTTTCTTTCCCGGATGTTCCTTCCTTGATAGATCGGCCCCTGGGGCGCCATCCCCCACAGAAGGAGCCGTCTTTTCCTTGACATCCTTACAACCCGCCAATAAGAGGTATACCACAATAAAGTATATCGTCCTCATTCTTTCGACATTTTACCCGTAGCGCAACTTACGAAGGACTTTGCCTTGGAGGCAAGGGTATTCTTACTATCGACAGAAGGATACCCTAACTCCTTAAGTCTGTCCTTTACCCGAAGGGTATCGTGCAATGCCGCATAGGAAAATGTCACTGAGGAGGTGTCCGGGACAACCTCAACCTCTGAAATATTCTCCATTTCAGATAATTTATTGGTAATTGTACGGGCACATCCGCCACATCTCAAATTCTGAACTACTATTGTTGCTTTCATCCTTGATACTGTTTGTTTTATTATCGATATAAAATACAATCCATTGATTTTAAAATTCCCGAAAAGGCATTTTCACCATTGCATATACCCCCCTTGAAGATCGTACACTTTCCCAAAGCCCATATCCAATACTTTGCGTGCTGCCTTTCTACTTCTACTACCCGATCTACAGTACAGATAAACCGGTTTGCCCTTATCCAATTTCCCAAAGGATGCCTTAAAATCCCTTTCTTGGAAAAAATCGATATTAATGGCCTTACCTATATGTCCGGCCTTATATTCCCTAGGGGTGCGCACATCTACCAATTGTACCTTTTTATTTTGGATCGCGGCCTTAAAGGCATTTTTATCCAGTGCCTCGAACTTATCGGGGTCAAGGCTGCCCCCTCCAAAAAGTGAACTTAAAAATGACATTTGTTCTTGTTTTATCTATTCTTGTTTTTATTGTTTGAAACAAGGGGGATCCGTACCGCCCTTGCTATCGACCAACTATTCTTATAACATGGTGGTCGGACATACATAATCGGTTCGGTCCACGTCTGTATCCGAGATTCCCCCGAAACCTCTTTCCACATCGACAAAATTGTCCCAGCCCCTTTGTTTTAATATAGAGGCGGCAATCATACTTCTATATCCCCCGGCACAATAAACAATAAAGGGGGTGTCTTTTGGAAACTCGGCCAAATGCCCGTTTATCCGATTCAATGGGATATTCAGGGCCCCAACAACATGTTCGGAATCATATTCGCTTTTTTTACGAATATCGATAACCAAAGGTTTTTCAGAAGTGTAGATTTTCGCAAATTCCTGCGGTGAGATTCGGTCGATAGTATCAAACTCCTTCTTGGCATTCTTCCAACTATCGAAACCTCCTTCAAGAAAACCTATGGCATGGTCATAACCAACTCTTGACAACCGGGTAATGGCCTCCTCTTCCTTATCGGGATAGGCAATAAGCAAGATCTCCTGTTTAATGTCAAGGACCATTTCCCCCACCCATTGGGCAAAATTGCCATTCAACCCAATATTGATACTATTGGGAACATGTCCTTTTGCAAAATCCCCCGGGTTTCTAGTATCCAACATCAAGGCATCTGTTTCATTGGCCACAGCCTCGAAAGCCTCTGGTGGCAAAGGTCTTGCCCCCCTTTCCATCACTGTATCAAGACTTTCATACCCCTGTATGTTCATCATAACATTTTTGGGGAAATAACCTGGTGGCCTGGTCAACCCCACCAATAGCTCTTTTATGAACTCCTCTTTGGTCATATCTGCCCGTAACGCATAATTGACCTTCTTTTGATGGCCCAAGGTATCGGTAGTCTCCTTGCTCATCATTTTACCACAGGCAGAACCTGCACCGTGATTGGGGTATACGATAAGGTCATCGCCCAAGGGCATAATCTTGTTTCTTAAGGAATCGTACAGATAACCTGCCAATTTTTCCTCAGTAAGCTCCGACACGACATGTTGTGCCAAATCGGGTCTTCCAACATCACCAATGAACAATGTGTCCCCTGTGATTATACCGTGTTCTTTCCCTTTCCCATCAATCAACAAATATGTAGTACTCTCCATCGTATGCCCAGGGGTATGTATGACCTTCACCTTATAATCCCCTATCCCAAAGACTTGATCGTCCTCTGCGACCAAAGCATCATAGCCAGGCTTGGCCGTTGGGCCAAAAACTATCTGTGCCCCCGTTTTTTTCCTTAAATCCAAATGGCCACTTACAAAATCGGCGTGAAAATGGGTCTCAAAGACATATTTTATAACGGCATTGTCTTTTTTTGCCCGCTCTATATAAGGTTCCACTTGGCGAAGTGGATCGAAGATGGCCGCCTCGCCATTGCTTTCCAAATAATAGGCCGCATGGGCTAGGCAACCCGTGTAAATCTGTTCTATTTTCATGGTCTAGGTTTGATATGTTGATTTTATAAAAGTATAATCGCTACCCCGCTTACAAAGTAACAAAGGTTACAAAGACCGCAATCAATAACAACTGACATTTATCAGTTACCCATGAATAGTATACGGAAATATACGGACGGGGTGGGCCGAGACCGTTCTACACCTTCAGCAAACGTATTTGATTTCTATGGAGCTCTATCTCCCCTAGGTTCTCGAGCCTTTTAAGAAGTCTGGAGACAACCACCCTTGAAGTGTGCAACTCATAGGCAATCTGCTGATGGGTCGTACTGATCTCGTTATCATTGGTTACCCTCGCCTTATCCCTTAAATACTTTAGAAGACGGTCATCCATCTTCAAAAAGGCTATACTATCAATAGTCTCTAGCATCTCGTTCAACCTGTTGTGGTAACTTAGCAGCACAAAATTGCGCCAACTTGTATATTTTGCCAACCATTCCTCCATCTTTTGGATTGGAACCATGATCAATCTAGCATTGGTTTCGGCTATGACCCTAACTTCACTTTTAGTATGCCCCATACAACAGTTCAGTGTCATGGCGCAAGTGTCGCCATGTTCCAGAAAGTACAACAACAATTCATCCCCATCGTTATCTTCGCGAAGCACTTTTACCACACCGGACATCAATAAAGGCATGGACTTTACATAATCCCCTATTTCCATAAGCTTATGGCCTTCATGAATTTCCCTGTATGTTCCCGCCTGATTGATCTCATTGATCAGTCCTTCTTCAAAAAGATGTCCGTAATTCGCTTGTAGTTCTTTGATCATATGGCTAGTATCAGGATTATAGTCAAAACATGGACTTCATCAAAAATAACCCTCAAATCCGAAATTGGGAATGATTATTGGAAATACTTTTGAAATTGCCCTGTTTTTGGTTTTAGTCCAAAGGGGATTTTGTGAAAAGTCGGGATAAAGACCAACCAACAAGTATTAATCCCTGAACCAACCATTAACCAAATCTTGCTCGATTTTAGTACCATCAACATGCTCAAATTCGTTTTTGGACAAATTATGGATATAATCCTTACCCCACTCCTTATGGTTTTGGGCGACTTGTGCGATAGCATCACAAATAAAATGCACTTCCGCATTGGTCATTGTAGGGTGTATGGACATTCGTATCCATCCCGGCCTTTCCATTAAACAGCCTTCCAGGATCTTCTGTTCAATGGCCTTGGAGGTCAATTGGTCCACATGTAACAAAAAATGCCCGTAAGTACCTGCACATGAGCACCCTCCCCTAGTTTGGATTCCATATCGGTCATTTAACAATCTAACGATCAGATTATAATGTGCATCATCTATGTAAAATGAGAAAATACCCAACCTATCTTTATTCTCCTTCGCTAGAATATGGAGGTTCTCGACCTTGGCAAGTTTCTTGAAGATTATTTGGTTCAACTCGTGTTCACGCTTAAGAATATTCCCCACTCCCATGCGCTCTTTCAACTGTATCGCCAAAGCAGTACGCATAGCCTGCAGGAAACCTGGTGTACCACCATCTTCCCGAGTCTCTATATCATCAATATAATCATGGTCGCCCCAAGGGTTGGTATAGGTTACCGTACCCCCACCGGGATTGTCCGGTATGAGGTTTTTATACAATTTCTTATTGAAGACAAGAACACCGCTCGAACCTGGCCCCCCTAGAAATTTATGGGGGGAGAAAAAGATGGCATCCAAGTATTCATCCTCATTTTCCGGATGCATATCTATATCCACATAAGGTGCCGAACAGGCAAAATCAACAAAACAAAGTCCATTGTTCTTATGGATCATTTTAGCAACCCTGTGATAATCGGTTCGTATACCTGTCACATTCGAACAGCCCGTAATGGAAGCGATTTTCAGGGGGTGTTCCTTATACTTGCCCAATAGCTTTCCAAAACTTTCAAGACATATCAAACCTTGCCCATTACAAGGAATAACCTCGACCTTGGCAATGGTCTCCAACCATGAGGTTTGGTTAGAGTGGTGTTCCATATGCGATATGAAGACGATAGGCCTCAATAAATCCGGGACCACGGTGTGTTCCTTTAGGTTCTCCGACACTTTGAGCCCCAAAATCCGTTGGAATTTATTTATCGCACCTGTCATTCCGGTACCAACCGTAATAAGTATATCATCATCACCTGCATTAACATGTTGTTTTATCTTCTTGCGGGCCCGATGGTAACCCATGGTCATTACTGAACCTGTAAAGGATGTTTCTGTGTGCGTATTGGCAACAAAAGGACCTATTATCGTACTTAATTTCTCCTCAATGGGACCATATAACCTTCCGCTAGCCGTCCAATCAGCATATAGTATCCTCTGTTCCCCGCAGGGAGAATCAAAAGTTTGGCCATCCCCAACAATATGTTTCCTAAATTGCTGAAAGTAATTTTCCAATCCAGATTCCCCTAAGCTTGATTTTGATATAGTTCCGTCCATGGTACAAATTTATAATCCATTGTGTAAAAATAACCTTAAATAACCCATTGTAAAAACCAAGGAATATCAATTACATTAAAATAGCCAATAAAACTTTTCCGATCCTAAAAAATGATGTTGGGCATGATCCCGGAATAGGGCTTGCGAATCGACACGAACAACAACCAAGGAACCAACATACCATCTATCGATCAAAAGGTATCCCATATAGTGGAGGTCCGTGGCAACAGTCCCAAAAGCACATTCCCGATCAATCATTATCTGGAAACGAAGACATTCGCCACCAAGGTCCCAACAATCATAAGAATGCCCAATAAGCTCCATATGGTATAGATCTCCCCAAACCATAGCACACCTACGCTTATGGTGAAGATGACTTCAATATACTTTAATGGGGCCACCATATTGGTTTTTGCAATCTGAAATGCCCTTGTCATGAAAATCTGTCCAAAAAACCCGAAAACCCCCAAGCTTAACAACAACAACCAATCGTTGCCTATTGGTCTCCGCCAATCAAAGACACTAAGGACACCACCTATGACGGTACCTACGAACATAAAATAATTAACGATGACAACAGGTAGATCACTTTGTCCTATCCTACGTATGGCAACGTAGACCAAACCACTAAAGACAGAGGCTGCCAATATCAAAAAAAGTCCGGTATTATCAATATTGCCATCAATCCCTTTTAAGACGATCACACCAGAAAAAGCAATAAAAAACAATGGCCATTGGAGTAAACGAAGTTTCTCACCCAACAACAGAACCGCAAAGATAGCAGCAAATATCGGGGACAAATATCGAAGTGATACCGCTGTGCCCACGGATAGATATTTTAAGGACATGAAGAAAAGGCTCATGGCGGTCAATCCTAAAACCGACCTAAGCAGCATTAAACTTTTCCTATTCCCAAGAATATCGATTCCCTTGCCCAAGATAATGGTAGTCCCTAAAACAAAGGATCCCAGGGATCTGAAAAAAACAATCTCAAAAGTTGGGAAATGGGCCAAGTACTTCACGACCGCATTCAATAACGTAAACGAGAATGTACTGATAACCATAAATAGGATGGCCTTTTTCACATGTTGTTCCTTAGACTATATCGGGTTATGGTCCACACGACAAATACCATCTTACCTACATTTGGTTTTATGGGTATCCCAAGTTAATGCAGTACATGCCTTTAACAAACTGTCCCTCCAATATGGAATTTCAATTTGTAGTACATTCTTGATCTTGGTTTTATCGAGCACGCTAAAATTCGGTCTTTTGGCCAATAGTGGATACGCCTCTGTTCTAATGGGTATGGGCTTAATAGCAATACCCTTGACATCAAAAATAGCCTTGGCAAAGTCATACCAACTTGCCACCCCTTCATTACTGTAATGATAAACCCCATAATCATCTATTTCACCTATGATGAACGACAATATCACTTCAGCAAGGTCCTTTGCATATGTAGGTGTGCCTATCTGGTCATAAACCAGGGAAAGGCTATCCCTTTCACTTCCATATTTCAACATGGACCTCAAGAAGTTGGAACCATACTCGGAATACAGCCAAGAAGTTCGAATGATGAAATATTTTTTACAATTGGATACAACCGCCTGCTCCCCCCTTAACTTTGTAGCTCCGTAAACCCCTAATGGGTTAGTCCCGTCTTTTTCCCTATACGGTACGCCCTGACCCCCATCAAAAACAAAATCCGTAGAGATATGGATCAGGACCATATTGTTTTTATCACAGGCTTCGGCCAAGTTTTCAGGCCCATTATGATTTACCGATTCAGCACTCCCTTGATTCTTTTCCGCACCATCAACATTTGTATAGGCCGCGGTATTGACACAAAATCGATACCCCCCCTTTTCAAACTCATTGAAAACGGCTGCTTTATCGGTAATATCCAATTCTTTGGATGATTTATATACAAAAACCAGGGCATCCGTATGTTCGGGGGACACATCCCTTATACATCTCGCCAATTGCCCATTACCACCGGTCACTAATATTCTTAGCATAGAAACTTGCCTTTAGGTTTAATAGTTTAGGTCTTCAGTCAACTTTGAAAGTAGGTAAGACCATATCTTTTTCCGATATGATAAGTTCTTTCTCTGGGATTTTCCAATCAATATCGAAAAACGGGTCGTTATATAGTATCCCACCTTCGGAGCCCTTATTGTAATAATTATCACATTTGTACGAGAATATGGCAGTTTCACTAAGTGCAACAAAGCCATGGGCGCATCCCCTTGGCATAAAAACCTGTGTGTTGTCCTCATCGGACAACTCCATCGAGAACACCACCCCATACGATGGGGAATCCCGTCTCATATCCACAACCACATCAAGTACTTTCCCCTGGAGAACCCGAACTAATTTAGCCTGGGCGAATTTACCTTTTTGAAAATGCAGCCCCCTTAAAACACCCTTTGTTGAAAAAGATTGATTATCCTGTACAAAGTCAACGTTCCTCCCAATAAAAGCTGTAAACTTTTTATGGTTATAACTTTCAAAAAAATAACCGCGCTCATCATCGAAAATATTTGGTGTGATAGTATAGCAACCTTCTATAATCGTTTTTTCTATATTCATTGGTGCTAAGTTAGGGAATCTAACAATGTTTTATGCAACCTCTTTTTACCAAATCAAAAAAAAGTATTGTACTTTTTATATTCGTTTTTGTAATGAAGACCATTCTTTAGGTCACTGCCCAGTAGTACTTCCCCTATTGCACCATGTAATATTGAACAATCAAAGACATCCCTATCCAAAATACTTGCCTAAAGCCCCCTACCCTGAACAGCTGTTGCCCTGTATTGGCAACATGACGGATATCCCTGGCTGTAAAAGCCAAAGGTCCGTACCATAAAGAATATCAACCTTCTTAAGGAAAGGCAGCCTTTCCTCAATATGTGTACCCCCAAACTTATATCCACATCCGCCATCGGCAAAAAAACGAACATCGAAAACCTATAAGGTGTTGAAGTGATTACCCCCCCTAAACACCTACCTAAGACAAAGTGACCCTAACTGATTAAATACAGTCATTAGTTACCTACTTGGGGAAATTGAGGGGACAGATCTGTTCAAAGACCAAAAATGCAATAATATGATTCCCTTCTTTTACGTGTGCTTGGCATATTTCTATGGGAAACATTAAAATAATATAGGAATCCAAATCAAGGAGTAAGCCGATGATCCCATCCGCTTGTATTATAGGAAAGTGTTAATGGTCAAAAAATGGCACCGAACATAGTACGTCGACAGGATGATATCCGACAAGAACAGCTACAATACCAAGACAGGTCTTTAAAACACACCAAGACCCCATATACCCAAAACCATCTTTCCGTTTTATTTTCCCCGAATAGGTACTATATGTTTCTTATTTCGTTTGGTTTGGCCATTCCCCTACAAAACCAAATCCTTGAATTATTCCATGAATCTGCTTTTTTGATAAAAAATACGGAGTCTAACTGGTTAATTCAATAAAAATCAATAAAAATCAATAAAAATGATGTAATATATTATTTCACTTCCTTTAAATTTATTAATATTATCCTAAAATTTTATGGACTACATAAATTTCAGTATTTAAGATCCATTTTTTTCTAATTTTTCTAATTAATTTTTTATTTAAACTAACTAACAACAGTGACTATGAATCAAAAACGAAATTACAGAACGTTAAGGCCCAAAAGAAGGTTTATTTCTTTTGGAATCGGGCTTTTATCGTTCATGATTTGTTTAAGTGCACAAATGGCCTTGGCAAATTCTGGGACATCATTCTTAAAGGTTGATGTAGAAAATTCTTTTCAATCAATTATTACCGGAACGGTTTCCGATGGATCCGGACCCTTACCAGGGGCTAGTATTGTAATCAAAGGTACTAACCATGGTACACAAACTGACTTTGATGGTAACTTTTCCATTGAAGCTGACAACGGTGATGTTTTGGTCATTAGCTACATTGGTTATGCCACACAGGAAATCAGCATTAATGGTAACACTACGGTCAATGTAACATTGGCCGAGGATACCAGCCAACTTGAGGAAGTTGTTGTAATTGGTTATGGAACACAGACCAGAGGGGACATTACGGGTTCTGTATCTTCCGTGGACATGGGTGAGGCTTTGAAAGCCCCTACCACCAATGCCGCCCAAGCATTACAAGGTAGGGCTTCCGGTGTCACGGTGCTCAACAACAACGCCCCTGGTGCTGCCCCAAAGATCAATATTCGTGGTTTTGGTACGACCAACAATACCGACCCTCTATATATTATAGATGGTGTGCAGACCGATGATGCGAGCTTCCTGAACAACCTAAACCCTGCTGATATAGATCAGATGAACGTACTCAAGGATGGTGCGGCTGCAATCTATGGTGCAAGGGCATCCAACGGGGTTGTGATCATTACTACAAAAGGTGGTGGCTATAATATGGATACCGCTGAGATCTCAGTTGATATGTATACCGGTTTTTCCAAAATAGCAAATGCCCCGGAGATGTTGAACGCACAACAACATGGGGAAATGCTCTGGCAGAGCCAATTAAATGATGGAGTCATACCATCCCACGCACAGTATGGCAGTGGGGAAAATCCTGTTGTGCCTTCCTCTATCGTAGGATATACAAGGGTGCAACATTATGAGCCTAATATTGATTTTTACCCTGTGGGGGAATTGAATGCCACTATAAAGCCAGGAGGCACTAATTGGGTTGATGAAATTACGCGGACCGCACCCGTCTCCAATATGTCCGTTTCCCTTTCAAACGGAACGGAATCCGGAAAATACTTCATGTCTGTTGGATATTTGGATAGTGACGGTATTATTAACGAAACAGGCTTCAGTAGGGTAAGTACACGATTGAACTCTGAATTTAAAATCGGGGAACGCCTTCGGGTAGGGGAACACTTGAATGTTTCTTACTCCAATACCAAAGACGGAAGTGACGAGGCCATGGAAATGGCATTGAGGATGTCGCCCCTTGTTCCCGTTTATGATGATGAAGGTGAATTCGCGGGATCAGCTGCCCCTGGTTTAGGAAATGGCAGGAACCCTGTAGCCCTGAATTATAGGGCCAGAAATGATTACAATAAGAGATATGCCGTTTTCGGTGATATTTACCTAAGCTATAAGCTTTTGGATGGACTGACCGCCAAAACAACCTTGGCCGGTGGGTTCAACACTTTTGACTCAAGGTCCTTTACTTCTTTGGATCCGGAATTCAGTGAGCCTATATCCGACCGGTCTTTAAGAGAGCAAGATCAAACCAGTTATAATTGGATATGGACAAATACCTTGAACTACAACAAGTCTTTTGGGGAGCATAGCATCAATGCTCTAGTTGGTGTGGAAGCTGTTAAAGGGTCTGGTAAAGGAAAACAAATTTCACGGTCGGGATACCTTTTTGAGGACCCTGATTTTTACCTATTAGGTAATGGTACAGGCACACCAAATGTTGATTGGGCCTATGATGGTTACAGTACCTTGTTCTCGGTTTTCGGTACCGCCAATTATTCGTATATGGACAAATATTTCTTGTCCGCAACCATACGTCGTGATGAATCGTCCAGATTCGTAGGGGACAATAAAAGTGATATCTTCCCTTCTTTCAGTGCTGGATGGTTAGTGAGCAATGAGGGTTTTTATCCTAAGGATGCTTTTGTAGGCCGACTTAAACTAAAGGGGTCATGGGGTAAATTAGGAAACCAATCCTTACCAGTGGGCAATCCCACATCGAACATTTCCATATTAAGCGACCAGTATGCGAATTACGCTTTAAGTGGCAATTCCATAGCCACTGGTGCGATGTTAAGTCAAGTCGGTAATACCAATCTTAAATGGGAGACCAGTGAAACCACAAACCTTGGTGTGGAACTGGGTATGTTGGAAAACAAACTTACCTTCGAAGCGGAATTTTTCAATATTTCCACAGAGGATTTGATTACACAAGACTATGGTGCAATAAGTACAACTGCGATCGATGCCCGTGCACCATACGTAAACTTGGGGAATATCAAAAATACCGGTTTTGACATCGGTGCAGGTTACCAGGATGAAACGGACTCAGGTTGGTCTTATGGTATATCGGTAAACCTGTCCCATTATAAAAATGAAGTGACGGAATTGATCGATGGTACCCCTGTAAGCGGAGGCGGACATGCCTTAAGGATACAATCCCCGACCAGAACCGAGGTTGGTGAACCCCTATCATTCTTCTATGGCCGGAATATTATCGGGTTTACCGATGAGGGAAGGTTCCTTTATGAAGACACCAACAATGATGGTGTCGTTAATGATGAGGATAGGACAAAGCTGGGATCCCCACATCCCGATTTCACTTATGGCATCAACTTGAATTCGGCGTACAAAGGATTTGACATCTCATTGTTCTTTAACGGGTCCCAAGGTAACGAAGTCTATAACTTCACCAAGTTCTATACCGATTTCCCAGCATTCGTAAACGGGAACAGGAGCACGAGGGTCTTGAATTCATGGTCCCCAACAAATACCAATGCCTCACTATCTGCATTATCAACCACGATTAGCAATAATGAAGGTGACCCAAATTCCTATTTTGTTGAGGATGCTTCGTACCTAAGATTGAAGAATGCACAGATTGGATACACCTTGCCTCAAAAAGTATCCGATAAAATCGGCATGAAATCCTTGAGGCTATATGTCCAGGCCACCAATTTGTTTACCATAACAGACTATGAAGGCTATGATCCCGAAGTTCTTTCCCGAGGGGGAAGTCAAAGTGTCAACTTGAGTCTGGGGATCGATAGTAGGGTATATCCTGCTTCAAAAATGTTTACTTTGGGTGCAAATATTAAATTTTAAAAAAAAAAAAGATGAAAAGAACAATAACATATTTAATGGTGCTAATAGGCATATTGGCATGTAATAGCGATTTTACCGAATCGCCCGCAATAGGATCCTTGAGTGATGAAGCACTTAAGAACGAGACTGGCGTAAATCTTTTGTTGGTCGGTGCATATTCGACATTGGACGGTGTTCGTAACAGGGGATTTGGAAGCGGATGGGCAACGTCAGGCGACAACTGGATCATGGACGTTCTGGCCGATGATGCCCACAAAGGGAGTACCGATGGGGACCAACCGGAATTGTACAACATAGAAACCATGAACTGGACCTCAGGTAGTTCGTATTTCCTAGGAAAATGGGGTGTTATTTTTGCCGGGATCAACAGGTCTAATGCGGTCATCGCATTGATCAACTCTATTGAAGAAGGTGATTTCTCCGCCCAATTGGCAGAGGCCCGTTTCCTAAGGGGACATTATAATTTCGAGCTCCAGAAAATGTGGGGCAATGTACCATATATCTCCGAGGAGAATTATGCCGCAACCGAATTCAACCAGCCAAACCCTGGGGATATCTGGGATAAGATCGAAGCCGATTTCCAATATGCCGTGGATAATTTACCAGCCAGCCAGGAACTAGTAGGCAAGCCTTCTTCTTGGACGGCTAAGGCATTCTTGGGCAAGGCCCATTTATTCCAATCGGATTGGGATGCCGCATTCGCCCTTTTGAACGATGTCGTCCAAAATGGCCCTTATGATCTTTTACCTGATTATGTGGACAATTTCAGATTGGCCGGTGACAATAGTGTAGAGTCTATTTTCTCTATACAATTTACTACCGATGACGGACAATCTTATAATGGTAACGTTAGAGGTACATTGAATTTCCCAAACCCAGGGCCTTTTGGTTCTTGCTGTGGTTTTTACCAGCCAACCCAGGATCTTTTGAATGCCTTTCAGACAGATGGTTCAGGTCTGCCCTTATTGGACACCTATAACCAAACTGACGTAACAAGTGATTTCGGTATTGATTCAAGTGAGCCGTTTACACCATTTGCGGGACCTTTGGATCCAAGGGCCGACTATACCGTTGGACGTAGGGGTATAGATTACAATGGATATGGCGAAAATGTAGGGAATGACTGGATCAGGGCAGAATATACTGATATATCGGGTTCTTACCTTCCTAAGAAAAACGTGTACTGGAAAGGTGAGACCGGAAATATAGCAACCGGTTCATGGGGTCAACAACACTCAGGGGTCAATTACCACATTATGCGTTTTGCGGATGTTCTATTAATGGCCGCGGAGGCCGCTGTGGAAAAAAGCAGCCCTGATCTTCCTTTGGCCTTAGAGTACGTAAACAGGGTTCGTAATAGGGCTAAAAACTCCAATTACATGCAAGCTGTTGACGGTTCTGGTGATGCTGCCAATTATCAAATAGAGCCTTATGCATCATTTCCTGACGTTGCCTTTGCACGTAATGCGGTTCGTTTCGAACGCCGTTTGGAATTGGGTATGGAAGGCCATCGTCTTTTTGACCTTAGAAGATGGGGCAACTTTGTAGAGGTAATGACCGCGTATGCCCAAAATGAAGGACGTACGGTTACCCCATTCGGTGATGAAGTAGGCACCTATTTGGATATCCATAATAGGTTCCCAATCCCAATTACCGCAATAGATCAAAGTGGTGGTATTCTAACACAGAATCCTGGGTATTAATAGCATTTAAAATAATAAAATTTAAAAATAAGAGACATGAACAAATTACGAACCATAAGTATTGTTTTTTCGATGCTCGCATTAATAGGGTTAAACTCCTGTGATGAGGATGATATCGAATCACCGGGCAAGGCCATTGTTGGCCCAGGCACGGTGCATACAAGAATTGACAAAAGCGGAAGTCTGACCTCCTTGGAAGCTGCGCTTAATACTGCTACAGGGGATCTTACAACAACCTTGGAAGGAACGGGGCCATTCACTGTATTTGCACCAAATAATACAGCATTTACTACTTTGGCAGAATCACTCGGTTATGAAGCCACTGAAGATATATCAGCAGCTGATGCCTTTTTGGCAAATGTAGATCCTGCCATACTTTCGCAGATATTGACCTACCATATTGTTTCTGGTAAAATGGATACAGGATCCCTTTCGGATGGGACAACACTAACTACTGTTCTAGGGGATGAACTTTCGGTAATAGTTGCTGAAAATGGTGATATTCAATTACTAGATGCCACCAAGGAGCCACAGACCAATCCTGTATCCACCCTTATCCAACAAAATGGATATGCGGACAATGGTATTGTTCATTATATTGATAAAGTTCTTTTGCCTCAGGCTGCCATCGATGCTTTGAACTTCGATACCCGGCCTAATCTTTTAGAATGGATTGCAGGAACCGATGACCTAAGCCTCTTGGAAAGTGCTATGGAGAAAGCTGGTCTGACGGATACTTTTGCCAAATTGGATACCGCAATAGCTTTAGCCCCTAACAACCAAGCCTTTGTTGACCTTCTTAACACATTGGGGAATGATTACAACAGTATTGATGATTTCGACAATGAAGTAGAGATTGCTTTATTAGGTAATATCCTATTATATCATGTATTACCACCTGTAAATGGCTCTACCGATTTAATAGTAGGTCCTGCCACTACACTTCTAGAGGACAACTTTGTCAACGTGACCTCTAGTGGAGGATTTGTTTTTGGAGATGCCACGGCTGTTACCGCAAATACGGTTACTGCGGATATAGATGCTAAAAATGGCTATGTCAACATTATCGACAAAGTACTTTTACCACAGGAAGTATTGGATTTTGTTGCTTTACTAGGTTCGGATGATTTGGCGACCAATATAGCTGGTTCACCACAATTAAGCGTATTTGAAGAAGCATTGATTGCAACTGATTTGGTAGGGAAATTTACCGATATCACAAATACACAGGATTCCGATGCTACCAATTATACATATTATAGACCTGCAACTGTCTTTGCTCCTACAAATGCTGCTTTTGATGTCTTATTTGGTTATTTGGGAAGTGATTACACTAGTATTGCCAGCTTCGATACAGAAGAAGAGTTAGATCTCCTCAGGAATTTACTACTGTATCATGTATTGGACGGGAATATAGTTAGTGGGGATTTAGAAGCTGGAATGGCGACCACAGCTTCTGGAAAAGATATAGAAATCATAAGTGTTGTTGGTACCGATAATTTTGTTATTGGTGATGCATCCGATGATATAAACGCTAACGTAACGACACCTGACGTTTTGGCGAGAAATGGGGTAACCCATGTTATCGATAAAGTATTACTCCCAAAAAGTGTACTTGATTTCATCGAATCCATGGACTAATAATAATCCGTGTTGGCGTTAACCATAACGTTAAAAATCACTAAACCATCCTACACTAAAGTGTAGGATGGTTTTTTTATTCATGAACCAACAATAATAACAAAACTTGTTTACATTGTTCTCTTTGCATATCGGTTTCTATTTTTTATCTTTCCTATGATTTTTAGGAAAATAATTTTCTTGGGCCATTAATTATCTATCTACCATTCAATCAAAAAAACCTTTTAAATTAAAATGAGAAAATTCCACGTTCTTTTTCTAATCCTATCCATCGTGTTTTCTTGCCATAAAAAAGAAAATACCCTGTTCTCCAAAGTTTCATCGGACCATTCCGGCATATTTTTCAATAATAAGATTATCGAGAACGACAGCTTTAATATCCTAACCAGCGAATACATATTCAATGGGGGCGGTGTAGCCGTTGGTGATTTCAATAATGACGGCAAACAAGATCTATTCTTTACAGGAAACCAAGTCCCGAACAAGCTTTATCTGAACCTAGGGGATTTCAAATTCAAGGATGTTTCAACAGAAAGTGGTATAGAGGCAATAAAAAAATGGAAAACGGGAATTGCCTTGGCCGACATCAACAATGATGGTTTCTTGGATATCTATGTCTGTGCGGCCATGTACCCTAGCTCTTCGGAAATGGCAAATTTGCTTTTTGTGAACCAAGGCATGAATGAAGATGGGGTTCCCATCTTTAAGGAAATGGCCAAAGAGTACGGCATAGCGGATACTAGAAACAGTATGAACGCTACATTCCTCGATTATGACAAAGATGGCTTTTTGGACCTATATGTCCTTAACAACGTTGACATTCATGAATTACCATCGAACTACCGCTCCAAGATCACTGACGGATCCGCCTTGAGTAACGATAGACTGTACCATAACAATGGTGACAATACCTTTACCGATGTGACCCTTGAGGCTGGAATAACGATTGAAGGTTATGGTCTTGGTCTTGCCATTGCCGATTTGAATTATGATGGCTGGCCCGACATTTATGTCAGTAATGATTACCTCACCAATGATATCCTGTATTTGAATAACGGCAATGGCACTTTTTCAAACAAAATTGACAAGTTCCTAAAACACCAGGGGAGGTTTTCCATGGGGAATGATATTTCAGACTACAATAATGATGGATTTTTGGATATCATGACCTTGGATATGTTAGGTGAGAACAATCACAGGCTAAAAACAACCATTCGGGAAAGCAGGTACAATGATTATATCTTCAATGAGAAATTTGGCTATGAATACCAATACATGAGAAACATGCTGCATACTGGCCAAGGGGTCGGGATTCCTTTTCAGGAAATAGGACTTATGGCAGGTATTTCGAAAACCGATTGGAGCTGGTCGCCCCTTTTTGTTGATATGGACAATGATGGCTATAGGGACCTGTTGATCACAAACGGATTTCCACGCGATATTACAGATCTTGATTTTGGGGACTTCGAGTTCAATGCCCGTCGTTACCTAAAACCAATGCAGATCCTCGATTCGATTCCCATAGTGAAAATTCCAAATTATGCCTATAAAAACAATCGGAACGGACTTTTTGACGACGTAGGGGATGAATGGGGCTTGAACATCCGCTCTTTCTCCAATGGAGCGGCATTCGCCGACCTGGATAATGATGGGGATATGGATTATGTCGTGAACAATATAAATGACGAAGCCTTTCTTTTTGAGAACACTCTGGACAAAAATCCCGACCAAACCCACAACTATTTAAAGGTAGACTTACAAGGCCCCAAAACAAATACATCGGGAATCGGGGCTAAAATCGCCATTCGGTTCCATGACGATACCGTCCAATATTACGAGCATCATTTAAACAGGGGATATATGTCCTCCGTTCAGGATATTGCGCACTATGGACTAGGGTCGGCAAATAGCGTGAAATCCCTTGAAATAATATGGCCCGATGGCATGTTCCAAAAATTGACCGATGTAAAGGCCAACCAGACCGTTGTGCTGGATCACAAAGATGCGGATAAGGCAAACCCCAATGAAATCGTCTTCCCTTTTGCCCCTAAAAAAACAACACCTATATATAAAGATGTTACCGACAGTATCGGAATCGATTATGTACATCAAGAAAAGGACATGATCGATTATAATGTACAGCGCATTTTACCACATAAGCTAACCCAAAATGGACCCTGCTTGGTTTCGGGTGACCTTAATGGTGATGGTACTGAGGATTTCATCATTGGCAGCTCATCCAACAATTCCCCTGAGATATTTTTACAACAAAAAGATGGCTCTTTTGAAAACTACCGACTATTCATCGAGGCAAATGACAAAAAATATGAAGAGGAGGGACTGGCCTTGTTCGATTTAGAGAATGATGGGGACCTTGACCTATATCTCGTATCTGGAAGCAATGAATTTGAAAAGGAAAGTGATTTTTACATTGATCGTTTAATGGTCAACGACGGAAAGGGCAACTTTTCGTTCGCTCCTGATAAAATGCCACAGATCAAGGCAAGCGGATCCGTGGTAAAAGCCCATGATTTTGATGGGGACGGTTACACCGATCTTTTTATAGGAGGGAGAACACCTTTCGCAAAGTTCCCAAAGGCAGAGAAAAGCTTTCTTCTTAAGAACGACAATGGTGTACTTAAAGATGCTACTGAAGCCTTATGCCCAGCCCTTAATGATATCGGTATGATCACCGATGCACTATGGGCCGATGTGGATAAAGACGGACTTCCCGACCTTATCCTGGCAGGTGGGTTTATGCCTGTCACAATCCTCAAAAATGAAAAATCCTCATTCCGTAAATTAGAAGAAACCGGCATAGATGACCTAAATGGATGGTGGGAAAGCCTATTGGCCCATGATTTTGATGGGGATGGCGACCTTGATATCGTTGCTGGTAATTTAGGGGCGAATAATTTATACCAACCTACAAAAGAAAGACCAGTAACTTTACTCGCTAAGGATTTTGACGATAACGGTACTATAGACCCCGTTATGTTCGCCTATTTTAAAACCGATTTCAATGACGGGACATTTAAATCCTTCCCTACCAATTTTTGGGGTGATCTATATGGCCAAAGCCCATTGTTCAGGGCAAAATTCAATTCATATAAGGATTATGCAAAGACCACACAGGACGACTTGTTAACCCCTGAAGAACTGAAAGATGTTATGAAGTTGACCGTCAACTACGATAAAAGCAGCTATTTTGAAAATCTGGGCAATGGCAAGTTCAAAAGCCATCGATTACCCTTGGAGGCCCAAGTTGCCCCAATCAACCGAATGTTGGTAACCGATTTCAACAATGACACTAAAAGTGACCTTTTCCTTATAGGCAACAATTTTGGGAATGAGGTTTTTATCGGTCGGTTGGATGCCCACAATGGAGGGTTACTTAAAGGTGATGGCACGGGTGGATTCGAAATGGTCAAAACCCAGGAAACCGGATTTTTGGTACCCGGTGATGCCAAGGATATGATTTCAATACAGAATGCCAATGGAACGAATCCCTACATCATCGTTACGCAGAACAGGGGTAGGCTGAAAGTATTCCAAAAAAAGTGAACAAGTGGATAAATATAGAAAAGGGGCATCCATCGGTTTTTTGTTTTTATAACCCTTGGATGGTTCCTTGTTTTACAATATATTTCTAAAGCAATACACAATCGTGTATCCACCAAGGAGTATGTTCACATCATAATCAATTGTATACAAGACAATTACCCACAAAGGTCAATTCCGCTATTGATATTAGGGGCAAGAACATGGAACACCCTGTCCTGGGAAAATTTTCCGATGGCCGAACCTTGGTCGACAATCATCACGACAAACATCCATATACCATTTTAGGCCCCAAATATTAGCACAAGACAAAAATGCCGATATCAGGGACAATCGGCATTTTTCAATTTATATATGTTATTTGATTCTAACGATATAGTGTAAAATGGCCTACATAACGGATCTTATCCTTATCATTGGCGTTGACCACATACCAATAATCACCGGTTGGCACAGGCTTACCATCATAATTACCGTCCCAATTGCTCACTGCATCCAGTTCGGCCACTACCCTTCCGTAACGATCATAGATCTTAACCTCGATATTCGGGAAAAAATCACGGTTCTTTGGTGCCCAGACATCATTTTCACCATCCCCATCAGGTGTAAAGAAATTAGGGAGTTCCAACATACCGGTAAACTCAAATGGAACCACAGCCTCGGCAACACAACCGTTTTGATCCACCACCCTTGCTGTCACCGTAACACTTTCGTTGGCCGTAAAAACATTATCACTACCAAAGGATTCCCCTTGGAAGAAATACTCATACCCTCCAAATCCACCTGTGGCAGTTGCCGTCAGTTCATTCGGACCCGTCTTTACAGCACTAAAGGTTAATGGTTCATAATCCTCAATGGTGAACTCTTCAAAACTGGCGCAACCATTCCCATGGTATATATAGACCGTATGGGCCCCTGCAGAAAGATCGCCCCATGTACTCTGGGTATCTGCCTGGTTTATGTCATCGACATCCAAGGAGAACAATAAATCGGACAACAGACCGCTTTCTTGCATTTCGATAGATACCGTATTATAGGGGAATATCCCTTCACAACCGTACCGTACATTGGCTTCCGCCGTTAAATCAACCCCTATCTCTATAGGGATTACCGTATCGGCACCACACATATTTGCATCCTGGACAAAGACAATGTAGGTCTCACCTCCTGCCAAACCATCAAAGGTCAAATCATCGTTGCGGACAAATACTTCACTACCATCCGAATCCGGGCCTACCAACATTGTCTCATAATAAGATACCATTGTTATCGGGTCGACAAAAGGTGTGCCCCCTGATACGGTCAATTGGGCAGTACCATCGGAAAACCCGATACATGTTTCAGGGGTTGTGGCAACATCATCTATACTTACTACTGCCGGCTCTGTTATTGTGAGTGTCTGCTTCTCAAAACATCCATTCTCATCCTGAATCAGGATTTCATAACTACCTGCGGCCAGTTCGTCGAACGTATAGCTTCCAGGATTTGAGGGGTCACTGAAGAACTCATTGAAATTAGGTTCAATAGCAAATTGTATAAGGCCAACACCTCCACTAATGACCTCGATTGATATTCCACCATCCTCTTCCCCAAAACAACTAACGGGAATCGGGGTAGCATTGAACAAGATAGGTTGTGGCCGTACAATCTCGAAAGGACCTGCAATATCACTACACGTAGCTCCACTGGTAACGGCAATATAATAATCGGTACTTGCATCCAAACCTTCAAAAGTCCCATGGTCTTGAGGGCCCCTAACAAGAGTTGCCGTAGCTGATGGGCTAAACGCATCAACCGGGTCACCGGCATATAGATAGAATAGGTTGTTCCCTACACCACCATTAATAAACGACTCAATCCTTCCATCCAATTCAGAAGCACAAGAGATATCATCTGGCAGGTTGGGCAACAATGTGATTCCTGTAGCATCGGTCATTGTTATACCATTAGAAGTAACAGCTGGACACACATTCGATATGTTTTTCTTTCTCACATCAAATTGATAAGTAACACCTGCAATACCGGGGAATAATTCCGAAGTTCCTGTCATTTCGATAAACGGACCCATAGCCACACCATTTTCAATGGCCCTATATTCGTATGTGAACAATGGATCGGGATTCTCTATGACCAAACGCATTTCTCCTATTCCACCACATCCCGGCACCATGGTCTGGACCAATCTAGGCTGTACTGCCAGAGGTGGGTCTACATAATATGGTTCGGTAACAAACAAGCAATCAAAACTTGAGGACACCTCTATCGCATACCATCCCTCACTGATAAAACCACCTGTAGCACCAATAAAGGTCGGGGTATTCTGCAGACCACTGGCAGCAGAAATATCGGTCCTATCATTACTGTTCAAATATAATAATCGATAATTGTAACCCGCTCCAGGGTATCCTCCTGTTGCCCCGGCAATTGCAGTTGAAGCATCTCCCGTAGATGGATCATACGCTTCAAGAACCGCATTGTTCCCTCCTGGGCATTGTAGGGAAATAGGCTCCCGAATACCCGCATTGATCTGTGGCACAGGTGCCAAATTCAATTCAAAAGTATCTGTACAACCTTCGACATCCCTTATTTCCACTTGATAGTCACCACTAGGTAAGTTCTCAAATGTACTATTGGCCGAAAAAGGGGCAACTTCGGTGCCATATGTCATACCACCATCGGAGCTGGCCAATAGTCGATATTCATAGGCAGAACCGTCCCATCCTCCTTGGCCATTCGCTTCGATTTTTCCCATATTATCATTACACCCTGTGTTCCCAACTTCAATAGCATCAACTTGCAGCATTCCATTTGGTGTCCTGATTGTGGCTGAATTACTATCACTGGAACAGAACGGAATTTCATCCGAGATTACCTCCACAAAGAAATTACCTCCAGTCAATCCGGTAATACGGGCTGGATCTCCACTGATATCGGGGAAATCAGTCGTGTTAAAACTACCTGTAGCCAAAATCGTCGTTTTTCCAGGGTCACTATTACTATACACATTATAAGTGTATGCGCCAATATAATCAGTCACTTCAATAAACAACTCTCCGTCATTGCCCGGATTAAAGCAACTTACTGCTTTTGCCTCACTGATTACAACTGTTGGACCAATAGGCTCAACAACAGTATGCACAGGCATGGGATAAGTACACCCTCCAATATTGTCCGTGACTTCAAAAATATAATCACCGGCCATTGGCAAATACACATCCACATAATCATTACCAGTCGTATTGGTTACTGGTGTAACAGGAGCTACGGATACCGCAGACACGGTAAAATCGGTAGTACCCGATACTTGGATACGTACCCGCTCATCATCCCTACAGTTTAAGGCATCTACCTCTACAATGGTCGAGGTAATATCATCGGGCGTATCCAATGTTGGTAAGCTGAAAAATGACTGACAACCATTACCATCCACAGCATAAACAGTAATATTCCGGGGGGATCCGTTATCAACTATTTCAAAGGTGTTCGATGATTGGTAATCTGAAAAACCAGTAATGCTATATTGATAACCACTACCTACTGTTCCTGGGTTGGCAGGATCCACAACTGCGGTAATCGTTGTTGAACTATATCGGTTGGCCCCATTTTCACATGCGAAAGGTGGTGCACTTGCTGTAATCGAGAATACGGGTGGCTCATCAATTCCCAATTCACCGGACAAGGCAACACATCCCCTGGCGGAAACTACCTCAACTTCATAACTACCAGGCCCTAAATTCGGGAAAGACCCCGAATTATTGGTTGCAATGGGAGTCCTGCTAACAAAATCGACCAATTGATAGGAAATAGGGGCATCAAGATCGGTGCCTGTTTGCAAAACAATATCGATACTACCATCATTATCTCCATGACAAGTAATATCATGGGGGGTTGTTGGCAATATCACAGGAGTTACCGCAGCATCCAAATGTATATTGGAAATGGTAAAATCACAGAATTTTACACCATCGAACATGATGTTGTCCACCACATGTACAGAATAATCCCCTGGGAACAACCCCGTAAACACATTAGTAGTCTGTGTTATTGCAACTGCATTGGAGTTATAGTCGGTACCGGTAAGCTCAAAGGTGAAATTCCCACTACCCCCGGTTGTCTGTATCGTTATTTCCCCATCCGCATCGTTACAGGTAGTATTGGTCGTAAAATCACCGGAAGCCGATAAAAACTCATAGACCGTAGCGGTAGCTGTTGAGGTACACCCGTTGGCATCGACCACCTCCACAACATAATCACCAGGAGTAGATACAATATAGGTATGTTCATAGACCGACCCATTCAGCACACCAGGCTGGACATCCCCCCCTAAGCTAAATGATGGTGTATCAACCGTATCGGGCACACTTACTGTTATATCGAAAACCGTGGATGTATAATCACACTGGTTGATGACAGTCGTAGAAATAACCGGGGCCGAGTCTATAGGTATAATACTGGCTATCGCAAATGAGCTACAACCACTACTATCCCGTACATAGACATCATAGTCACCCGCAGGGCCAAAGAAAGTGGTTGACGTACCATAATCGCTAGCGACCGGTGCATCTCCCTGTGGCATAAAAGCAAAAGTGTAAGGCCCACCATCACCTCCCCTACCTTGAACCGTAATCGACCCGTCGGCATTACAATTCGCAGGGGTAAGGTCAAGAATATCAATGGCCGGAAAGTTTTGATCTATAGTAATGGTAGTTGCATCGGTACAGTTATCAGTTGTATTCAGAACAATAATCTGATAGTCCCCTGCAGGAGTGTTATAACTACCCGTATGTGGGTCTGTTGTGGTTGTAACCGTCTCCAAAGTAGTTCTCGACCCATCTTGTTCGTCCAATAATTCAACCTGTAATTGATCACCTATGGCAAATCCGGTAATTGAATATAAGATCTCACCATTGATATTGGGGTAGCAAGCTGCTGGATTTGAACTTGCCGTTACCTCCAATGGGGAGGCTCCATCGATCGGAGGGATCTCCTGTTCATAAATACATCCTGTACCCGTATCCCTAACCATTACGGTATAGGCCACACCATATTGAATACCATCCACTGTATTACTAAAGGTATGGTCATTCATGTTTGGCGTGTTGTTCAACGCATAATACGTAGGCTGATGTTCCAATTTTATCTCATAGGAACCTGAACCACCACTCACATGTACAGTATAGGTGAAACCACTATCATCACAAGTAACCGCAGGAGTATGGTTTATTGGCGTAATTACCACATCATTGGTAGTGATAGTGACCAGATCCTCATCGGTACAACCATTGGCATCCAGGGTAATCACCCTATAATCACCGGGGACCAATGCGGAATCGGTAATAGTCAAAGGAAAAGCGGAAGGATCCACATTATCCTGCCTCACGATGAAATTACCAAAGGTATCCTCCACGATAAAATCAAAATTAGGTGAACCATCCGTAACACTGTTTATCGATATACCTCCACTTACTGTACTTAGCGTACAAGTAGCGGGTACTTCCGTAACATTGGCATCGGGTATTGGCGTGTTATCGGTATTGATATCCACCGTTCCGGTATAGAGACATCCCCTTGCATCACGTATTTCCAGATCATAAGTTCCAGCAGATAGGTCCGAAAATGCACTTTGAGAACCCCAACCACGATTATCAAAATTGATATCATACGGTGGCACCCCACTGGTTGCATCTGGGGTTATTACAACCCTACCATTGGCCACGGCCCCACAACTAACAGGACTGGAATCAATTGTTGGTGGATTTAAAGAGGTCGGTGGTGCCAAGTCTATGGCAACCGACTCTGCCGTACAGGCACTATTGGTTGTGTTTTCGTCAAATATTCTAAATATATACGTTCCAGGAGTTGTCGTATCATATAAAAAGTTGTTCGATGTAAAGGTGGTCAATCCACCCCAAGTAGCTCCATTGTCAGAACTTACCTGATATTGTTTTGTGCCCGGACCGGATAAATAGCCCCCATTCACCCGGACACGAATTTGGCCTGGAGCCCCACCACAAGGAATTTCACTTTCAATACTGGTCGACACCCGTAATTGTGGGGTTATGGTAATCGATATATCATCACTACAATCATTACCATCGACAACCTCAATAGTATAATTGCCCGGGGTTAGACCCGTAAACGTAGGACTTGCCTGGAGCGTTCCACCATTAATACGGTATTGATGACTGGCCAATGGTGCCGTACCTGCCGTAGAGGTTACGGTAGCGGTAGCACCAGCCCCTGGCACATAACAAAAATCGGAAGCAGCAGTATCAATATTTATTGTAGGTGCGCTCAATGGTGTAAGGCTAAAACTGAAAGTCTCTGAACAACCTTCTGAATCCTCGACCATTAAGGTATAGGCACCGGCCACGGAAAGATTACCAAAGGTACTTCCTGATTTTGGTCCCACTTGTGGACCCGATGGAGGTGTCAAGGTATATCTATATGTACCCCAACCCCCACTGGCATTGGCAACCACCCTACCTAAATTACCATTGGCACAGCTCATAGGCGTTACAACACTGGTGCTTAGATCAAGTATTGGGGCTTCTTGTATATCGAATGAAGCCGTATCGGTACACCCTGTATCGGTATCGGTGACAGTTATAGTATATGTACCTGCGCCTGAGGGTGGCAGAACAACTTCCAAATCGTTCTGTGGGCCTCCCATATATAAGCCCCCATTAATATCATAGGTATAATTATTGGCAAAACCATCGATTAAGAACGTACCAGAACCATCCGTGGCCCCATTACATACCCTTAGGTCCCCTCCCGATTTCACCCTTGCCCTTATCGTACTGGTCTGCGCAGGGGTAAAGGCCTCTGTGTAGATACAACCATTAACATCGGTTATTTGAAAAACATAGGAAGTATTTGTCGTCAAACCTGTAATCATATCATTCGTGGCATCCCCATCCGTATCGAAACCAGGGGTAGGGCTAAGAACAACATATTGGGCTATTGCGGCATTTGCGGTAGCGATCAATTGAACGTCGGAAGTTCCCGCGGTACAATTGATATTACTTTGCACAAAACTAATATCGGAAGGTGGATCAGCATCCAATATGGTAATAGGCGTCAACTCCAATCGACATCCTCCCCCATCCTCGATCATAGGTGTATAGGTACCTGGTGTCAAATTTGTATATGATGTGGTCCCTGTAAAATTCAATCCGTCGATACTAAAAACATATCCACCCCCCGAACCTCCGGTGAAAGGCCCTACAAAATCTATCTGACCACCATTGGTCCCTCCAATACCATCACAGGTACGATCTGAAATTTTGGTTGCCGAACCTGAAATAACACCTACATTCGATACTGTTACATCTGCCAAAGGCAAGGTACATTCGAATCCACTTTGTTGATAACGTACTTCTATTTGGTCATATAACGTACCCGAAGTAGTGGCGGGTACTGAAATTTCAGGAGTAACCACCCAAGGATCTCCACTACTGGTTCTGTAACTAAGATTATACCCACGGGCATCGGTAATATTAAAAACTATCTTAGCCCCTCCATTAGAGCATGTCCCATCTATTCCCGTTGCCGTAACTACCGGTGGCAAAAGGTTTTCCACATCCGCCGATGCAGAAATGGTACAACCATTACTATCTGTTATCAAGAAATCATATGAACCTGGGCCGGTCGCCGTATAAATAGTGGAACCCGTATAAGAAGGTTGTGGCGATCCACCGTTGACCGTAAAGGTGTAAGGGGCGGAACCACCTGAAGTGTTCACCGTAATATCAACATCGGTGATTGTTGAACACCCAAAACTACTATACACCTCCGTTGAGGCATCCAATGGAGATAGGCCATTACCGATTACTATGGGGTCTCCATTGATATCAAGACTTTCCCTTGGTGGGTCTATACCATTCAATGGATCCCCTGTACATTGTTGTGTTTCGACCTGTACGATATAAGTACCAAACCCCACGGCGGAAAAGGTATAAGGATTATCAGGTATAAATGCTGTAAATTCCTGTGCTATACCACTGTCATCCAACAAAGTATACTTGTATGGACCAGGGACATTATTCGCTGTCACCGTAATTGAACCTGTATCCCCGCTACAAAGGGCATCGGTAAAAGTAACATCAATAGCTATATCCAACTGTTGAATGGTTATAGGTTCATAAGGGTACTCACAAGTATTGGGCGTGTTCTGTAATCTTGCTTTTACAATATAGGTTCCTGGTGCCAAATTATTGAAAATAGGACCTTGCCATGGACCAAAACCACTACCGTTATCGATACTGAACTCATAGGCACTTGAAAGATTCGTGATTTGGATTCTTCCTGGAACCCCACATATATTGTCCTGTTTCACATAGGACTGTGTAATCGTACTTTTCTTTACCTTGAAATAGTAGTATGGACCTGAACCATTTACCCTGACCCTAAACTCACCACCAGTCGTAGGGGAAATAGTACTTGCATCAATGGTGAAATCCTGTGCCGTACTAACCTCTGTATAACAAGAGTTGATGGTTTCTGGGCAATTTTCATTAATATCCGCGGTACACGACCCCCCCAACATCTCCCAGGACACTGAACTATAAGGCCCCCCTGATAAGGAAACAACCCTATCGTCAGAATCCCCACAAAGGTTGAATCGCGCTATGGTACTACCATCATTCGCACAGTTTACCTCAAGGTCCGCACCTTGGATAATGGTCATGAACATAGGTAAGGGAGCCGATACATTTCCCTCATTTTGATGCCCTAATGGTCCCGCAACATTATATTTTTCCGTGATTCCTGTCTTAGAATCGGAATCTTTTATAGATATAGAGATAGGTTCTTCAAGGGTCTCAAAAACCCTGGCCAATACTTTGGAGCCATGATTGGCTATAGCCGATGTACAAACTGCGGAAAGCGACAACAACAATAAAGCATATAGAATATGCCGTGGGCTTTTTGGGAACATAGGTTAAGTCTGTTTTAGCAAGAATATCCTTAATTGGGGATTAAGCCATATTCTTTAATGCATTTATTAAACTCATGTATCTATTATATATAGCTACAGCAGCTTTCATTGATATTTTAACGTCAGATTATAAAAAATAGTATAGTAAATCCCTTCTTATTCATTGTAATACGAAATCAACCATACCTCTAGAATACTGAAAACAACATAAATAGCCATTAAACAATATTTTGTTGAAGAACTTCTTATAGATGGTCTCCAAATTCCATATAAAAATCAAATAGCAGTAAGCACCTATCCCTATAATGGATAGATTTAGTGTTTATGTTGTTAATTATCAATTAGATATGCCTTATTTTTGAAATTCACCTCAAAAAAATTTTTAAGTTACTGTTTTTAAGATATTTACCTGTTTTAAATATCCGTTATAGGGATACGTCCGTAGCAGTATATTGATCAGCGAAAAACCAGGAACCCCAATTCGTTCCAAGTATAGGGAAAACGACTGTAACCAATAAACCCACGTTGGGTAAAAGAAGTTGGAAGGGTCATACCAAATGAATTTTAAAATGCTACTTAAAAATTTGGAATATATTTTACATAGGCGAAAAAGAAAATCCAAGCATAGCCTTGACTATGTTCCTATTTTATTTTGAAGTATATGTGAAATGGAAACTGATTATTTGTCGTATTTTAAGGTTTATTTGGTATTATATATCTAGACCATCAGGGTACTCATTGGGTATAATATATTCTGAAAAAGGAAAGGTAAAAGAAAGACACCACTCGGAACAAAAGAACAACCTACAGGTTAAAATGGCGGTATACGTATCCCTTATAGGGAACTTTTCTTTGATTCAAAAAATACAAAAACAGTGATTTTTTATAGTTACGGATATCGAAATTCCCAAAATCGGTCAAAAAAATCCAAAAGCGGGAGCAATATGGAATCATGGATATGGTATCGATGAAATGAACATTGTCAAAAAAGGCGTACAATTATGATTGGCCCATTATCGTCCATGCCATAGGGCTTATTATATATCCATGGCACAAACAATCGAATAACACCTACTATAGAAACAAATCAGGTATTATCATGGTCTTTCAGCATCAAGGGCCTTTTTTACAGAACCATGTTTTTTAAGTAACATTTCCGCCATATCATAATCGATGCCCAGACCTTCTGCCAAATATCTTGTGCCCCTATCCACCAGTTTGGTATTGGTCAATTGCATATTCACCATCTTATTACCCTTAACACGCCCTATTTTAATCATTAGGGCCGTAGTGATCATATTCAAAACCAATTTTTGTGAGGTACCACTTTTCATTCGTGTACTGCCGGTAATAAACTCTGGCCCTACATTGACCTCGATCGGAATATCCGCAACAACGGCCAATGGGGATCCCGGGTTGTTCGTGATTCCCGCAGTAAGCAATCCATGTTTTTTTGCCGCTTTTAAACCACCGATTACATAAGGTGTGGTACCCGATGCGGCAATACCAACAATTACATCATTCGGGTTAACACCATATTGCCTTAGATCCAACCAAGCTTGGTTTATATCATCCTCCGCATTTTCAACCGCCTTTCTTATGGCAATATCCCCACCTGCAATCAACCCAATGACCTGGTCATGGCCCATACCAAAAGTCGGGGGTATTTCCGAGGCATCCAGAATCCCCAGTCGTCCACTGGTTCCCGCCCCTATATAAAATAAACGCCCCCCTTTCCCAAATCGTTCCACGAGCCTATCGACCAATTCTTTAATCTGCGGGATAACAGCTTCAACTGCAAATGCCACTTTTTTATCCTCGTTGTTCATGTTCTCAAGTATCGAGAAAGTATCCATATCCTCCAAATTATCGTAATCAGAGGGTGTTTCGGTGATTTTTTTATATTCCATAGGTATCAAATAAGATGTACTTGGTTATTCCTAAAAAGTCTTAGTTGGTCATCGTCCGGAGACAACTCGGTGATCATTGTGTCGATCGCATTCATATCACAGGTCTTATATCGGTGCCTCGAATTCAATTTTTGGGATATACACAAAAGTACCGTTTTTTTGGAGGCTTTAACAACTGCCTTTTTCAATTGTACCATATCCCAGTCAAATTCTGTCAAACCATCATTGGCATCAACATATCCTGTTCCTATAAAACTATAATCCACCTTGATTTCCGATAAGAAATGGGTGGCATTTGCCCCCATTGCAATCTGCGCATCCTTGGAAATCTTGCCCCCTATGAAAATAACATCGACATTGGGTTTGGTGTTCAGTTCCATAGCCACGGGCAAACTTAAGGTAAAACAGGTCAGTTTCAATTTTGGTGGGATTATACGGGCCAACTCCATACAAGTGGTCCCCCCATCTATAAAGACGACCCCTTCATCCTTAAACAATAAAGCCGCTTTTTCCGCAATGGCCATTTTCTGGGGAAGTGCATAAATGTTACTGTTTCTGGCACTACTGGTCGTGAATCCAAGGGAAATGGCGCCCCCATGGACTTTTCGCAATTTATTCCCTTGGTCCAATTCCTTGACATCCCTTCGTGCCGTATCTATCGAAACATCCAATTTCTCGGCAATATCGGTAAGCAAGACCCGATTATGTAATTCAACTTGGGACAATATTGCCTGATGCCGTTCTTCTTTCAACATATTTCCATACTTAATTCCACAAAGATAACAAAACTATCCATTGCCGTTTTGTATCGGTTTAACAAACAATAATAAGTTTTTTGTTTTTTTACAGCATAAAATGGCAAAAAAAATGGCAAAAAACAGCACGATAAAACAAAAAACCTTTATCTTTGTCCCAAAATCAATTTAAGAACGACCCATGAGCGCACCAATCACAAAAACAGCAAAAGACATCAGCCACAAACCTGTCGGTCAATTCGAAGAAACCCGTTTTGAGAAAATACACAATGTGATTTTCGAGGATTCAAATATAGCATCGACCCAAGTAGCACAGGAAATAGCAGATTTAATACGGAAAAAACAAGCACTGGGGCAAAACTGCGTCCTAGGTCTTGCAACAGGGTCTTCCCCTATTAAAGTCTACGAGGAACTTGTTCGCATGCATAAGGAAGAAGGGTTAAGTTTTTCCAATGTCATCACCTTCAACCTTGATGAGTATCTACCGATGGACAAGGCCAATATGCAGAGTTATCATTATTTCATGCATGAGCATTTGTTCAACCATGTCGATATCCCCAAAGAGAACGTCAACATACCCGATGGCAAAGTTACCCAAGACAACGTAGTGGAGTATTGCCTTTCCTATGAACAAAAGATAAAAGATCATGGTGGAATCGATTTTCAATTACTAGGTATAGGTAGGACCGGACATATCGGCTTCAATGAACCAGGGTCACATTATAACTCAGGAACCCGTATCATTACGTTGGACCACATAACCAGGGTTGATGCCGCACCGACCTTTTTGGGCATCGATAATGTCCCCCGAAAGGCTATTACAATGGGCATAGCCACCGTAAGAAGTGCAAAACGGATCGTATTGCTTGGATGGGGCAACAACAAGGCGAAGATCATTAAAAAAACCATTGAGGGTGAAATTTCACCCCGTGTGCCGGCAACATATCTTCAAGAACACGACAATGTAACCTTTGTCCTTGACAAAGGGGCCGGCAGCGAACTGACCAGGAACAAAACCCCGTGGCTTGTGGGGTCATGCATATGGACCGAAGAACTTACCTCCAAGGCCATAGTATGGCTATGTACCAAAACCGGCAAATCCATTTTAAGTTTAACCGACAAGGATTATAACGACAATGGAATGTCCGATCTTTTATCACTGGAAAATTCTTATGACCTGAACATTAAAATGTTCAACCGTCTTCAACATACCATTACAGGTTGGCCGGGTGGCAAACCCAATGCGGATGACACCAATAGGCCAGAAAGGGCAAACCCCGCCAAAAAACGTGTTATCATATTCAGTCCACATCCCGATGATGATGTCATTTCAATGGGAGGCACCTTTGACCGTTTGGTTGAACAGGGGCACGATGTGCACATAGCCTACCAAACCTCCGGGAATATTGCCGTTTCCGACAAAGAAGCATTGAAGTTCGCAGAAATATCGAACACCATAATCCCTTCCAAGGAATCAAACAATATCATTGAAGCTATCCTGGGCAAGGACGAGAACAGTTTTGACACCTTAGAGGTAAGGGCCTTGAAAGGGGCAATAAGAAGATCCGAATCTTATGCCGCTACACGCTATTTAGGACTTGATGATTCCCATGTACATTTCCTTAATCTGCCATTTTACGAAACAGGGACCATCAAGAAAAACAATTTGTCAAATGCGGATATTGACATTATAGTGGATTTGGTAAATGAAATAAAGCCTCACCAGATCTATGCGGCAGGCGACTTGGCAGACCCCCATGGTACGCACAAAGTTTGTCTGGATGCGGTTTTCGAGGCCATGAAAAGGCTTAAAGAGGAACCTTTCATGAAAGATTGCTGGTTATGGTTATACAGGGGCGCTTGGCACGAATGGGACATCAACGAAATTGAAATGGCCGTACCTATGAGTCCTGATCAGGTCTTGAAAAAACGATATGCGATTTTCTGCCATCAATCCCAAAAGGACGGGGTTATGTTCCAAGGTGACGACTCCAGGGAATTCTGGATGCGGGCAGAAGAAAGAAACAAGCACACAGCGACCAAATACAGGGCCCTTGGTTTATCCGATTATGCGGCCATGGAAGCTTTTGTCCGTTATAAATTCGATTAAAGACCACACAACAAACAATAAAGGCCTATTTTAGTACGAATAGGCCTTTATTTCAACCATAATGACCAAAAAAACAAGCTTTCTCCTTTTTATCCTACTTGTAACCTCCTGTAGCGTAATACAGCCAATACCCCAACCAAAAACCGAATTTAGGGGCGCATGGGTAGCAACGGTAGTTAATATCGACTGGCCTAAAAGCGGTACGGATTCCATGGATAAAAAGAAAAAGGATTTTCTGGAGATACTGGAATTCTACAATGCTTTGAACTTCAATGCCATTATTGTCCAAATCCGTACTGCGGGCGATGCTTTTTACACTTCCGACTATGCACCTTGGTCACGGTTTTTGACCTCGAAAGAAGGCACCCCCCCTACCAATGATTTCAATTATCTGAAATGGATGATCAATGAATCACACAATAGGGGCATCGAGTTCCATGCATGGCTAAACCCCTATAGGGCCACATTTGATTTGGAAACCGAAACCCTGAGCCCCATCCATGATTTCAACCTACATCCTGAATGGATGATCAGATACGGAAAAAAATACTACTATGACCCAGGGCTTCCTGAGGTCCAAAAAAGAATAGTGGACATCATAACGGAATTGGTTTCCAACTATGATATCGATGCCATTCATTTCGACGATTACTTCTACCCATACAAGATCAAAGGCGAAACACTAAAAGATTCGACCACCTATGACTCCTATGCCCTACCCAATCAATCATTGGGGGATTGGAGACGGAGCAATATCGATTCATTGGTAATGAATGTACACAAGGCAGTAAAGCACACCAAACCTTGGGTACAATTTGGCATTAGTCCGTTTGGGATATGGAAAAACAACACTACCGATCCCCGGGGGTCGGATACCAGGGCAGGGCAAACGACTTACGAGGACCTTTATGCCGACCCTCTGACCTGGATGGAGCAAGGCTGGATAGATTATATAGTTCCCCAAGTATATTGGAGCATGAGCCTACCTATCGCTTCCCATTCCAAAATCGTTGATTGGTGGTCCAAAAATTCAAAAAACACCAATCTATACATAGGTAATGGATCTTACAAAGTCCGAAACAATAGCGACAAGGCATGGGACAACATCAAGGAACTCCCCAACCAATTAAAACTGGCACGTAAAACCCCTGTGGTCCAGGGCAATGTCCTCTTTAGTGCCAAAAGCCTTATGGACAACAATACCGATGTCGTAAACCTTCTAAAGAAAAAATTCTATCATTCCCCGGCCTTGGCCCCTATTTCACCCTTGGCCCCGAAAATGAAGAAGAGCCGTATACAATTCGAATCCATAGGGATCGAAAATGCAAGCTATAAGCTGAATTTCGTAAATTCGGGGGATTATCGTTATGCTATGGTTTACCGTACAGGAAAAAAGCAAAGGGACTTTTATCCAATAAAGAGATTACTATTAAAAACCGCTATTCAACATGGGAAAAGTATTGTTGTCCCCAAAAAGAGCCTCAAGGGCAAGAAAAGGGTAGCCATCACGTTTATAGACAAATTCGGACATGAAACTATCCCGGTACCAATACATTTAAATGAAATACAATCAAGATAGATGATACAGAAAGACAAGTGGGCATGGGCATGGGTTCCCATTCTCTATTTTACCCAAGGACTCCCTTATGTACTGATCGTAACCGTATCGGTAATCATGTACAAGAAACTTGGGGTCAGCAATGAGGATATCGGTCTCTACACCAGTCTGCTTTACTTACCATGGGTCTTAAAACCGCTATGGAGTCCTTTTGTCGACCTAAAGAGCACCAAACGTAATTGGTTCCTGACAATGCAACTATTGATTTCAATAGCACTTTTAGGCGTAGGATTGAGTCTGCCCACCCAAATGTTCTTTATGACCACATTGGCCTGTTTCTGGATGGCCGCATTTGCCTCGGCCACCAACGATATTGCTTCCGATGGATATTACATGTTAGGGCTTACTGAAAAAAAACAATCTTTTTTCGTTGGTATACGAAGTACTTTTTATCGTTTGGCCATGGTTACCGGAGAAGGCTTGATCGTTATCCTCGCAGGGTTTTTAGAACAGGAGTATGGCGATAACACCAAAGCATGGAGCATGACCATGACAGCTACCGCTTTTTTAATGCTGGCATTGACCATTTCCAACTTTTTCGCAACCCCAAAATACGAATCATCCTTGGCAATCCCAAAAGACAAGCCCAAAGGGTTCATCGAGGTATTCTCATCATTCTTCAACAAACCCAACATCGGTATTGCCCTGATATTTATCCTGACCTATAGGTTAGGGGAATCCCAATTGGTGAAAATGGTTTCCCCATTTTTATTGGACTCCCCCGACAAAGGAGGTTTGGGCTATTCTACCGAACAACTGGGAACCATATTTGGAACCGTCGGGGTTATCTTCTTATCGCTAGGTGGTATTCTGGGAGGAATCTTGATATCCCGGGATGGGTTAAAAAAATGGATGCTCCCCATGATACTTTCCCTTAACATACCGAACATACTCTATGCCCTGCTGGCATATACAAAAACCACCAGTGTTGTCGCGGTAACAACAACGGTCATCTTTGAGAAATTTGGATATGGTTTCGGTTTCGCTGCCTTTTTAATATACTTGATCTATATAGCCGAAGGCAAATCGAAGACATCACATTATGCCATTGCAACAGGATTTATGGCGCTTGGAATGATGTTACCGGGCATGATCAGCGGTTATATACAACAATGGCTAGGGTATGGCGGTTTTTTTATATGGGTAGTCTTGGCCTCGCTCCCCGCCCTGTTTTTATTGAAGTTCATAACCTATCCTGCTGATTTCGGCAAAAAAACAAAAAAATCCGATGCATAGAATCCTATCGTACAAAGAGGCGTCCCGAACACTGACACTTTCTGAAAAAACAGGGCAATTGTTTATGCCTGCTGCCTTTATTAATGATACGGAAGAGGAAATAAAGGCCTTGGAACTACTCATTAGCGAAAATCATATCGGGGGACTCTGCTTTTTCCACAGTAGATCTAGTGCAGCTACCAATTTCGAGGGCAAAAAAAAGGTCGTTTACAATGAGGAAAGCTTTAGAACACTCCAAAAATTGATCAAACGCTATCAAGGGAAATCAAAGCACAGACTGCTTATCGCAATAGATGCCGAGTGGGGGCTTGCCATGCGTATCGAGAATACGCCGCAATACCCCTATGCAATAACCTTAGGGGCCATCCAAGACAAGACAGACTTGATCTACCAAGTGGGGAAAAATATAGCGTACGATTGTAAACAAGCAGGGATACACTACAACTTGGGCCCTGTTATCGACATCAACAACAACCCAAAAAATCCCGTTATCGGTTACCGTTCTTTTGGGGAGGACAAGGTAAATGTCACTGAAAAATCACTAGCATACCTAAAAGGGATGCAAAGCGAAGGAATCCTTGGAAGCATCAAGCATTTTCCAGGCCATGGGGATACGGCCGTGGATTCCCATTTAGGATTGCCCATCATCGAAAAACCCAAGGAGGAATTAATGAACCATGAACTTTATCCGTTTCGCAAGCTTATCGGGAAAGGGATTGATTCGGTAATGGTCGGTCATCTTTGTGTACCTGCACTATCGAAAGGAAGGCAGGTGCCCTCCAGTATTTCCAAGGATATAATCAAAGGGGTGTTACGACAGGAACTTGGCTTTAAGGGGGTCGTCATTTCCGATGCCCTAAATATGCATGCCGTATCAAAGAACTATCCTGTAAAGGGGGAATTGGAATGGTTGGCCTTTGACGCTGGAAATGATATCCTATGTTTTGCCGAACAAATAGGCCCGGGTATTAAAACAATCATAAAAAAGGCCAATGAAAACCAAATCGAAGAGGCATTTAAACGGGTATGGTCATTAAAGGAAAAAGCGATAAAAGCTGAATCCGGACATTCTTCAACAATTATTGACCCAGACAATCTAAACAGGGAAATAGCCAAGGCCAGCATCACCCTAATACATGGGAACGAGAATAAAATAGGCTTATTCAGAAAGAAAGGGTTCCTCGGCATCACAAACAATCCGGAAATCAACGATCCGTTTTTGGAAGCATTGCATGACCACCATGATCTCCGCACATATGTATTGGCAGATGTTCGGGACCCTGTTGCCGAAACCATTAAAAAAGAAGATAACATCCTATTATCACTAGTACCCCCCCAAGTAAAACCCACCAATGATTTTGGATTCACAAAAAAGGAAATCAGCCAGGTCAATGAATTATTGAACACTAAGAACGTGGTCCTATACTTTTTCGGAAATCCATATGCACTTCAACATTTCGATTACCACAAGGCAAATTCGGTGGTTATGGCCTATCAAAACCTCAAAGAGTTCCAAGAGGTGGCGGCATCCCATTTTCATGGTATCCTGCCCGCTTTGGGCAAACTACCGGTCAAATTACAGTAATGTCATTTCCGAAGGTCAGCCCCCCCTCTGGAGCGATCAAACAAAAACCCCATACTATCGAATGGATAGTATGGGGTCGTATCTTTACAAAAATCACTTTTTACAATTCCTTTATTTTGATATTACGGAACCAAACATCATCCCCATGATCTTGTAGCCCAATATATCCTTTAGAAGGAACTTCTGCCCAATCAGGATTCAAGGCTGGGAATTTACTACCGGCAACCATTTCTTTCCATTCAGGGGTCCACAAATGATATTCCACTACATTTTCACCATTTTGGTTATGGACAACCGTACCCTTGTAGACGGTAAGTTCGACTTTGTTCCATTCCCCAGCAGGTTTGGCATTCTGTGGTTTGGCAGGAATCAGGTCATATAAAGACCCTGCCATACGGTTACCATCCTTACCTAATTTGGCATCAGGGTGCCTCTCATTGTCCAACACCTGCATTTCAGGGGCCGTTTTCCAAATGTAATCAAGTTTTTCCTCTCCTAGGTAAAAGATACCCGAGTTACCCCCTTCTGATATTTTCCACTCCAAACTAAGGGTGAAGTTCTGGAATTTCTTATCGAAGATAATATCACCGCCATCCTTTGATCCTGCCTCGCCCCTTCCAGAGCCGATCATATGCAAGGAACCATCAACGATTTCCCAACCTTTGGGAAAGTGGTCTTTTTTGTAACCACGCCATCCTTTCGAGGTCTTACCGTCGAAAAGCATTACCCAACCTTCGGCCTTTTCCGCTTCGGAAAGTCCATTCATCGGAGCCTCCTCCTTTGTTTCCTTTACTGCTTCCGTCCCAACTGTGGATTCCCCTTTCTGTTCCGATTTTTTTTCCTTACAGCTATTAAGCGCAGGAAGCATTATCAATCCGAAAATAAAAACTAAACTTATTTTTCTCATTTGTGACTATTTATTGGTTTTAAAAACAGAACCGGCCAAAAATGGCTGGTTCTGCATATTTGATTTTTGTTCATTACAATTCAACACTTATGCTGGCATATCTGGCAATGACCAACCATCCCTATAGGTATGTTTAACCAATTCCTCAGCATATGCAACGGCACTAATAGGCTCTGTCCAGTCTTTATCAAAAGTTGGATGTCCGTCATGAATCTTGAATCCGTCTTTAATCACAGTTTTAATTTCTTCGTTAGGATTAATGTTGGTAAACTTCATGTTCTCCCCATCCCATTCCAATATTTTGTTTAGTGATTGGAGTCTTACTGCCAATACACCCATAACCACCATTTCATTGAACGGCCCGGCTTCTGCAAAATCAGAAGTGGTAGGTTTTCTGCTTTCGGGGCTTTCCTTACAAGCTCTTACCCAATCCATTTCATGGGCACCGTTGCTCCAAGATAATCCCATTTCCTTTTCAACCCTTCTTTCCGTTTTTTGGGGATTAATTTTTCTTCCGGATAGTAATTCAGGTTCTACACCGTAGCAACCTACATGTAAAATATCTTTAGTACCATAGAATAAAGTTCCACCACCTCTCTTGTTCAAATCTTTTCCGGCCGGCCAATTATCAGGTAATTCCGGTTTAATACCGCCATCATACCAATAAACATCTACTTCAGGTAGTTTTAGTTTTCCTTTTCTTCCTCTTTTTGGGAACGTCATCTTAACTGATTGTGCAACAGGGGCAGAATCATTCAACAACAATGTTGAACTTGCTTGCACTTTGCTGGGATAACCCAATTTAAGACCTTCAAATACCGGGTGTAAAATGTGGCAGGCCATATCCCCAAGGGCACCAGTACCATAATCCCACCAGCCTCTCCAGTTCCATGGGTGATAAACTTCATTAAACGGCCTCATTTTTGCAGGTCCTATAAAGAAATCCCAATTTAATGTATCCGGCACCCAATCACCTCTTTCCGGAGTGTTAAGACCTTGTGGCCAAATAGGCCTGTCCGTAAAGGATTCTACCTTGGTTACATCGCCAATGGCACCGCTCCATAGTATTTCACAAGTCTTTGCAACACCCTCTCCGGAAGCACCTTGGTTGCCCATCTGGGTGGCTACTTTATATTTATCAGCCAGTTTGGACAACAATCTTGATTCATATACGGAGTGGGTAAGCGGTTTTTGTAAAAATACGTGTTTGCCCAACGTAATGGCATGAGCAGCCGAAATTGCATGTGTGTGATCCGGAGTTGCAATAACCACCGCATCTATATCTTTGTTCATTTCGTCATACATCTTTCGCCAATCCCAATATTTTTTTGCTTCAGGAAACGCTTCAAAAGCTTTTTTTGCATATTTCCAGTCCACATCGCACAAGGCGACAATGTTTTGGGAGGTTAAATTTTTTAGATTAGCAAAGCCCATACCGCCAACACCTATGCCGGCAATATTCAACTTATCGCTTGGGGCTACATGGCCAAGTCCGCTTACGGCATACGAAGGTACGATCGTAAAGGCTGCGGAAGCAGCCAAGGTTTTACCTACGAAATCACGTCGGGTCAAAGTGTTCTCCTTTTTAGTTTTACTCATATTGTATAACATTAAAATTGGTTAAAAAATAGTAAACAGACTATATTAATGATTATATCATGTACCGAAATATCGTTAAAACACCATTCGGATAAAAAATACTTCGATGCCCTAAAACAAGCACTAATAAGCCCTTGGAAACTAATCAATCCTAAAATTAAACATTTTTGTTAAAAACCAACAGCAAAAAATGGCATAATATGCTTTTTAACATCCAAGAAGGCACAATCTATCAAAAAACTTAAGGTTCGGCATTAAAAAAACACACATTCCATTCCTTTTAAGGGTGAAACCAACTATCTTTCAGCCCGCTCTTTCCCGAACATATTATAACCAATGGATAAAATATGAGAACATTTAAAGTCATCGGACTCATGTCAGGCACCTCTCTGGATGGCCTGGACCTGACATACTGCCATTTCAAAAGAACCTTGGATCGTTGGGAATACCGAATCGCAAAGACCCAAAGTGTATCTTACCCAAAAAACATGAAAGAAACATTAAAGCGTTCTATATACCTTTCGGCCGATGAACTCTTAGTATTCAACAACACCTATGGCGAATGGCTTGGCGAACAGGTTAGATCGTTCGTTCAGGACAATGCCCTGGAAGTGGATTTTATAGCAAGTCATGGGCATACAACGCATCATCAACCCAAAAAAGGCCTCACATACCAAATTGGATCAGGGCAACATCTGGCCAATGCCTGTGGACAAAAGGTGGTCTGTGATTTTCGGACAAATGATGTAGCGTTGGGTGGGCAAGGAGCTCCCCTTGTACCTATAGGGGACCGCTTACTTTTCGGGGAATATGACTTTTGCCTGAACCTTGGTGGAATAAGTAACATCTCTTTTGAAAAGGATGGGCATCGGATTGCATATGATATTGGGTTGGCGAACATGATCTTGAACCATATTACCCAAAAAATAGATCTGGATTACGACAAAGGTGGGACATTGGCCCAAAGTGGCAAGGTCAACCAAAGAATGCTCACTGCCTTGAATGCCCTGGAGTATTACAAATTACCATTTCCCAAATCAACGGGATTTGAATGGTTCGAGGAAAAAGTCGTACCCATTGTAGATGCTACCGATGATAGTATCGAGAATCTTTTATTTACCTCAATCCACCACCTGTGCGAACAAATTGCCCTTCAGGTAATGAGTAATACAGTCAAAGCAAAGTCGAGTTTATTGGTTACAGGCGGAGGTGCCTTAAACGATTTCCTCATAGCCACACTTAAGGCCAAGTTAGGGGAAGCTGTTGACGTTATCGTACCCTCCAAAGAATTGATCGAGAACAAGGAAGCCTTGGTGTTCGCACTAATGGGTGTTTTGAGGATCGAAAGGGGTATCAATGTGCTATGTTCGGTAACCGGGGCAAAAAGGGATTCTTCCAGTGGTGTTGTTTATTTGCCCAATTAACATCGCATAGGTCACAACAAGCCCCTACGGGACGAATTAAAGAGAAGATCCCCTAAATCAGGGGTTCGGGTCCTTGACATACGGGAGATGATCTTCAAAAATACCAAGGCTGTCAACAAGGCGTCCCCTGAAGCCGTATGCCGGTCATGTCTCTTTATCCTGAAAACCGCACATAACCGATCCAACGAATAATGGCCTTGCTTATTTTCACAAAGCGGTGTTTTCTTGAAAAGAATTCCAGTGTCCAACACCTTGTTCTTGAGTTTGGGCAATCCCATCCTGGCCAAACCCGCATTGATCATCGCTATATCAAAAGCCGCATGATGTGCAACCAGGACGGCGCTTCCAACATAATCCAAAAACCCCTTTATTGCCTCTACCTCGGATAATTTATGAATGCTGCCCTTTTTTAATATTCCGTGGATACCTACGGTCACAGCATTGAAAACCTCCTGTTTCACATACACTTCAAAAGAATCACCAACATCCAACCTTGAATCGGTAACCGATATGGCCCCTATGGATAAAATACGGTCCGCAACAACATCCAGGCCAGTGGTCTCCGTATCAAAAACCACAAAACGGACAGCACTCAAGTCTTGTGGCTGTTTTTTTTTGAAATGACCCGTATAGTCTTTCCAAAATTGTGGTTTCCCTCTATTTAGGATTTTTTTGAACATTTACATTAATTGGGCAAGGTTAAAACGCACCTTGATCAGTTCCTGAACATCTTTGACAGGCCCAAAACAACCTTTCAGTTTTAACCGATTGGCCTTACTGAGCGACTTTAGATCGATAAACCTTCCGGAATCGCCACGCTTAAGTCCCTCGACGGTTCTAAAACGCAAGAGGATCTTAAAAGCATCGATACAGGCATTGTAAAGATCTTTGTTCTGTGGCTCCAGTTCGATAAGTTTCCCAAATCTCTTTATAGTATTGTTATGATCCTTGATGTTGGTTGAAAGGGCCAAAAGCCTTGCGGCATCCACCAAAGGCATTATAGCCCTGGCCTTAATGTCGAAAAGGTCTTCGTGCCCCCCGCTGGATTCTACCAGGAACTGCCTGAAAAAACCCAAGGGGGGAGGGTTCCTTACCGCATTCAAAGCCAGGAAATTCAAAAAGATACCATAGCTATCAATAGACCGGAATATACTTTCCGACATCTGCCCAACCAAACCTGCATCGCCATACACCCTTTCGTAATCAAAGAAAATCGTTGAGAGCATTATTTTGTCCTCATCGGGTCTGGTGATCCAATCATTGAACTGGTTTTTCCATTCTGTAAGGGATAGGCACCATTTTGGGTTGCTTGCCATCATCTTGGCCGGACAAAATTCAAACCCCACCACATTTAATTTTTCCGTTACCAATTGGGCGAGTGTGAGAAAGTATGCCTTTGTCTCCTCATAATCCTCGGGTGGCACATCTACAAAAACCAGGGCATTATCCTGATCCGTCAAAAGCAATTGTTCCTCTCTTCCCTGACTACCCAAGGAGAGCCACGAAAATGCGGTAGGGGGCTGTTGCCCCATTTCACCAATACTCATTTGGATGGCCTTTTGGCAAATTGCCTCATTGATGGCCGAAATAATCCTCGAGACCAAACTAACAGGAATATGTTGGTCTAGGTAACGCTGCATCAACCCTTGCGCTTTTTGTCGAACCCCATGTAATTTGGAAGCGGTTTCCGCTCTTTTCACCTCTTTGATCAAGTATGAGGGATTATTGCTTTGTGCGACAACAATATCATGTTCGGACATTACCCCCACTACTTCAGAATCCTTTGTCCCATCCCCTGTTATACAGAGGTGTGTTATTTTGTTCCGAAGCATTGTTATCTGTGCTTCCGCTATTGAAATATTCTCTGCGACCGTAATGACAGGTGAATTCATGATCTGTGTTACCTTATCGGATATGTTGGATTTTCCCGTTGCGATTTTGGTACGCAGGTCCTTATCGGTGATTATCCCCTTTGGCCTATTATCCTGTGTAACGATTATCGATCCAACCTTTTTTTCGGTCATTATGGTTGCTGCGGTCATTATTTCCGTATCCTCAAGGCAGGTGACCGGATCTTTTTTGGACTCTATATTCTGAATATAGGCCAAATGCCCTGTTTGCTGCCTAAATTCACCTTCTAAAGAGAATGGCCGTCCTTTCCCTTTATCCAAATAAGGGTTTAAGGTATTGGATGCGAAACTGGCCATTATAAATTTATTCGCATCAATATTACTGGTGATATACGCCTCCAACAAATCAGAGGATATGGCATACACTATACTCTCCTCAATGGCCTTGGCACTCAATTGGTAATCGCTCTGTCTCATAAGGGCCCTTAAACCAAATATATCCCCCTCATCACATTTATCCACAAGAATATCATCTTCCCTAAAAATACCCACAGCCCCATCCTTTACCACATAAAAAGCATCATGTAGATTATCCCCTTTCTGAAAAATGTGGCCCCCCAAATCATAGTAGCCGATCTTAACCTGTTCACAAATGGTCATCAACTGCCCCTCGTCCAATGCACTGAAAGGGGGAAGCCCCTTCAGGAAATCATAAATACGTTCTGCTATCGTATTTTTCATAAGTTATAAGTTAACGATGGAATAGACCCATAGTCCGAGACCCAAGATACAGGTAGCAACAAAAGAACGAACAATGATGTTAAGCTATAGAACACCCCTTACACTATTCAATATTACATGAAATTATTAAACAATCTAAGATCCCAACCATTATTTATTGCTAATTTGATATATTTATGCTAATTTAACATATATGAATATCAATTGCTGCCCGAACTGCGGGTCCGAACAATTTGTCAAGAGTGGGATAATAAACCGAAGACAACGTTATAAGTGCAAATCATGCAACTATTTTTTTTCCGTCAACAAAATCGGCAAAAGTATTGACCAGTACTACGTCAACAAAGCGTTGCAATTATATTTGGAGGGCTTGTCATACCGTGAGATCGAACGTATCCTTGGTATTTCACATGTGAGCATCATGAACTGGGTAAAGAAATACAATATCAAAAAACCCTATAACCCCAATTACCATCCTACATATAAAATATTAAACGCCAGTGAACTATCGAACTATTTCCAAAACACCAAAAACCTATCGGGTGCGGGGGTGGTCGTTACCGAACTGGGTGATAAGTTCATGCTCATCAAATGGGAACGATTCCGTGATTAACTATATATAATTACCATTTATATATATCGTTTTTTTATCCCTACCTTCTTTTAAAGAGTTTAGCAAAGCACACAAGACCAATATATTAGTGACCAAACCCTAAAAACCATGAAGAAACATGCTTTACTTCTGTTAGGTCTATTCTGTTCCTTTCAGATGATGTATTCACAAGGGTCACCTGATTATAATGGTGGCCTTAAAATGAAATTGGATGAGGTGGGCAATAAATACCTCCGCATTATTTCTTGGGCCCAGGCCCAGGCAACATACAACAATGATGTCCCCGACAATACCAGTAACACAAATTTTAATTTAAGGAGGGCCCGTGTTCTGATGTTTGCCCAGATCAACAAAAAATTCTTGATCCTCACCCATTTTGGACTTAATAACCTCAATAGTGGAACGCTGTCCCCTACCGGAAAGGGGGAAGGGTCCCAATTGTTCTTCCACGATGTGTGGGCACAGTACAATGTGGGCAAGGACCATGTTGTCGGTGGTGGTTTACATTATTTCAATGGAATATCAAGATTGAACAATCAAAGTACCCTTAATTTCATGACACTGGACAATAATCGGCAGTCTTGGCCCACCTTAGGGCTGACTGACCAATTTGGAAGGCATGTAGGTGTTTTTGCCAAAGGCAGGTTCGGCAAGCTACAATACAGGGTCGCCATCAATGACGCAATCACCAATGGCCTGGACATACGTACACCCCAAGCAAATGGTGCAACGGTATATGCCGGCAAAAGGCTTCTTGGCTCCAAGGATTCCGGTAAGGCCTATGCTGGCTATTTTGATTTTAATTTCCTTGACCAGGAATCGAACTTCCTACCTTTTAAAACAGGCACTTACCTAGGCACTAAAAAGGTGTTCAATATTGGTGCAGGTTTCTTTTTACATCCTGGAGGATCCGTAATCGCCGATACCGCGGGAAACCTGAAGAAAGAAAATGTGGGTATATTCGGCATTGATGCTTTTTATGACACTCCATTAGGTGATGATGGTAGTGCCCTTACCGCTTATGCCATCTATCAAAGTAACGATTACGGTACCGATTACCTCTATAGCGCATACGGCACGGGAAGCATGGTCTACTCCCATTTAGGCTATGTTCTTGCAGGCGATAGAACAAAGACAAGATTCCAACCCTATGTTTCCTTTGCCTCTAACAGCTATGATGCCGTTGATGACAACATGAACATCTTCGGCCTGGGCATAAACACCTATCTTAATGGGAACAACTCCAAATTAACAATGGAGTACAAAAACCAAAAATTCGGAGGTGATGATTTAGGAACGGTCACCCTACAAGCAATGATTTATTTATAAAAACCAACAATTATGAGTGAAAAACAGAAAAAGGCAACTGCATATTGGAGGGAAAATCTAAAGTACTTGATTATTCTTCTTTCTATTTGGTTCTTGGCATCGTATGGTGCAGGAATACTGTTCAAGGATGCCCTAAACAATTTTCGGCTAGGTGGATTCAAACTAGGGTTTTGGTTCGCCCAACAAGGCTCTATTTATGTATTCGTTGTATTGATTTTCGTCTATGTACGATTAATGAACAAACTAGATAAAAAATACGGTTACGACGAGTAATCTGATAACTAACCAAAAAAACAGAAAAATTATGAGTGTTCAATTATGGACTTGGATTTTAGTCGGAATCACGTTCGCTATTTATTTTGGAATCGCCATTTGGGCAAGGGCTGGCTCGACCAAGGAATTTTATGTTGCCGGTGGTGGGGTCTCCCCATTGGCCAATGGTATGGCAACAGCAGCTGATTGGATGAGTGCCGCATCATTCATCTCTATGGCAGGAATCATTTCTTTTGCCGGCTACGATGGTTCCGTCTATCTAATGGGGTGGACTGGCGGATATGTGCTTCTTGCACTACTCCTAGCCCCCTACCTTCGGAAATTCGGGAAATTTACGGTACCCGATTTTATTGGGGACAGATACTATTCGAATACGGCAAGAACGGTTGCCGTTATATGCGCCTTGATCGTTTCATTTACATACGTGGCAGGACAAATGAGAGGGGTAGGGATTGTCTTTTCGCAATTCCTACAGGTTGATATCAACATAGGGGTTATCATCGGAATGGCCGTTGTTCTTGTATTTGCGTTTCTGGGCGGCATGAAAGGGATTACCTATACCCAAGTGGCCCAATACTGTGTATTGATCTTTGCCTTTATGGTACCAGCATTTTTCATCTCTATGCAGATGACAGGAAACCCAATTCCACAAATGGGAATGGGCGGAAAGGTTGAAGGGGGAACATTTCTGTTGGATAAATTGGATGCCTTGCATACACAACTAGGCTTTAACGAATATACCAGCGGAACAAAATCAACTTGGGACATTTTCGCCATTACCCTTGCCTTAATGGCGGGTACTGCGGGGTTGCCCCATGTAATTGTCAGGTTCTTTACCGTTCCTAAAGTCAAGGATGCACGTAAATCGGCAGGTCTGGCATTATTGTTCATTGCCATACTCTATACCACGGCACCCGCTATCGCCGTTTTTGCCAGGACCAACTTGATCGAGACGGTTGACAACAAGTCATATACCGAAATACCCCAGTGGTTCAAGAACTGGGAAGACACAGGTTTGATTGCTTGGGCCGACAAGAACAATGACGGTAAGATCCAATATGTTGCCGGTAGTGCCTTGGAAGGGAAAAAACCGGTATTCACCGATGCCCGTGGTGCAAATGGGGAAAGGTTGATATCCAATGCCAATAGTGCCCCAAATGAACTTTATGTCGATAGGGATATTATGGTATTGGCCAATCCTGAAATCGCCAATCTACCAAACTGGGTAATCGCATTGGTTGCTGCTGGTGGTTTGGCTGCGGCCTTATCAACTGCAGCGGGCTTACTTCTTGTGATCTCCACATCGATCTCCCATGATTTGATCAAAAAGCAAATCAAACCGGACATCTCCGAAAAAGGGGAGTTGATGGTTGCACGGATAGCTATCTTGGTCGCGATCATCATTGCGGGTATTTTTGGAATATATCCGCCGGGGTTTGTGGCCGCAGTGGTCGCATTGGCCTTCGGCCTTGCTGCCGCATCATTTTTCCCAGCCATTATTTTAGGTATTTTCGACAAGAGAATGAATAATAAAGGGGCCATTGCAGGTATGATCGTCGGTATCACATTGATGCTGTTCTATATGATCCGGTATAAAACGGGGCTGATCGGGGTAATGGATGCCCGACCGGCCAGTGAATGGTGGTTCGGGACCTCACCCGAAGGTTTTGGCACGATTGCCATGATCATTAATGTAATAGTGTCGGTAGTGGTTTCAAGAATGACCGCCCCTCCACCAGACAATGTACAGGAAATGGTCGAAAGCATTAGGATACCAAGTAATGCCGGAGAAGCCAGTACACATTAAAGCAAGTTGACAAACTATTGAAAAAAGCAGTGCTACCTCTTGGAGTACTGCTTTTTTCATATATTTATCATAACAGCCCAAGACCATGAAAAAACGGCACGAACAGAAATTGATCATCCTATCGATAAGCATGCTACTGCTTCTTAATGTCCCGTTCTTATGGGTCTTTAATATTGATGGGGCATTCTTCGGCATTCCCTATTTTTATCTCTATTTATTTTCGGTCTGGTTGGCATCCATAATAATTTCATATATCATCCTTAATAGATTCTATGAGTAATTATTTATTGGTCATCATTATTTTCTGTTATTTGGCGGTACTTTTCTACATTGCGTTCATTGCCGAAAAAAACGCCAAAAGCAAATGGGTGAACAATCCATATATCTATACCCTGTCCTTGGCCGTTTACTGCTCTGCCTGGACGTATTACGGCAGCATTGGCACAGCTGCCGGTTCTGGGATCGATTTTCTTCCAATTCACCTTGGCCCGGTCATAGCCGTACCCTTATGGATTGTTTTGCTACGTAAAATCATAAGAATCTCAAGACAGCATAAAATATCATCGATTGCGGATTTTATTTCACTCCGGTATGGCAACAATCGTTTTTTAGGGGCATTGGTCACGGTCTTGTGCATCATAGCCACCGTGCCATATATTTCATTACAGCTCAAAGCAGTCGCGGACACCTTTGCGATAATGACGAATGACACCCACCCCATAGGCTTGGGTATGCTTGACGATTCCACCTTTTACATCGCACTGATTTTGGCTATTTTCGCAACATTCTTTGGAACACAGGCTACTGACGCCTCTGAAAAACACAAGGGCATTATTGCCACTGTGGCCTTTGAGTCCCTATTGAAACTGACTTTCTTCTTGATTATCGGTATTTATGTGACCTATTACCTCTTTGATGGCACGGAGGATATTTACAATAGAATATCATCAGGGGCCGACTTCGGCACCTTGATCAAATTACCCACTCTGGAAAGTGGGTTCAATTGGTTCTTCATGATACTGCTATCGTTCATGGCAATATTCCTATTACCTAGACAGTTCCAGGTTTCCGTATTGGAGAACAGTAGGGAAAAACACCTTAAAAAAGCCATTTGGATGTTCCCCCTTTATCTTTTGCTTTTCAACATCTTCATTATTTTCATTGCTTGGGCCGGCAAATTAACATTTGGCGAAAACACCAATCCGGAATATTATACCCTATTGCTCCCATTGAACAGTGATCATATTTTTTTGGCCCTTTTGGTCTTCCTTGGAGGGTTTTCAGCAGTCATATCCATGGTAGTGGTTTCTACTTTGGCCCTATCGAAGATGATCAGTAACAATTTGATCATCCCGTATGGTTTCCTTGACAAATTCATAAAGGGGAAACCAAAGGAGAATGCCCTTTACATCAAGAATATTCGTCGAATATCCATATTTACCGTGATTATCCTTGCATATTTCTTTTATGATAATTTCTCCATAGAACTCCCTTTGTATTCCATTGGGTTGATCTCCTTTGTGATCGTGGCCCAACTGGCCCCCTCATTCTTTATCGGCCTTTTTTGGAACCGAGGTTCCTCCATAGCCTCCATATTGGGCATTCTCCTAGGTCTTGCGATTTCGGCCTACACCTTGATCCTCCCATTTACGATAGAAGCGTTTACCGGAAATAGTGAATTTACCGACTTAGGGCTTTGGGGGGTTGCCTCATTGAAACCTTATGCGCTATTTGGTATTGACTTCCTAACCCCTCCTGCCCATGCCTTTTTCTGGAGCCTGACCGCCAATATATTATGTTATTTGACCGTCTCCATTGCATTTAAGGGGCATTATAGGGAACGTAACTATGCCGAGATGTTCGTCGATAGCAAAAACTATTCCTCACTACAGGACAATGCCCTCGTATGGAAAGGGGAGGCTTATGTTTCCGATATCAAGAATGTCCTGACTAAATTTTTAGGGGAAACGAGAACCCAGCGTGCATTACAACTTTTCTTTAGAAAATACCAGATCCCAAGTAACACCCAAATGGCGGATGCCCGATTGATCAACTTTTCAGAGAAACTATTGACAGGAAGTATCGGGGGTGCATCGGCAAAAATCCTAATTGCCGGGGTTGTCAAGGAACAAGAGATAAGCTTGCCAGAGGTATTGAGGATTTTGGAAGAGTCCAAGGAAACCATAAGTAGCAACAAGGCATTGCAGGAAAAATCAATCGAGCTCACTGACCTGACCAACAAACTAAAAGAGGCCAATGAGGAATTGATCATTAAGGACAAACAGAAAGATGAGTTCTTGGACACCATCGCCCATGAATTAAAAACACCCATTACAGGTATCCGGGCCGCTTCGGAGCTCCTGATGGATGAAAACGACGATATGCCGCCCGAGGTTCACCAGGCCTTCCTCAGGAATATCGTCAGTGATTCTGACCGCTTATCGCGACTGATCAACAACATTCTTGATTTTGAGAAACTTTCTACCGGCAGACAACAGTTGAACCTGAAAAAGCACAATATCAAAAATACCTTGGGGAAAGCCATTGGTAACATCCAGCATATTGCCGCAAAAAAAGAAATCAAAATAGTGGACCTCAACGTCCTTGATTTTGAATTGCCCTATGATGAGGACAGAATACTTCAGGTACTGACTAATTTACTTTCGAACTCCATAAAATTCTGTGAACCCGAAAAGGGTGTGATAACCCTATATTATAAATTGAAAGGTAATTGTATCGAGGTTTACGTAAAAGATAATGGGAAAGGAATTCCCGCCGAGGATATAAACTATATTTTTGATAAATTCTATCAATCAAAAAACCAAAACACGATCAAACCCCAAGGCATTGGCCTAGGGCTAGCGATAAGCAAACAGATAATCGAAAAACACAACGGTAGCATCTGGGTCGAAAAAGGAATCAAAATCGGCTCAACCTTTGGATTTAAGCTACCTTTTAGTTAAATTGTACACGCTATTGAAGATGAAAAAAATATTGATCGTCGATGACGAGCCGAATATTGTGATGGCCTTGGAGTATGCCTTCAGGAAAAAAGACTTTGAAGTGTATATAGCCAGGGATGGTAGTGAGGCTGTACATATTCTGGAAACCAATATCCCCGATGTGGTCCTATTGGATATAATGATGCCTAATGTAGACGGTTATCAAACATTGGGCCATATTAAAAAAAATGAAGCCCTAAAGAACACAAGAGTAGTGTTCCTGACCGCAAAGAATAAGATTTCAGATGTTGAAAAAGGTTTGAAACTTGGAGCTGACAAATATCTGACCAAGCCTTTTTCAATAAAAAAAATAGTTTCAGAGATACTTGAACTACTTAATTGATCATTGGTTTTGTGTGCAAACAACACCTATGTCTAATTAATGTAAGTTAAAATGAAATTACGTCTCGGCCCTTTGGCATCGGATATCCTTATCTGTGTATATGCCATTGTTTCCCTTTACCTACGTTTCAAGTACGAAAGCAAAACAACGGTCAGCCCAATGAATTCGATTGTCATGGGTATCTGTTTTGTTGTGATACTGTGGGTATTGATCAAGTTAAAGATACTTAACCCCAATTGGTTTGGGGTGTTCAATCCAAAAAAAGACAAGTCATGAATTACCAGGAATTCTACGAACAGAGCATTGATGACCCGGAGGGATTCTGGGAAAAACAAGCCGGGAACCTTCACTGGCACCATGCTCCCAAGCACATACTTTCGAAAGACGGGAATGGGTATCCACAATGGTTCGCCGATGGCGAATTAAACCTAAGCTATCTCTGCATAGACAAGCATATCGAGGATGGATTTGGACGACAGAACGCCATTATTTATGATTCACCTGTCACAAATACCAAAGAGATAATCACCTACAACCGTCTTTACAAAGAAGTTTCCAAACTAGCTGGAGCCTTGAAGGATTCAGGACTCGAAAAGGGCGATACGGCCATAATCTATATGCCTATGATACCACAGGCACTTTATGCCATGTTGGCCTGTACAAGAATCGGGGTTATACATTCTGTCGTATTTGGTGGTTTTGCCCCCCATGAACTGGCTATCAGGATAGATGATTGTACACCAAAGGTCATAATTACCGCCTCTAGCGGTATAGAGATCGACCGGATCGTACCTTACAAACCTTATGTTGACAAAGCCATTGAAATGGCCGCACACAAACCTGACAAGGTAATTCTTTTCCAAAGGCATCTGGGAGCTGACACCCCTGGCAAACCCTATGACATCGATTATTTGGAAGCCGTTAAGAATGCCAGCCCCGTAGTGGAACCTATTATAGTTGAAGCTACCCATCCTTCCTATATCCTATATACCTCGGGCACCACAGGAAAGCCCAAAGGAATCATTAGGGATACCGGAGGATATGCGACCGCACTTAAATTCTCAATGAAATATGTTTATGGGGCAGATCCTGGGGATGTATTCTGGGCGGCCAGTGATATAGGGTGGGTCGTGGGGCATAGTTATATCGTTTATGGACCATTGATCAACAGAAACACCACCATCCTCTTTGAAGGCAAACCTATCAGAACCCCCGATGCCTCTACTTTTTGGAGGGTTATCAGTGAACACAGGGTAAAAATAATGTTTACTGCGCCCACGGCAATCAGGGCTATCAAGAAAGAGGACCCAAATGGGGAGATGATGGAAGACTATGACCTTTCTTGTCTTAAGTTCCAGTTTTTAGCTGGGGAACGCTGTGATGCATCTACCCTAAAATGGACAGAGGAAAGATTGAATGTACCTGTAATCGACCATTGGTGGCAAACCGAATCCGGATGGCCCATGTTGGCAAATATGGCCGGTGTGGAATTGGCCAAGGTGAAACCAGGATCTGCCACTTTTCCTGTTTGTGGGTATGATATTCAGATATTGAATGCGGACGGTGATGTCCTAGGGACGGATTCCGAAGGTTTTGTAACTGTAAAATTACCCTTGCCACCAGGGAACCTAAAGAATATCTGGAGAAACCCGGAAAGATTCAGGACAGGGTATTTAGACCGTTTCCCCGGCTATTATTTTTCAGGTGATGGCGGTTATAGGGATACAGATGGATACGTTTATATTACCGGAAGGGTAGATGATATCATTAACGTAGCAGGACATAGACTATCCACTGCTGAAATGGAAGAAATCGTCGCCTCCCATCCAGCTGTCGCAGAATGTGCCGTGATAGGGATCAATGATGACCTTAAGGGCCAGATTCCTTTGGTCTTGGCCGTAACAAAATCCGGAAATGAAATCGCGGAATCAGTAATCCAAAGTGAAGTAATCAAGGAGGTCCGAAACCAAATAGGCCCCGTAGCCTCGTTAAAACAGTTGATTTTGGTAAATCGATTGCCCAAAACACGATCTGGGAAAATCCTACGTAAATTATTGCGCAGTATAGCGGACAAGGAAGACTACAAAATACCATCAACAATCGATGACCCGAAAATAATCGACGAAATAGAGAACTTTTATAGAACACACAAAATAGGACCAAACTAAAAACAAAGGCTAATGAGCAATTATCACATTAAACATTTAGAAGAATACTATCAAGTATACAGAAAATCCGTTCGTAACCCGGAGGGGTTTTGGGAAGAGATCGCAGAGGAACACTTCATCTGGCGCAAAAAGTGGAACACCGTGTTGGAATGGGATTTTTCCAAACCAGAGGTTAAATGGTTCCAAGGCGCGCAATTGAATATCACCGATAACTGTATCGATAGGCATCTGCCTACCCGAAGAAACAAAACCGCCATTCTTTTTGAGCCCAACGACCCAAAGGAAGAGGCACAGCATATCACCTACGGACAATTGCATGAGAGAGTTTGCAAAATGGCCAATATACTCAAGGACAACGGTATAAAAAAAGGAGACCGTGTCTGTATTTACCTGCCAATGATTCCGGAGCTGACCTATGCCGTTCTTGCCTGCGCACGTATAGGGGCCATCCATTCCGTTGTCTTTGCGGGTTTTTCCTCGAATGCGATTGCCTCTAGGATCAATGATTCCAATTGTAAAATGGTAATAACATCGGACGGTTCATATCGCGGAAATAAAACAATTGACCTAAAAGGTATCGTGGATAAGGCTTTGGAGGAGTGCCCTGGTGTAAAAACCGTATTAGTGGCCAAAAGAACCCAAAGTGACATTGGGATGGTAGAAGGCAGGGACAAATGGCTCGCCCCATTGATGGAATCCGCCTATGGCGATTGCGACGCAGAGACCATGAATGCCGAGGATCCGTTATTCATCCTTTACACCTCGGGGTCAACAGGAAGGCCCAAAGGAATGGTCCACACATGTGGTGGCTATATGGTCTATACGGCTTACACGTTTAAAAATATATTCCAATATCGCGAAGAGGACGTTTACTGGTGTACTGCGGATATTGGTTGGATCACGGGGCACTCCTATATCGTATATGGGCCTTTGGCCAATGGTGCCACTTCGGTAATGTTCGAAGGAATCCCCTCCTATCCTGATTTTGGCCGTTTTTGGGAAGTGGTGGCAAAGCACAAAGTAAATCAATTCTACACGGCACCTACGGCAATACGGGCATTGGCAAAGGAAAACCTGGATTACCTGAAGAAGCATGACCTATCCTCCTTAAAGGTATTGGGTTCGGTAGGGGAGCCTATCAATGAGGAAGCCTGGCACTGGTACAACAACAATGTGGGCGAGAAACATAGCCCAATCGTAGATACTTGGTGGCAAACCGAGACAGGCGGTATAATGATATCGCCCATCCCCTATGTTACCCCAACCACACCAACTTTTGCCACATTGCCCTTTATCGGGATACAACCCGCATTGATGGATGAGGATAAGAACGAGATCAAAGGCAATCAGGTAGAAGGTCGACTGTGCATCAAATTCCCATGGCCATCAATCGCGAGAACCATATGGGGCAACCACGAGCGTTATCGGGACACCTACTTCTCCGCTTATAAGAATATGTACTTCACGGGGGATGGAGCCAATAGGGATGCCGTAGGGTATTATAGGATCACAGGGCGTGTCGATGATGTGATCATCGTATCTGGCCACAACTTGGGGACTGCCCCTATTGAAGATGCCATTAACGAGCATCAAGCAGTGGCGGAATCCGCAATAGTGGGATTCCCACATGATATTAAAGGAAATGCCCTTTATGGTTATGTCATCCTAAAGGAAACCGGTGAAAATCGTGATAGGAATAACGTCCGTAAGGAAATAAACCAACAGATCACCGAACTTATCGGCCCTATTGCCAAATTGGACAAGATCCAATTCGTTTCCGGACTCCCAAAAACCAGAAGCGGCAAGATCATGCGACGTATCTTACGTAAAATCGCCAGTAAGGACACCTCCAACCTTGGGGATACCAGCACCTTGTTGAACCCTGAAATCGTCAAGGAAATCATGGACAACGCTCTTTAACACCCATAACGAAGACAGTGGAAAACAAGAAACCGTTCCCAAGGCAACCCTTGGGAACGATTTCTTTTTGTGTTGAATACCCAAAAGTCTTGTAAACTTGGAGGGGGCCTCCAAACAACCATAAGAATGTCGGGGGTACTATTCCATAAACACCCAGATTCACGAAATCGGATTTTGTTTTCCCTTTATTAATCAAAAATCAAGTTAGTGGGCGAAGAGGATGATACTACAACATGTCCCCAAACCGGATCATAAAGGGATATTGCCATGTTTTCGGTCGGGCCGGTTCACCTCTTTCCCCTCTAACATGCTAAAGGTCTTTATTAATTTCCGCCTTGTGTTCTCGGGGCGTATCACCTCATCAATAAAGCCACGTCTTGCCGCCCTATAGGGATGGGTAAACTTCTCGGCGTACTCGGCTTCCTTTTCCGCCAACTTGGCCATAGGATCATCCGCCTCTGTAATTTCCCGTTTGAAGATAATCTCACTGGCCCCTTTGGCACCCATCACCGCAATTTCGGCCGATGGCCATGCGTAATTGAAATCGGCACCAATATGCTTGGAATTCATTACATCATAGGCCCCACCATAAGCCTTTCTTGTAATGACCGTGACCCGAGGCACGGTAGCTTCACTAAGGGCATATAGTAATTTTGCCCCATGTACGATGATTCCATTCCATTCCTGATCGGTTCCCGGCAAGAACCCAGGTACATCGACCAAGACCAAAAGCGGGATATTGAAAGCATCACAAAAACGGGTAAAACGGGCAGCCTTAATTGAGCTTTTAACTCCCAAAACCCCTGCGAGGAACATGGGTTGGTTCGCGATTACCCCAATACTCCTACCCCCTAACCTTGCAAAACCCACGATTATATTCTCCGCAAAATCCTTATGTATCTCAAAGAAGGAACCATCATCAATAATCCCCTTAATGACTTCATGCATATCATAAGGCTTATTGGGGTTCCCGGGAACAATATCCTTTAGGACATCCCTAGTCTCTTCCTTAAGCCCAAATGGCAATTTTTGGGTCGTTTCCTTATTGTTCTGGGGAAGGTAACCCAATAATTTTTTAAGGTCCTCCATACATTCAATATCATTGGCCGAAGTACAATGGGCCACACCCGATTTTGAGGCATGGGTATTCGCCCCGCCCAATTCCTCTGAGGTCACCTCTTCATTGGTAACCGTTTTCACCACATTAGGCCCTGTCACGAACATATAGCTTGTTTCTTCGACCATTAAGGTAAAATCGGTCATTGCGGGTGAATAAACAGCACCCCCTGCACATGGCCCCATAATCGCCGACAATTGGGGGACTACCCCGGATGCCTGTACATTTCTATAAAAAATATCGGCATAACCACCCAAGGAACGGACCCCCTCTTGGATACGTGCGCCACCAGAGTCATTCAAACCGATTATGGGTGCACCGACCTTCACGGCCAAATCCATCACCTTACATATTTTTTCCGCATGTGTCTCTGACAAGGCTCCTCCAAAAACCGTAAAATCCTGGGCATACACATAGACCAACCGCCCATTAATGGTGCCGTAGCCTGTGACCACACCATCCCCAAAATACATCTTCTTTTCCATATTGAAATCGGTGGAACGGTGTGTGACCAAAACCCCCATTTCCTCGAACGAACCCTCATCCAACAGATAATCGATTCGTTCCCTTGCGGTTAACTTCTTTTTCGCATGTTGTTTATCTATACGTCTTTTGCCTCCACCCTTATGGGCTAAGGCTACCCTTTCCTCTAATTTCTTCAGTCTTGGATCCATAATCTATTGTCTTGGGGTTCTTAGTATTTTCTGGTCTTCCATATATTTTTTCAGGGCAATGATCGCAGCTATTTTAGCCTCCTCATGGGTCTTTGCCTTAAGTACTTCGGGAGAATAATAATCTTTAACAAAATGGGTGTCGAATTTCCCTGTACGGAAAGCATCATGTTCAAAAACGAATTTGCCAAAAGGCAAGGTCGTCTGGACACCCCTAATGACATAATCACCAATGGCCTTCAACATGGTCTGTATTGCTTCATCCCGGGTTTTCCCATACGCTATCAACTTTGAAAGCATGGGGTCGTAATAGATAGGGACCTCCATCCCCTCCTCAAAACCATTATCAACACGAACCCCCTTGCCTGTAGGCAACTTGTAGGCTTCCAACATACCGATACTGGGCAGGAAATCATTCAAGGGATCCTCCGCGTACACGCGAAGTTCGAGGGCATGTCCCTTTATTTTCAGGTCTTCCTGTTTTATTGCCAATGCCTCCCCACGGGCAACCCGTATCTGCAATTCTACCAGATCAACTCCCGAGATAAGCTCACTTACCGGATGTTCCACCTGTAGCCTGGTGTTCATTTCCAAGAAGTAGTAATTCAAATCCGCATCCATTAAGAACTCCACGGTACCTGCCCCCAAATAATCACAGGCTTTGGCCACTTTGGTTGCCGCTATGCCCATTTCCTCTCGAAGCTCAGGGGTTAAGACCGTTGAGGGGGCTTCTTCTATTACCTTTTGATGTCTTCGTTGTATACTGCATTCCCGTTCAAAAAAATGGAGTATGTTACCATGGCTATCTGCCATTACCTGGATCTCGACATGCCTTGGGGAGGTCACATATTTCTCGATAAAAACGGAACCATCACCAAATGCTGAAGTAGCCTCACTTATGGCCCGTTCCATTTGGGACTCAAGGTCTTTTTCCTTATCGACAATCCGGATACCTTTGCCCCCACCACCCGCAGAGGCCTTTATCAATATTGGGAATCCGATTGCCTTAGCGATCTCCTTGGATTTCCCAATATCGATGATAGCCTCACCACCACCAGGGACCATCGGGATATTGTATTTTTTAACAGCATCCTTTGCTGCCAATTTACTCCCCATAATTCGAATGGAATTCGCTTTTGGGCCAATGAATATCATTTTATTCTTCTTGACTTCCTCTGCGAATTCCGCATTTTCACTTAAAAAACCGTAACCGGGATGTATGGCATCTACATGCAGTTTCCTGGCCACCTCTATAATCTTCGATATCACAAGATAGGACTGGTTCGAAGGTGCCTCCCCGATACAGACCGCCTCCTCTGCAAACTTTACATGAGGTGCGTTCCTATCCGCAGTTGAATAGACCGCAACGGTCTTAATGCCCATTCTTTGGGCGGTTCTCATTACCCTTATGGCAATTTCACCCCTATTGGCTATCAGTATTTTTTTCATATATTCCTTTTTTATCTAACAGATAGTATTCCCCCATTATTCCCAATGGTAAATCGCAACATCACCTTTTTGCCGACTTGTTTACCCAAACTCTATCAACAGTTGCCTTTTCACAACAACCTCACCCTTGTTCACGGAAATCGATTTTATGGTTCCTGTCCTAGGGGAAGCGATTACATTTTCCATTTTCATGGCCTCCAATATCAATAATGGCTCTTCTTTCTTTACGGTCTGGCCAATGGCCACATTGATCTCAAGGATAAGTCCGGGCATGGGTGCGTATATGACATCTATGTTCTTGGCGGATCCATAAGAAAAACCCATCTCCTTGATCAAAAGATCCAGATCATTGGAAATAACAGTCTCATAAGTACTGGTGTTTACCTTTACCGTATACTTCTTTTTGTTGAAATCCGAAGCAAGAATCTCTGCTGAAAACGATTTGTTCTCCTGTAGGATGTGATATGCAGTTTCCGAGATCGGCAAAGCATCCAAACTTTCAATATCCCGATGGGTGATATTAAAGGATAGACCTTCGTTGACATTTACCTTGAATGTTTTGTTCATATATGGCATTGTTTAAGATTCTATATCTATTATCATCAATAAAACTATCTACACTAAAAACGTAATCGAGGGTCCCCATACCGATCCATTCAGATTATATTCCCAGGATACCTGCACCCTAGGAATAAATCTATTTGGACTTCCAACGGCTCGAATATGGTGCGTTTAGCATTTCAACGCCCCAAACCCTCGATTTACCGCTATGTTTATTTATTTCCATCATCTTGATGATTTGGTAATATTTGCCAAATGCACTATATTTTTGTTGTGTGTGGTTATTGATTGTCGAAATAGTTTTCAATTTTAAACTTAAATTCGGTTTGTTTTTCAGGTTTTATAGTAATATTTCCATAAGTTCCCATTACTTCCGCCTCCGAATCCCAATTTCCTCTTGTGAATTTAAATTGAGCCGGACTTTTTAGTCTAAGGGTTATTTGTCTCTCTAAATCGGAAACCTTTTTCATCTTGATCCTATCAGGATTCCAGTTGCCCAAATTGTCTTGATTTCCCGTAATGTATATCGTATCATTTTTATTAAGAACTTTTACCTTTATTATGGTCTCATACTCTTCTTCACTTAATTCTTTCCCTTGTGATTTGAGTATTTCCTTGAAGTAAAAACCAAGTCCTTTGTTTAGACTTGGCGGAAATGTATTCCAATGATCGTTTTCCGGAAATCCATTGATTTGAACTTTGAGATTATTATTTTTTAGTGTTAGTCTATAAAAAGAATATACTTTTTCCCTAGCAGGCTTAAAGTGTTTTTCATAAACCCCTTCATTGGCATTGCTTAAATATAAATAGGTTGGCTTTTCTATTTTGGAATAATCAAAATTGATAAGTTCGCTTGTCAATTTTTCGTTGTCGTATGCAAGATTTGGTGAAATGGCTAAATAAGCGTTGAATAGATTAGGGTTTTCAATAAATGAATATAAAATAAAGGAAGCACTTAATGAATGCCCAACGGCTATTCTGTTATTTAAGGTTCTGTAGTTTGAATCTATAAATGGTATCACCTCGGTGCTTACATAAGAATAAAATCTTTCGGCATTTCCGGAATATTTTCCAAATCTATCAATTGGATTTTTAGTTTCCAAGACAGGTAGCAGGTCATTATTTCTCCCGTAATCGAGTTTTTCATTGTATGGTGAAGTTATCCCAACAACGATGTATGGTTTTGTATTGTCGGTCAAAAACGAAATCATTGAACTTGTGTAATCAAAGAATTCCCTGTTTTGACTGTCAAACACATAAATTACATTGAAAGATTCATTTTCTCTCCAATCGTAATCAACTGGTGTATAAACTAGAATCTCCCTTTCCTGGCTTAAAGTTTTCGATTGGATTTTTACATTCTCAACTCTAGCTATATTTTGTCCGAACATTGGACTTGTCCAAAATATTATTAGAATTATCGAAATTGTGTTTTTTATCATATTTTGCCAGTTCCGTTTAATTACACACAACAACCATATTATGTTCCGCAAGGACAAGCCCAACAAACACAATCATAAACAAACAGAAAAATATGACTTCTATGATTGTTTTCATAATTTTTAGTCATATTTTTTAAATTATATTAAAATAATTCTTAAATTTTTAAAATATCCAAAATACAGCATTGTAAAATTTTATAAATATGATTCTTGGTTATGGTGCTTTTGGCTTTATGGTTATCTTTGTCCTTTCAATTTCACTAAGTTAAATCCTGTTTGAAAAATCATCTTTTTTCTTTAAGAAGAGAGGGTTGTTTATCTTAAAAAAATGGATACTTTAATTTTATTCCGTACCCCATGACAAACTACAGACCAAAGGGAAGGTTAACGGCAAGAGAATATATTGACGGTATTTTAAAAGGGGACAGGGTTATTCTGTCCCGGGGAATCACCATCGTCGAAAGCAATCTTGAAAGTGACAAGAAATTGGCCAAGGAAATCATCCAAGGTATCCTACCCCATTCGGGAAATTCGATACGAATAGGTATAACCGGTGTTCCCGGTGTGGGCAAAAGTACATTTATAGAGGCTTTTGGAATGTATCTGATCAGCAAGGGCCATAGGGTGGGGATCTTATCGATAGACCCTAGTAGCCAGCGCTCAAAAGGAAGTATTCTTGGGGACAAGACCCGAATGGAGGAATTGGCCAATATGGAAAAGGCTTTTATACGCCCTTCTGCAACCGGGGACACCTTAGGGGGGGTGGCCAACAAAACCGGGGAATCCATGTTACTGTGCGAAGCGGCCGGTTACGACATCATCCTGATCGAGACCGTAGGGGTTGGCCAATCTGAGACAGCAGTACATGGAATGACCGATTTCTTTTTACTATTAATGCTTTCCGGGGCAGGTGACGAACTACAGGGAATCAAAAAAGGAATCATGGAAATGGCCGACATGGTGGTCATCAACAAAGCGGATGGGGACAACATAAAAAAAAGTGAAATGGCCAGGCGACAATACCAAAATGCCTTACACATCTTCCCCTTGGCGGATTCAGGCTGGAGTCCTGTCGTATCAACAGCATCAGCCGTAAAGAACATCGGTATCGATACCGTTTGGGAAGAAATCACCAAGTACAAAAAACTGGTCGATGAAAATGGTTATTTCATAAAGAACAGGAACCACCAACAGATCAAATGGATGTACAACAATATTAATGAGGAGCTAAAACAATTGTTCTATGGCTCCAAGAACATAGCGGGCCATCTATCAATTTTGGAAAAAGACATTGTTTCGGCAAAAATATCACCGGTAAAGGCTGCACAGATTATTATTGAAGAGTTCAAAAAATCAATTTGACCATATTCCCAAGACCTTGGTCAATTTGAAATCAACCGATCTTGCCTTGAAAAAAACCACACCTTTCCCTTTTCTTGATAATAGCGGGCATACACACTAGGTCTTATGGGAAACATGCCCCAAAAGAACAGGCTAGGGAATTGACCCCATTATCTGGATGATTGGTACAATGGTGGTACCGGCTTATGGGAAACCACCCCATGGTGGAAGGCTGCCAATATCCTAACCGCACAGATAAACAATGCCAGATTGGCCAACAACCCTGACTTTAAAAACAAGGTTACGGATATTTCCAACAAAACGTTGCCGCCACAGGAAAACGGCCAGCTTGGACCTGTAGGGATTACATCAACGATTTTTATGATGAAGAAGGTTGGTGGGCACTTGCTTGGTCAGGTACCTGGGAACATACAGGTGAACAAAGATATTTGTAAATGGATGACGGACTCCCAACTGTTGAATTCAAACGGAAACATACAGGATGGTATTTTTTTCGAAAACGGAAAGACCTCTATAGCCGAAAACATACGGACTTACAATCAGGGCGTGTTTTTGACCGGACTGGTCAACATAAGATAACGGGAAATGCCCACTATCTGAAAAGTGCACATGACCTAACAAAGGCAACTTTGAAGGACATTACGGATTCCGATATGGTCTTGGTTGAAAAAAAAATGTGGGGCCGATACGTATAACACGGACGCCAAACAGTTCAAAGGTATTTTTGCGGCACCGGGCTGTGGAAACCGTTGCGGCATTTACCTTGGAGGGTCTGTCCCAGACCACGTCAGGTATCCTAGTTCCCCCCGGCCATACTTTTCCCCAGATGGAGGGGGTGTTCTTTTTTATGAACTTCTTGTAGATACGTCGGGGGGTCTTCATGTAGGTACATCAGGTGGTGCATTCAACGCATCCCTATCGCCAAACCTTCGCCACAGAAGGTTTTACGAGGCACTGACCTCTACAACAACCTGTTATCATATTGCCAATGAAGGGTTGAAGATCATTTCACCGATTTGTTTTTTTACAAAAAATAGCAAATGTCAGTCTTGATAACTTATTATTTATGCTTTACTTTTGTCGTCTTATTCTGTAATAACAGTTCCATGTATTTTTTAGACACGACCTACCTTGTATTATTTTTGATCATATGTATCGGCTTCATTATCGGAAACATAAAAATAAAGGGGATATCCCTGGATATCTCCGCCATTATTTTTGTCGCCCTACTTTTTGGCCACCTTGGGGTCTCCCTACCGAACATCCTACAAAAAATAGGGCTGATCCTATTTATTTACACCATAGGATTACAGGCGGGCCCAGGGTTCTTCGATTCATTTAGGAAAGATGGCAAAAACCTGGTGATCATGTCCACGATCGTAATCATATCGGCTGCCTTATTGGCACTATTTTCCATTATGGTCTTGGATATCGACAAATCTATTTCGATAGGTTTAATGGCCGGGGCATTGACGAGTACACCAGGTTTGGCAACGGTCATCGATATTACACATTCCCCATTGGCATCAATAGGTTATGGTATCGCATATCCGTTCGGGGTTATCGGGGTTATCCTATTCGTGAAATTGTTTCCAAAGATCTTAGGGATTGACCTCTCTAGAGAGGAAAAGGATTATGAGGCAAAATCCCTCAGTCATTACGAACCCATTACAAGGGCCAATTTCTTGGTAGAACACGAAGGGGCTATCGGCAAGACAATCAGGGAACTGAGGGTTCGCTCAATGACCAAGGGTGTTATTTCAAGGGTTATGCACGAAGGAAAAGCTTTTACCCCTAAAAAAGACACTATATTGCACAAAGGTGATTATGTTCGAGTGGTTGGCAGTGAAGAATCCCTAAGACGGACAGAATTACTGATAGGCCCCAAATCCGATGTTGAAATCGCATTTGGGCAACAATATGTGTCCCAATCCTATTTGATGACCCGAACTGAATTAGTGAACAAATCATTAGGGGAGCTAAACCTCAGGGGGAATTTTAATGCGACCATAACCCGGATTCGAAGAAGTGGCATAGACCTATCCCCAAATTCCACCCTAAAACTCCAGATTGGTGACAAATTGATCATCTCTAGCGAAAAGGACAATGTTTCACAAATATCGGAGTTGATCGGCAATAACAAAAGCAAACTTTCCGACACCAACTTTTTCCCTTTGGCACTAGGTATTGTCATTGGTATTTTGATCGGGGGCGTTTCGATCAATTTTGGCGACACCTTCAGTTTTAACCTAGGGCTTACCGGAGGGGTTCTGATTGTCGCCATGATCTTGGGGCGCATTGGCAAAACCGGGAACATATTATGGATGATGAGCGGGAATGCCAACCAACTCTTAAGGCAATTCGGCTTAATGCTCTTCCTTGCCGTAGTAGGTACCGAGGCAGGTGCCACATTGGTTGAGACCTATTCGCAATATGGCATTAAGCTATTCCTAGTTGGTGGCCTAATGACTTTTCTGCCAATGTTGGTCGCCGCGGTTATTGCCCGTATCTTCTTAAAGATCAATATATTGACCTTGTTGGGTACTATAACAGGATCCATGACCAGTACCCCTGGCCTGGCCGCAGCTGATACAATGACCAAAACCGATGCCCCATCAATTGCATATGCAACAGTCTACCCTATAGCTATGGTACTTTTGATTATTTGTACACAACTTTTGGGCTTATTGTTTTAACAGGAACGTATTATATTTCAACCCCCGGAGATACTTTGGGCACAGATTACGGGATTCATTACGGTATTCGTATTTGGCATCATCTCCCTAAAAACACAACAACAAGCGGTATCAGCATTTTGACCTACCTATTAATTTATCGATCCTACCCTTTAAAAGTTCGTTATGGTATTCCATCTTAAGATCCTGCATGCATTGGGCACAAAGACAATCGGTATACCGATCCCTCAAATAAGTCCGTTCTTCCTCATTGAGGGTTACAGTGGTACATTGGCATAGTAATATGGAGCCTACTTTACATTCAAAGGCCTTATTACATCGTGGACATTTTTTTTCCTCGTGTTTATGCATTTTTTGCTTATTGGTAACAAATCACAGAACCAAAAACCATTTGTTATTTCTCCGTTTTTATACTCCCTATACACTTTTTCCCCTACTGTAAATCCAACAGGGCGTTCAAAATAAGGAGCATCAAAACAAAAGGTATGGAACTCCCCATTTTCACCACAGGGATCCACCCCTTCGGGCAAATCATCTATAAACTCCCTATCGATAATCCTTCCTGCAAAAGAAGCATCGAGCAAATCGGCATTTACGCAGACCACAATAGCCTTAAAGCCCTTATCCAGAAATTCATGGATCAATTGTCCCGTATCCCTTTGCCATAGGGGGAAAATGGTTTTCATCCCCACTTTGCCCAACTGTTGTTCCCGATACTCCCTTAGGTCTTCCAAAAAAATATCCCCAAAAGCAGCATATTCAAACCCATCGGCCTTTAACTGCAGGACCTTCCCCCACATCCGCTCTTCATAATCGCTGTTTGAAGGGGTTTCCGGTAAGGTTACGGTACCATTTGCCATACCAACGGCCTGAAGCTGCCGCCCCAACAATTCCATTCTTAGACCGTGCATACTAACACGATTGTAGTATGCGTTGACGGTCGTAAGGATATAGCCGACATCATAATTGGGATCCTGAAGTAAATAATACAGTGCCAAGGCCGCATCCTTACCACTACTCCAATTTAAATAAATTTTTTGTTTTGACATTAAAATCAAGATGTCCAAAATTACTATGGTACGGTTCCATGGCCACGACCATTTCCTTGAACTACAAAGCCACTACCCAATATAAAATTGAATAGTGGTTTCGTAAAACATATGTATGTAAGCCCCAATGTTCCCTATTGGCCCAATGAAAACCTAAACAAGACCATTGTTCCCAGGACAGGATCCTTATTGTTCCAGGTATTTCTCCATTATGGTAATGGCCGATTCAGAAATAACGGTACCAGGCCCGAAAACGGCAACCACCTTCCTTTCGAACAAATAGTCATAATCCTGTTCGGGAATAACACCACCGGCAAATACCATGATATCCGGTCGGCCAAGTTTTTCCAACTCACCGATTAACTGTGGAATCAATGTTTTATGACCTGCCGCCAAACTGGAAGCACCTACAAAATGAACATCATTTTCCACAGCCTGTTTCGCTACTTCTTCCGGAGTCTGGAACAATGAGCCCATATCCACATCAAAACCTAGATCGGCAAAACTGGAGGCAACCACCTTGGCCCCCCTATCATGACCATCTTGGCCCATCTTGGCAATCATCACCCTTGGGCGACGCCCTTCTATCTCGGCAAACTTATCTGCCAATTTCTGTGCTTTTACAAAAGTACTATCGTTATCCACTTCTTTACTATATACGCCACTGATCAATCTAGTATCTGCTTTATGACGCCCGAAATGAACCTCCAAGGCATCTGAAATCTCACCTAAAGTAGCAAAATTTTCTGCAGCTTCCACCGCTAATTCCAGTAAATTTCCTTTACCCGACTCAGCACATTTGGATAATGCGGCAAGATTGGCATCAACGACCGATTGGTTTCTGTTGGCACGAAGTTTCTTAAGGCGTTCGATCTGGGATTCACGAACAACGCTATTATCAACCTCTAATATCTCTATATTCGATTTCTCATTTGTCTTGAACTTATTTACACCAACCAAGATATCCTGACCGGAATCCAATCGGGCCTGCTTACGGGCAGAAGCTTCCTCAATACGCATTTTAGGCACCCCGGTTTCTATGGCCTTGGCCATACCTCCAAGTTCCTCAACCTCTTCGATAAGTGCCCAAGCTTTCTTGGCTATCTCCTTTGTCAGGTATTCTACATAATATGACCCTGCCCATGGATCAACCGCTTTTGTCATCTGCGTCTCATCCTGGATATAAATCTGTGTATTTCGCGCAATACGTGCAGAGAAATCCGTAGGTAGGGCAATCGCCTCATCCAGAGCGTTGGTATGCAAGGATTGGGTTCCTCCCAAACCAGCTGCCATTGCTTCGATACATGTACGTGCAACGTTGTTGAAGGGATCCTGCTCACTCAAACTCCATCCCGATGTTTGACTATGCGTACGCAATGCCATCGATTTTGGATTCTTGGGATTGAATTGCTTAATGATCTTGGCCCAAAGCATACGCGCGGCACGCATCTTGGCTATTTCCATAAAATGATTCATTCCCACTGCCCAGAAGAACGACAACCGTGGTGCGAACTCATCGATCTTCAATCCTGATTTCAAACCAGTCCGTATATACTCCATACCATCGGCAAGGGTATAGGCCAGCTCAATATCCGCGGTTGCACCTGCTTCCTGCATATGGTAGCCACTAATTGATATGGAATTGAACTTAGGCATGTTCTGGGTAGTATAATCGAATATATCACCGATAATCCTCATTGATGGGGCTGGTGGGTAAATATATGTATTACGCACCATAAACTCCTTTAGGATATCGTTTTGGATGGTACCGCTCAAATGGTCCAAGGACACTCCTTGTTTTTTGGCTGCGGCAATATAAAAAGCCATAATAGGCAATACCGCACCGTTCATTGTCATTGAAACCGACATTTTGCCCAAAGGGATCTGATCGAACAGAATCTCCATATCCAAAATAGAATCGATGGCAACCCCAGCTTTACCAACATCTCCGGTAACACGGGGGTGATCGGAGTCATAACCACGGTGTGTGGCCAGGTCAAAGGCTACCGAAAGCCCTTTTTGACCTGCTGCCAAGTTTCTTCTATAAAATGCATTTGATTCCTCAGCAGTTGAGAATCCGGCATACTGACGAATAGTCCAAGGACGCATGGCATACATTGCACTATAAGGCCCCCCTAGGAAAGGAGGGACACCAGCCGCAAAATTCAGGTGTTCGGCATCCTTGATATCCTCTGCTGCAAAATGTTTCTTTACGGGAATGCCCTCTGGGGTATCCCAAACTTCGTTATCACCCGGAGTAGCAGCTTTTTTGACAGTAGCTTTATCTAGTGTTAAATCTGAAAAATCGGGTCTCATGCTTCTAAGGATTTTAATGTTTTTTTTATTTTATTCTGAATCATGCTAATCGCTGTAATCACATCCAATCTTATATGTACACAACCGTCAAGACCGGCATTGGTCAATTCCTCGATCATATTGACAGGATTACCGGCCAAAAGCAAAATCTTGTCTTTACTTATCGCCCTGAATGCCTTTACAAAGGCCAAGCCGTTTTCATCGTAATCTTGGTCCGAACTACAAATGACCACTACTTCGGCATCGGATCGGGCACTCTGCCCTGCCGCTTCCATTGCCGATGGGTAGCTCTTTTCCTGCTGTACATCAAAACCACTTACGCCTATAAAATCATATGCGAAAGCAGCCCTTGCTTTCCTCATGGCCAAATTCCCGAAACTGGCCAATTCGACCTTAGGCCGCCTTTTGGTTTTCGCCACTAATTCTTCCGTGGTTTTTCTCAAAGCCTCTATCTCCAGGGATGCCCTTCTTGGCCTTAATACCTTTGCATTATCCTCTTCCTCCCCTCCTGACAGTACGGAAACATCGACAGTCTCCATTAAATTGGGGTATTTGTTCACACCCACCATAGGGAGTCGTCTTTGGCTGATCAATTTTATCTTCTTTTGGCGTATTTCGGCAATTTGCTGCTGGATGGCCCCGTTTTCAAATGATTCATAGAACCCTCCCTCTGCCTCTATTGCCTTGAAAAGTTCCAATGCCTTGGCCGCAATCTTGTCTGTTACCTCCTCGACATAATAAGAACCATCAACAGGATTGGATACCTTTCCAAAATAAGACTCCTCTTTTAAAATGGTACCGATATTACCGGCTATTCGACTTGAAAACTCCGAAGGCTCGCTAAACTCCTTATCAAAGGCATCGATCAATATTCCATCTACATTTCCTAGAATTGCGGACATGGCCTCTGTGGTGGCCCGTAATAAATTGGTATGTGGATCGGTTACCGATTTGTTCCAAATCGAGGTTTTGGCCAGGACAGTATGTTCAAAGTCAGATACCCCATATTTTGCAGCAACCGCTTTCAGTAGACTATTAAAGGCCCTGAACTTACCTATCTCGACAAAATATTCGGAACCTATTGCCAATTTAACATTGAGGTTACCAAGGATATCCTGTACCGAAACACCTTTTTCCTTGATTTTTTCAATTGCGAAAACCAAGGCATTCAAGGTATATGCAACCTCTTGTACCTGATTGGCCCCAGAGTCTAAGAATTCACTGCCAGAAATTGTAAGTGCCTTGTAATTGGGATAACCAACAAACAGTTTCACAAGCTCGGCCGTTTGATCGAATTTGGATTCATCGACCTTGCCCTGGGTAACGTAATTCGATATTATACCGTTGTCAAAATACCCTTTTAGGTTTTCAACAGGTATTTTAGTGTCTTTTACAAATGCCCCAAAATCAGGGGCAAAAGCCAACGATTCACCTTGGACCATGAAAGAGACCGCTATTTTATTCAAATCAACCCCCTTCAACAGTTCGGCTGCCGGCACATTTTTATCCAACGTAAAAAGCAAACCATTGACACCTTCCCCTACCGCTTTCAATGCAAGTTCATTACCTTTCTTTACAGTAGCTACCGGAATACTTCGGTAATTGATCAAGTTTTGGGAGTTTTCCCCTGTATTCGTTATGTAGTCCTGTTTATCCTCTACATTATAAAAAGGTTGGATCTTAATGTCGTTCAAGTTCTTCCAAACTAGCTTTTTTTCAAAATCGGCACCTTTAAGATCAATTTCAACTTTTTTCATCCACTCTTCTTTACTCACAGGGTCGAATTCTGAAAAAAGAGATTTATTCTTATCGTTCATAATATGTGCTATTAATGGTGATATACTCGTTTGCTTATTGTAAGTTCATTCAAAGTCAATCTATAGGCTACTACCGAATCTTTCAAAAATAGCTTTGTCCAATGCTTCCCTATGGTCAGGGTGCGCAATGTCCCGCAATGCCTTTGCCCTTTGTTTCAAGTTCCTGCCGAATAGTTCGGCTATACCAAATTCGGTAACTACATATCTAGCGTGTGCCCTAGTGGTGACCACACCCGCGCCCTGCTTTAACATGGGTACGATCTTGGAAACCCCCTTACCTGTTTTTGAGGTAATGGCAATAATGGGCTTCCCTCCTTTTGACAATGCCGATCCCCGCATAAAGTCCATCTGTCCCCCAACACCGGAAAACATTCTTGTACCGATTGAATCCGCACAAACCTGACCGGTAATATCTATCTCAATGGCCGAATTAATGGCCGTTGCTTTTGGGTTTTGTCGGATAACCGCCGTATCGTTGACATAGGCAATATCCTTCATTTCTATTTCCGGGTTATCATCCATAAAATCATAAAGACGTCTGGTTCCCATTGCGAAACCGGAAACGATCTTATGGGGATTCATTTTTTTATGGGACCCGTTAACGATACCTTTTTCCACCAAATCAACAATACCCTCCGAGAACATCTCGGTATGGATACCCAAGTTCTTGTGGTTGGTCAAAAAGCTTAATACGGCATTAGGAATACCCCCAATACCCATTTGTAGTGTAGCTCCATCCTCTATGATTCCTGCGATATTCTTACCGATCGATATTTCTTCCTCAGTTGGGGCCGCCAATTTCATTTCGTGGATTTCCTCCACAACATCCACACAGGCTGAAAAATTGTTTATATGTATCAAGCCATCCCCAAAGGTCCTTGGCATACAGGGGTTGATCTGTGCAATTACTTTCCTGCCTTGTTCTATGGCCGAGACGATAATATCAACAGAAACCCCCAGGGAGCAGAAACCATGCCTATCCGGTGGTGAGACATTTACCAAAACAACATCAACTTCCATATATCCTTCGCGAAGCAAACTTGGTATATCACTTAAGAAAATAGGGATATAATCAACCGTATCCCCTATTCTTTTACGAATGTTCCCCCCAATGAAAAAGGCATTGGTCCTGAAACTTTCCCTTAGTTCAGGGGCTGTATAACCACATTCCCCTTCAGTGTGCAAGTGAACGATCTCGACATTCCTTAACCCAGCACTTCTGGCCACCATGGCCTTTATCAATGTTTGTGGTGTGGCAGACCCACCTTGTATCAGCACCCTGTTTCCTGATTCTATTAATTCAACAGCCTTGTCGGCCGACATCAAATTTGGAATTTTCATTTTTTTGATTTTTAACCTCTAGTTAATTGATTATTCAATCCGAGCACTAGCGACTACGCTAAAAAGCTCAATAAAATACCCGCTGCGATCGCTGAACCTATCACTCCCGAGACATTGGGTGCCATAGCGTGCATCAACAAATAATTATTCGGGTCGGATTTCAATGCCTCGGCATGTACAACCCTGGCACTATCGGGTACGGCGGAGACCCCTGAAGCACCGATCAACGGATTGATCTTGTTATCCCCCTTAAGGAACAGGTTCATGAATTTGGCGAAGAGCAAACCTCCCATTGTGGCAATCACAAAAGAAATGGCCCCTAGTCCAAAAATCATCATGGAATCCTTGGTTATGAAAATATCGGCCTGTGTTGAGGCACCTACCGTAACACCCAACAATATAGTTACAATATCGATAAGTTTGGTACGCGCCGTATCCGCAAGTCTTTCCGTTCTGCCCGATTCCTTCAATAAATTCCCAAAGAACAACATCCCCAATAATGGCAATGCGCTTGGTGAGATGAAGGTGGTCAACAACAGGGCGACAACAGGGAAAATCATTTTTTCCTTCTGGGTAACCGCTCTTGGTGGTTTCATTCTTATCTTCCTGTCTTCCTTGGATATCAATAAACGCATTATCGGAGGCTGAATAACCGGAACCAATGCCATGTACGAATACGCAGCAATCGCTATAGGGCCGATAAGGTTCTTAACGGTCGTTCCATCGGGAAGGATATTGATTCCATTGGCCAATTTCGAGGATAGGAATATCGCTGTAGGGCCATCTGCCCCACCGATAATACCAATAGCCCCCGCTTCTGGCAAGCTGAATCCTAAATACAAGGCTCCCAAAAAGGTTCCGAAAACCCCAATTTGGGCAGCAGCACCCAATAACATCAGTTTTGGATTGGCTATCAATGAAGAGAAATCGGTCATTGCCCCAATACCTAAGAATATCAATGGTGGATACACCCCCTTGACCACACCAAAATATAAATAGTTCAACACAGATCCTGTTTCGTATATGCCCGTTTGGTTTCCTGCGACGAAAGGGATGTTCCCGATAATAACACCAATCCCTATGGGTATCAACAACAGGGGTTCGTAGTCGAACTTGATACCTAAATAGACAAACACAATACCGATTAGAATCATGATAATATGCCCCCAAGTGGCATTTGCAAAACCGGTATAGCTATAAAACTGTTCTATACCATGGGCAGCATTTTTAAAAACGCCATCTTCTTGGTCCGCTGTCGGTTGCGCCTCTACAGAGGCAATCCCATCTTTGGGGTTGGCATCACTACCAAAACCCAATACAGGTCTTATAAAAAGCAATAGTGACAACACTCCGAATATTAAAAGTACTTTCTTCATTTTATGTTTTTTTGCTAGTATTAACGAGGTATCGATCGGGTTTAAGACATGATCGACACCTACTACTACGAAATTCCTACTCTAGTTCTATCATTACTTCGTCTTGCAATACTTGCTGCCCCACAGTAACCTTTACCGATGTGATCGTACCTGATTTTTCAGAGGAAATATTGTTTTCCATCTTCATGGCCTCCAACACTAATAAACGGTCTCCCACCTTTATGGTGTCACCTTCCTTGACATCCAATGAAAGTACCACTCCCGGAATCGGTGCAACGATCTTGGTTTTGGATGAACTGGGGTTGACCTTAAGGGGTTCCGCTGGTCTTTTTGAAGCGGCACGTACCAATTTGGGTGTTTTGGCTTTCCTGGTCTCTTCCTTCATTTTAACGGAATATTTGGTTCCGTTGACTTCCAGTTCAATCATATTTCCTTCGTGGGAAATAATCTTAACACTGTAACTGTTATCCTGTATATTAAAATTAAAGTTCTTCATTGTTCTTGGTTGTTTCTTGTTACCGGATTACTATACCAATCGGCAAACCATTTTTATTAAAGATTTTGATGTACTCCATAGATCTTGGAGCTCCATGGGGAATACATTTTCCTGGCTTGTTTTATCGTCAATATGGCATTTTCGTCATCGTGCTGCTCATTTAAGTATAAATGAATGGCCGTTGATATGACCGCCGCAACCTCACCGGTAAAATTCTCATCGGCATTCATGCGGATATCCTTTATCTTCCTGTCCCTCCCCTTGGTTATTATCCGATAGATATATAACATTATGGGCAGTCCGAACTTAAAGAACAGCGAAAGGACCATTAGGGTGCCAAAGACAATTAAAAGTCCTGTCAATAAAATAACATATCCGGAACTTATCTGGTCGACGACTTGCAAACTCATATTCAATAACATCATAATGGTAGATTTGAGTGTTTTTTAGGAGGGTTTACCTCTTTTTTGTTAGAAAGCAGTTCCAAGGCCCTGATTATCCTGAAACGGGTATTTCTTGGCTCGATAATGTCATCGATGAAACCATACTTGGCCGCCACATAAGGGTTGGCGAATTTTTGGGTATACTCATCTTCTTTCTTGGTTATATACTTGTTTTTTTCATCGGCATCCTCGATTTTCCGAATATTGCTTCCTTCGAGGACCTCTACAGCCCCCTTGGCCCCCATTACCGCAATCTCTGCTGTTGGCCAAGCATAATTCAAATCACCGCGCAATTGCTTACAGCTCATCACGTCATGGGCCCCGCCATATGATTTACGCAAGGTTATGGTTACCTTGGGAACAGTGGCTTCCCCATAAGCGAACAACAATTTTGCCCCATGAAGAATAATTCCGCCATATTCCTGTCCCGTACCGGGCAAGAAACCTGGCACATCGACCAAAGTAACGATAGGGATATTGAAGGCATCACAGAAGCGCACAAAACGAGCTGCCTTTCTTGAGGCTTCAATATCAAGAACACCTGCATAATATTTCGGCTGGTTGGCTACGATACCTACCGAACGGCCATTGAATCGGGCAAAACCTACTGCGATATTACGTGCATAATTCCTGTGTACTTCCGTGAACTCACCATCATCAACGATAATCGAAATAACATCAACAATATCATATGGTTGGTTCGGGTTCTCTGGAATAATCTCATTCAAGGCATCTTCCAAACGGTCAATAGGATCATGACAGACGATTGAAGGTGGTTCCTCAAGATTGTTGGAAGGCAGGTAACTTATCAATTTTCGGATCAACATCAAGTTCTCCTCATCAGTTTCGGCCAAGAAATGGGACACACCCGATTTTGTTGAATGTATATTAGCACCTCCCAGTTCATCGGCCGTAACCACCTCACCAGTTACCGTTTGCACTACCTTTGGCCCGGTCACAAACATATAACTGGTCTTATCGGTCATGATCGTAAAATCCGTTAACGCCGGCGAATACACTGCCCCGCCTGCGCAAGGCCCCATTATGGATGAGATCTGGGGTATGACCCCTGATGCCATGATATTTCTTTGGAATATTTCCGCATACCCTGCCAAGGACCTGACACCTTCTTGGATACGAGCCCCCCCACTATCATTAAGTCCGATTACAGGCACTCCGATTTTCATGGCCATATCCATGATTTTACAGATTTTCAAGGCGTACGTCTCGGAGAGCGATCCACCAAAAACAGTGAAATCCTGTGAAAAAACATAAACAATCCTACCATCAATGGTACCATGACCGGTAACGACCCCATCAGAGAGATAACGTTGCTTGTCCAAACCAAACGATTTGGTCCTATGTGTCACGAACATATCGAACTCTTCGAAACTATCATCGTCCAATAATAAATCTATCCTCTCCCTAGCGGTCAATTTACCCTTAGCGTGTTGGGAATCAATCCGTTTTTCCCCACCGCCCAATCTGGCTTTGCCTCTTTTCTCAATAAGCTCATTGATTTTTTCTTGATTTGCCATTCTAATTTATTTGGTTATTTGATTGCAGATATTATTGCTTCGTTTTGTCCTCTATTGCTTCTTGGAACAAAGCTCTGTTAAAACACCATGGGTGGACTTTGGGTGCAAGAAACCGATATTCAGCCCTTCGGCACCTTTTCTAGAAACTTTGTCGATAAGCCTAACACCACGTTCCTCTGCGGTCTTAAGTGCCTCATCGGCATCTTTCACTGCAAATGCCATATGGTGTATGCCCGGACCTTTCCTCTCTATGAATTTACCAATGGGACCATCTGGCGAGGTGCTTTCCAACAGTTCGATCTTGGTAGAACCGACCATAAAAAAGGCCGTCTTTACTTTTTGATCGGCCACCTCTTCTATCGCATAGCACTTAAGCCCCAAAACCTCTTCATAATACTTGATTGATTCTTCCAGGTTATCGACTGCTATTCCTAAATGTTCAATATGGGAAATGTTCATGGTTGTAGATTTTTTCTTCTATTATTTATGATTGATTATTTTAAAATACTCCTTACAAATCCTTTTATTTTAAAAATTAGCGACAAATTTACCACCAAGTTCCACTTGATTTTATGACAGATATCATGAAATTAATCATTTTTTTCAAAAGTTTGATTTCATTATCCTTGCCCAATTTTAATAATCATGCGATTTTGAATACAAATGCCCTGGTTATTTGGGCCAAACCCTTTATAAAATAAATCTGCGAAGTTATTAAAAATTAGGCACAAATACCTGTTTACAGTTTAAAAAAAAAGGTTTTCAACCAATAGCGTCCTAAACGTTAAAAAAAGAGAAAGGGCAATTTGTTCCTCAAAGTTATCTTTGTGGTGCAACACAAAAAACACCTTTCTCCAATGGTAAA
>PDWI01000130.1_pt1 | contig 104734 bp, 95 predicted proteins | sample 1430891 | NCBI WGS metagenome assembly PDWI01 (sample SAMN01162508, study PRJNA174530) | Oral metagenome, whole genome shotgun sequencing project. | biome: Marine environment; feature: Marine mammal; material: Swab sample of the gingival sulcus; isolation source: swab sample of gingival sulcus... | reverse complement strand
TTTATAACGGAGAATGAGGTGAATTTTCTTTCGTTTCCCCGAGTTGGCGGGGCCATTGTTATCTTTGGGGCGGGCTACGGCTTTGCCGGTTTAAGCGCGGCGCGCTGGCTGCGGGAAAAAGATATTTACTATTGGGGCGACATTGATACTCATGGGTTTACCATACTGAACCAGCTGCGCAGTCTCTTCCCGCACGTCCGCTCTTTTCTGATGGATTCTGCAACCCTGCACGCACATGAAACTCTCTGGACCTTTGAAGCAAAGCCGCAAAAATCGGACTTGCCGTACCTGACTGCGGAGGAATCGGCTGTCTATAAAGGCCTGCGGGCCAATCTGTGGGGCAAACAGATACGCTTGGAGCAGGAACTGATCCGTTTTGATCGGCTCTCAGAGGCTCTGAAGTGTCTGCAGACCGGAGAGCTTTCATGAAGTTTCTTCACACGGCCGACTGGCACCTGGGCCGTTCCCTCTACGGGCGCAGACGTTACGATGAGTTTGAAGCCTTTCTGAACTGGCTGGCCGAAACCATTGAACGTGAACAGGTAGACGCCCTTCTTCTGGCCGGCGATGTGTTTGACACCAACCTTCCGGGCAACAGGGCGCAGCAGCTCTACTACCGCTTTCTGGCGCGGGTATCATCTTCCTGCTGCCGGCATGTGGTGGTTATTGCGGGCAATCATGATTCAGCCTCTTTTCTGAACGCGCCGCGGGAGCTCCTCCTGGCTCTGAATGTGCATGTGGTGGGCGCCTGTACAGGGGATCCGGCCGATGAGCTGATTCTTCTGAAACACAATGACACTCTGGAAGCTGTTATCTGCGCGGTGCCGTATCTGCGCGACAAGGATATCCGCAAGGCAGAGGCCGGCGAAAACTATGAAGATAAAGAGCGCAAGCTGCTTCTGGGTATTCAGCAGCACTACGAGGAAATTGCCGCTCTGGGTGAACAGGCGCGGGGTTCTTCCCCCTGCCCTCTTATTGCCATGGGGCATTTATTTACTTCGGGCGGTCAGACTGTTGACGGCGATGGTGTACGCGATTTGTATGTGGGCTCTCTGGCCCATGTTGGGGCGGAGGCTTTTCCTTCTTCTATTGATTATCTGGCTCTGGGACATCTGCATGTGCCGCAGACGGTGGGCGGCTGTGAGCACTTGCGTTACTCCGGTTCGCCCATTCCCATGGGATTCGGGGAAGCCGGTCAGCAGAAACAGGTGCTGCTTGTAGAATTTAATCCAGCGGCGGAGAGCCCTTCTCCGCTTATTACGGCTGTTAATGTGCCCTGTTTTCAGGAACTGGTGCGGCTTTCGGGTTCATGGGACAGTCTGATGAGCGAGCTGAGCATGCTGAAAATGGCCGGCAGCCGGGCCTGGCTGGAAATTGAATACACCGGCACGGATATTCTGCCCAATCTCCGGGAACTGATTGAAGAAGAAACAGAAGGAACAGCTATGGAAGTGCTGCGTATTAAAAACCGTCAGGTTATAGACAGGGTGCTGAGGCAGGAATCGGATAATGAATCACTGGAAGAGCTGAGTACGGACGATGTGTTTACGCGCTGTCTGGACGCGCATGAGGTTCCCGAAGAGCAGCGTGCAGAACTTCTGTATTCATACAGAACCATTGTCGAAAAAGTGGAACTGGAAATGACGGATGAAAATTCTTAAACTGCGCTTTAAAAATTTGAACTCACTCTACGGAGAATGGAGTATTGACTTTACGCATGCTGAATATCAGTCCAGCGGTATTTTCGCGCTGACCGGCGATACGGGATCGGGTAAGAGTACTATTCTGGATGCCGTCTGTCTGGCTCTCTACGGTGCCACGCCGCGTCTGGGAAAAATATCTAAAAGCACAAATGATATTATGAGCCGGCAGACCGGTGAATGTCTGGCCGAGGTGGAGTTTGAATCAACCCGGGGTGTTTTCCGCTGTTACTGGAGTCAGCACAGGGCCCGCAAAAAAGCCGATGGAGAGCTGCAGCAGCCCAGGCATGAAATTGCCGACGCCGAAAGCGGAGCTGTTATTGAATCAAAATTATCCAAAGTGGCTGAGCGGGTGGAACAGGCCACCGGTATGGACTTTGACCGTTTTACCCGTTCCATGCTGCTGGCGCAGGGAAGCTTTGATACCTTTCTGAAGGCCCCCGTGGAGGAGAAGTCGAGCATTCTGGAACAGATTACCGGTACAGCCGTCTACAGCGAAATATCCAAAGCCGTTCATGAACGGCGGCGGACGGAGCAGGAAAAACTGAAAATCCTGCAGTTACAGTCCGAAAGCATCATGATTCTCCCGAAGGAAGAAATTGAAAAAATCCGCTCAGAACTGGCCCGGCTACAAAAAGACGAAGCAGCCCTTAAAGAGCAGTGGAACCAAAGCACTCAGGCCCTTACCCGCCTGCAGAACATCAATGCCCTGAGAGCCGAACTGAAAAAAACAGAAGAAGCAGCTGCCGCAGCCCGTCAGCGAGTGCAAGATTTCCAGCCCCAGCGCCGCAAACTGGAAAACGCCCGAAAAGCTGCCGCAATTCAGGCCGAATACGCCGCCCTTTCCCCCCTCCGGAAACAGCAGGACGCCGACAAAAAGGCCCTTAAAGAAGCAGAAGAACAGTTTCCCGGCCTCGCCGATGCCGCCGCCGAAGCCGCGGCCGCACTCGCCGCCGCAGAAGAAAAAACAAAAGCCTCCAGAGAAGCACTGACAGAAGCCGAACCTCTCCTGCAGCAAATCCGCTCTCTGGACGAAGAAATAATCCGCCAAAACAGGGCTCTGGAGGAGTCTGCCGGAAAAATCCGCGCCGCGGAGACAGAAATAAAAAAACAGAGCGAAGAAAAAGAAGCCGAGGCGGCCGCTCTGCAAAAGGCGCGGGAAGAAAAAGAAAGCGTTCAAAACTATCTGAACTCTTACGCGGCGGATGAACAGCTTGCCGGCGCCCTGCCGGGCCTGAAGGAACAAATCAGCCGGATTACAAACAAAACACAAGATATAGCGTACCAGCGCGGCAGGACAGCGGAAGCTCAAGAGGCTCTGGAAGAAGCCGCGCGGCATCAGCAGGAATGCCTCACAGTACTGGAACAGCGCCGCAGCGAACTTGAGACAGAAACTGAAGCTCTGACGCGCAGCCGCGCGGCTCTTGATGCACATTTGAACGGGCGCCTGCTCCGTGAATACCGCAGCAGTAAAGAAGCTCTTCTGCGCGAGCAGGCGCTTGTCAGAAAGATAAACCAGCTGGAAGAAGAACGCGCGCGGCTGACTGACGGCAGCCCCTGCCCTCTCTGCGGTTCTACCGAGCATCCCTACGCGCAGGGCAATGTGCCTCAGATGGATGAGCAGGAAAAAAAGATTGCAGAACTGAATTCCATTATTGAGCGCGCTGAAAAACTGGAAGAGTGTATCCGGGAAAAAGAACAGATCCGCGCGGCCGCGCAAACCCGTCTGCAGCAGGCGGAATCGGATGCCGCTCTGGCGGCCTCCCGTCTGGAAAACACTCAGAACACTCTCGGTGAAAGCCGTTCTGCTGAGGAAAATCAGCAGAACGAACTGAAGGATCTGCAAGATAAAATGCAGTACCGGCTGAATGAACTGAACTGCTCAGCACTCTGGGAGGACGCGGCCGCGCGGGAAAGCTATGCAGGCGTTATGGAAACATTGGAAGAAAAGGCTGAGCTCTGGCGTCAGAAAATCACCCGGAAAGAAAAAGCGGAGAAAGAACAAAGCGAAGTTCAAAGCCGTATAACCGCCATGGAGAAGGCCCTGGAGATTCACAACAGAAATCTGGAGGCATTGAACAGCGAAGCAGAAGAGCTGCGGCGGACAGGGACAGAAAGCCGGCGCCGGCGCTTCGAGCTCTATGCCGATAAAGATCCGGCTACGGAAGAAAACCGCCTGAAAGAGGCCCTCGGTAATTCTGAAGAGTCCCGGGAACAGGCCCTTGGCTGTAGCACAGAGGCACAGCAGAACTGCACCGCCGCCTCGGCACGCATTGAATCACTCAAAGAACAGATAAAACAGCGCGCGCCTGAAATTCTGCAGAAAGAGGAAACCTGGAAAAATCAGCTCCGGGAAAACGGCTTTAGCGATGAAGAAACTTATCTGGACATGTTGCTCCCGCCCGCAGAGCTGGAAGAGCTCATACTTGCAGAGCAGACAATAAACGACACATTAATTGAAGCGCGCTCACGTCAAAACGACCGCCTGGAGCGCCTGAAAAACGCCGAAGCTGAAAACCTGACGGCTCAGAAAAGTGCCCCGGCCCTTGCCTCGAAAACTCTTGAAGAGCTGAAAGCCGTTTCAGAGGCACAGTTGGAGGAGCTCACCAGGCTTCAGGAAAAGGGTGCGGCCTGCCGGTACAGTTTACAGGAGAATGAACGGGCGGAAGAAAGGGCGGCCGGGCATAAAACAGCCCTCAGCGCTCAGCAAAAGGAATGCGCGCGCTGGGATATGCTGCACAGTCTTATCGGCTCAGCTGACGGCAAAAAGTACCGCAATTTTGCCCAGGGACTAACCTTTGAACAGATGATTGTTTCCGCTAACCGGCAGCTGCAGAAAATGAGCGACCGCTACCTTCTTATCCGCGATGAGCAGGAGCCTTTGGAACTGAATGTGGTGGATAATTATCAGGCCGGAGAAATACGGACAACCCGTAATCTCTCCGGCGGAGAAAGTTTTATTGTCAGCCTGGCGCTGGCTCTGGGGCTTTCGCGCATGTCCAGCCGTAAGGTCCGGGTAGACTCTCTGTTTCTGGATGAAGGCTTCGGCACACTGGATCCTGAATCACTGGAAACCGCCCTGGACACACTGGCCGGCCTGCGCCAGAGCGGTAAACTGATCGGAGTTATTTCCCATGTGTCAGCCCTGAAAGACAGCATTCCGACCCAGATTCAGCTCTCCTCCAACAGCCGCGGGCACAGCATTATCAAGGGGCCTGGATGCTCTTCAGACTCTTCAGAGTGCCGCTGACATATTCGGCTTTACCGGCCATTTCCAGTATTTCAATTTTCCTGCCTGTGGAATTCAGGCGAATCCCCGTTAAATAAAGGTAATCTTCGGTGCCGACAGGCAGGGCCCAGAGAAAGGTATGAAACACACCGCCCCCGCCCCAGTCCATTGTTTCAGGCAAAGGCATGGGCAAATATCCCCGGTTTTCCAGATCGCTCTGAAGTGTTGCAGCCCAGAAATCAATATTCTGTTCAGGATAATTATCTACAGTTTTAATTTGAAGCTTTACACCCTCCGAAGAAATCAGATTAAACTCTTTTGCCTTTTCCAGCCGGGCAAATCCTTCGGGTACAGGTATGGGCTTTGAAGGAAACAGAGGCTTCATTTTGCCTTCCCATGGATAGGAATCTATAAAAAAGTAGAAGTCGACGCTGTTAATCCAGGAAAAACGGGAGGGCCTGTCCTGGGCAACGGTCTGCTGATTAAAACTCAGATAAATATCGAGCATTGCCATTTGAGCGTCATGCTCCATTTTCCTGAGCATTCCGCGGTTGAAGTCGATATTCTGCATCAGCCGGCGTATTTCCCTTTCCAGTGCCAGAGTGCCCTGAACATTGGATGATTCCAGCAGGGCCAGATTTTTGGCCAGAATTTCTTCCTTGGCCTCCAGTGCCGAGCGGCTGCGGATTATGTCTTCCCGCAGATCTATTGTAGAGCGCTCATAACTGAGCAGAGCGTCACTGATGCCCGTCAGGTAGTCTCTCAGGTTATCAACTGCCTTATCGGGAACACGGAGCCGGACCGACTCATCGGACTTCCAGGTAAAATACCCGCCGTTTTCTTCGGCCCAGAGAGCCAGTTTGTCGGCCGTTTCCTGCCTGTTGAACACCATCAGACCGGCCTGCACCGACAAATGCCGGGTATCGGTTTCTTCAGCAGCCAGGAAGGAGACAGCCATTACGGCCAGAAGGAAAATCAGTACACTGCGTTTCATTTAATACCTCCGCCTTCAAATGCCGCGTATATGCTTTCAAAGCCTTTTGCTGAATCAGGAGAGAAAATTTCCACCACATGAAGATTCCCCTTGTCGGCCTTTACCCCCACAAAATAGCGGAAGGGGTACTGATCCTTGCTGACAAGTTCAACGCCGTATACACCCCACTCTTCCAGATTTTTCTTTTCCAGCGAGGCATAGAAGGGTTTTAAATGATGCTCCAGGGCATTCTGCCAGAAGGTGTTATCGCCCCGCGGAGTATTCTCCACGGTTGAAATCATAACAGTTTCACGCTGAGAGTTTTCCGCTGTAAAAGTATCTTCTCTGGAAAAAACAGCCCAGTCATCATCCAGGTTCAGTGTTACCCGTCCCTTGAGCTTCCAGCCGGCGGGGGTGGTAGGATCCAGTGAGGCTATCCACCGGAAAGGAATATCGCTGCGGGTCAGCTCTCCGCCGATGCGGGGAATCAGCTGAATGCTTATGGTGGAAAAGGCAACGCGGGAATCCATCAGGGATATCTGCTGTTTGAGATTTTCAATCTCTTCGGTCAGCCGGCCTATTTCACGGAGTATGCGGGCCCGCTCTTCAGGCTTTTTGCTTTTTTCCAGCAGAACGTAGAGGCGCTCACGGGTCTGGCGCGCGGTGCTTAAGCGGCGTTCAATATCAGAATAGGCTTCTGTTACATCCATGGTTTCCACACGGCTGAATTCCACCCTGCCCGAAGCAAGCACCTGCTCCAGAACAGAGTTAAATTCTTTAACCGGCACGCGGAGCACAACCAGATCTGTATAACTGCTCTCGACATAGCCGCCGGCTTCCACAGCCATTGTTTCGTATTCCAGGCGGGTTTTTTCCGGATTATCCAGAACAATTCCCGTTGAGGCATTGTAGATTCGTTTACGGTTTTGGACGGACGGTTCCTGCTGCACAGGAAGACTGGGCGCGGCTTCGGCCCCGCCGGCTTTGTTCAGGGTCATTTCCGCGCTTTTCTCTTTGAGCATACGTCCCTGAGGCGCATTACCCAGCTCGGCATCACTTTCTTCTTCGAAGCCGTCCTCCATCTTGGGTGAATAATGTCCCAGCAGACTGGGATGCTGCGGTATGGAACAGCAGGCCGCAAAGGCCATAAAAAGAGGAATAAAAGAGAATAACAAAATGGCCTTAATAATCTTTTTCCGTGTCTTCATGCTGACCAGTATACCCCCTGTCTGCAGAATTCTGTATTTTTAAAAAGTAATTATTTCATAAAATTAATGCTTTCTTTCAAAAAAGAACTGTTGACTCTTGACAGGAGTGACACTATGTTACTACATTAAGCGCAAGGGTCTAGTGACACAGTGTCACTAACCGGATAAACCCAGGAGAATTACCATGCCGAAAAGTACATTCAACAATTTACCCCAGGAACGCCAGAAAGAAATTCTGGCTGCCTGCAAGGCCGAATTTACCGAACAGACGTTCGACAAAGCCAGTGTAGCCGGTGTTATTGAGCGCCTTGATGTTGCACGGGGCACATTCTACAAGTATTTCGACAATCTGGAGGAATGCTACTTCTATCTGCTCTCCAGGGAAACAACTGAAATGCACAATCTGTTTCAGAAGGCACTGGAAAACAATCAATACAACCTGGCAGCAGCTCTTAAAGAATACGGAACGGCCATTGCCGGAGAAATCTACCGCGAAGGTACGTACGCCCTCTACCGCAGCAGATACATGGGCTGGACACCCCTGGTCCAGAAAAACTGGCATTCCTACCGCCGGGGCCCATCCGGAAAAACCGGCGGCCATGAAAGCAGTTCCGAACGGATGCACTGCGTCAAGGCCGTTATTCACAGCCTTATCCAGAGAATTTTTCTGGAAGACTGGACACGGGAAACTTTTCTTAAAAAGTACAACGAAAACATCAATATCATTATCAAAGGCATTAAGGAGTAAATTATGGCATTTGGTGAAACATTGTTCGATCTTCTTTATTTAACGTCGGTTGTGGCCCTGGGCATTCATCTGGCACTGCAGCCGGATAAAAGCGCCCGCCAGTTCGGTATTATGGGCATTATTCTGGGACTGGGAGACAGCTTTCATCTGGTTCCCAGAATTATTTCCTACTGGAGCGAGGGAGGATTTGAAGCCCACGCTGCCGCCCTTTCGTACGGCAAGGCCATTACCTCGATCACAATGACGGTGTTCTATCTGCTCTACTATTTCTTCTACAAAAACCAGACCGGTGAACAGCGCCGGGGCCGCGACATTACAGTCTATGTTCTTGTTGCCGCGCGTGTTGTTCTGACTCTGCTGCCCCAGAACGAATGGGGAACCATGCCCGGCAATTACACCTTTGGAATTATCCGCAACATTCCCTTCGCCATTCTGGGTATTCTGCTGATTATCTGGAGTGCGCAGAAACGCGGCACACATGGATTAAAGTACATGGCGCTGCTTATCAGCTTGAGTTTCCTCTTCTACGCTCCGGTTGTTGCGGCTGTTAACCGTGTTCCGGCACTGGGCGCGCTGATGCTGCCGAAAACCGCGGCGTATTTCCTGATTGTCCTGCTGGGATACAAACGGTTCATTCCGGAGTTCAACAGCCGCCAGATAGCGGAAATGTCATTTGTCTACCTTATCTTCGGGCTGGCCGGAGGCGTCTTTTTCCGTGAGTTTACAAAGTTTTACAACTCAAGCATTCCCACTCCCCTCAGCGGCATTCACGGCCATCTGCTGATACTGGGATTTATTTCCATGCTGGTTATTTTCGGCCTTTCACTCATACTAAGGGAAAAGAATCCCCAGCTGACTGCAAAGCTTAAACGGCCCTTGAGTGTCTGGCACATTGGGCTGCTTGTAAGCGTTGTTATGATGCTGATGCGGGGAATAATGGAAGTTCTGGGAGCACCGGCACGCGGAATACCCGAAGCGGCGGTTTCCGGTCTTGCCGGCCTAGGACACATAGTACTGGGCGCGGGAACAATCTGGACAACATTGCGGCTGGCAAAGAGTAAAATTTAAAGTTTCAGAACATTGTCCTTCAACGGCCGCGTTCGGCTGCACAGCTGATGCCGCGCGGCTGTTGAAGCATCCGGCCCAAATCAGTCCTTATCATTCTTCACAATAAGATGATAGGCATCTTCCAGGCGTTTATCCGGTACAATCCAGGTAAAGGCAACAAGTAAAAGAAGAATAATGGATATAAGGGGGCGTACAAAAGCCAGCCCCACTGCCAGCGCGTTTAATGTATTGGTAACAAGTCCCTTCCGGTCTTTTGCCAGCGATCTACCCAGAGCAGATTCCTTTCCCTCACTTTTAAGAATGGTGTGAACCAGTAATTTATACGAAAGTCCGGAAAGGAAAATAATGGAGCTGTATAAAATAACCGGAAGTTTTTCGTTATGCCGGCCCTTGCCGCCCAGCCAGGCTGTAGCAAAAGGCAGTAAGGAAAGCCAGAAGAGCAGGTTCAGATTGGCCCATAAAATTTTTACGTTAACTTTTCTGACAACCTGCAATACATGATGATGATTTATCCAGTAAATAGCTATAAAGACAAAGCTGCCGGCGTAACTTAAGAAAACAGGAAGGCTTTGCTGCAGATCTTTCAATGAGTGGCCGTCAGGAACCTCCATCTCCAGCACCATTATGGTTATGACAATGGCTAAAACGCCGTCGCTGAAAGCCTCCAGCCGCCCTTTCTTCATATACGCACTTCCAATAGATTCTACCAATTTACTCTAATACGGTATTCACCGCACTCTTTCTTTTAACAAATATTTCAAAAAATATACATGCCGCAACCCTGCCATAAGACCAAATTTTGCGCTTATATCGGGAAAGATAACACTGCGGAACATCACCTCTTCGCTGGCACCCTGAATCTATAAAGGTTAGAAAGAACAGACCCAGCGCTCCCAGTATGTATGTTTTCAATTTACCGCGGCCGGGTATACCCAGGTTTTTCCAGCTGTGATGTGGTTCATGCAGCTGTTTGCGAGAATAAAGTTGAAGTTATTCTATTGATCTCATCGAAATTCCCAGACTGGTAGGAAGAGATAAGCAAGTGTCTATCGCCTGGGCTGATACTGATTAATGAGGGTATATACAGTTTTCTAAGAGTCTGTGCCTGCCACCTAAGGGCACCACCGTTCATAACAGTTCCTTTTTCTTCTACCTGCTTGATTACTAAATCAGATAAAAGCAGCGAACGGAGGACTAAAAGATCTTCAGTACAATTGGAGGTTATATAATAGAGATTGTGATGAGGGTAGAAACCTCCTTCGTCGAGTACAATGTTTCGCTTTCTACTGATATCTGGAATGAGCAATTTAGGGCTATTCTGTAGCTCAGGTTTGATTGGATCGATCATTTTGAACCAGTTATCTTTGTTTCTTTTAGCAACATGTCTCTTTCGGAGAGTTTCTTCGTTTTCAGTTAAATACTTATCGAGTAACGGATACTTCTTAATGTCAACAAGAGTACGTCCATTTTTGTCATACGTATTTATCAAGTAATTACTTTGCCAATTAATACCTTCTGAGGTTAAGTCTTTCCTCATTACCAAAGGTATAAGGCATTCTTCTTCCACGAGTTCTGGATTCCTGGTGATGAATATTCGATCAGCACCGGTTGCTACGCCAATACCAATTTTGAATCCTTCAGCTTCGATTTTCGAAAGATATAAAGAATAGTTGTCGTACTCTACTTCCGCTTGAGTATTGAAATATACAGTCTTGTTTATACTAGAGGAAAAAGGTACTTTTAACTGGTCTTCAGAAGATACCTCGGTTATACATATTTCATCATTTCTCTTTTCACCACTTAGCTGAAAAACGGATGAATAGGCTATCACCTCTTCACGAAATGGGTTGAAATCGGAGAACTTAATGAAATGCTCGAATTGAAAGTTATTCTTTATGAACTTTCTCAATTTACTCCCGTATCGATTGTTAATCCAGCGATCGGCGCAAATGAAAACAACGGATCCTGTGCTGCTCAAGCTTTTTAATGACTTCTCAATAAACGGTACATAGATATCGGCTCTGCCGGTAAACGTAAAGAAAAGCCGTTTGTAGTACTCCTTTTTATCCCTGGGTATATTGTCGAATCTCACATATGGAGGATTACCGATAATGATATCAGCAACAGGAACATTTAGTAAAAGATAGTCGCCTTCCTCAATGTTTATGGAGTCCAGCAATTCATTGTCAGGCAGAATATCCAGTAGATTATTCTTCAGTTGGTCGATTACGTCTGGGTCTATCTCGTACAGGTATAAGTTACTAAGTTCTTTCTTCAGTCGGTCAGCATCATCACCAACTTCTTCGATAATTCTTTTCACTATCGGTATTGCGAAAGAACCATCACCAGCAGAGGGCTCTACAATTATCTTGTTAAGAAGTGAGCTTGATCCTTGTAGGACCATACCCAACATGAACTCTACAACAGTTTCTTTTGTATATACAGTTCCGTGCTTCCCGCCATTTGACCGAACCCCGTAAATCACTTGAATTCCTCACTTCTGTGCATGAGGTTCGTGATAAACGAGCTCAAGAAATACTTGATACTCGTCTCTTCTGAACATTCTCCATAAGTCAGATCAGATTTCGTCCAAATTACAGATGCTGCGTTGTATAGACGTTTTTGCATAAGCCGTCTACAGAAAATATCGTATCGATCCAGATACGATGAATTGTGAAATTCTGGCCGAACATCGAATAATCTTTGTTGGACTCTAACAGGACGAGTGGAGGCCTCGGTACGTTCAATCATCGTCAGATAACCTACCCAAGGTACTATTGAGAAAGTATAAGAATCTTCTTCAAGTGCCGTAGCGAGATCCAGCGAACTGCCAAGAGACTCCTCAGTACGATTATTGAAGTTGTTTCCGAAGGAGCCTACTTGAGATTTCAGTTCAATTGCACATACCAGCCCGTTACGAGGTGTTGATATTAAGAAGTCCCAATCTTTTGACGGCCGGAAATAACCTGGTAAATAATTAGACCGAGTGTGTATGAATTCCTCGGGAACCCCATAATCTGTTGCTATCCGAGAAAGAAGTTCAATGAAACCATCCAATTGCTTCCCGCCAGTAACTGCACCACGGTTCCCTTGCTCTGTGGTATTGCGGTCCTTCTGACTGCCCAACTGCCGCTCGCGTATATGCCAAAAGAGAGTTACTGCAGAGGAAATTAAGTCTTCGTACTTGTCCACATTCATAATTTTACAGTTTCATTATACTAACTGAAGTGTTTCTGGCAAAGTAAAATCCCCCACTTGCGCAGGCCTCATTCCCCGGAAATGCAAAGGCCATGATAACGTACAATCTTTTTCACCGATAAATTATTTTCAGAAATTTCGACTTAATAAAAGCTAAAAGAAATTTCATACATAACTTTCTTTGCCAATGTTCTACCATTGTAATTGGGATATTTTTCTATTACTTTTTCAATTTCACTGACAGCTTCTTTTTTAATATGTATGATGTCTAAAAGGATCTTATTAATTTCTTCTATTTCAGCTATATCAGAGCTTTGTTTTTTCATTTTTATAAGTCGTGTAGCAAATTCCACATGGAAAAATAAGTAACCTGTAAAAAACCCTTCATCATATCCCTCTTTTGATGCATCTTCATATTCTTTTATGGTCAGGGCTTCCATTATGACTCAATATTTCTCCACAAATCTTTATATTGAGAAACCTTATCTGAATTTTTAAGTAGTATTTCTGCAACAAGAGTAAGCGCCAGACTAAAAGAAGCAGAAGAGTCGCCTCCAAATATGTGTGCCCTCTCATGCAAATATGTAGATAAGGCTTGCTGAAAAAAAGCCGGCTGAAGATATTTCTTCTTAATATAAACCGTATTAAACTCATATCGTATCTTTAAGCCATAGTTATTTTTTAACACTCGCTGAATTTTATGATTTTTTACCATACCACCATATGCCGCACTGTCATTTATTATAATCTGACAGTCAGGCGTACTCTCGTTAAAGAATTTTTGAAAGCATTCCTCAGTAAATTTTTCCAGAATATTTATATATTTTAATTGCCGGGTATCAGGGATAGCAATTTCTAAAAAAGCCCCAGCCTTTTCACATATTTCTTCAAGATTATCATAGGAAAGAATAGAAAATTTTTCCTGAACAATTTTATAATCTGACAAATACATTTTGTGCCAGCTTTTGGCCAGCCGTTTTCTGTTTTTTATATATCCGCTGTCATTGCTGTAAACTCTGGGGTAAAAAACAAGTTTTGAATTTTTATTTTTAAACCACAGCATTGCTTCTTCAGAACACGATACTCTTCGAATTAATTCACAAACAACATAGTACCAGGTTTTAATATCAACGTGTTTTTTAGGATAGGAATTCCAATAAGCCTTTAATGAATTAAGAAATATTGCAGCAGCTAAGCCATCCATTTCTTCAACTACTTGATAAACAACCTTTATAACTTCATAGTCGTTAAGAGTTTTTCTTTCACGGTCTTCTCTGTTTGCATAGTTATGTTTACAAATAACAAAGGGAAAAGGCATTGTTCCCCGAGCCTGATAGTTGCAAAATATAATTCCTGATTTACCGTACGGAGAAGTAATTGGAAAGGATTTCGGAAGTTCTTTTTTTGATCGGTAATATAACGCTCCAGCACCATTTGTCCAGATACATTCTCCCAATAATTCATTTTCAGAAAAGAAAAACCGGGATAAGGCATTTTCAAACAACTCAATATCATCACAATGAAGACCAGAGAGTGTCAGAGTGCTTGAATTATTATATTCTCTATTTGTTTTTTCATAGGAAAGGATTTTCACATTTTTACGATCTATATCACTATTAATTTCTGTTACATTTAAAACCCAATCTGCCGATTCCATTTTTATATGCCAGCCAAAGTCCCGATAAGCACACAAAGAAGCAATTTTAAACCCTTCTCCAAAATACCCTGCTTGAGAATCTTCAGAATCTGTTTTAGTTGAAGCTCCAATATGTAAAAGCCATTCATAGCTAAAACCATGATTATCCAGGAAGATTTTTAGTTCTCCATTTTCAAAAGACCATTTAAATTCTTTTTTCCAGTTTTCATGCCCACAGGCATCATAGAAGTTCTGTATAAAATCAATTAAAACCTTTATTTTGCTCCAGTGTACTGGATAAGTGAGAACAATATTTAGTGGGATAAGCCTTGATTCTTCCATTATTGGCACCTTGCTTAGGGCTTGCAGAAAAAGACTTTACGCAACATCTCCCTTATTTTATGTTTATTCCAAATCTTAGCCAACTCCCTGGTGTAAAGCTTTTCAAGATTCAGCACCAGGGTTGAAAGAAAATATCAGCAATTCTAATTCTGGCCTCCATGAGTTTAGCATCTGTTCTTTATTTTCAAAAAAAAGATCAATCAAATAAAAGCTCCCAGAGACAACAGTCCTGCCTTAAAACTGACACTGCACGATATCATTGTTTCAAATTTCAGCCCCTTATTCCCACTCAATAGTGGCTGGGGGTTTTGAAGAAACGTCGTAGACGACCCTTCCCACTTCTTTAACGGTGTTGGTAATGCGTGAAGATATTTCCAGAAGGTCTTTTGAAGGAAAATCGTACACATCGGCGCTCATGCCGTCGCGGCTGACAACCGCCCTGAGGGCCAGAACATACCCGTATTCGCGGGCATCGCCGGCCACCCCCACTGTCCGCACGGGCAGCAGCACGGCAAAGGCCTGCCATATTTCATCGTAGAGTTTCCGGGCGCGCAGTTCGTCCAGATAAATTTTATCTGCTTCACGGAGTATGTCCAGCTTTTCACGTGTTACATCCGACAGTATGCGTATGGCCAGACCCGGACCGGGAAAAGGATGCCGGTACACTACATGCGGGGCTAATCCCAAAAGCATACCCAGCCGGCGCACTTCGTCCTTGTAGAGTTTGTCCAGCGGTTCAATAAGCTCTCCGGCTGCGCGCTTGGCCTTCACAAGAGGTGTTCCCACATTGTGGTGGCTTTTAATAACATGGGCCTTTTTCCCTACCCCGGCACCCGACTCAATTAAATCGGTGTAGAGGGTGCCCTGCGCCAGCATGTAGTTTCCGGGAAGGTGGCGGGCAATTTCTTCTTCCTGAACGCGGATAAAGGTATCGCCTATTACTTTTCTTTTTTCCTCGGGATCGCTTATGCCCTTCAGCGCGCTCAGAAAACGCTCTTCAGCATTTACTGTTAAAAGATGGCGGGCACCCAGAGTTTTAAGATTTTTTTCCACTTCCGCGGTTTCGCCCCGGCGCATCAGGCCGGTATCAATGTACATCAGCCAGACTTTTTCCGGGTCCAGGGCTTTCAGCAGAAGACCGGCCGCGACGGTGGAATCCACGCCGCCGGAAATCAGCAGCAGAACTTCAAAGCTGCCGGCCTGCTCTGCTATGCGGCGGCTTTCCAATTCAATGTACTGCTCCAGGCTCCACTGTTTTTGCGCTCCGCAGATGCCGCAGGCAAAATTTTCCAGTATTTTTTCTCCGTATTCGCAGTGGCTGATTTCCGGATGGAACTGCACACCCCAGAAGGGTTTTTCCTTGTGGGCCGCCGCGGCAATAACACCGTTTTCACTTTGGGCAATTTCCTTATAGCCGCTGCCGGTTTTTTCCACGCTGTCCCCGTGGCTCATCCATGAGGTAAAATCAGAAGGTATGCCCTCAAACAGGCGGTCGGCCGTGCCGGAGGAATTCTGTTCAAGCCGCACACCCGAACGTCCGTATTCCCGGTGAGGCAGCGGCTTCACCACTCCGCCCGACTCCGCAGTTAAACAGTGAAAACCGTAGCAGATACCCAGAAGCGGCAGACCGCAGTCAAAAACAGCCGGGTCGGGCCGCGGAGAACCGTTTTCCCAGGCCGAGCTGGGAGAGCCGGAAAGAACAATGCCTTTTATCCCCGGGTGCAGGACGTTTTCCAGAGGTTCATCGCCGGCGGCAATTTCCGAATAGACACCAAAATCACGGATGCGGCGCCCAATCAGCTGTGTTGTCTGGCCGCCGAAATCGAGTATCAGAATACTGTCCATGGACCTTCCTTCATAAATGTTTCTTCACGCAGCGGTCCCACGGAAAAACCGTGAACCGGCACAGATGTGTATTCTTCTATAAACTGCACCAGACGGCGGGCGCCTTCGGGCATATCGTCCCAGCAGCGGGCATCGGCCACCCTGCCTTCCCAGCCGGGAAAATCCTCCACAACAGGTTTAACGCGTTCCAGATCGGCCGCGGATGAGGGGAAGTACTGTATTTCTTCCCCATCCAGTTCATAGGCTGTACAGATGCTCACAGTTTCAAAACCGTCGTAAAGATTCAGATGCGACAGTATAAAACCGTCCAGGCTGTTCACCCAGCCGGAGTATTTCAGAGCCACCAGATCAAGGAAGCCGATCCGACGCGGACGTCCGGTGGTTACACCGTACTCATGCCCCAGCTCCCTCAGCCGGCCGGCCAGTTCTTCTGCATCGCCGGTCATTTCCGAGGGCATGGGTCCGTTTCCCACACGTGTCTGATAGGCTTTAAACACGCCCAGACATTTATCCACCCTGCGGGGGCCTAAAGCCGCGCCCATGGCGGCGCCGGAGCTGGTGGAAATACCGGAGGAAACATAGGGATAGGTTCCGTGGTCCAGATCCAGCAGTGTTCCCTGCGCGCCTTCCAGCAGTATTTTTTTACCGCAGTTTTCCTGCATCCAGCAGGCCATGTTAATTTTCATGGATTCAAAGCGTTCCTTGAACGGCTCCAGCCATTTCCGGTCAGAGGAACTCAGGGCATTCCAGACAACCGGATCCCACAGATCCGCCACACGCACACCATCCCTGGAGGCTTTCTTGCCGTAAGCCACGCCTATGCCCCGCCCGGTAGTGCCGATGGGCCGGGCACGCTGTTCATCTATGGAAATATCCTCGCTCTTGTAGCCCGGAAGCACCAGATGCGCGCGGTCGGAAACAAGTACACGCCCTTCCCAGTTAATACCCTGAGCGGAAAGACCTGCCAGTTCTTCAAACAGAGAGGCCGGATCAACAACCATGCCGCTGCCCAGTACCACTGTTTTTCCCGGAGATATAATTCCCGCAGGAACCAGATGCAGGGCAAATGTTTTATCGTCCACCTTTATGGTATGACCGGCATTCGCCCCTCCGGAAAAGCGCACAACTATATCGGCCTCTTCCGACAGGTAGTCCACCATTTTGCCTTTGCCCTCATCGCCCCACTGGGCTCCCACAACGACCAGATTCATACATTCACCGCCTTTTCTGCCGATCGGCAGATTATGAACCGCCCGGAATACCGGCCGGTCAGTCAGTCTGCTAGTGCCGTGTATAGTTCGGCGCTTCCTGGGTAATATTCACATCGTGCGCGTGGCTTTCCCGAAGCCCCGCCGCTGTTATCCTGATAAATTGACGGTATTTACGCAAGTCCGCCAAAGTTGCGCAGCCGGTGTACCCCATGCCCTTGCGCAGACCGGTAACCAGCTGAAAAAGATAGGGAGCCAGTTCCCCTTTATAGGGAACCCGGCCTTCAATTCCTTCAGGAACAGGTTCATCGCCTTCAGCCATGCGGTAACGGTCTCCGCCGCCGGCCTGAATGGCGGCAACCGATCCCATGCCCCTGTAAGACTTGAAGAAGCGTCCTTCGTAAATAATTTCCCGTCCGGGAGACTCCCGCAAACCCGCCAGAAGATTCCCCAGCATTACCGCCGCCGCGCCTGCGCCGATAGCCTTAACAATGTCGCCGGAATATTTAATGCCTCCGTCGGCAATAACCGGAATACCCTGTTTGTCGCACACTTCCACCGCCTGAATGACCGCTGTCAGCTGCGGAACACCTATACCGGCTACAATACGGGTTGTACAGATGGAACCGGGGCCTACACCCACTTTAACAATGTCGGCGCCTGCATCCACCAGCCGGCGGGCACCGTCTCCGTCGGCAATGTTGCCGCCGATAACCTGCAGCTCCGGATGCGTTTTCTTAATATCTGTTACGGCCTGAATAACTTCACGTGAAGCACCATGCGCGGTATCCAGCACAACAAAATCCACCCGCGATTCCAGCAGCTGCTCCACGCGTATTTTCCAGTCGTGGGGACTTACCGCCGCCCCGACAATAAGGTTTCCGGCTTCATCCATGGCCGCGTGCGGATAGTCGCGGTGTTTTTCCATGTCTCGGACTGTTATCAGTCCGGTTAAATGCCCGCTTTCATCAACAACCGGCAGTTTCTCTATGCGATGTTCATCGAATTTACGCCGCGCGCTTTCTTCACTGGGTGTGCCGGTTTCCACCACAAGATTCCGGGTCATGACATTTTCAACAAGATCCTGAGGGTGGTTATTGAATTTCAGATCTCTGCGGGTAATAATTCCGACAAGTTTCCCCCTATCCAGAACAGGGAGTCCCGTTACACCGGTCTCTTCCATAATTCTGAAAACATCAGCCACGGTTATGCCCGTATTCACTGTAACAGGTTTATCAATAATCCAGTTCAGAAAACGTTTCACTTTGGCTACCTGTCTGGCCTGCTCGGCGGGACTCATGTTGCGGTGAATAACTCCGGCACCCCCGTTCAGGGCCAGAGCAATAGCCAGACGGTCTTCAGTTACGGTATCCATTGCCGCAGACAGAATGGGAATATTCAAACGGATTTTCTTTCCAAGCTGAACAGACACATCGGTATTGCCCGGCGCCACTTCCGAATAGGACGGCACCAGCAGTACATCGTCGTAACTAAGACCTTCAGTAATTTTCATGGTGATTCTCCTCCCGGAGCTGCCGGGTTATTGTGCTGTATTTGTCAGCCAGTTCAAGGGCACGGCGGGAAGCAATTCCGCTGTAGGATGCCGGGCTGCTGTAAAATGCCTGCGCGCTGATTCCCAGAACCCTCTTCAGACGTTCTGATATATCTGTCCATGCCGCAGGGAAATCCTCCTGTAGAACCGTCTGCAGAGTTTTACCGGACGCGTCCGCCTGAAGCGTGGCCCGGCGGACAATTTCATGGGCATCCGCACGGCCGCAGAGCGCCAGAAGAATATAGGTAGGTTCCGCCAGAACTCCGCCGGCAGACTGCCGCATGTTTTCCAGCATTTTTTCACTGTGTACTTCCAGTCCCCGGATAATTTTGAGCATACGGGCAAGAGCGGCCGAGAACCCGGCAATGTAGTCTGTTACAAAACGGCCGGAAGCCGAATTGCTTAAATCCCGCTGATGTTCCGAAATCTGATCCATGTAGAATGTTAAAACACGGGGAGCGAATGCTTTCCAGAGACTTTTGACATGCTCGCAGTTCCAGGGGTTGCGTTTCTGGGGCATGGTAGACGATCCCACCTGATTTTTTCCGAAAGACTCACTCACTTCCGCTATTTCAGAACGCTGCAGATGCCGCAGGTCATCGGCAAGGTTGGCGGTAATGCCGAAACACACATTCATTTCCAGCAGCAGCCTTAAAAGATGCTCCGGCTCAACAATCTGGCTGGCGTAGTCGGCCCTGCGCAGTCCAAGGGCTCCCAGATAACGTTCTTCCAGAGCCTCAGGACGGTCTGTAATCAGACTCACGGCGTTGTAGGCCCCCACCGCGCCGGCCAGTTTGCCACGCAAGTTCTGCGCAAGACGGTGTATTTCCAGAACGCTCTGCCCCAGACGCGACACATACTCGGCCATGGCAAATCCGAAGGTTACGGGAACAGCCAGCTGACCGTGCGTCCGTCCGGCCTGCGGAGTGTTATGCTCCCGGCGCACCAGCACAATAAGGGCATCCAGCAGATCCAGTATAAGAGGTATAACCGTGCGGTTCATGGCGTCACGGACGCGCATGGCCATGGCCGTGTCCAGTATGTCGACAGATGTCGCTCCAAGATGAATCCAGGGCGCCAGTTCTTCCGGTACATGTCTTTGCAGAACATTAACCAGGGCCCGTATCTGATGGTGTGTTATCTCTTCTTCAGCGGCCACCTCTTCCGGCTCTACAGTGGTTTCCAGAGAATCAGCGGCTTCCAGAAAAGCCTTATCAGCACCAAGCTGCTCATTAATATGGGCTTTCAGCAGGGAAGCCTCGGCACGCACCAGATAGCGGATGGAAGCCTTTTCACTGAGAGTTTCCGAAAGACTGTCAAAAAGCTCTTTGTTGGCCTGCCAGTAACGGTGGTCCAGAGAGGACAGATTCAAAAAAGGATCGCGGAGTTCCATAAAGAATAATGGCGGAAAACAGACCCGTTTTTCAAGCCGTTAAAGCTGTTTTTTAAGCAGAACCTCTGCAGAAATATCAGATAATCTGAACCGTAATGGCCTGTGCCAGAAACGGCTCCATCCCTATGCGCGTATTCCCCGTACTGACAAGATAATTCGCCTTATCACTGCCTGTTAAAACTTCAACAACCGCTCCGGCGGAAATGCCCATATTGTTCAAACGGCTGCGTATATCGGGATTATTATCCAGACTGATTACCCGTGCTTTGCGGTTGCGGGGAATATCGGAAAGGCGGCTTATACGGTTCATTCGGAATCTCCGCTTTTCATTCCGCATTCCAGTGGACACGATTCAGCCGCCGCGCAGCTGCAGGACGAAGAACAGCAGCTGTTCTTTCCTTTTATTGCCCGTACAGTTCTGATAACAATATATGTAAGAGCCGCGCACAGAATAAGACCCAGTACAATGTATTCAGCCATGGGAACTCCTTTAAAATCCCAGCAGCAGTCCAGTCTGGAAAACCAGTGCTGCCGCCAGAAACCCGAGTATTATGGGATAGATAATGGCAAATATCAGCCATTTCCAGCTGCCCGTTTCCAGCTTAATAAGTATCATGGTGGCAATACAGGGCGGGAAAAGCGCTATAAACACCATAATGGCCAGGGCGTGCAGAGGGCGGAATACTCCGGTCCTGGCCAGACCGTCCTGCAGAGCCGGTGTTTCGGATGCTTCATCTCCCGCTTCCAGACTGTAGATGGTGCCCAGTGTGGAAACCAGAGCCTCTTTGGCCGCAAACGAACCAATAATGGCAATATTGATGCGCCAGTCCATTCCGGCCAATGATGAAACAGGTTCCAGGAAACGGCCCATCATACCAAGAACCGAGCCGTTGAGTGTTTCTTTGGCTAAATCGCGTTTAAGCAATTCCGCGCTCCGGCGCAGCTTTGCCCAGCCTTTGCTGACAACCGCGGCTCTTTTATCTACTACGGTTCCTTTTTTGAATGCAATTTTGCCGGATTTAACCAGGTCAAAGAAATACGGATTTCTATCCTGATATTCAGCGGCCAGTTCTTCCGCAGACTTCCGGGATGTTCCGGCTTTAAGCGCCTTCTGATCGGCCTTGTAGTCCCTCCAGTATTTCTGGAACGCTTCGGCCTCTTCTTCCCCCAGTTTGGTTTTGCCCTTCATAAGAATTTTTGTATACACGGGATTTTTCCCGGCAAAACGGATATTTAATTCCCGGAGCGCGGTTTCATCGGTAAAATCTATCTGCCGTTTATATATTTTGTAATTGTCTTCAAAACGTGCCATGCGGACCAGATCTTCCGGAGAAGCAAAATATTCCCCGTAATCCGAACCGGCTGTTTTCATAAAGGCCGCAACGGCATTCTGATATTTCTGTTCGTAGGAATCTTTTACAGCCGGCTCTTTCTGCGGGAAAGTTACGCCAAACCAGATAAGAACGGATACCGCCACAACAATGGTGGCAACCTTCTTTATAAAGAGCCAGAGGCGTTCAGTACCGCGTATAAAAACACCCTTCAATGTAGGCATCTGGTAGGAAGGAAGCTCCAGCACAAAAGGCTCCGGCTCTCCTTTAACAACAAAGGTGCTGAGAAGTTTTGCCACCAGAAGAGCCACAATAAGAGTTGAAACCGAAAAAGACCACAGCACCAGCGGCTGATGACTCTTGAAGAAAATACCGGTCATTAAAACATAGAACGGCACTTTAGCCATGCAGTTCATTAAAGGAATAACCAGTATGGTTACCAGCCGGGCCTTTTTGTCGCGTATGGTCCGCGTAGCGGTTATGCCGGGCACAGCGCAGCCGCCCACAATAGCCCCGCCCAGCAGCATGGGCAGCGTTGACTGTCCGTGCAGCCCGAATGAACGCAGAAGTCTGTCCATAATAAACGCAATACGGGCCATGTATCCGGAATCTTCCATAAAGGCAATAACCAGATAAAGAACATAAAAAATGGGCAGGTAGTTGAGTATCATGACAACCCCGTCCACTATGCCGTTCAGAAGCAGCGAACGCAGAAAACCGTCATTAAACAGTGAATGGGCCGGTATTAAACCGGAAATAAAATTCCGGAACACCTGAAACCACGGAAAGATAAGATCTGTGAGCTTCTGACCGCCCACCATGGTAATCCAGTAAAAAGCATACATAACACCCAGAAGGATAAAGGGCCCGGCAAGGCGGTGCAGAACAACTTTGTCAATTTTATCGGTAAGGGTTTCCTCTGCTTTGCCGGCGTCAGTAACGCACTGTTCCTTGAGCTGCAACGCGGCATTACTGCGTGCCAGCGAAATACCCACTTCCATGGAATAACCGTGTTCTTCCGCATAAGCCGCATTATGCTCATCAACAAGGTTTTGAATTAACCGGGAATTTTCAAGCCTGTCAGAAACAAGCTGAATAATTTCGGCATCGTTTTCCAAAAGCTTCAGGGCAGTCCAGCGGACAGGATAGGAAGGAATTCTTTCTGCCTGCGGCTTGAGGAACTCTTCCAGACTGGTTATGGCGGCTTCTATTTTGTCACCGTAGTTCAGATGCCAGGGAGAAACAGCTCTCTTCTGCCGTATCTCTTCAATCTGCTCTTTAAGAAGCTGCGCGTTCTCCCCTTTTCTGGCCGTGCCGTAAACTACAGGCGCGCCCAGTTTCTCTGCAAGAATTTCAGGATGCAGGTTCAAGCCCCGTTTTTCAGCGGCATCCTTCTTGTTGGCATAGATAAGCAGCGGTTTTTCCATTTCCAGCAGCTGAAAGGTCAGAATGAGCTGGCGTTCCAGATTAACCGTGTCCACTATATTAACTACCGCTTCCGGTTCTCCGCTCAGTATATAATGGCGTGTAACCATTTCCTCCGGTGTATAGGCCGTAAGACTGTAGGTACCGGGTAAATCAACTATTTCAATTTTATTTTGATTATACGTGTAGCGGCCGGTTTTCTTTTCAACCGTTATGCCGGGGTAGTTCGCCACATGCTGTCTGGCTCCGGTAAGGGCATTGAACAGAGTGGACTTTCCGGTATTCGGCTGTCCGGCAAGAGCAATATAAGCCGGCTTGTTCACAGCAGTTCAACCTCAATCAGCCGTGCTTCAGCTTTGCGGACTGCTACCATTGTCTGACGTATCTGTATGTCAAAAGGATCAAGAAGAGGGGCGTTGCGGAGAACTGTTATTTTCTGCCCCGGAAGGAATCCCAAAGCAATCAGCCGCTGCAGAGCGGCGCCGGCAACGTTCATTTTTCTTATAATGCAGTTATCTCCCGGTTTTAAGTCTGCCAGGCTGGTCATTATTACTCCGCGTTTGAGGTATACCTCCGCAGCCGCAAAAACTGCGGAGGCTTTAAATTATACGAATCTGTTACTTTTTACCTGTCAGATAATCTTTCCATTTACCCAGTTCATCGGACATGGACTGCAGTAAATCGTTCCAGCTGTCTCTTTCATCATCGGCCAGCGCTGGACCGGCCATGGATACTGTATGTCCGGGACCGCCGTCGAAAATAACAAAATACTTTTCAACATCCGGCTTGAGCAGATCAACCTGACCAAGGTCGTCAAAGACAGTTTCAAAAAGAACTTTCTGCCCATCATAGGTTTTCTCGGAACCTTTGTACTTTGCAGCGTCTACAATGAGAACAGGCATGCCCGACATGGAAGCGCCATTGGAAAAAGCACCTTCCACACTGATGGAACCGTCGTAATTATCTTCAATGCTCAGCATGGGAGTATGAGCCCACACGCTGAACGCCGCCAGTAACAGAACAAGAACAATTAATGATTTTTTATTCACCGCTGTGTCCTCCGTTATTTAACAGTAGAGAAATAATCAGTCCATTTAGTCAGTATGGCAGGATAATCTTCAATATCTGAACCGACATAGAAGGGAAGCTTGACAATCTGACCCTTTTTAACAGCAGGAATTTCGGCAAGAGCCGGTATTTTTTTGGTCAGTTCGGCCATTTTTTTCTGAAAAGCTTCCATATCACCGTAAACAATAATGACATCCGGAGCAGCGTCAGCCAGAAGCCGGAAATTCGTTACAGGAAAAGCTCCTTTTGTAACAGGATTGCCGTCCGGGTTAAGCATGTCGCTGACATTTTCGCAGCCGAATGGTTCAAGAAAGTATTTATCGGTATAAAAGCCCTTGCTTTCGGCCGCGACAAACACTTTCTTTGTATCTTTTTTGACAAAGGCTTTCAGCACAACAACTTTTTTGCCGGAAGCTGTATTGGCAATTTTGGCCTCAGCCTCAGCCAGTTCTTTCTTGTATTTTTTGAGCAGTGCCTTGCCTTCAGCGGCTTTATCGTACATTTTGGCAATTTTCTTCACAGCAGGCTCTACACCTTCCGTGAAGTCAACAATGTAGACTTTTACCTTCAGGTCTTTAACAAGATCAACAGCTTTCATGGGGTCCGCTTTGTCAACAAGCAGGCAGAAATTATCGGTCTTTTCAATAATTACGGTATCAATCCCAAACTCTTCAATGGCCTTGGGCAGAGTATCGGGAGCCTTAAACGCAATTTTTACCGGACAGCCGATAAGCTTGGCAGGAAAGCTGCGGGCCTTGGGCCACTGGCTTCCCCTGACAGACATTACCTTGGGAAGAACGCCCAGGGATGCGGAAATATCCAGAACATGGTCTCCCACAATAGCGGCATTAATAATTTCAAAACCGTCTTTTTCCCCGACAGGCTTAATAACTTCAACATACTCGGATGCCGAGGAAACAGAATCTGTTTTACCCGAAGAGGCACAACCGGCCAGCAGCAGAGCCGCAGCTGCCGCAAGCAATAATAAACTCTTTTTCATGAGTATAACTCCTTGATATTGATTCATATAAATAATAATAGACCGAATATAATTATACAAGACTATTACTGTTAGCAATTCTGAATAACCCGGTAAAAGTTTTTGCTCCGCTCTCTTGACCAATAAGCGCCATGTCATATAAAGTTCTGCTCACCTGCGCCTGTGGTATAATGGCTATTACCTTAGCCTTCCAAGCTAAAGACGTCGGTTCGATTCCGATCAGGCGCTTAAAAACTTTTAACAAGGAAAGCAGAACTGCCTTAACACGGGCAGTTTTGTTGTTTAGAGGCTTTTCAGCCTGCTGTACGCTTCGGGCGTATCCAGATCGTCCACCACTCCGGAATGAGACCAGTCAATCTGCACAGTACAATACTCCCTCAGCCGTTCACTGAAGGGCATATCAGCCTCAGAAGCCAGAATGTCTTTTCTGATTCGCGGACCAATCAACACCGGATGGCCCGGAATTCCCCGGTATACCGGCCGTAAAGCCTGCGGAGAGTTCTTTGCGTTCTTCATTTGCTCCAGAACCTGCAGCAGCCTCTGAAAGTCTTCAGGACGGACCAGCGGCATGTCCGCGGGGAGCACAAAAAAATACTCACTGCGGACGGCAGAAAGTCCGCGGCGCAGTGTGGCGCCCATACCTCTGCGCCAGCGGCGGGATCGAAGCAGTACAAGTGAAGCATTCCCGGGCAGCAGTCCGTCCCGGCGCGCCCTGCCCAGCAGCCTTTTTAAAGCCCTGACGCGGAAGCCCCCAACCAGTATGACACGGCAGCCGGCATTAAGCGCCGCGGAAACGGTTTCCGTCAGCACGGTACCCTCTTTCCAGGGTAAAGCCGGTTTCCAGTGTTTCATCCGGCTGGAGCGCCCGGCCGCGGGTATAATGCAGTCTGGAACAGCAGCAGAATTTCTTTCAAAAAAATTATTGAAATACCGGTTTTGGGTCATGGAAAAATCTCTTGATAATCATATAATACCATATTGTGAAGCTGAACGACATTACCAGGTACATACAGGACAATAACTCGTTTATTCTTACAACACATGAAAGTCCTGACGGCGACGGGCTGGGAGCCGAATACGCTCTTTGCGAAACCCTGATTGAAATGGGTAAAGAAGTTGAAATTCTAAACTCCGATCCGCTGGGACCGCGGTATGAATTTCTTAACAAGGGCAATCTTATTCAGCATATTACTTCAGAAACTGTTTATCCGGATAATTTATCTGAACGCACCCTGTTTATACTCGATACGGATATTACCAACACCGGAACCAGAACGGCATGCCTTCTTGAGAAGTGTTCTAAAGTACTGGTGATTGATCATCATACGCCGGAAAAAAACAGGCCGATGGAAGGCTGGCTGAATCCCCAGGCCTCGTCAACCTGCGAAATGATATTTCAGATTATCCAGAAACTCGGCCGGCAAATCAGCAGAAATTCCGCCGTGGCGCTTTACACCGGTATTGTATATGACACCGGTTCCTTTATTTATCCAAAAACAACAGCCCGGACATTCCGGATAGCAGAAGATCTGGTTAACAGAGGTGCTGTACCCAATGAAATTTTCACCGAGCTTTATCAGAAAAGATCCATTGGTTCGCTCATGCTGCAGTCTTTAGTGAGCAGCACCCTGCTTCTTCTTATGGATAACCGCTGTGCTGTTCAGGTTATGCCCAGAGAAACTTTAATTGCCTCCAGGGCTGAGTACGATGAAAGCCAGGAAATTGTAAACATTCCCCTTCAGTGCGGAACAGTGGATGTTTCAGTTTTCTTTAAGGAAGAGCTCAACGGCACCCGCCACTGTTCAATGCGCTCCAAAAAGCTGGTCGACTGTGCCGCCATAGCTCATAAGTTCGGCGGAGGAGGTCATAAAACAGCGGCAGGTTTCCGTTTCAGAAACAGTTTTCCCGACATACAGGAGAAGGTTCTTGAAGAAGTGGCCCGCTACCTCACATAATTCCCCAATGAAATTACGCCTTTATTATATTACCGCTGTCTGCCTGATGATTTCCCTGCTGCCTGCCTGCAGCAGGCGTCCCAGTTCGCCGCTTCCTGTAACAGGCGGTATTCTGACCCCCCGTACTCCGGCATCCTCTCAATCTTCAGACTCTTCCATGCAGTCTTCCGAGCTGGAAAGTCAGCCCGTGCTTCCCCTTGTCAATCCAGGCCCTGAATTCAGTATTGTTACCCTTTTTGACGCGAATCTTGATCTGGAACAGTCGGATGAACAGGTTATTATGGCCTTGCCGGTTGATGATACCGAAAAACCGCTGCAGCTGATGATTGCCTCTACCCATCCTCAAAAAAACACCTACGAGATTGTCTGGTCCAGTCCATTGAGTTCCCGCACCTTGACAGGTCTTTCCTTCCGGACAGACGATCTGACAGGTAACGGTCAGAAAGACATGATTATTACCGGATTTGATGATAAGGACCGTCACGTAACAGAAATTTTCGCGGCCCGCAACAAGAACAATCTGTCTTCTTTCAGAAGTGTATTTTCCCTTGTCGCGGACGGAAATATCGACATTATCAACCAGGACCGTTCCAGCGGCTACTGGAGCGGACAAGCTTCCGGAATTCCCTATCAGATAATGGTTCAGCAGACCGACCCGTCTGCTGAAAACAATATGGATATTCTTGAAACCCTCTGGACATGGGATTCCCGCAATTTCCGTTTTCAAAAATCAAAAACCCGGCAGGTTAAAGCCGATGTTATTCAGGAAGAACGCATTTCTCAGGTCTACAAGGGCGGAGCTGAAGTATATAAGGAGTACCTTCGGGGGGCCTGGTTTAAAGAGTCGGGCAACGGGTCTTATCAGGATATGGTTTATTTTGACCCTGAAGCAGACCAGATGATGTTTTTTGACGGAGAAATTCAGGAAGTTTTCAGCTGGGGAACCAGCCACCGCACCACGGCAAAAAGACTCTATACAAAAGTTTACAACCTTATAATTCCGGCCTTATTCGACAACGTCAACATTACCGCTGAAGCATGGGACCGTATCTATCTGGACCGTGTTGTTACACCGGAAAAATGGGACGGAACTTACCGCCGTCTGGGCAGTGCTCTTCAAAACATTCTTGACTCTCAAAGCCGGCTGTCTCCGCTTGTTCAGAAAATACCCCTTTCAGGTGTGTGGAAAGGATTTGACGGCGAAGAAGTGGTTTTTACTCTGCCTGCGGTGGAATGGAAAACTCAGGACAAGATCAGAACGGGTACGGCTTCCATATTTACAATGAACGGCGTGCAGGTATTCCAGGTGCGTTTTATCAAGAAAAACGGAGCGCCGGAAGAAACTGTTAACTGGATTATCCAGTTTCAGGAAGACAGGGACGATACACGCATTATCCGCAGCATTTCCATTACACCGGCCATACTTCAGGCCACAGGCATACGTTCTACCGGAGAAAACGCGCGGAGATTTGAACAGATTGAAATTATTTCACCCGGATCCGGTTCAGGAGCCGAATCTGAATCTGAAACCGAATCCGCATCTTCAGATCAGAATGCAGAAGGCTAAGGTTTTTGGGCGGACTGCCACTCGGCAAGACGTTCAGCGGCATTCCCGTCGGAATTGTGAATAAAAACCCGCCATATACCATCAGAATTATCCATCCAGGCCGTAAAACCGGCATTTTCCAGCTCTTCACGTAAAGCAGCGGCACCGGTTTGCTGAAGAAAAGCTCCCGCCTGTACAGGATGCCCCTGAACCATTCGTGCCTGAAAGGACTCAAAGAACATGGGTGAAGCCCAGCGTTTTACCTGAGCATTGGCCAGGTAGGCGGCTACAGAATCCGGATATTCCCCGGATAAAGCCGTTAAAGCCTTTTTGTAAACTTCAGCGGCTCCTGCCATTCGGCTGATGTCAAGCTGACTCAACAGCGGCAGAGGTGTCCGGCCTCCGGAGCGGCTGACAGCTTCATTCACCATTGCCAGAGCCTCGTCAGTTTTTCCCTGAAGGGCGGCGCACAAAGAAGTTAAAGCCATCAGTTCAACTCTTAAGACTGAATTGTTTGTTTTCTCTGAAAGAAGCAGGCCCTGAGTTTCAACACGTGAATACTGCCCCATGGAGAAACGGATTACCAGCGCCTTGAGCCTGCGGCGTTCGCTGTCAGCCGCGTTACCCAAAGCCGCGGCTTTTTCATAATGCGCCGTACTCTTCTCAAGCAGTCCTAAAGACGATTCCAAATCGGCCATTCGTTCATACGAAACGCCTCTGTCAGCTCCGGAAAGTTTTTCTGTGTGTGTTTCCAGAAATTCAAGCGCTTTAGAAGGAGCCGGACACAAGGAAACCGCGTGAAACAGAACATCACGCATGGAATTAGAATGCGGGTTGGCATTCAGCCACTGACTGTACAAAGAAAGAGCCTCTTCACGGTTCCCCTGCGTCTCTTCATTCCGGGCTTTTTCAAGCAAAACAGAAGAGCTGTTCTGCGCACAGAGACTGAACGGCGCGCAGAAAATGAGCAGCAATATTGCAATGGGAATGAGCGCTCTACTCACAGAGATGGAACAGCGTTACTTGCTGTCAGTTTCCGCTTTTTCCGGACTTTCAGGACTTTTGATGCTCTCGGCTGTTTTATTCTGTTTATCCCGGCGGTTTTTCCGGCCCATAGTTCTCTGTTTTTTCTTGTCAGGAATTTTCCTGGAGGTATCCTGCGCTGTTTCTTTGGCCGCTTGAACCGCTTTTTCGGCTTTTTCCTCTGCGGCCTTTTGTTTTTTCTTTCCGCTTTTCTTAATCCACCGTTCTATAGAAAACGGAATGACGGAAAGGACACCGATCATATACATTACAAAGAAACTGAGATATATGGGAACATCGGTAAAAGAGCCCTTTTCACCAAACCAGAGCCGTATATCAGAACTGTTATTGTGATTCATGAAAATAAATAAAATAACAATGAGAAGGGCAAAAATAAACGCAATCAGTTTTCCCGGCATGGTGATTCCTCCTGAGCCGATGGTATAGAGAGATCTTAATAATACACAGATCGGCTGCACTTTAAAAGATCCGCACAATCAAATACAGGATATGACAATATTGAAAGCCTCCGGCAAAGGACATTTCCAATGATTGAAGTATTCAAAGCCGTTATGCTATCATTTGTCCAAGTGAGGTGAATGAGTGATCCGGAAAGTAATGCTGTGTCTGTTGATTCTAACTGTTTCTGCGGCGGGTATGCTGTGGGCCGAAGATGCAGAACCTGATAATGGTTCTTTTACCCCTCAAATGCGGACAAATGACCGCTCAAAGGGCGATCAAACCTTCAATATTTCGGCCGGGATATTTATTCCCCTCCCCGTTATGCTGCTGAATGACTGGCCAGCCAGCGGCTACAATGCCGGTGTTACATCATCCAAACTGGCGGTGGGCGGTGTGGGTTCTCTTGCCTATAATTTTCATATTACCGGTAATATTAAGGCCGGCCTGCAGCTGGCGGGAAGTTTTTCCAAAGATATCAACAAGAATTTCATGTACAGCATTCCCATACTGATCAAGGGAGCCTACGAATTTCATCCCCACGGACGTATCAGTGTGCCCCTTTCCCTGGGACTGGGAATTAATATGACCTCCTATAAAGATAATTTTCTGGTTGACATGATTCTCAGGCCGGGAGCCGGAGTTTATTACGACTGGAGTTATGAATGGTCTTTCGGGCTGGACATTTCCTACTGGTTTGTTCCCCAGCTGAGTCCAAAATCAAAAGAACAGTGGAGCATCGGTAACTTTATGGATATTACCCTGGGTGCGGAGTATCACTTCTAATGATGAAAACAACACAACATTTAAAGCGTCTTTACCTTCTTTCTGTTACGGCTTTTCTGCTGATTCTGGCAGGATGTACAGGTCTTGGAATTTACGCCCAGATAGCTGTTTCCGAAAAAATTATCAGCGGGTATCTGCCCCAGGGCATCAGCCCGGGTAAGGTGTGTCATATTACCGGCGCGAACGTAGATAACTACGATTTCTTTTCCTCAAACACAGGACTGTGGGTAAGGAATATTACAGACAGAGACTCTGTAACAGAAAGCACCAAATGGAAAAGAATAAGTCTGAACGGCTGGAATGCCGTGCAGTCAATGGACGCGACAGATAATCATATTATTCTGACAATGGTGCGGGTAAGCGGAGATACACATGAAGTTGGTCTGTTTTATTTTGGCAGCGCCAATTTTAATCCAGCCACCCTCAGTGTGGATTTTCAGCAGATAAGCGGTACTAACTGGACAAACCCCTCTCATTACTACGTTGCCCGGGTATTTGTTCCCCGCAACGCTTCTGACGATGTGTATGTCAATGTTCTGCGGACCAACAAGCCGTTTGGAGAACCTGAAGTGGATTTTGTTGATTCCTCTCTCTACCATTTTTCCACTATTACCAGCGGAGCACTTCCTGCCGCGCTGGCCGGCAACTGGCCGGCCGCCCTTACCTCTCCGGTCCGCTATGTGGACAGCGCGGCCTCTGACGGAACTGCCACCCTGTTCTCAATAATTAAAGATTCCAACAGTACCAGCGGCTCGTCAATCGTGAACAGCTCAGGCAATGCGGTAACAGCCGCGCAGGTTCAGGTTCCCGTTACCGGTCTGACATACATGACGGGACTCGGTACAGGTTCCGGCTGTTTTATCGGCGGAGGTACTGCGGCGGATTCAACGGGTGTCTACCCGGTTTACGCAACCCATAGCCTTTCTGCGGATAACTGGGTAAAAATTAACGGTTCCAGTTCCGATTTTCAGCTGGGCACTTTTCTGGATGTATCAACCACAACCGCCGGCAGCGGGAAGGTTCTGGCAGGTTCCCACAGTTTGAGCAGCAACAGCACAAACACTCCCGGTATTGGATATGCGGAAATAAATGTACCCGTCGGCAGTGATCCGGCAGCCTGGACAATTTCCAGCAGTAATCTGACATTTGCCTATTCCAACAACTTTCTTGTCAGCGAACTGCATGAGGCATCCATTCAGGCAATGGCCATGCATGACGGCTATGTTTATGCCTCAACACGCGGCAAGGGTCTGTGGCACATTAACAGCGCAGTAAACAGCCCCAGCTGGATACAGGAATAATCAGCGGCGGGAGATTTTTTTCATCAGATCAAAAACTTCTTTCAGTTCAGGATCGCCTTCTGTATAGTATGTGGATATTTCTTCCGGAGTCAGTCCCTCCAGTTCATGACTCAGATAGTGAATCCATACATCATCCTGGGGTGTGGGAATGCTGAGTTTGCGCCACCAGTAGTCGGGCAGTATGGGCATGGGTTTCCGGAACGGAGCATCCTTGTAGTCGTGTACGGCAATTTTAACATGTTCGCGCGGCAGGCCTTTCTCCAGAATACATTCAACCAGATGATTAATGGTTCTGCCGCTGTCAAAGACATCGTCCACAAAAAGTACCCTGTCGCCGCTGCGCAGGTATTCTGGGTCATAAGTCCAGCCGTCTATACGGATTCTTCCGCTCTGCCGCAAGTCTGTATAGGAACGCGCAACCACGGCGGCATAAAAAACCGGCCGGCGGTCCCGGGGATTAACCATTTTGAAGAATTCGCTGAAGACATTGCCCATGTAAGCTCCGCCCCTCAGAGGAACATAGATTACATCCGGCATAAAACCGTCGTCATACACTCTTTTTGCCAGCTTCAGGGCATGATTCCGGACATCCTGATAAGGCAAAAATTCTTTAGTCATTCGCGTTTCCTTTCCGTTCAGCAAGATTTACCATTTTACCATTGCGCCACACGCTGTAGGAAGGAAAATCTTTCCGAATTCGGGCAAGTTCCGTATAGAGGTCACGCAGCGAAGCTATGGAATGTCCGTTTACAGCCGTTATAAGATCACCGGCACGCAGATCAACCGCGTGCGCGGCCGTACGGGGATAAACTTCTGCTACAGCTACGCCGGTAACGGTTTCCGGAATTTTCATGGCTTCGCGCACGTCTTCCAGAAGCGGTGCAGCCAGAAATCCGGGAAAGGCCCTGTTGTGCAGGGTTTTAACAGACTCCTCATCCGTTCTTTTACCCATTATTACTGAAATACGCTTTTCACGCCCAAAACGGTTAACAGTCAAACGCGCTTTCTGCCCCGGCTGTTTTTCGCCGATACGGTAAATAAGTCCGTCAGAATCCGTTACAGGTTTATCATCCAGCACTGTTACCAGATCGCCCGGAAGCAGTCCGGCTTTATCCGCGGGAGAACCTTTAAAAACCTGGTAGACCATGGCTCCTGTCCGTTCCGGATATCCCAGCGATTCGGCAGCCTCAGGCCCGAAGGTACCCAGGCTGACGCCCAGCCACCCGTAACGGACTTCTCCCGTGTTCAGCAGCTGTCTGACCGAACTCATTACGTTATTTATGGGTATGGCAAATCCAAGCCCTATGCTGCCCCTGTTGGGCGTTGTAATAAAGGTATTGATGCCTATAATTTCACCGCGGACATTAACCAAAGCTCCGCCGGAGTTACCCTGATTAATGGCAGTATCAGTCTGAATAAAATCGTTTATATTATTCCCCGGACCGCTTCTGCGCCCCAGAGCGCTGACAATACCCGAACTGACAGACTGTTCATACCCGTAGGGGCTGCCGAAAGCCAGCACCCAGTCGCCGACATACAGTTTATCGGAGTTGCCTATGGGAACAGGCTGCAGATTGGAATTTGGAAGCTGAAAACGCACCAGTGCAATATCTTTGCGTACATCCCGGCCAACAGTTTCAGCTTCTATGTGCTGTCCGTCAAACAGTTCTACCGAAATATGCTGCGCCTCACCTATAACATGGGCGTTTGTAACCACATAATGCCAGTTATCTTTTTTTTCAATCAGAACACCGGAGCCGAGTCCTTCACTGCGGAAAAAGCGGGGACCGCTGCTTTCTTCCGCAGGATCGCTGAAAAACTCGCTCCAGGGAATTCCGTTTTCACCGGTTTCCTGAGTAATGTTCTCTGAACGGACAGAAATTTCAACAATGGAGGGAAGAACAGCGGCACTCACCCTTCTGAATGCTTCCTGAACCTCCAGCACAGAGGCCAGAGGCTGATCGGTTAAGGTTTCCTGAGCGTGAGCAGTTAAGGGGTATGAGCGGAAATAGACTGTTCCGCTTACTGCAAGAGCAATCAGGGCGGCGGCTATAAGCTGATTTCTAAGATTCATTAATTGTCCCAGTTGGTGAGCACTTCCACTCCGCTGTCTGTAATAAGAAGAGTATGTTCAAAATGAGCACTTAAACTCCCGTCCGCGGTAACAACTGTCCAGTCATCCGACAGCACTTCCACTTCATCTGTCCCCGCGTTAATCATGGGTTCAACGGCCAGTATCATACCGCTTTTCATCCGCGGATTCATTCCCCGGGAAGGATAATAATTGGGTATCTGCGGATCTTCATGCAGCTCAAGACCTACACCATGGCCGCAGTAGCTGTACACTATTCCGTAACCGTGGGGACTGACCACTTCTGTTACGGCTTTTCCAATATCCTTAATTCTGGCACCCGGTCCGCATACCGAGATTGCCGCATACAGCGACTCCCGGGTTACATCCATAAGCTTCTGTGCTTCACTGCTGATGGAACCCACCGCGTATGTTTTACAGCTGTCGCTGTAGTAGCCGTCCAGTATAACACCAATGTCGCAGCCCACAATGTCGCCTTCCGAAAGAGGCTTCTGACTGGGTATGCCGTGAATAACCTGTTCGTTGACCGAAGTACATACCGAAGCCGGAAAACCGCCATATCCCAGGAAAGCCGGTTCACCTCCGCCGGCGCGGATAGTTTCTTCCACAAGGCGGTCAATATCGGCAGTGCTTACACCCGGAGCTATAAATGTGCTGATACGGGAAAACACAGAAGAGAGCAATTCCGCCGAACGGCGTATGCCGTCCTGCTGCTGAGCGTTTTTAATGATAATCATAATATTTCCTCTCCAAGATTATTCAAAACTTTTTTATTTTTATCTGTAAGATTCTCCGACTTTTCCATGGCAGCATCAAGAGCATTGCGGGCATCTTCATTCAGCTGTGAAATAAGACTGTTCAGAATACTGCCCGCCTGAGCACGCGCCTGAATTCCCTGACGCCCGGAGCTTAAGAGCCTTTTCCGCTCTTCTTTCAGATCGCTTCGCAGCTCCGCTTTGAGCTTAATCCGTTCCTGAGGTATTGCCAGAGACTCCAGAACCGCAAGAATAACGGCATCAGAGCTAATGCCGGACTCCTGCTGCTTCCCGAAAGCCGCGTCAAAAAACAATTCCCGGGCCTCTGTCAGTTCACGGGCGCACATTAGAGCAAACAGGGCGCTGTCGTAAAGAGCCAGCGGATTGGCCGTTGCGTAGGCCATTTCTTTGAATTGACTGTAGACGCTCAAAGTGGAAGGCTCACGGGGAACCAGATTAATTATGCCCATTCCCCGGGAAGCGTCTGAAGCCAGTTTCCATGCCAGTATCCATTTCTGCTCGGGATAGGCTTTAATATAGCGCTCAACAGCCACCTCTATGGAGGTAAAGTCATTGCGTGAACGCATATAATCCAGCAGATACTCTGTAACCAACCGGGCCTTTTCTCCATCAATGGTACTGCCGTTTTTTACAACAGCCTCAAAAAGACTCCACAAGCGCCCTTCGTACAATCTGGGGGAAAGGAATTCCGGCTCAAGCGCCAGATGTGTAATTTCAAGAACAGGGTCGTCAGATTCCCGGGAAGCCTGGCGGATAAGACGCCGTGCCAGTGCCGGTTCCTTCTTGTTCATCTCCAGTGCCCAGGCCGCCTTAACTTCACTGCTTTCAGGAAAAAGCTCCAGGGCTTCATCCAGAAGCCGGTGAGAAGCCAGAATGTTTCCAACCGACTGTTCAACAACCGCCATATTCAGCCACAGCTTCCAGGCATTATCCGGCAGCGGTTTGCCGTTTCCTTCTTCCCGCAGAATATCCATGGCTTCAGCCCAGGCATCACGGGCATTCAGCAGGCTTTGCTCCGCGTTGGTCATTTGATAATTTTCCCAGTGAAGCTGCCCGAGAAGCTCCATGTTCTGCCACGACAAAGCACGGCGTCTGCGGTTTTCTTCTACCTGAAGCGACAGCCAGCGGACAGAATCGTCCATATAACCGGCATCCTGGGCCACCGCCGCCATAGCCCGTACTATACCGGTTCTGCGCATGGTATCCGGCCGGTTCCAGTGTCTGTTTCCGTCCATAAGCCTGCGGGCTTCGGAGTAAGCCTTATCCCGGAGCCCCAGCCGCATATACATCAGCGCCGCGTCAGCTGTCAGTTCGGCAGAACCGGTCAGGGCGGCGGCCTGAGAAAGAAAATCAGGATCACCTGTTTTTTCAATATCCGCAAGAAACTGCTCCAGGGAACCGCCGTTTTTTTCTATGGATTTTTTCAGATATATTTCATTATACAGAAAGTCCCAGCGTGTTCCGGCCAGCACACCGGCGGCCCTTAATGCTTTTTTATCATTCCCCCCGCGTGTCAGTGCCCACGCCCAATAGGCCTGAAAGTCTTCATTTCCGGGAAGAGATGCCGCGGCACGGCCGGCAAGAACAGTAAAAAGGCGGTAATCGGAAGGCCGGGATGCATTTGGCAGCTCCTGAGCGGCCATCATAAGAATGCGTTTCCAGTTAGCCGCCGAAACCGCGTGACGCGACGCGCGAAGCAGTTCCTGACGGAACAGATAACGGTTGCCGTCTTCGTAAGCTAAATCGGCCGCCATAAGGGCTTCGGTCAGTGCCTGTCGTCCGGGAGGTACACGTAAAAAAACAAGAAATACGGCTGCAGCAAGGGCCAGAACAACAAGAACGCCCGCAACTATGGGAAGAAGCCGGTTTTTTTCACCTTCAGACATGTCTATCAGGATAGAGCCGCTTTGCGGATACCGTCAAGAACACCGTTGATAAACCTGAACGAGTCGGGAGCGGCAAACTGCTTGGCAATTTCTACCGACTCGTCAATACTGACAGACGGGGGAATATCCTGCTGGTAAAGAAGAGCGTAAGTACCGGTCCGCAGAATAGCCAGATCCACCTTGTTTAAACGCTCAAAACTCCATTTTTTCAGACACTTTCTAATCCAGCTGTCAATATCTTCCAGAGACTCCAGTGTTCCCTGCACTATCAGCGAAGCAAAAACACGTACTTTTTCCTCTGGAGGGGTATCCATCCATTCAAACTGAATCAGTTCAGCCGGCTCTATCCGTGTCTCTTCCCAGGCGTAAAGCGCCTGAAACGCAACAATCCGGCCCTCTCTGCGTATTCCCACAATGCTTACCGGTATTCACCAAGGTAGTTAACAGTTGCTTTGTCTCTGAGTTTTTTGACAATACGCTGCAGGGCCTGGTCAAAAGCCATTTGAAATTTCTGAGCGTACACCACCTTTTCCAGATACTGTTTTACTTCCGGATCGTCCTGAGGCAGAAGCTGGGCTGCTTTTTTTTCGGTGATTTTAACAATATGCCAGCCGACATTGGACTGAATAGGTTCGCTGGTCTCTCCCACATTCAGGCTGAAGAGTTTTTCAATAAATTCCGGACCGTAGAGCTGAATGGCTATGGGGTCGTTCTTCATAACAGGACCAATCAGCCCGCCCCGTGATTTGGACTGTTCATCTTCCGACTCCGCGGCAACCAAATCGGCAAAGGTGGCCGAGGTATTAACCAGACGCTGGTAAACAGCCTTGGCCTTCAGGCTTTTTTCCCGGGCTTTTTCAGGCGGTAACTGGGCCGTCTTGAAAAAAATCTGGTTCAGCCACACTGAATCCGAAACCGCGAATTCCGCAACTCTGTTCTGGTATTCAGCAGTGAGTTCGGCGGGAGTGGCCTTGCCAATGTTCTGAAAAGCGGCCTGCTCCACTGTTGTAACGTATTTTTCAGCCAGAAGCTGTTTACGCACTGTACCTTCATATTCCTCCAGGCTCATACCCTGCTGCTGAATAACCTGACGGTACTGTGCTTCATCTGTCAGGAAAGCTCCGGGAGGGATGGCACCCATGGCCTGCAGCTGCTGAGAGAGAAGCTGAACACCTGCCTGGCGGACCTCCTGCTGCGAAACATTAACGCTTTTATCCGCTTCGGCCGCCTGAATAATAAGGATCTGATCAATAAGCTGATTGAGAATCTGTTTTTTTTCGGCCGGACTCAGTTTACGGCCCTGCTGCTGTTCCAGAGCCTGAATGGTCTGATTCAGCTGTTTACCGGAAACCGGCTCAGTACGTTCCAGCCGTACAGTAGCCACTGCCATATCCTGCGCGGAAAGGGTGAACGCCGTTACAGTAAAAACAGCCGCAGCAAAAAGCATGCGCCGTATGTGAAAAAACATTTTCATTTCAAACCTCGTTTGGGAAACATTATATCCCCGGGAAAAGAAGAGATCAGACTGCTCAGTCTTTTTTCTCTATATGCAGTCTGTGCCCTACTGCCTCAGCTTCCGAAGCATTGGAAAGGATGTCTGAGCGCTTAAGAAACATCCCCTCAGATTCCATTACTTTCATAAGCGAACCCAGCACACGGTTTTTTCTCAGCCCTTTCCTGCTGATAAACGCATAACAGCGTTTTCCGGAAACCTGTCCGGCCGATCGCAGATAGGCCGTTACCTGACTGTTCACCGATTTGGCAAACAGGGAAGGAGAACCAGTTCCGAAAGCTATATAATTAAAGGGCGTCAGAGATTTCTCGGTTTCTGTTTTTGCGTCTATTACAGTAACATCATGCCCCTGGGCCTCAATACCCCGGGCCAGACCCTTAACAATCTCACCCAGGTCTTTTGAGCTCTCATGACTGTAATATACTACAGCTACTCTCAGAATTTTCTCCTTACTCTGCCGCCGCCGGTGCGGCTGCGTCAGCCTGCTCAGGCTGTTCCAGGAACCAGTTCTGCGTTGTACTGCCGCCCTGACGTGACTCGCTGATAACATTATCAGTCTCATTGGTCTTATAGGCCAGAGCAACCGCCAGAGACGAAACCATAAACATAATGCCCAGAATGGCCGTGGCTTTGGTTAAAACGTTACCGCCGGCCGCAACAAAGTTACTGGCCGCGCCGCCGCCGCCGAACAAACCGCCGAATCCTTCACCCTGCTCATCCTGAAGCATAACCAGAGCAATAATCAGAATGGCAGCTATGGCAAAAACCACCAGAAATAAAGTACCTACAATTCCCAAAATAAATCTCCAGTATTCAAACTACGCGTCAAACGCGACAATACCCGCAAATGAATCCGCATCCAGGGAAGCGCCGCCCACAAGGGCACCGTCAATATCCGGCTGAGCCATCAGCTCGGCAACATTGCCCGGTTTCACCGAGCCTCCGTACTGAATAACAACTTCATCAGCAAGTGAAGAAGAGTATAACGAGGCCAGACGGGCTCGGCAAGCCTTATGCACGGCCTGCGCGTCCGCAGGTGTGGCCGTTTTTCCGGTTCCAATGGCCCACACAGGCTCGTAAGCAATAACAACACGGCTCATATCGGATGCGCTTACCCCGGCAAGCCCCCTCTCCAGCTGACGGAAACAGACATCTTCCGCTTTACCGGCTTCCCGCTCTTCGAGAGTTTCACCTATGCAGAGAATAAGCTCCAGTCCGTGGCTGAGAGCCAGTTTAACCTTGGCGTTGATCAGCGCGTCATCTTCACCATACACGTGACGGCGTTCACTGTGTCCCAGAATAACTGTCTGAACACCCAGTTCTTTCAGCATCAGAACAGATGTTTCTCCGGTATGGGCTCCGCTTTCCACACTGGCCATGTTCTGCGCTGCCAGTGTAACATCCGAACCTTTAACCACATCGGCCACGGCAGGAATGCAGACAAAAGACGGAGCAATCATTTTGCGGGTCTGCTGAGTGCATTTCATGTCTTTAACCGCCCGGGCCAGCTCTGCCGCCTCGGAGGGTGTTTTGTTCATTTTCCAGTTTCCTGCCATTAAATATTGACGGGCCATAATATTCTTCTCCTTTTATACTATTTTTATACGATTTTACAACTTGAGGGCCACAACGCCCGGCAGGGCCCTGCCTTCCAGATATTCCAGGGAGGCGCCGCCCCCGGTAGAAACATGATTAATCCGTTCAGCCAGATGGAACTTGTTCACCGCGGCCACCGAATCGCCGCCGCCGACAACAGTGGTGCCCTGACAGGCGGCCACCAGTTCGGCAACCTCCAGCGTTCCTTTGGCAAACGCATCAAACTCAAAAACGCCCATGGGGCCGTTCCAGACAACGGTTTGAGCATTTTCAAGCAGCTGCGCAACAGCTTTGACAGTTTTTGGACCAATATCCATGGCCAGTTTGCCCTCCGGAACATCCACAGCGTCCACAGCTTCAGGCGCGGCTGTTTCACTGAACCCGGAAGCAACAACGTGGTCCAGAGGCAGCAGAACCTTTACGCCCCGCTCTTCAGCCCTGGCAAGGAAATTACGGGCCGTTTCAGCAAAATCATCTTCCACAAGAGATTTGCCCACCGTGTGCCCCTGTTCCCGGAGGAAAGTGTAGGCCATTCCGCCGCCTATAACAAAGGCATCGGCCTTGTCCAACAGAGATTCCAGCACGGCAATTTTCGATGAAACCTTGGCTCCGCCTATAATGGCCACAAAGGGCTTTGCAGGATTTTCCAGTACCTTGTCAAAGAATTCGCATTCTTTTTCCATTAAAAGGCCCGCGCAGGAAGGCAGATAGCGGGTAACACCCTCGGTGGAGGCATGGGCACGGTGGGCCGTACCGAAGGCGTCGTTTACATAAAGGTCTCCCAGACTGGCCAGCTTTTTACTGAATTCAGGATCGTTGGCCGTTTCCTCCGCGTAATAGCGGGTGTTTTCCAGAAGCAGTATTTCTCCGGCTTTCAGAGAGCCGGCCAGCTGCTCTACTTCAGGTCCGACAACATCGGGGGCCATGTGCACTTTTGTCTGGGTAAGCTCCGCCAGATGGTCCTTCAGCTGCGAAAGGCTGAATTCCGGTTTCTTCTGGCCTTTGGGACGTCCCAGATGACTCATAACCACCAGGGAAGCCCCTCTTTCCAGCAGGTTTTTCAAAGTGGGCAGAGCGCGCTGCATGCGGGTATCGTCAGTTATTTTTCCTTCTTTCAGGGGAACGTTGAAATCAACACGTACTAAAACTCTTTTTCCCGCGGGATCGATATCCCGTATTGTTTTGACAGACACTGTATATTTCTCCTTCAAAGTATCTTTTTAATAATTATCAGCCCAGTTTTTCGGCCAGATCCACAACCCGGGTAGAATAACCGAATTCATTGTCATACCAGGAAAGAACTTTAATAAATCCCCTATCCATAACTATGGCCGCTTTGGCATCGTAAATGGACGAATGACTGTTTCCCCTGATATCCGCTGAAACTATAGGGTCTTCGGTGTATTCAAGAATACCTTTTAACGGACCTTCCGCAGCGGCTTTAACCGCGCCATTGAGCTCTTCCAGAGTTACTTCCCGGTTAAGACGGGCCGTAAGGTCGACAACAGAACCGGTAGGCGTGGGAACACGCATGGCCATACCGTTGAGCTTTCCCTGAAGTTCCGGAATAACCAGCCCCACAGCGGAAGCTGCACCGGTTGTTGTGGGAATAATGCTCAGAGCAGCTGAACGGGCACGGCGTAAATCGGAATGAGGCAAATCAAGAATAACCTGATCGTTGGTATAGGCATGCACCGTGGTCATTAAACCGCTTTCAATACCGAAGCTCTCGTGCAGCACCTTAACCAGGGGCGCCAGACAGTTGGTTGTACAGCTGGCATTGGAAAAAGCCGTATTTTCCAAATTCAGCTCTTTGTCATTAACACCCAGTACAATGGTCTGATCAATTGTATCCCTGGCGGGTACTGTCAGAATAACCTTGCGCGCCCCCGCGCGGATATGGTCTTTGTAGCCGCCTTTGGGGCTTTCAGCCACCCGGAACACACCGGTGGATTCAATAACAACATCAACACCCAGCTCGCCCCAGGGAAGGCGGGCCGGGTTGCGCTCGGAGAAAATTTTCACCTCCTGCCCATCCACGACAAACAGCTTGTCTTTTACCTCTACTTTTCTGGCGTAAACACCGTAAGTTGAATCGTACTTCAAAAGATGGGCCAGAGTGGCCGGATCGGTTAGATCGTTAACAGCAACAATATCAATACCGGGCCGTTCAAACGCAATTTTAAAAACATTGCGGCCAATGCGGCCGAATCCGTTAATAGCTATTTTCATTTGTTTTTCCTCAGTTGGATTTCAGGTCAAATATAGATATTCATGGGTATAAGGGTCAAGGTTACGGTATGGAAAGAAGACGTGAACGGAAGGCCGGGTCGGCAGCTGGTTCCTGAACAGTCAGTTCCTCCGGAACAGGCAGAAAATACGCCATATCGCCTTTTTTCAGAAAGTTAAAATCGCCCTGCCGTTTGTAAAGCCCCGTACTGACCGGTTCCGACACATCCGTAATGGTAACCGAACCCAGATAATTATCATCGGCATAGTCAATGCCCCCTTCCGCCAGCGACGGACGGGCGGAACCCTGACGCAGAACTATCCATTCTTCCCCCTGCTCCACTCCATGCCAGCGGCCTTTATCCAGAAGCAGTTCATTACCTTCCACCGCTATAATGCCCATGGAACGGGGAACAAGAGACGAGATAGACTCCGCAACAGCATAAAGAGCATCCACTACCCGTCCCTGCCCGGTCCGCAGTTCTTCAAAACGGCCCACAAGTTTACCGCTCCGTGAAAGGTAGAGTTCACAGGAAACACTGAAAGTCCGCGGAGTTTCCGCGAAACTCAGAAGCATAAAGTAGTCGTCTTTTCCCCTGGATTTCCGGAAGGCCTCAGAAAACGAATCAACATATTCCACTGCCGGACCCCGGCCGGCCTGTAAGGTTCCGGTATCCAAATAGGCATTACTGTCCAGTATATCGGAAAAATAAAGTGCCAGAGTTTTCTGAGAGCCGGTATGTTCGGGAAGCGAGTGCCCTCTTTTATAGACATAAACTCCCGCCTTCCATGCTGAACGCGGCACTGTCCAGGCGTCATTGATATTCCATTTCTTTTCAAGACTGTCCGATTTGGAATGTTCCAGAAGGCTTAAACGGCGCTTCAGAACCGGATAATCGGGATGACTGGAAGGAATATCCATCAATGCCGTCCGCAGACTGTCCTTATAATGCTCGGTAAAACCCATTTTTCTCAGCAGGGATGTATAAGCCAGCCACGCCTGAGCGTCGTCCTTGGCAACAAGCCTTGCTCTTCTGTAGGCATCGTAGGCTCTGCGGTAGTAAAAGTTCTCCTCATAGCGGCGCCCCCTGGCCAAATGCCAGCCGGCCGCTTCCCTGCGGTCTTTCTGAAATCCGCCGGCCGTAAGAAAAAGGAACTCTTCCCTGAACATGCGGGTAATTTCATCTTCACTGTTCATACGCAGAAGACGGGCACAGGCCTGCTGCGCCAGCTCTTCTTCGTTCAGATCGCGGTAGGCACGGGCCATCAGATACAGAAGAGCCGGATTGTTCAGGTTACCGCTGGTCTGGCTGAGCTGCTGAAGAATTCCAAGCGCCACGGAAGGAGCGCCGTTCTCCAGAGCCAGTTCAGCGTCCAGCAGTTCCACCCTGTAACGCCGTTTATCCTCCATAGGGAGCATGCTGCGCGCGCGGGAGAGATGCATGGAGGCTGTTTCCCACTGGTTGTAGAGAGCGTAATGCTCGGCTGCTCTTATACGCACCTCGGGATTATCCGGAAAAATACGCAACGCCTCCTGTATGGCCGCGTCGCCTTTTTCCATATTCCTCTCTTCATCGTACAAAAGCGCCAGCTGAAGCAGAGAACGGCGGTCTCCGGGAGACTGGCGCAGAGCCAGTCCGAACCACTCCTCAGCCAGCTCGCTTTGTCCGGTCAGAGCATAAATTTCTGCCAGTCCCCGGTTGGCTTCGGCATCGTGGGGACGTTTCTTAAGGAGTTTACCGTAGAGAGCGGCCGCTTCATCATAACGGCGTAAAGCCGTGAGTATACGCGCTTCCAGCAGTGCAAGTTCCCGGCTTTCTCCGGCGTATTTACGGGCCTCATCCACTACTTTGGCCGCTTCTGCATATTCCATCAGCTGAAACAGGGCACTGGCCATGCCCAGATACGCATCAGCATAGGCCGGGTTCAGCCGCAGGGCCGAACGGAAGGCGTCCACCGAAGCGTAAGGGTTGTCATGAGAAAGCTCTTCCATTCCCTGTACATAATAATCGCGGGCATCCGGCTCCGTACGGGCACACAAAGGAAGAACTGCCAGAGAAAACAGACCCGCAAAAAGCAGAATGAACCGGCAGCGCGCTGGAGAAAAACCATGGCTCATCATTCAGCTTCCTCCCTGAGAATTTTTACCTGGCGGATTTTATGCCCCTCTACCGATTGAATAACAAAGACATAGTCTTTCCACGAAATTGTTTCATAGCGTCCGGGTATTTTACCAAACAGATCAAAGACAAAGCCGCCGAGAGTTTCAAAGTCTGTGTCCGGAATGTCTGTGCCAAGTTCTTCATTTAATTCTTCCAGATTAACCCGCGCGTCGCAGAGCCACTGGTTATTCCCAACCTCTACAATTTCCTCGCCCTCGTTGTCAAATTCGTCCTGAATGTCACCGACAATTTCTTCCAGAATGTCTTCCATGCAGATTATCCCCGACACGCCTCCGTACTCATCAACAGCCACGGCAATATGCACCCGCCGCTGTTTCATTTCCCTGAGCAGGGAGTCAAGCTTCATTGTTTCCGGCACAAAATACGCCGGACGGACAATGTCGGCTATCTGAATATTCTCCCCCCTGGCCAGAAAAGGAAGCAGGTCTTTGGCATAGAGTATGCCGACAACATTATCAATCGTCTCTTTATACACAGGGAACCGGGAATGCCCGGATTCAATCAGCAGATTAAAAATATCTTCCCGGGCCGAATTTTCTGCAAGAAAAACCGTATCAATACGGGGAATCAGTACTTCTTTAACCGGCGTTACCGACAGTTCAACAATGCCGCGGACCATTCCCATACCGGCTTCATCAAGCTTCTCCAGATCCTCGGTTTCTATACAAACATCATTTTGACGCGAATTCTTTTCCTGAAAAAAACGTTTAAAGATTGCCATTGTTTGTTTCTTTTGTCAGACATCCTGCTGACGCCAGAAGCTCCTCCTGTAATTTCAGCATTCCTGTTGTGTAATCATCATTTGGATGATCCATTCCGTTCAAATGCAGCACACCGTGAATTAAGGCCCGGCTGAGTTCTTCTTCATAACTGCTCTTCCATTCAAGGGCATTTTTTCTGATTGTCTCCAGTGAAATAACAATATCACCGGCTTCCACCGGTACACCGGGAAAATTCGGCACGGCTTCCCCGTCACTCTGAACAAAGGAAAGAACATCTGTCGGTGCATCCTTACCCCGCCACTCACGATTGTAGCGCTGTATACCGGCATCGTCAGTAATAACCAGCCCCATCTGCCAGTTTTCAATGCCCAGTTTTATCAGAATTTTACTGATATAATCAGGCATTTGAGAAATAAGGTTCTTCTCAGCCGGCTGCGGCAAGTCCACTATCAGTTCCACCTGGTTCATATCAGGCATTATCGGAATCCCCGGGATATTCTATACGGGTATGAAAATGTCCTGTCAGAACATGAACAAATGAATTCTTTACAATTTCCAGTTCTTTCAATGTTATATCGCTTTCATTGAGTTCCCCGCTCTTGAGGCGGTCCATTATCAGATCCCACACATACTTCTCCAGTTTAGCCGCTGTCGGTTTTTTCAGAGTACGGGTTGCGGCTTCCGCGTTATCGGCCAGCATGACAACCGCTGTTTCGCGTGTTTGCGGCTTGGGCCCGGGATAGGAGAAATCGTCCGGGTTCACAGCATCTTTTCCTTTTTCCCTGCAGGCTCTGTCATAAAAATACTTAATAATACTGGTTCCATGATGCTGCTCAATAAAGGCCAGAACTTCGTCGGGAAGATGCAGTTCCCGCCCTTTTTCCATTCCTATTTTTACATGGGATTTTATAACAGCAGCAGAAAGAGAAGGTTTTAAGTCATCATGCCGGTTTTCACCGCTCTGATTCTCAACAAAGAAACTGGCCTGATCAACCTTTCCAATGTCATGGTAATAGGAACCGACTCTGGCCAGAAGTCCGTCGGCTCCAATGGCATCACAGGCGGCTTCAGCCATATGCGCCACATTCTGGGAATGTATAAAAGTACCGGGAGCCTGAAGGCGCATCCGTTTTAACAGCGGCACATTCATGTCGGAAAGTTCAATAAGACGGAAAGTTGTAGCCGTATTGAGCACATGCTCCAGCAGCGGCAGGAAAGCCAGGCTCAATATACCCGTAAGAAGACCGTTCAGGACACCGTAGCCTGACATTATCAGTATTCTTTTCCATTCCATTGAGAACAGCACTCCGGCGCAGAGAGAAGAAACGGCAATAATGGCGGCCAGACGCGGACCGGAGCGCAGAAGTCCCATACGGTTTTCCCGCCTCCGGACAGCCAGCGTTCCCGCCATTGCTCCTGCCAGAGTAAGAATGGTGTCATAACCGTTTTCATCTGTCAGGAAATAGATAAACAGGGTCATCAGAATGGAGGCCAGCACAGCCATTTTTCTGTCCTGAAGCAGCTGGGCCAGAAGCAGTGTAAACAGGGCCGTGGGCATTACAGCCGAAACGGAAAGATTGCTGCGGAAAGGAACAAAAACTACCAGCAGCGAAGCCACAAATATATAGGAGCCGGCCAGAATAACAGCCAGGTTCCGTGTCTTGCGGTTCCGCAGTGATATTCCAAAGGTATGAGCGGAAATCAGACCCACCGCAATTATAAGAGCCAGAAAAAGCAGGGGGTCCACCAGACTGTGGAGATCCCAGTCACGGCCTTCGCTCAAGGCTTCCAGAATATGGACATCCCGCGAAGTAACAATATCGCCTTTATGCAGCAGACCGGTACCGGCGGGCAGGAAAACTTCAACAGGTTCTGTCGTCATTGCCGCCTGATCCCGGCTTTTTTCAGTTTCAAAGCTGTTGAGAAAACCGTTAACTTCAGAAAAATAAACCGTCAGGGCCGTAACAAACTCAATATCGGAAGAACTCAACTGACCAAGCAGATCCATCTCCCGTACTCTGTCAGCCAGATTTTCCGGCTGATACACAGCATCCCTGATTAAGCTGATCCGGCGGGCGCTCACCTTTCCGGCATAATTTACTTCAATCAGTCCGGAAGCCGCGCCTCCGTCGCCGGCGTCCAGACGGAACAGCCCGGCATACTGAACATCCTGCAAAGCACTCCGGGTAAGAGGCAGCAGTTTTTTCAGAACCTTTATATTCCTGGCGGTATTCTGCTCCAGCAGACCGGACATACCCGGAAACTGGACATGCAGCTCCCGGGAAACACCCGGCTGAACTATTAAGGCGGCAAAAAGATCAAAACGTTCAAGAACCGAATCGGTAATTTCGGAATGTACATCGTAAACCGGAGGAACAAGGCTTCTGTTCAGAGACACAACCTTTTCGGTGGCCTGTTTATCAATGTAAGTAAAATCAGCACTCAATATATAATCATCTGAAACCCGCTGCCCTTCACGGTAGCTGAGAGCTTTATCGCGGGAAAGAAGGTACTGAATCTGCGTCAAACTGAACAGCAGAAGCGTTCCGAGCAGCCATCCGGCTATAATTAACAGCCATTCCCTGCGGCTGATTGAAGAATGAGCAGCTTCTGCTGACTGTTCTTCGCGCAGACTAGGCGCGGCTTTTGTAGGCATCTACAATCTTCCTTACCAGAGGATGACGGACAACATCTCCGGAATCAAAATGAACAAAGGCAATATCATCAATGGACGAGAGCACCTTACAGGCATCGGCCAGTCCGTTGTATTCAGGTCTGGGCAAGTCCACCTGTGTTAAATCACCGGTTACAACGGCCCGGGAACCTTCTCCCAGCCGGGTCAGAAACATCTTCATCTGCTCCACAGTTGTATTCTGGGCTTCATCCAGTACAATGTAACAGTTTTTAAGACTTCTGCCACGCATATAGGCCAAAGGCGCCACTTCTATCTGCCCGGAAGCCTGAAGGCGGGCCAGAAGATCCGGTTCAATAAGGTCTTCCATGGCATCATAGAGCGGCCGGAGGTAAGGCCCGAGCTTCTGCGTCAGGTCTCCCGGCAGAAAGCCCAGGTTTTCGCCGCTTTCCACAACCGGCCGTGTTATAACAATTTTGCGCTTACGGCGGGTCAGCAGCTCCATCAGGGCGTGAGCCACCGTAAGATAGGTTTTTCCCGTACCGGCCGGGCCAATACTGAAAACCAGATCGGAAGACGACATGCACTGCACATATTCGGCCTGTCTGAGGCCCCTCGGGTAAACTTTACACAGTCCGCCGGGAATATGAATAACACTTTCTTCAAACACCTGTTCATCCTCTTCCCTGCCGCTTTCGAGTGCCGTATACACCGACTGAATATGGCGGCTGTTCACCACCTGATCTTTTCCTGCAATATCTGTCAGCCGCCGAAGCAGTCTGTTGAAAAAGAGGCACAGCTCCTCATTTTCCGATTCCAGGAAAATTTCGTTTCCCCGGGTACGCACAGGGGAAGAGAACAGAGTACTGATTTCAGCGAGATTCCGGTCGTTGGGACCGCATAAAACTCCCAGAAGACGGGGATTATCAATAACAACGGCTGTGCTGGTGCTCAAAAGCTCCTCTTCTTTACTCGACAACATCAGTTTAACGATGCTTATCGGGGCTGGTCAAGAATCACTCTGGAAAGAATCAACAGACCATGTATCATCCTTTAAACGCGTTCTCTGGTTAAACATGGGCAGAGAATTCCATTTAGCGTAAAGACTGAACTCCGATTTCCACCTGTATACACCGGCTCCTGAATCCAGTGAAGGGCGGCCGCTGTAACTAATCGACAGATCCCAGTTGCGCAGATGGTGTACTAATTCCAGATTCATACTGCTCATATTGAACTGGGAATCTATACGATCCTGAGTATTAAAAATATTAAATGATTTTAAAAGGTCCAGAAAAAAATTATAGGGCTGATCAATTCCCAGTTCTTCCCGCCAGGGTTTGAAGTACAGATACATACTCGAATTAGCGGACGCAATGGAAAATTTCAGGTCAAGGAATTTATAGAGTTTAAGTTTTTGAGTCCATTTAAAGGACAAAACATTGGAGGTAGGCTGGCGCAGATCGATATTCCAGCTGACACCCAGAACTGTACTCAAACGCAGTCTGTTCTTCCATAAGGGACGCGGGGTTATATTTCTGCTGTAAGCAAACTGAAGCCGCGAAGGGGCAAATGTCCTGCTGCCGGGAATCCATGTATAACTGAGATTATCCCAGCTGTACTGAGCTCTCCAGGCCGCATTGAATACCGTTTTAAAACCCCATGCCTGCAATGTTGTACTGGTTTGCTCCCAGTGACTCTCGTTAAGATTGTAACGGACATTCTGGGAAACCGAGAGTTCATTATCAAAACCTTTCCACTGTATATCCGCGTTAAGAGGCTGAGCTGTCCATGTATTGCCGGAGTAAACTGTCTGCTGACTGATTCCGGTTTTCCACCCATTGTTCTGAAAGCCCAAATTCCATGAAGCGCTGAAACGTTCATCCAGCGGATAAAGAAAACCGGAAAAAACTGCGGCGGCCGAAAAGGGACCGGCGTTCCACTCTGCCCGGGCGGCAGCTTCATGCCTGCGGACAAAATCCTTGCCGCCTATCCATAAACCGTTGTACCGGGGATTATTCACAGTGGCGGTATCAGAGAGGCGGTAATTGTATATGTTGGCATCAAAGCTGTACTGCAGGGACGAACGGCTGAACATGGGAAGCCCCTGCAGAGGGAAAAAAGTCAGCTGAAAGGAATTGTCCCAGAGGAAACGGGAGTATTTCAGATCGGCCAGCTGATCAACACTGCTGACTGTGCCGTCAGTTCCGAATACAGCTCCGTGAGTTTGATAAAAACCCGAAAGTTTCGTATTACCGCTCACCTTGACCAGATGGTCCCAGAAATCCACCCCGTAAGAAATACTGGACTGCTGTGTAGTGGTTAAACGTGCCGGTTCAAAACTGAAATCCATGTCGGAGGGAGCCAGCCAGACTGAATGGTTTGTCCGGTCTTCCATGTAAAACTGCAGCTGAAGGGAATAGCGCAGATAGGCCTCCAGAAGCTGGGCGCTGTAAAGAGAATTAAACGATTTTATATAATCCGGACGGACAAGAGACGTTTCCTTTTCCGGTTTAACAGAAGCCTCAGCCGAACCGGATGTCTCCGCAGAGCTGCGTGCAACAGTCCACAGCGGCGCCGCTCCCTGCAGACTTAAGCGGATATCCGGCAGAACAAGTTTGTCCGGATAGAAAAAATTGCGGGCCGGGCTGTAATTTTTATCCGGGTCGGCTGAGGCGGCTACATCCTGATTTGTTTTGCTGCCCCAGTTAAGCGCGCTGCGGAAGGATGCCAGGCCGAGGCTGCCCAGCCAGGGAGCTGTGTTTTCAGGCTGAAACATCTGCGAGCCCTTCACTTCCCACAGCATGCTTTCGGAAGCACTTGGAGCTCCCGCACTGCTGTCCGGGCCTGTTTCGCTGAGCAAAAATGTCAGCCAGTCAAAGTTTTCCTGCCTGTGTCCGAAATCATTCAAATAATAAGGGTCAGAATACCAGCCGAATTTAATATGCCACTGACTGAAGCGGGAGTTAAAGTAACTGCCCCACCTCAGAGGCACCCGGTACGGCCCCAGAAAACTGCTGTTCCAGTAAACACGGGTTGCAGAACCGTTGTTGAAATAGGGGTTTCCCTGATTGTCGACACTCCGCGAAACACCAAGGGTGGCGTAAAAATCAAGCGAAGCGTTTTTGCCCAGCCGGGGAAAATTGCCCATAAATCCCGTCATAAACCCAATGGAGGTGTAGTAATCCATCATGAACTTCAGAGTGGCCCTCTGTGTTTCAGCTTCAGCCTGTCCCGGCAGGGAAACCAGAAACAAACCTTGACGCTTCTGCTGGTAATCGCCGCCGGCACTGTCTCCGAATCCCAGAATGGAAAACGAATCATCCTGCTCACTGCGCCCCAGAATATAGGTTGTTGTATTAATAAAATATCCCGAACGGGTCCGGGAGCCTGCCACAGGATGAAAAAGCAGACGGTTGCCGGACTTCCAGTAAAACGGTAAATACAGCACAGGAACATGGCCGACATAGAGAGTGGCGCTGAACAGTCCCCATTCCCCGGGCCCCGTAATCCATATTTTACGGGCCTTGAGCGCGTAGTCGGGGTTGGGCGCATCATGACTGCTTATAGCGCCGTTTTCCAACACCAGAATATCCTCTGCGGCACGTGTAATGGAGTCGCCCCGGAAAAAGAAATTAACCTTTTTTCCGTCTATATTCTGTTCCCGTTCAGAAGTGCCCTGAAAAATAACCCCCGTCCAGTCGGTTACCGTAAAGGTTAGAGTATCGCCGGTAAAGTTCTCTTTGCGGCCGCCGGTATCGACGGTGTAACGAATATTGCCGGATGCTGTAATGCTGTTCTGTGCCTGATTAAAAACAAGCGAATCGGCTTTTACATGGTGAACACGGTTCCGGTCTTCCTCCCTCACTGTTACAAGCACATTTCCGAAAAGACGCACCATGGACTCAGTAACGCCGTCAGGGAGCTCCACTTTCAGATATTCACTGCGGTCTGCAGATTCAATCAGAATACGCATACCGCTGCCGGACGGCGGCATTCCGGATGAAGCGGCAGGTGAAAGCCCATAGTATTCACGCAGACGCCGCAGAAGCGCCTCTTTATTTCCGCTGCTCTCCAGTGAAAGAATACGGCACCAGGCCCTCAGCTGGTCCGTATCGGCGGTAGCCAGGTCTTTTTCCAGGCTGTCTCTGAGCAGCATTTCGCGTCTGGAAGGCTGCTCAGGCTGAGGCGCTTCCTCCGCGGCCTGCGGCGGCGCCTCCTCCTGCCCGGCTTCCTCAGGCGCTTCCTCCGGCGCCTGCGGGGGCGCATTCTGCGCAGAAAGCGCGAAAGCCCCCCACAGTAATAAAAGAGCCGAAAAAACAATCCGGGGCCGCTTCATGGCGAATTCAGCACCTCCCGGAGAAAGCGTCCGGTATGAGACTTTTCAACAATGCATACCTGCTCCGGCGTTCCCTCGCATACAACCTCTCCGCCGCCCTCACCGCCTTCAGGACCAAGGTCAATAATGTAGTCGGCCTGTTTGATAACGTCCATGTTATGTTCAATCATGCAGATTGTATTGCCCCGGTCCACAAGGGTCTGCAGAACTTCCAGAAGCTGTTTAACATCGGCAAAGTGCAGGCCGGTTGTCGGTTCATCAATAATGTAAAACGTATTGCCGGTGTTCCGTCTGGAAAGCTCCAGCGCCAGTTTAACCCGCTGCGCTTCGCCGCCTGAAAGTGTCAGTGCCGACTGCCCGAGTTTAATGTAGCCCAGTCCAACCGAATTGAGAGTGGAGAGTTTGCGTTCTATGGACGGGATGGCCTTGAAGAACTCCCAGGCCTCCTCCGTTGTCATTTCCAGAACTTCATGGATATTTTTTCCCTTGTAGCGGACTTCCAGTGTTTCCCGGTTAAACCGCCGGCCCTTGCAGACATCGCATGTTACATACACATCCGGAAGGAAATGCATTTCAATGCGTTTGGTACCGGCGCCCTCACAGGCCTCGCAGCGACCGCCCTTCACGTTAAAACTGAAGCGTCCGGGTTTGTATCCGCGCGCAGCAGATTCCGGGAGTCCGGCAAACAGCTCGCGGATGGGAGTAAAAACTCCTATGTAGGTTGCCGGGTTGGAACGGGGCGTGCGGCCTATGGGATTCTGATTAATGCTGATTACCTTGTCTATGAATTCTGTTCCGCCGATGCCGGAACAATCGCCTGCGGGAAGGCGGCTGCGGCTGACGGCATTGGAAAGCGCAGGATAGAGAATATCAGTAAGCAGCGTCGATTTACCTGAACCGGAAACTCCGGTAATAGTGACAAAACACCCCAGAGGAATATCCACGTCGATGTTCTTCAAATTATGCTCGCGGGCTCCCCGTATTTGCAGATATTTTCCGCTGCCCTTACGCCGTTCGGAGGGAACGGCTATGCTTTCGGCACCGCTCAGAAAGCGCCCGGTCGGACTTTCCGGATGGGAAAGTATTGTTTTAAGCGGCCCCTCAGCCACAATCCGCCCGCCGTGAACACCGGCGCCGGGGCCCATGTCCACAATGTAGTCGGCCGTGCGGATGGTCTGCTCGTCATGTTCCACAACGATCAGTGTGTTTCCCAGGTTCCGCAGGTGAATGAGGGTGTCTATCAGCCTCTGATTATCCCGCTGGTGCAGCCCTATTGTCGGTTCATCCAGTATGTAAAGTACCCCCACCAGTGCCGAACCTATCTGTGTAGCCAGCCGGATGCGCTGGGCTTCTCCTCCCGAAAGGGTGGCCGCCTCACGCTCAAGAGTGAGATACCCCAGTCCCACACTGTTAAGAAAACCCAGCCGGTCGCGGATCTCGTTAAGGATCTGCTGGGCTATGTGAGTTTCTGTTTCGGAGAGTTCCAGCTCGTCAAAAAATTTTTGAGCCTGATAAACAGGCATTAAAGTTACCTCATGTATGGAACGGCCGCCCACCAGCACACACAGACTCTCTTTCTTCAGGCGTTTGCCGCCGCACTCACGGCAGGGCCGCCGGGTCATAAAACTTTCCAGCCAGGCACGGATATGGGGCGACGATGATTCACGGTAACGCCGGTGAAGATCGGCATAAATTCCCGGAAAACTGGACGAGTACTCGAACTTGCCTGTGCCCTTCTTGTTGACATACTTCACATCCAGAGACTTGTCGCTGCCTTCAAAAAGCATTTCCAGAATTTCTTCGGGCAGTTCTTCCAGGGGGGTATCCAGACTGAACGAGTAGGCTTTGGAAAGAGCCTCAAACCAGCTTCGATGCCAGGAAGCGTCGGGGTTGTATGGAGCCAGTCCCCTTTCGTTAAACGACAAAGACGGATCGGGCATAATTAATGAACGGTCAAATTCCAGAGTCATGCCCAGACCGTCGCATGAAGGACAGGCTCCGAAGGGACTGTTAAAACTGAAGAGCCGGGGCTGCAGTTCCGGAAGGCTGAAACCGCATTTAGGACAGGAATTACGCTCGGAAAAAAAGTATTCCTTTTCCTCTTTACCGCCCATGCACAGAACGTTCATCTGACCGCCGGCCATTTCCAGTGCTGTTTCAACCGACTCGGCCAGCCTTTTGTAGTTGTCGGGAGTGAGCTTAATGCGGTCAACAACAAGCGCAATATCGTGCTTGCGTTTTTTATCCAGCTTAATTTCTTCATCCAGAGAAAAAATCTTTCCGTCAACACGTATACGCAGAAATCCGGAACGGCGCGCGTCCTCAAAATACTTTTTATGCTCTCCTTTTTTTCCGCGGACCAGCGGCGCCAGAATAACCAGCCGGCTTTCCGGCGGCAGATTCTGCACGGCATCCAGAATCTGATCAACAGACTGCTCCCGGATGGGAGTGCCGTCATTGGGACATTGAGGCCGCCCTATGCGGGCGTAGAGCAGACGCAGGTAGTCGTATATTTCGGTAATGGTTCCCACAGTGGACCGGGGATTCCTGCTGGTAGTTTTCTGTTCTATGGAAATAGCAGGAGACAAACCTTCAAGATAATCAACATCCGGTTTATCCATGCGGCCCAGAAACTGACGCGCGTAGGCCGAAAGCGACTCCACGTAACGCCGCTGTCCTTCGGCAAAAATGGTATCAAAAGCCAGAGAGGATTTGCCCGAACCGGAAAGCCCCGAAATAACAATTAAATTGTTTCGGGGAAGCTCCAGACCGATATTGCGCAGGTTATGTTCCCGTGCCCCTTTAATGATTATTTTATCCATCCGCTTCCCGTCAGGGCGCCAGAGAGCCCTGTGAAATAAACGGCTCCTGCATCTGGCGTACTGCCAGGCGCCCCCAGATTCCGGTCTCAGGAAGAGCTGAATATGTTCCCTCCAGACTGTCTTCCACTGTAAGCAGTCTCCAGAGTGAACGAGCCGATTCACTCATGCCTTCAGCATACAGCGCACAGCCCAGAAGATAAAGCTGTTCCCAGAGCCCCTCCGCGCTCAGCCATGAATAAACATCAGGAAGATTAACAGAAACCTCCTGGAGCAGAAAGGCAGCACCGTCCCATGCTTCAGGATAGCGCACATCCCTGTCCGGCTGCTTTGGATCAATCACCATATCAATATCAAAACGCCAGTCGGGAAAATGCTCCAGATAAATACGCGATGCGGTGGAAAGAAGGGAGAGAACTGTCAGGGTTGAATGGAGAAGAGCCGACCTGTACCGGCCTTCTTCCCAGGCCATTTCCCCCAGCAGACGGTGAGCCTGAAGCGAGGCGTCCAGCTCATCTCTGTAAAGAAAAAGAAGATTGTCTATTCCGCCTTCAGAGAGTGTCTGAATGTAGCGGTGATTCAAGGCAATGGTCTGCGGCCGGGAAAAACCTTCATCATTTGCCAGACCCAGCAAAATTGATTCAGCTTCAAGGCGGCGCTCCGGTCCCCGGTCAAGCAGCAGAGAGGCCAGAGAATAACGGTAGTTGACAGCCTGTGCCGGAACACGGAGATAAACGGCCATGCTCAAAGCCCTGCGGTACTGTTCTTCCGCCAGAACCGGCTGCCCCTGAGCCTGATAAATTCGGCCCAGCTGATACTCGGCTTCAGGAAACTCCGTATCAGAATTAAGAGCTTTCAGTGTGTAATCCAGAGACTCGGAAAGCTGACGCTGTTCAAAAGCATTTTTCCCCCGTTCCAGCAGAATCCATGAAGGCTCATCTGCCGCCCAGAGTCCAGACACCGAAAGAAGAAAAAGAAGAACAGGAGCAGAAGAAAAACGCACCCGGAATACCTCCCGAAAGCGGAAAAAGTAAAAGCGGGAAGCAGACTTCCCGCTCAAAAGCAACGCGGGATCAGCCGCTTACCGCTCCCATCAGGAATACCATAACAAACAGAGCAACAGTTTCTATCAAACCGATAACCATAACGTAGTTACCAAAACCCTTACCGGTTTCGGCAAGCGCGTCAGAAGCAGCGGCCGCGGCCTTACCCTGAGCGTAAGCCGAAGCACCCATACCAATACCGCCGAACAAACCGGCACCCAGAAGAGTCATGGGATCCAGGGAGGATGATTTAATGGCATTCATCAAAATAAAGCCGTAGATAGTCTGAGTCAGAGGCATACCAACAAAAGCAACCAGCATAAACGGCGCGTTCTTGTTAGCCGAATAACATTTCTTCCAGGCACCTATGGCCACCTGACCAGCCGCGCCCATTCCAAAAGCCGAACCAAATGCAGCCAAACCCAAAGCGGCAGCGTAGCCCATTAATCCGATGTCCATTATTTACTCCTTAGCAGTTTCCGGTAATTCCTCGTCGGGAACACGCAACCGGAAGGGGTCAAATTTTATACCGGCCCATTCCATATCCAGATGGCCGGAAAATTCCAAAACATTTAAACGTACACCATGAACAAGCACTGAAAGCGCATTCAGCACCAGGTTAAGGGTATGTCCAAAAACAAGAATGAATACCGCAGGTATTATCATCAGTCCGCCGCCTTTCGGGGCCATACTGTTAAAACTCTGTGCCAGAGCCACACCCGCCAGTCCTACGGCAAACAGACGGATGAACGAAATAATATCACCAAACGCGCCAATGGCGTTCAAAGATGTCGGCAGAATGCCTTTCAGGCCTTCCAGCAGTCCCTTAACAAAAGGCTGTCCCTTTTCCTGACCGCCGAAAATAATAACCAGCGCCAGTCCGCCCAGAAGCATGGGTTTAACCATGTTCATAAGGAACGGCAGAGGCGAGAGCTGAAGCACCAGCTGCATAATAAGCCAGTAAAGTCCCAGAAGAATGGACAGCCAGCCCAGATGAGCAACAGCCGCAAGCGAGGGAAGCGTGCGGATAAAATTCTGAATCCGGGCTATGGTCAGCATAACAATACCAAACAGCAGACTTATCCACATAACCATGGTTGACGCGTCCAGAGCATTCCCCGGGAAAAGCCCCATGCTTACGGTATAGCCTGGATACAATTCTTTCTGATAGGTGGCAACAGCCGGTATTATGAGCTTCTGCAGGAATGTTCCCTGAACCAGTTCCAGCGAAGAAAACCATGTACCGGTTATCGAACCCCAGATAAAGGTTGTCAAACCGAACAGGCCCAGCAGCTGAAAGAGAGGCGAACCTTTCCCGGCTTTCAAGCGGAAAAAGCCCGTTAAAGCCAGAATAATAAGTCCATAGGCCGCGTCGCCCATAATAATGCCGACAAACATACTCAAAAAGGCCAGGAACCAGAAGCTTATATCAGCCTCCCTGTAGCCCGGCACAATACCCATAAGGTCAAAGACAGGCTGAATGGGCTTAACGGCAGCTTTGTTGCGGACCAGGGTCGGAACCGGATCTTCTTCTTCAGGTTCGGAAATAATGGTTCCCCAGGCCTCTTCAGCCGCAAGCTGTTTAAATTCGGCTTCCTTATCGGCCGGTATATAACCGGTAAACCAGGCAACAGCTTCATCAGCATCCAGAGCGCTTCTGATTTCTTCAAACTCCACAGACTGCTGCAGGCGGGCCAGAACACCGCGCAGAGGCGCTGACTTAAGGGCCAGTTCATCCAGTTCCGAACTGATTTTTGACAGCTCCCGGGTGTTTTCATCCATCAGCCGGCGGGTATCAGCCTCGCTGTGCTGCGGAAGAACAATGCCCTCGGGCGCATCTTCAGGAACATTCTCCGGATCCGGATAAACCAGAACACCGTAAGATGTTTTTTTATCCTGCCGGACGGGAAAGAAAAAGCCGTTGCTCTCAGCGGTAACTTTCTTCAGGGTTTCCGCATCGGCAGCCAGGAGTCTGACATCAACACCCTCTGCGGCAAGATCGGCAAGCTCAGACGGTTCAAAGCTGCCCCATGGCGCCAGGGTATCCAGATTCGCCGCACAGCGCAGCTGTTCTGTCTGAATTTCCTTTTCCCGCTCCCGGAGATTCAGAATTGCTTCGGCCAGCGCGCGTGCCGTTTGTTCATCAGCCCGGGTATCCGGCTCCGGAGCCGTGTGAGCCGGCAGGGAATTAAGAGCTGTTTCCAGATAATCCGTACGGGCAGTTAAATCTTCCGGAGCCTTTCCCCTGCCGGGAGTTTTTTCAACATGAAGCAGTCCTGCCTTGCGCAGTGCTTTCAGGGCTTCCCTGCGCGAACTGTCTGCCACTACTACGGTGACTTTCTTCATTGGTACTATCATGAAGCCACCCTCTCTGCTGCATTATCCTGGTTTTGTTTCTTTTCCAGACCGCGTTTGGAAATTTTCCCGCGTACAACCGCGGCAGTCTGCTGATCACCCAGATAAATACTGATTTTTTTGATGTTGTTTTTTGTTTCGGGTATTTTTACTTTCTCAAAAAGATTAACTCTCTGAGTTGTTGTCTGCAGCTCCTGTGCCAGAAGACGGCGCTGTTCCTGCATAACACCCAGTTCCAGATCCAGCAGAACAACACGCTGCATTTCCTTTACGGCTTTATCCACCCACAGGGGCATGTCCCACAGATCATAGGAAACGGCTCCAAATGAAGCACCGCTGAAAACAGGAATCCGCACACCGGCTATGTTGCCGTCACTGGTTTTTACTTCTTCCAGTACAAGCAGGTTTTCATCCAGACCGACATCTTCACCAAACACCCCGATCCAGCGGCGGAAGTCTTCTTCCAGCGCCGCCCGTTCACGCCTGAGCTGTGCCTCCCGCTCCAGTACCTTTCTTATTTCCATTTGAAGCTGCTGCTTCTTCAGAATAAGAGTAGGCAGATAACGGGTAAACATTTTCAAAGCGTCTTTCTGCTTTTTGAGTTCGTTTTTTGTGAGTTTAATCTTGGCCATGGGCCTTCAAACTCCTATTGTCCCGCCGGCGCGGACGGCCAGAATTTCTCTATCAGACTGGAACGCAGACCCGTTTCTTCCTTTTCAAAGCACTCAGCCAGAATTTTCCAGCCGTTATCCAGTGCCTGTTCAAGGGGGATGTTCACCGAGAGATCCATCATTTCTCTTTCAAACATATCGCCGTACTTCAGGAGTTTTTCATCCCAGGCGGTCATGTTGAATCCCATGGACTGTTTTTCCAGAGCGTCTTTATACGCCGCGTAGATTTTAATCATACCGTCCATAAGCGCCCGGTGATCTTCACGGGTGCGGTCGTTAACCTGCTGTTTAAGGCGGCTCAGGGAACCGAAGGGTTCAATACGCCCGTTGCGCAGATAGTACTGTCCTTCTGTAATGTATCCGGTGTTGTCGGGAACAGGATGGGTTACATCATCGCCCGGCATGGTGGTAACAGCCAGAACCGTAATGGAGCCCAGGCCCTCAATGTCCACGGCCTTCTCATAGCGGCTGGCCAGCTGGGAATAAAGGTCGCCCGGATAGCCGCGGTTGGAAGGAACCTGTTCCTGGGTAATGGCAATTTCCTTCATGGCGTCCGCAAAGTTGGTCATGTCTGTTAACAGAACCAGAACCTTTTTACCGTCCAGGGCAAACTTCTCAGCCACAGCCAGAGAGATATCCGGTACCATAAGGCTTTCCACCACAGGGTCGGCAGCGGTGTGAATAAACAGAATGGAGCGGCTCAGGGCGCCGCCTTCTTCCAGGGTATCACGGAAGTACAGGTAGTCGTCATGCTTCAGCCCCATACCGCCCAGGATAATCAGATCAACCTCGGCCTGCAGGGCAATACGCGCCAGCAGTTCATTGTAGGGCTCTCCCGAAATGGAAAAGATGGGAAGTTTCTGACTTTCAACCAGAGTGTTGAACAGGTCTATCATGGGAATACCTGTACGCACCATGTTGCGGGGAATAACACGTCTGGCGGGGTTAAATGAAGGCCCGCCTATGGGGATCATGTTTTCACGGAGTGAAGGACCGCGGTCACGCGGTTCACCGGAACCGTTAAAAACCCGTCCCATAAGGGCCTCTGAATAGGACACCTCCATGGGCTTACCCAGAAACCGCACTTCATCTCCGGTGGAAACGCCCCGGCTTCCGGCAAACACCTGAAGCGATACCGTATCGCCGTCCATTTTAATAACTTCAGCCAGTGAAGTACCGAAAGAAGTGGAAAGCTGAGCCAGATCGCCGTAACGGACGCCGTCGGCCTTTACTGTAATAACGTTTCCGGCTATTGATTCAATTCTACTGTATACTTTGTTCATTTCTTCAGCTCCTGAAGTATGGATTCAGCCCGCTCATCAACTCCGGTACTCCGGGACTCAAGCATGGCCCGGATTTCCTTTTCCAAAGTTTTGAATTCACTGCTTTCCCATTCCGCTCCGTTGTAGTCCAGGAATTTCTGCCGCAGCTGGTAGAACCACTGCCTGGCCTCATCCTTGTCTTCCATTTTCAGCCGGGCCGCAAGAATCTCCAGTACCAGGGCAAAAACGTGAATCTGTCTTTCGGGAACAACCGCGGCATCAACCGGGTCGAAGGAGTTCTGCTGGAAATACACTGAATCCAGGAATTCCCCTTTCTGGTAGACAATGTAGTCGGCCAGACTGGTACCTTCTTCACCCACAACCTTCATCATGGCATCAATTTCACCCGAACGCGCCAGAATATTGTGCGCGTAGCGGACATGATGAGCAGGCATAATGCCGTTGTATTTACTCCACGAGTCGGTGGGGTGAATGGCCGGATATTTACGGGCATCGGAACGTTCACGAGAAAGACCGTGGAAAGCTCCCACAACCTTCAGGGTAGCCTGGGTTACCGGCTCCTCAAAGTTACCGCCGGCCGGACTGACCGTACCGCCGATTGTAACAGAACCTGTGCTGCCGTCTTTAAGACGGACAATACCGGCTCTTTCATAGAAGGCTGCAATGCTGGATTCCAGATACGCCGGGAATGCTTCTTCTCCGGGAATTTCTTCCAGACGGCCGGACATTTCACGCATGGCCTGAGCCCAGCGGCTGGTGGAGTCGGCCAGAAGCAGAACATCCAGTCCCATCTGGCGGTAATACTCTCCCAGTGTTACAGCGGTGTACACCGAGGCTTCACGGGAAGCAACCGGCATGGAAGAAGTGTTACAGATAATAATGGTCCGCTCCATAAGGGAACGTCCGGTTTTGGGGTCGGTCAGCTCGGGGAATTCCTTCAGGGTTTCCACAACCTCACCGGCACGCTCACCGCAGGCGGCAATAATAACCACGTCCACTTCCGCGTGACGGCTGGTTATCTGCTGAAGAACGGTTTTACCCGCTCCAAAGGGTCCGGGAATACAATAGGTACCGCCTTTGGCAACCGGAAAGAAGGTGTCCATCAGACGGACTTTGGAAACCATGGGTTCCACGGGTTTAAGCCGTTCTTCAAAAAGTGAAATGGGACGTTTTACCGGCCATTCAAAGATCATGTTAAAACTGCGTTTTTCACCGCGGGAGTTCGAGGCCTCCGCCAGAGTATCGGTAATTTTGTACTCTCCGGCAGGTTTAATGGAGGTAATGGTGTACTCCCCCTGGAGGTTAAAAGGAACCATTATCTGGTGTTCAAACGGCCCTTCGGGAACGGTTCCCAGAACATCACCGGCACTAACAACAGCACCATCTTCAACCGCGGGAGTAAACTGCCACAGTTTCTCACGGCTCAGGGCATCCAGATAAATTCCCCGTTCCAGGAAATATCCGGCCTTTTCCGCCAAATCAGGCAGCGGGTTCTGCAGACCGTCGTAAACCTGTCCAAGCAGTCCGGGGCCCAGTTCCACCGCCAGCATTTCCCCCGAGAACTCAACAGTGTCGCCAATACCGACACCCTTTGTTATTTCAAACACCTGAAGCTGGGCGACATCTCCGCGAATGCGGATAACCTCTGATTTCAGGCGTTTGTCTCCGGTAAGGACATAACCAACCTCGTTCATTATGATATTGCCGTCCGTACGGACAGATATCATATTTCCGTTTATACCAATCACTTTTCCAGTGGTTTTCATACGTTTTCACCCCCCACAGGGAATTGAGTTCCCGAAGCTTCGAGAACACGCTCATAAATGCTGCGGTAAGCGGCAAAGCCCTTTTCTTCTTCAAACATGGCGTGGCGTTCAAGCAGCTGCAGCTGCAGCCTGTAAGCCGTCAGAAATTCCATGTCGAAAAAATGACCGGCCGAAAGCTCTTCAATAAGCTGCCAGCGCGCGGCATTCAGAAACAGTTCCGCCTCAAGCGGTGTGGCTTTGGACACAGCTTCGGCTGCAACAGCAGCAGTACCAAACATGTCATCGCCTTCCCGGAGATAGACATCTGCGGAAAGAGACTGCTCGGATGCGCGGAGTTTAACCAGTTCGTTTCTCAGACTGCATTCCCACATATAATAATTCTGATACAAAGGCGGATAAGGCACAGCCTCCTCATCACTCCCTGCAGAATTTTCAGGTTTAAGGGCAGCCGCGGCCAATCCCAGATACTGTTTGTCCGGCATAAAACGCCGGCAGGTATCCAGAAATTGAATACTGGTAAGAGGAGGCGCCTGTTCCGGACCGGTCAGCATGGGCATGGACGCTGCCAGATAATAATAGGAAGCCAAAAGATTCCCCCTAATCGGTCAGCAAAGAAGAAAGACGGGGATTCAGATACCGTCCCAGCATAGCGGCAATTTCAGCTGCCGAGAAATCGTAAAAAGCCGCGCCGTCTTTACGGCCCAGCCGGAATCCTGCATCCAGTCCCTTAACCGGTTTTATTTCCATTCCGGCAGAAAGCTGAGCCGACAGAGCTGCCTTGAGGCTGCCCTCCACCTTGTTCAGTGTTTCTTCAGGAACCAGCACATCAAAGTCAGCTGCTTTATCAGCACCTAAAGCACTGACGGCAGCCTTGACAACTTCGCCCATTAAAGAGGCATCCATTGCCCCGGCAGTTTCTGTTTCCATAACGCGGGAGAACATCTGCTGTATGTTGTCCTTAACAGTTAAAACCAGATTACGTCCGGCCTGACGTACAGCTTCTTCTCCGCTGCGTTCGAACTTTTCGGCGTCGGCCCGGGCGGAACTCCGAATAGTTTCGGCTTCTTCCTGAGCTTTACGGACAATAGAAGCAGCCTGTTCCTCGGCTTCCCGCACAATCCGCGCAGACTCTTTTTTTGCTGTCTGCACTCCATCATTTTTGATTTTATCAATCAGTTCTTTCAGTTGAACATCCATGAACCTTGGAACCCCCTATAGCTTGTTCAGTATAATTAGAACTTGAATATTCTGCAAACACTTTAACAATAATAAATAGCGATTTTTTTAACCTTTAAGCCCGAATTACAGAACCCAGGCTCATATCACCAATAATTTTCAGCTGATTCCCGTCCCGTTCAACATGAAGCTTGCGGCCGGGGAATTTTTCAGGCAGTTTCTGATTAACGAGATCTTCCACTTCCTGCTCAATTTTTCTGCGGATTTCCTGCGGAATAATTTCAAGAGTGGACAAATGAATCTGTACAATGTAGCCCCGCCCGTAACGGCTTCCGTATCCGCTGGTAAAATCCGCGCCGACATTAAAAAGTCCGTCCATTTCCTTATTAAATGTCAGTCCGCGTTTCGGCCGGTTGGGATGCAGATGAAACAGATGGCCGTAGCGGTCTTCCAGAACATCATCAATTTCATCAAACATAATTTTAAGAGTCTGATCCCACTCAACCATTTTTGGATGCTTCATTTCCGATTTGAACCTTACCAGTCAACTATCCACTCAATGGAGCGGCCGCCGTCAAGGAAGTTTTTAAGAGGAAAAGATACTTCGGCAAAACGCCTGTCTATAAAACCGTCATTGACCTGCTTCGGAGAGAAGGGGGGCGCAAACCGGAAAGTCAACGAGGAACTGCCCAGTAAACCTTCCAGAGTTTCCCGGGTTTCAGTACCGGGCTCATACCCTTCATAAGCGGCGGGCAGCGGCAGTGTCATAATAAAGCGGCCGCGCCGGCCCTCTTGAGATAATTGAAAATCAATTCCAAGATAGCGGCCCAGATCTTCAAGCGATTCCGAACGCAGTTTCACCGTAACCGTTTCCTTACTGTCCTTACCCGCTTTGGTTCTGTAACTTTTCACAACTGTACCGGGAACCTGAACTGCACGCGTTCGGAAATGACGTTCCGTCAAGGGAAGGGGCCAGGGTTCATCAGCGCCAAAACCTCTGCCGAACCCGGCGGCCTGCCTGTCCATTTCATACACAAGAACAGTGTCCACTTTTCCCTGTTTGCTCATCTTTATTTCTGTTCTGACATCCAGACAGGAGAAAAAAAGAAGAGGAATTACAGAAAGCAGAACTATTTTCAGCTGTTTCATTCAATCATCCTTAAGGCTTTATCCTACCGCTCTGAGAGCATTGGGTAAAGAAGCCGGATCATCACCTTACCTGCCAGTGATTCTCAGCCTCCAGTTCATCCCGGATTCTCAGATAATTTTCATACCGGTCCTCGTTGATCAGACCGCTTTCCACAGCGTCCCTCACACCGCAGTCCGGTTCATGCCGGTGACTGCACGGGGAAAAACCGCAGAGCAGTTCCCACTCACGGAACTCCGGGAAAAAAGAGGTCAGCTCTTCAGGTTCAATGCCCCGGACCAGTATTTCCCGTACACCCGGAGTATCTACAAGGTAGCCGCCGCCGGGCACATCAAGCAAACGCCCGAAATTCGTTACGTGTTTTCCCCGGTTGTATTTTGCCGAAATTTCTCCTACAGGCAGCTCTGCTCCGGGTACCAGGTAATTAAGCAGGCTGGACTTCCCCACACCGGAAGGACCAAACAGCACCGCCGTTTTACCCTTCAGCGCGTTCTTCAGGGTTTTAAGTCCTTTGCCGGAAACCACGGAAGTCTGAAAAACCCTGTAGCCCAGCTTCTGCCAGTTACGGATCCGGGGGCCGGCCCAGTCTTCCATGCCGCGGTCAATTTTATTTACAACTATACATGCAGGAACATTGTACTGGGCCGCGTTTATAAGGACACGGTCTACAAAACGGGGCCTGAAAGGCGGCGCTGTTACAGAAATAACAGCCGCAAGCAAGTCCACATTGGCCGCAACAGTCTGGCGCATTTCTTTTTTACGGTTCCAGCGGGCAAAGGAATTTTTCCGCTCCTGACGTTCCAGGATCAAACCTTTATCTCCACCGGTAAGTTCCATGTCAACCCAGTCGCCGGGAGCCAGAGGGGTATAACTGCGCTTATCCTCCTGAAGCACCTTGCCCTTAATACGGCATTCAAAAAAACGGCCCTGCTCATCTTTTACTCTGTAGATATTGTTAATTCCGCTGTAAACCCGGCCTTTCAACAGCAGCACCTCATCAGAATTCCCCCATCCAGTTCAAATGATGAAAAGCGGAAAAAAAACGGTAACGTTCATCACGCAGTCCGCCCTGTGTTACAACAAATATTTTTTGTCCCGGCTCACGAACCGGCTCACGAACCGGAACCGGAAGGGAAGATGAGTACTCAGAAGGCGGCTCTCCGGCCAAAGCCAGAATACGCCGGCCGACACCTTCGCAGGAATCGACAAGAGGAACATCCGCTCCCAGCATATTTCCGATAAGCTCCGTAATATGCAGAAAATGCGTGCAGCCCAGCACAACAGAGCCGGCATCTTCACTCTGCAGTTTCTTAACCGCAGGGCGTATAACCCGGCGGGCCTCACAATCGGCCTCTCCCGAGTATTTTTCCTCCACATAGCGGACAATGTCGCCGGCAGCCACGCGCACAACCCTGCGGCCGGGGGCAAAGGTTTCAATCAGATCATCCAGATAAGCGGAATTCACAGTGCCCTCAGTAGCCAGAATGCCGATAGGCTTATCTGTTTCCAGAGACGCGGCAGGCTTAACTGCCGGCACCGTACCCACAACCGGACAGGACACAGCCGCGCGGACATGTTCCAGAGCGGCAACGGAAGCCGTGTTGCATGCCAGTACCATCAGGCGGGGCTGAAAGCGGAGGAATGCCTTTTCTGCGGCATCAACCACCACATTCCGAAGACGGTCAGCCGTCAGTTCTCCATAGGGGAAATTCCGTGTATCAGCCACATACACCAGCGGCAGATCGGGACGGGAGCCGGCCACCCAGTCAAGATACGGAAGTCCGCCAATTCCGGAATCAAGAAACAGAATCGGAGAATCGCTAACAGACATGGCGGCATCATAACCTGTAAACATAAAATCGGACAATCAGCAATTCCATTGATTGACAGAGACGTAAAATGCACTATCCTTGGAGTTAACCTCAGCAGGTAAAGGAGCAGAGTATGAGAATTGGCTGGACAGGAACAGGAATAATGGGAGCCTCAATGGCCTCTCATCTTATCGATGCCGGACATGAGCTGACTGTCTATAACAGAACAGCCTCCAAAACCGCGCCCTTAACAGCCAAAGGAGCCGGCGCGGCCTCCTGCCCCGCACAGACCGCCGAAAACAAAGATGCCGTCTTTACCATTGTGGGATACCCTTCCGATGTGGAAGAAGTGTACTTTGGGCCTCAAGGAATTTTTACCGCCGTTTCTCCCGGAACAGTTCTGGTTGATATGACAACATCCAGTCCTTCCATAGCCAGACGCATAGCCAGGACGGCACAGGAAAAAGGCTGCACGGCTCTGGATGCCCCTGTTTCAGGAGGAGACACCGGCGCAAGAGAAGCCCGGCTGGCCATTATGGCAGGAGGCAGTAAAGAAGCTTTTGAAAAGATAAAACCCCTGTTTGAAACCATGGGCCAGACCATTTCGTTAATGGGACCGGCCGGAAGCGGCCAGCATACCAAAATGGCCAACCAGATTGCCATTTCCGGAACCATGATCGGAATGGTGGAGTCTTTACTGTACGCCCGCAGAGCCGGTCTGGATATGAATGCTCTGATAGACATTATCGGAACCGGGGCCGCAGGTTCCTGGTCGCTGAACAATCTGGGGCGCCGCATCGCGAAAGACGATATGGAGCCGGGTTTTATGGTAATGCACTTTCTCAAAGACATGGGCATAGCTCTGGAAGAAGCAAAAGCCATGAACCTGTGCCTGCCGGGGCTGGCTCTGGTGGAGTCCTTTTACAGAGCCGCCATGGCTCGGAACTTAAGCCGCTCCGGCACCCAGGTACTCTTCAGGGTTCTCGACAGCCTCAGTGCACAGAACCCGGAAAAATAAAAAACGCCTACTCCTTCCAGGGGAAGATCATTCCCTTCAGGGTACGTTTTCCCACGCGTTCCCTTTCATCAAATAAAAGCTCATACCAGGGAACATCTTTTTTACGCGCGCCCTGATGTGTTTCCATCCAGTCATACTTGAACATCAGAAGCCGCAGGGCGCCGTCCATGTACAGCTGAAAGCCGGCCGGACCAAAGGCCACAAAAGCCGTAAACAGCCAGAGAACCATCATGAGAGGCAGAACAATAATACCGGCAAAAAGCGAGAACCCGGGATTATCCAGCATTATAAGTGCCGATTTTTTCAGAAGGACACTCCACTTCCCTCCAAGGCGGTTGCGGACAGGGAAAAACCAGACGGCCGTCAGCCATACACCCAGAGTTACCCAGAAGAGCAGCGCCATGGCGGCCAGCCCAAGGGTGCTTTTCAAAGCCGCATAGTACTGCATGCCAAAAAAAGTAACCGGGAAAAACACCGTTAACAGCAGGGCAAACAGAAGACTCCCCTTCCATGTTTTCTTCAGGGCTGCGCCTATATCACTCCAGCTGACTCTCTGGTAATCGGCAATTTTACTCATCAGGGAAGAGGTTGTTCCCCCTGCAGTAAACAAGGCCGGAACAAGCAGCACAAGAATGGGCCAGCCGGTACTGATTCCTTTCTCCCAAAGCGCGGAAAGAGGCCAGAAACCGGCCATGAAAATCAAAAAAAGAGACAGATTGGACAGCAAAAGAGCCGCCAGATTATCCCAGGCATCAAAAAAAGATTTTTTTATAAGAAAAAAGAACACGGCAGCCGGCCTCCCTGCACCATTGTTTTAATCATTTTCCAGTTCCTGCACAACACCGCGCCGCTTCCATGAGGCGGCCCAGTAAACCAGAGGAGTGTCAGCCGCGGCAACCGCCCACTTCAGAATATAGGTACTCAGAACAATCTCCCAGAATTCAGCTGCAGGCAGTATACCGGCAAAGGCAATGGTAACAAATATCAGTGAATCAATGGCCTGGCTCACCATTGTTGAAGCATTATTCCGCAGCCAGATCCATTTATTTGCAGGATGTTTTCTTTTCAGAAAAGAATAGGCCCAGACATCATGAACCTGACTCACCCCGTAAGCCACAAAACTTCCCAGAGCAATACGGGGAAGCAGAGCAAAAACAGTGGACATGCTCTCCTGAACGAAGTCGGCCGGTGAAGGACGGAACATCAGTGCCAGGTTCATAAACAGCGTCAAAGCGGCCAGCGAAATAAAACCAATTCCAACAGCATTCCCCGCGTCTTTATGCCCGTAATTTTCCGAAAGAATATCCGTAGCCAGAAAACTGGTTGCGTAGACAATATTTCCCAGAGAAGCGGTTATACCGAACAGTTCCACTGTTTTGGTTACCTGAATATTGGCAATTATAACAGCTATGGGAACCCAGGCGTACAAGCCCACTTTTCCAAAAAGACGATAGATAAGCAGTATGCTGATAAAATTTGCCAGAAGCATTACAAGCCAGAGCAGTTCATTAAGCGCGCTCGTTTGAAACATCAGGAAGCACCTCCGTTCACGGCAAGGACAGAACTCCAGCGGCTGCTGGTGGAATTATTAAAAGAGCGGATACGGAAATATAAACGGATTCCCGGCTCAACAGGCAGTTCCAGATTCTGACCCCGTATTGTCCAGCTGCGTTCAACAGCCGCAAAATTTTCATCGCGCGACATCTGGAGCTGATACCCCTGCGCTTCGCTGACAGGCTCCCAGGAAAGCAGCACACGCCCCAGAGGACGGAAAACAGGAGAACGGAAAGCGGGGCGGCTCAGAAAAACATTTTCAGAGGAGTCTGTTTTTGCAGCACCCTCTTCAACACTCTGGCACGCGGAGAAAAGTAAAAGTACAGACAGCAGGAAGCTCAATACACGTTTATTCATAACCTGCCGAATATTACTGATATAAGAGCTGCCTGTCGATAGAGTGTACCGGCAGGCAGATTTCCCGGGTATTTTCAATTCTTTTTACCGTTTAGCCTGATCAAAAGGTTCTCCGGCAGCCCGGGGAGCCTGAGAAGATTTACTGAAAAAGACAAGAGCAATCAAAGTAAGAACATAAGGGAAGGCCTTAAGAATAAGAGCCGGTACGGAAGCCAGAGCCGGCACCACCTGGGAAACATTGGCCAGAGTACTGGCAAAGCCGAAAAAGAACGTTGCCCCCAGTATGCCCAGCGGTTTCCACTGACCGAATATCAGAGAAGCCAGAGCCAGAAATCCCAGACCGGAAACCGTTCCGTTAAATTCACCCGAATAGGTAACCAGAATCAGGGCGCCGCCCAGTCCGGCAAAGGCGCCGGAAAACAAAACACCGACATAACGGATCTTCCGGACATTCACACCTGCCGCGTCAGCAGCCTGGGGATGTTCACCGCAGGAACGCAGGCGCAGCCCGAAGGGAGTTTTATACACCATGTACCAGGCTCCCAGAAGAAAGAGCAGAACTATCCAGGTTGTTGTATACGTTTGGGTAAACAGCAGTTTTCCCAGAACCGGTATCCGTGAAAACACCGGCACGTCATAACGGCGCAGACCGCTCATAATGCGTATGTTTCCGCTTCCGGTTATAAAACGGGCGAAAAACACCGTTAAAGCTCCGGCTATCATGTTAATAGCCGTACCGCTTATAACCTGGTTAGCGTTCAGATTAATACTGGCAAAGGCGTGCAGCAGGGAAAAAAGTGCGCCGGCAAGCATTGCAATGAGCAAGCCCAGCCAGACCGAAGAATGTCCAATAACAGGGTAGAGCCAGTAAATAAAGAGAGCCGAAGCAAAAGAGCCGATAATCATCAGCCCTTCCAGACCTATATTAACAACACCGGAGCGTTCACAGATGAGTCCTCCAAGTGAGGTAATAAGCAGCGGCACGGTAAAAGTTATGGCATAGGGAAAAATAAAAACAACAATACTCCACATGTCAGTTATCCTCCCTTTTACTGTCAGAGCGGCTTTCAGCGCCCTCGGCTGCTTTTTTGTTTTTTGCCCAGTTTCTGTTTTCCCTGCGGTTTTTCAGCGAGTTCAACAGCCGTTCAATCAAAACACTGGTCGCCGAAAAATACAGCAGTATGGCAATAATGGTATCGCCAATTTCCGGCGGAATATTGGTCATGGCGTTCATAAAGCCCTTGCCGGAATGCAGAAGGCCGAAAAACAGCGCGGCCAGTAGTGAGCCCAGAGGCGAGAGACCTCCCAGAAAGGCCACGGCTATACCGTCGAATCCCTGGGTAGGCAGAATGCCAATCTGAATATTCACCGCATACCCGGCATAAAGGGCCAGACCGGCCAGCCCGGAAAGAGCCCCGGCAATGGTCATGGACATAACAATAATACTGTTAACCTTCATTCCGCCGTACTCGGCCGCGTAACGGTTATAGCCAGCCGCTTTCAGTTCATATCCCAGTACCGTCTTCTCCAGAAGCACCCAGACTCCAATAACCGCCAGAATGGCCAGAACCAGTCCCAGATTCACATAGGAGCCGTTAAACATTTCGGAAAGTCCCGGGAGCCTCAGTGATGCCGCTTCGGGAATACGGCGCGATTCGGTTTCAAGAAAATCGCCCTTGAAGTAAGCCGGCACCGTGTAGTTGACAATCCAGAAAGCCAGCCAGTTCATCATAATGGTTGAGACAACTTCATGAACATTAAACAGAGCTTTCAAAAGCCCCGGAATAAATCCCCAGACAGCGCCGCCGATAACAGCAACCAGCAGCATCAGAAGCAGCATCAGGGGTTTGGGAGCGGTTACTGTCAGCCCCAGAGCGGTAGCGCACAGTCCTCCCATCAGCACCTGTCCCGAAGCGCCGATATTAAACAGACCCGTTTTAAAAGCAAAGGCCACGGACAGTCCCGTCAGGATCAAAGGCGTGGCTGTTGCCAGAGTGTTTCCGATACGCTCAATATTCATTAATCCGCCGCGGAAAAGAAATGTGTAACCTCTTACAGGATTATTCCCGCTGAGCAGCATAAACAGCGCCCCGGCCAGAAGACCGAACAGCACGGAAATAAGGGCAACACTCACGCTTCGGGGAATATGAAACTTCTTTTTCAATAGTACGGTATCACTCATTCCGACACCCCCTGCTGTATACCGGCCATCATCAAACCGGCTTCATTTTCATCAATTTCTCCGGCCTTGCGGACTCCCGTCAGCTGTCCGGCACTGATAACCGCCACACGGTCGGAAAGGTCTAGAACCTCGTCCAGCTCCAGCGAAACAAGCAGCACCGCCTTTCCCGAATCACGCTGTTCCATCAGCCGTTTGTGAATATACTCAATAGAGCCGACATCCAGTCCCCGGGTGGGCTGAACCGCAATAAGAAGATTCGGGTTATGGCTGATCTCGCGTCCCACAATGGCCTTCTGCTGATTCCCTCCCGAAAGAGACCGGGCGGGCGTCTCACTGCCCTGTCCGGCCCGCACGTCAAAGTCTTCAATTATCTTTTCCGCGTTGGCACGGATAACATCTTTTTTCAGAAAACCTCTGCGGTTGAAGCGGGTTTCCCAGTAATTTTCCAGAATACAGTTTTCTTCAACACTGTACTCAAGAACCAGGCCCCATTTCTGCCGGTCCTGAGGTATGTGGGCTATACCCTCCTGAAAACGCTCTCTGACCGGCGCGTGGGTAATATCTTTTCCGTTAAGCAGAATAGTGCCGCCGTGCGCCCGGCGCAGTCCGGTCAAGGCTTCCACCAGCTCACTCTGGCCGTTTCCATCCACACCGGCCAGTCCCACAATTTCGCCGCCGTAAACGTCCAGTGAAAAGTTCTTGACAGCCGGAAACTTCTGCTTGTTCAGAACGGTCAGATCCTTAATTTCCAGAACCTTCTCTCCCGGCTCCTTATCCTGACGGTTTACAGAGAAACTCACTTCCCTGCCCACCATCATGCGGGCCATGGTTTCGGTGTCTGTGTCCTTAACGTCCACGGTTCCCACAACCTTACCCCGGCGTATTACGGTACAGCGGTCGGCTATCTGTTTAATTTCCTTCAGTTTGTGGGTTATAAGAATGATTGATTTCCCTTCGGCAATGAGGCTGCGCATTATTCCCATCAGATCCGAAATTTCCTGCGGAGTTAAAACGGCTGTCGGTTCGTCGAAAATCAATACCTCGGCATCGCGGTAGAGCATTTTCAGAATTTCCACCCGCTGCTGCATACCCACTGAAACATCTTCTATAATGTCATCGGGTTCCACATTCAGCCCGTAATGACTGCTCAGTTCCTTAATGCGCTTTGACGCCGACTGCAGGTCCATGCCCAGTCCGCGGCGCGGTTCCATTCCAAGAACAATGTTCTCGGTTATGGTAAAATTATGAACCAGTTTAAAATGCTGATGCACCATACCAATGCCCAGATTACTGGCCTGAGTGGGATTGTTAATGGATACTTCCTTTCCCCGGACACGTATATGACCGCGGTCCGGATGATAAAGACCGAAGAGAATACTCATAAGGGTTGATTTCCCGGCTCCGTTCTCGCCCAGAAGCGCCAGCACCTCACCTTTCTTCAGCTGAATGGTAACATCGTCATTGGCAACAATACCGGGGAATTCCTTGCGGATGCTGTTCATTTCTATGACATACTCTTCTCTGTCCATTAACAGACCTCCTCAACAAAACGTGGAAAAAAAGGGGGCGGACATACCCGCCCCCTCCTTGTTTATACAGCAAGCATTTATTTAATCAGATCACCCTGAGTATCGGCTACAACTATTTCACCGCTCTGTACCTTTTTGTAGAGTTCGGCAACTTTCTTCTGAACCGACGCCTTCAGGTTGGGGTTCTTTTCAGGAATTCCAACCCCGTAGTTTTTGGAGTCAAAGAACATTGTTTTTCCGCCGGGGAATGTACCGTTCAGTTCAGCAACGATCATGTCATAAGTTGCTGTATCGATCTTCTTCATGGCCGAAGTAAGAACAACCGATTTGTCGCCTTCGTAAACACCTTCGGCAAACTGGTCAACATCCACACCGACAATCCAGACTTTCTCGCCGTTCTTGGCCCGGGCCTTGGCTTCGCTGAAAGCTCCCAGACCTACACCGCCGGCGGCGCAGAAAATAACATCAACACCCTTGTCGAACATACCTGCACCCAGCTGCTGACCGGCAGCGGTATCGGTAAAGGTACCCTGATAAATAACGTTCTCGGCCTTAATCTGAACATTGGTGCCCAGATTCTTGTTCGCGTAAGCCAGTCCCTGCTGGAAGCCCCAGTTGAACTTCTGTACGGGAGGAATTTCCATACCGCCGATAAAGCCGGCTTCGCCTTCCTGAAGCTGCAGAGCGGTAGCCAGGCCTGCAAAAAACCCCGATTCATTTTCCGCAAAGAAAATGGGAACGGTATTAGGACCAACAACAGCTTTCCAGTCGCCCGCGTGAGGAACTCCGTCAATAAGAACAAACTTTGCATCGGGATATTTGTTCTGGGCCGCGAAAATGGCTGTTTCAAACTTGAAACCCGGAGTAACAATAAATTTATAGCCAGCGTCGTAAAGGTTGCTGATTTCCTTCAGGTAATCAGCTTCCGTGGTTCCGACAGGTTTCAGATACTTTTCAGTAATCAGTCCCTCATCGGCCGCCATAAGTATGCCTTCCCAGGTGCCCTGGTTAAAAGACTTGTCATCAATGGTACCGGCATCCGTTACCATTCCCACCATCATTTTTTTTCCGGATCCAGCTTCTCCCTCACCGTTGGCGAACAGAGCTGAAGCGGCAAAAAGAATGACCGTAAGGATGCAAAGTGTTTTTTTCATTTTATTCTCCTTTAACAGAATAATGCATGTGTCTGAACTATAGCCCAGATTCACTGAAACCGCAACTCAAATCTGACCCCGCAGCGGCTGGTTCATGTAAAACGGCCGCACAGCTCAGCTCAGGCTGAAGGGCGTACCTGGACCTTCCGGCTCCAAACCGAAGGCCTTCTGAACAGCCGCTGACAAATCGGCAAAGCTCTCCCGGATACCCACATTGTTATCAGCGGCATCCAGAGGGTTCCGCCCTATAACCCGGCATAATACCGGTACGTGCTCACGGGTATGATCCGTACCGCGGAAAGTGGGATCGCATCCGTGATCGCCTGTAATGGCAATGATATCGCCGTCTTTCAGGTGTTTTTCAAGTTCCGGCAGTACCGAATCAATAACAGCTACCGCATCATGGTAGCCTTGAGGATCCCGGCGGTGGCCGTAGATCATGTCTGTATCGACAAGATTAACAAAAACAAAGCGGTCTTTATCCGACGGCCTGTCTTTGGCCAGCTGAAGGGTACGCTTTATACAGGCAGGGTTTCCCGCGTCATGATGCGACTCATCTATACCCTGTTCATTAAAAATGGAACCTATTTTGCCGACAGCCACAGTCCATACGCCTTTTTCCTTCAGGTAATCAAGCAGAGACTTGGCCGGCAGGTCTATGGACCAGTCGTGCCGGTCCCGGGTGCGGCTGAAACTGCCGGGAACGCCCTCAAAAGGACGGGCAATAACACGGCCCACATTGTAGGGGTCGCAGAGCCTGCGGGCCGTTTCACAGAGCCGGTAAAGCTCGGGGACCGGAAACACATCCGTATGAGCCGCAATCTGAAAAACAGAATCGGCAGAGGTGTAGCAGATAGGCTTTCCGCTCTCCAGATGTTCCGCGCCGAGCTCTTCAATAATAACCGTACCGGAAGCCGCCTTGTTTCCAAGGATGCCCGGCACTCCTGTTTCCCGGACAAACTGCTCTACCAGCTCCTTTGGAAATGACGGAAACTCTGAAGGGAATACGGGGAAGGGTTTATCCAGAACAATACCCGCCATTTCCCAGTGGCCGGTTGTTGTATCTTTTCCGGGAGAACGTTCCTTCATAACCCCGAAACGGGCCGTCGTTTTTTCCTGCGCAGGACAGCCGTTTATAATACGGCCGGTATGAAGCGCGGCATTTCCCAGCCCCATGGCCTGCAGATTGGGCCATTGTACCGGCCCCACAGCCTCTCCTATTCCCGCGGCAGTGTTCGAACCTTCATCACCGTATTTCCCGGCGTCGGGCAGCTCGCCTATACCGAAACTGTCTATAACAAGCAGAAAAACATCCATATTGTTTTCTAACCTCCTGTCAATACGGATTCAGTATAACTCATTGAGGCCGTTTTTGTTACAGATTTCACGCAGAAAACCGCAACATAAAAAAAGGCCCCTGAAATGCCTTCAGGAGCCCGGGCGCAAAGCAGTGCAATCTGAATATCAGTCAGCTCTCATGCAGAGACGGAAACCAAGGTCGTTTCTCCGCACCTGCTGTTTATAGTTGTTCCTGCCGGCGCAGTTCAAAACGGAAGCTTCAGTGTCCCATCCGCCTCCGCGGACTATGCGGTAAGAGCCTGTATCAGCCCCGATGGGATCTTCCACAACACCTCTGATGTAAGCTCCGTTACGGTCATAGCACCACTCATCGACATTTCCGTTCATATCATACAGTCCCAGAGCATTGGCGTATTTTCCGCCGACCGGATGACTTTTATTAGACGAATTAGCATGGTACCAGGCGTATTCGCCAATACTCGGATCGCTGGATTCGGGGCCTCCGCTGACATAGTTTCCAGGATGCCAGAGAGAACCGTCTATGTAGCGGGCCGCGTATTCCCATTCCGCTTCAGTGGGCAGACGGTAGCCCTTCCGGTTCCAGTCCGCATAAGCTTCAAGCATATTTTTCGCGTCACTTTCGGTATAAGGCTGAGTCAGCGCGGCATCGGAATAGTACACCTGCTCACTCCCGTCAACAGCGGTATCAGCCATGGTCAGTTTATTGCAGAACGCAACAGCATCATACCAGTTAACAAAGTAGGCGGGATGATCGTCTCCATTGCCAACAGCCTCGCTGGGAATTTTCGGCGGACTTTCTACAATGCCCGGCCAGACATTCCCCCATACAGCTTCCCACAGTTTCTGGCTTACCTCAAACTCGCCCATCCAGTAGCTGTGAGTCAGTATGACATCCTGTGTGGAAGAATACACACCCTGCCCCATTTCAAAGCGGCCGCCGGAGGGAACATAAAGCATGTTAAAACTGACAGGATTGACAGGCATGATGGAACTGACAGTATGCACGGAAATTTCTCCCGCGCTGTAGCTTACCGGAACAGAATTATTCGATGGAGGACATCCGGTAAAAAGCATTATGCCCGCAATGGCAGTGACAGTTAAAACAACTCTTTTCATTTAAAACTCCAGATCATAGTGGATTCTTTACCATATAAGGTATCGCATTAACAGATTTCCAACCAATAAATTAATACCTTTTAACGTATATTATTCTTCTACAGGACTGCGGCGGCTGTCGGAGAGCCTTTCATTAATGTACTCTCTGTCCAGATTCAGCTCCTTTATCAGATATTGAATCTGCTGACTTCCAATAAGGTTCTGTTCCACATAGAGATAAAGCAGAGCCTTTTCGGCCAGCGCGGGCACCAGAAGCGCATTCATGCACACCGGCTGGGGAGTATCCCTGTTCATATGAATATCCTTCAGAGAGGCATGAAGCGCTGAAGCTTCCGGATTGTCGCGGAGAAGGCCCAGTTCCTTTTTCAGCGGTTCGGTATCGCCGCGGGCGGCCGACTCTCCCAAAGGCTTCAGGGTAAAGAAACTGTATTCCTTGCCGGGAAGCCAGTGGTGGGCGTCACAGCGGGTGCAGTAGTTCGGCTCATGGGGATCGTTTCTGTCCCGGTCTCCTCCAATAATAATAAGAGGATCAAAATAAAGCGCCGGACATTCTTTCTGATTAACCGAATAGTACCTGTAGGTATAGAGCGAATCGGTCAGGCATTCCGGATGCTCGCAGTAGGCGGAAAGATTATACACATCAGTGGCGGATTCCAGCAGAAGACGCGCCGTGGAATTAAATATTTCCCGGCGGAAATTAAGCACCAGCGTGGGATAAACAAAGATAAGTCCCCTTTCACGCGATTCCCGGCAAGTCAGATAAACCAGCCTTTCATCATAAAAAGAAGCTTCATCAATAATCCAGGTACCGTATTCGGGATGATCGGCAATAACCGCTTCCAGATCGAAGGAGTCGCGTATTTTGGCTATTCCGCTGCCGCAGCGTTCATAGCCGCCGCGGTAGGCCAGAGCATCATCAGGATAATCAGGAAAGCGTCCGGCATCGAGCAGGGAGCGGACAAAAAAAACTTTTCTGCGGTCCGCTCCGCGGCTGCTCACCATATCGACCGCCGCGCCGCCTTTCCGCAGAGCCACCCGGCTGTCCCGCCAGATACCCGCCGAGAATTCCGTTTTACCCGAGCCCATGGGGCCTATAACCAGAATACGGCGGAACCCCTCGGTAAAATCAAAATGATTGCGGGCACTGTGCACACGCATGGTGGGGAAACCCAGATTTTTCAGAAAGTCGGCTGTTCCGCTCATATGTTTCTGCTGTCCATCGATTCCCTGCTGACGGTGTTTTTGAGCACCCCTATCCCTTCTATTTCCACTTCCACAACATCGCCGGGTGCCAGAGGGCTTACTCCGGCAGGAGTGCCGGTAAAGATTAAATCGCCTTCTTCCAGAGTAAACTGGCGGCTGATATAAGCTATAAGCCTGGCCACCGGGAAGATCATGGCTCCGGTATTGGAGTTCTGAACAACTTTGCCGTTCAGACGTGTCTGAATGTTAAAGTTCTGCGGGTCCACCTCCCCGCCAGCCGGCAGAAGTGCCGGTCCCACAGGACCAAAGCCGTCAAAGGACTTGCCGCGGAACCACCCGGACTTATCCGCGTTCTGAATATTTCTCTGACTCACGTCGTTACCGCAGGTGTAGCCCCGCACATATTCCAGGGCCTCACTTTCCGGAATATTCTTGCCCCTCCGGCCTATCAGAACAACAAGCTCGCCTTCCAGGTCGGTACGGGCATTTTTTCCAAAGCTTTCTTCCGCTGCCGCCGGAAGAGGTATGCACTGCCCCGGCCCAATCAGAACATTCGGTGTTTTGTTAAAAAGAACCGGCTCGGGAGGAACATCTTCGGTGAATCCCTGAACCTTCACGGATTCACTCTCTGCCACATGCGCCCTGTAGTTCAGTCCCACCGCAATAATTTTGGATGGAGCAATTCCATACTGCTCGGATGTACCGATAACGGGTAATAGTATTTCCATAGAAACATAATATGACATATCTGGCCCATGCTGGTTAAGGGTAAGAACAATAGAGGCCGATTCTGATAATGGAAAAGGAGAGTATTCAGTGACAAAGAGAACCTTTACAGTCATTTTACTGCTGGCAGCTTCAGCAAGCTGCTGGGCATTTGGAAGCCGGGAGAAGAAATCGTCCACAGATGAAATTCTGCCGCCGGCTGAGAGCAGAAACAGGCAGGCAAATCTGCTGGCAATGGCTGAATCCGGAGATATTAAGGGTGTTGAAAAGTTATTAAAAGTTGATGTTAATCTGGATAAGACCGACGGCGAAGGACGCACCGCTCTCCATGCCGCCGTAGAGAACAGATACGAACAGATCGCGGCCATACTGCTGGCCAGCGGAGCTGATCCGAACGCTCAGGACGACTCAGGAAGGCGGCCTCTGCATGCGGCCGTCAAAAATAACGATCCCTCTATGGCCAGAGTGCTGGTTAAGGCGGGAGCCGACATATCACTGACCGACGATTCAGGAACATCTCCTGTTTCAAAAGCCCTGGATTTACCTGCCGGACTGCTGGCCGCGCTGCTCACTCCCGGAAATATCAACACTGCGGTAATAAATGACGAACCTCTTCTCCACATTACCGCGCGCAATGGACAAAAGGATCATTTAACAACACTGCTTGAAGCCGGCGCCAATCCATCCATACTGAATAATGCGGGTCAGCGCCCCATAGACGCGGCACTGGAAAGTCAGCCGGATGTTAAGCAGATAGAATGCGCGGCTCTCCTGCTGCAGAAAGGTTCTGAGAACCCTCTGGATACACAGTGGGACTACATTGAGGCCGCGCTGAAAGATAACGGTAATACGCACCGCTTTAACTACGGCGCCACGGCACTGCATATGGCCGCTGAAAGAGGACACGAAGGCGTTGTTGAATACCTGCTGGAAAAGGGAGCCGATCCTCTTGAAAAAGATAATCCGGGCAACACTCCCCTGCATGTGGCGGTGCGTAAGGGCTACCAGAGCATTGCCGGTATGCTGCTGAAAAACGGCGCGGAAATTAACATACCTGACTACAACGGCAATACGCCCCTTCATGAATCGCTGACGGCTGCCGGGCAATCTCGGCTGACAGCCATGCTTCTGGAAAAAGGGGCCGATCCGAATATGAAGAACTCCGCCGGCCTTTCTCCGCTTCATATATGCGTTTTAATGGGTGCTGACGTTTCAGCCGCGCAGCTTCTTGTAGACTACGGTGCGCAAAGCGACTCCAGGGACCGAAACGGCAATACGCCTCTTTTTCTTGCGGTAGATACCGGTGAAAAGGAACTGACGGATTTCTTTACAGCTCAGAACGCCAATATTTTTGCCCGCAACAAACAGGGCGAGACACCGGTAGAAAGAATACTTTCGTACGGAGCGGAAGTAACCCGGATTTTTTTTGACAGTGAGAAAATCCGCAGAACGGACAACGAAGGCAGAAGCAGTCTTCACATTGCCGCCGGGAACGGTACAGACACAGATACCATTCAGGCTCTGCTGGAGAGCAGCGCTCCTGTCAATATGAGAGACGCCTTCGGCAATACGCCTCTTCACTATGCTGTCAGCGGCAGTCATTTTCCCCAGGCGGCGGTACTTCTGGCTAACGGCGCAGACGCGTATATGGAAAACAACAATGGAGAATCGCCTCTTATTCTGGCTTTCCGTGAAGGCGGCGAATCCGTTCTTATGCTGCTGCAGGAAAACATCGATACACCTGACGCCTCGGGAAGAAGTCCGCTGTTTCTGGCCGCAAGCTGGAATTATCCGGACATTGTCAGTGTCCTGCTCCAGAACAGTGCCTCCCCCGGCATAAAGAATTACGAGGGGGAAACACCTCTGCATGCGGCGGTACAGGCCGGCAACAGGGAAATAGCAGAAATGCTTCTGAACGCCGGAGCATCTATTAACACAGCTGACAATAACGGATTAACGGCTCTGCATAATTCTGTTCTCTGGGAAAAAGGATCTCTTGCCGAACTGCTCATTGCGGCAGGAGCGGACTGCAGCAAAAGAGACAACAGGGGAAGGACACCGCTGCATCTGGCAGTGGAAGGCGGGAACAATGAACTGACGGTTCTTTTCCTGAACGCAGGCGCGGACATTGACACCTCAGATATTAACGGGCGGACAGCTCTGTTTGCCGCAGCCGATTCCGGCAACAGAGAAGCCATTGACCTGCTTTTGAAAGCCGGCGCCTCCCTGGATACACGCGACAGCAAAGGCCGCACCCTTCTCCATACGGCCCTGGCCGCCGGAGAAGGCGAAATTGCTTCTGTACTGCTCGAATCGGGCAGTGACTTTTTCGCGCTCGACGCGGCAGGACAGACTCCGGCCGATATAGCCATTGCCCGCGGCACACGTTTTCTGGAGTCTTTTGTAACAGCCCCAATAACCCGCAGGCAGGATAACAGAGGTAACACTCTGCTTCATATTGCCGTTATGAACGGAGCCGGTCAGGATGTTATAAAACTGCTGCTGAACAAAGGTGCAGACCCTTACCGGAGAAACGCTCAGGGAGAAACTCCGGGAGCTTTGGCCGGAAAAGCGGGCAGAGAAGAAATAGCATCATTGCTGATGTAGAATCAGGTTAGAATTTCATTCATGAATGAGGCCAGTACCCGCAGAGCGCTGGTATTGTAGCCTCCTTCAGGAATGATGATATCGGCAAACGCCTTACTGGGTTCGATAAACTCGTAATGACCGGGCCTGACAACTTCCAGATACTGCTTTATAACCGACTCCATAGTGCGTCCGCGTTCAGACACATCCCTCTTAAGACGGCGTATAAAACGGATATCATCGGGAGTATCAACAAATATCTTCAGATCCATCATGTCGCGGATCTTCTTGTCAAAGAGCACCAGAATGCCCTCTATAAGAACAACAGGCTTGGGGCTGATCTCCACAGTTTCTTCGGCGCGGCAGTTATGAACAAAGTCGTAAGTAGGCATGCGGACAGGCCGGCCGGCTTTCAGTAATTCCAGATGAGAATACAGCAGTTCGGTATCGAAGGCGTCAGGATGATCAAAGTTAAAATCAGTAATATTACTGTTAGAGATATTCACGGCGCTTTTGTAATAATTATCCTGGGGAATAAAAACGAATTCCTTAACCTGGCTGGATATTTTATTGATGATTGTTGTCTTGCCGGAGCCGGAGCCGCCCGTAATACCGATAATTCGCACCTTTCTGTCCATTGAGCCTCCTTACAACTCTTCCAGCTGACGCTCTATTTCCGCCAGCTGCGCCTGCAGTTTCATAATATTTTTCTCAAGGCGCCGTTTCTTTGCTTCCAGACTGCTTTTCTCTTTATCCGCTTTATCCGCATCCGGCCGGGGCCCTTTTTGAAAATCCTTAAGAGTCTGACGCACCTGGGGCTCTGTTGCTCCCGAGCGGAAAGACTCGGTAATTTGAGAGCGCAGCTTCCTGTCCGGAACTGAAGCAACCACCTTCATTTTCTCATACCCCAGGCTGCTGTCAACATTGAGTGTATGGAGCTTTATGAGTGTGCGTGCCGAGCCGCGTTTCATTCCAAGAACGCGTTCCGCATAATCTTCAAAAACAGCGTTCTTCTGACGGCAGAGCTCCATGGCTTCCATAAGAACCTGACCGAATTCCTTCATAAGACTGCCGTTACGGGCCAGAAAATCTCTGCGTATTCTGACTGTCAGCTCCTGAAAGGCCGGATCGCTTTCAAAAACACTGTAGTACACACCCTTTGCTTCAGCCCGTTCCAGCAGTGTGTGAAAAATTTGCCAGAAGCGGTTTGTATGCGCCCTGCGGCGCACTTCTTCCGGATAACGGCTGAAATGGATGTGATGCGCCAGCTCATGGATACCTGTGTAGATAAGGGCGTTATCGTCAGTAAAATTACGGTTGTGAATTAAAATCTGACGGAGTTCCGGCTTGTAAAGACCATTCACCCTCCGGCTTTTCTTGCCGGTAAAAATAACCGAGAAATCAGGAAGATCTTTTTCCAGGGTCAGAAGCAGCTGTTTTAAGGTCTCCTGATTCATCGGTTAAATCAGCGTCTGCGTCCGAAAATACGCAGCAGGAACAGGAACATGTTTATAAAGTCCAGATACAGTTTTAATGCCCCCAGAATGGAAAGGCGCACAAAATCGGCTTCGCCCACTCCGCTGCCGGCACTGTCGCTGAGACGCTTAATATACTGCGTGTCGTAAGCCGTTAAAACAGTAAACAAGATAACGCCGGCAGCCGAATACAGCAGTTGGAAAGTTTCATTTCTGAAAAAGAGGCCCACAAGGCCGGCAATAATCAGCCCGATAAGAGCCATGAAAATGTAATGCCCCAGACCGGAGAGATCGCGTTTGGTGGTTACTGCCCACAAACTCATAACGGCAAACATTCCGGCAGAAACCGCAAAGGCCTGAAAAATGGCAGACTGCGTGTAAGCAAAAAATATGGTTGATATGGTTATGCCGTTCAGTACGGAATAAAGGGCAAAAATCCCCACAGCCGCACTTGTACTCATGGTCATAATTCTTCTGGAAAGAAAAGCAACCAGAATAAATTCGCCAATGACCAAAGCGTAAAAAGGCACAGGACCGTTGCCGAATAAAAGCTGAAGAACCGCCGGAGTGGAGATAACCCACCAGGCTGCCGCGGCCGTCAGAGACAAACCGGCAAACATCCACAGATAAACATTTTTAAGAATGGTACGCTCACGCACCTTTGTGCCAGAGGCCAGAAATCCGGTATCAGACATAATATCCTCCAAAGCATCTTTGCTCTGCCTTTAATATACCCAAAGAAAAGACATTTTGCACACATGTAATGTGTAATTTTTGAAAGTATCGTTCCCCCTTGAATCAGATCGGCCGTCTCAGCATGATATGTCTCAGCATGATATGCACAAGGAGAATAATCAGTGAAATTTGTTATTGCCAACGATCACGCGGCTGTAGAGCTGAAAACGGAAATAACCCAATGGCTGACGAAACACGGCCATGAAGTAACAGACCTGGGAGTTGCCGCGGGTGAAAAAGCCGACTACCCCGACAAGGGTGTGGAATGCGCGAAAGCTTTCTTAAGCGGCCAATACAACTTTGGAATAGTATGCTGCGGCACGGGAATAGGCATTTCCATTGCGGCCAATAAAGTGAAAGGTATCCGCTGCGCCCTTCCCCAGAATATTTTTGCCGCAACCATGGCCAGAGAGCATAATAACTGCCAGATGCTGGCTTTCGGCAGCCGGATCAACTACCCCGAGCCTCCCATTGAAATGCTCAAGGCCTTTCTGGAAGCCCGTCACGATACGGAAAGCCGGCACGCGCGGCGGGTTGATAAAATTATGCAGGCTGAAAACGTGTAAAGTTTCAGCTGTTACCGCACAGGGGGTTCGAGGAAATTTTCTTCAAAGCTTTCCGAACCTCCTTTTCAACAGCCTTGCTCCGCTCCTCATCCGCTTCTCTGGTATAGAGAGTACCAATAAGCGAAGCACGGTAAAGCGGCGACAGGTTGTTCAAAGCCAGACAGGCCATATCCAGTATGCAGTCATTGCATTTACACATGGCGCCGTCTTCAACAGCATTCAGCTGTTTTTCAAGCTCATCATAGACAAGCTGTTCCATCTGATTTTCAAGATTGGATAAATCATACAGATCTTTTAAGGCCATATCATCCTCCCTTCTTACGGCTCATCATGACTGAGATTTTCAAAACAGGTAAAGTGCGGAACAAAGGCCAGCCGGACCATCCCGGTTGGGCCGTTACGCTGTTTGGCAACAATCAGTTCTGTCGGAATAATGCCGGTACTGTCAACATCGTCGTTTTCCTGATCGCTGCGGCGCTCACGGTGCAGAAAGAGTACCAAATCAGCATCCTGTTCCAAAGCGCCGGACTCACGCAGATCGGCAAGAGAAGGCTCTTTCCCTTCCGACTGGCGTCCCACCTGCGAGAGAGCCACAATGGGAATATCCAGTTCCCGCGCCAGGGACTTGAGTGACCGGCTGATATGCGAAATCTGCTCATGGCGGGGCTGTTTGGTGTCCTGCGGAGTAATAAGCCCTATATAGTCCACAAAAATAATTTTAACACCGTGCTGTGTTACCATGCGCCGGGCCAGTGAACGCAGATCAAGCAGCGGAATATTGGGTGTGTCCTGCAGGATAAGCGGTGCGTCGTAAATTCGGCCGGCGGCAACATGTATTTTATTAAAATCGGCCTGGCGCAGAAGACCGGTTCGGAGATTGGTTGAATTAATTTTACTTTCGGCGGAAAGTACGCGCATAATCAGCGATACTTCCGACATTTCCAGAGTAAAAAAACCGCAGGGAATTTTGCTCCTCAGGGCTATGTTGGAAGCCATGGAAAGGGCCAGCGCTGTTTTACCAATGGACGGGCGGGCGCCGATAATGGTCATTTCAGAGTTCTGAAAACCGCTGGTCAGGGCATCCAGAGCGTCAAATCCGGAAGGTATTCCGGTATAACTGCCCTTCATGTAGTAGCGTTTTTCAAGAGCCTTAATGGCCTTGGGAATAACATCTTCTGCCGGCTTAAGGGCCCCCCGGCTCTGACTGTCATTCAGGTCAAATACGGACTGCTCTGCTTTTTCAATAATGGCGCGGGTATCGAGGGTATCGTCATAGACGTTTCCGATAATACCCCGCGCGGCATTCAGCAGGGCGCGGCGTGTACTGGCCTCCTGAACCAGACGGGCGTAATAGCCGACATTCGCGGTTGTCGGAACACGGGAAGTTAAGGAAGCCACATAAGCATTCCCGCCGGCTTTCTCAAGATTCCCCGCCGACTTTAGCTCTGTAGTAAGAGTAAGCATGTCCACCCCGCCGCCCTTGTCGTTAAGAGCAATGATGGACTGAAATATAAGTTGATGCGCGGTTTTAAAAAAATCATCCGGCCGGACATACTGGCGTATTTCATCCAGCAGTCCAACCGAAAAATTCAGAAGCAGAGCTCCCAGTGTAGCCATTTCCGCCTCGTCATTATAAGGCGGAATATTGTCTTTGAGAGTTCCCTCAGCCAACGGTCTCTTCGGCCCCGGGGGCGTCTTCAGCTTTTTCAGCGTCAGCTTTCTCTTCCATGCCCTCGGTCAAAGCGGCATAGGCTTCGTCAACTTCCTCTTCTTCATCTGCCAGGGAATCGAACTTAACCTCGGGAGCGGCTTCCTGCAGAACAGGTTTTTCGCCGCTGGCACTGACTTCCACAGGCAGTTCTGCTTCATCTCCGCCGTAGAGTTTTATCTTTACCTTGTGCGTACCGACAGTTTTAATTCCGCCTTCGGGAAGCTCCACTTTCTTGCGTTCAACTTCCACACCCTGTGAAAGCAGGAAATCAACAACAGCTGTCGATGTTACAGAACCGAACAGACGGCCTTTTTCCCCGGCGGCAACAGCAATTTCCATTACCATTGCTTCAATACGGGTTTTGCTGTCCTGAGCCATCTTTGCCTTTTCTTCCTTGCGGCGGGCAATGGCCTGCTGTTTTTGAGCCAGTTCCACTTCTGTGGCCCTGGTGTAGGGAACAGCAAACTTGCGCGGTATCAGATAGTTTCTGGCGTAACCTGCCGCAACTTCGCAGATATCACCTTCTTCACCAAGATTGGGTACATCTTTATAAAGAATAATTTTCATTACGGCATCTCCTTATTTGGTAACAAACGGCAGCAGGGCCAGAGCGCGCGCCCGTTTAATTTCACGGGCTACCAGTCTCTGATGTTTCGCGCAGGTACCGGTAATTCTGCGGGGAAGAATTTTTCCCCTTTCAGTTGTAAACCTGCGGAGGCTGTCGGAATCTTTGTAGTCTACTTTTACCTTGCCAATGCATACCTTGCAGACTTTCCTGCGGTAATATTTGCGCCGGGAAGAACCACCGGAACCGCCGCGGTCACCCCGGGGGCTGAAACGGTCTTCAGTTTCAGCTCCATCATTTTTTTTGTCATCATCGTACATGTTCTAATCTCCTATTTCATTAAAAGGGAATATCGTCTTCAAAACTGTCGGTTGGGGGCTGTGAGGGCCTGGAATAACTGTTTCCGCCTGCCGGACGCGAATTCCAGCCGCCTCCCTGGGCATTATCCTGATAAGCACCTCCGGAAGAAGCACTGTCCCGGCCTCCCAGAAGCTGAATGTTGGTTGCTTCCACTGTAACCTTGGAACGTTTGGAGCCGTCCTGGGCATCCCAGCGTTCCTGACGAAGCTGACCTTCCACACCAACCTGTTTTCCTTTGGTCATGTAAGGGGCTATAGCTTCACCCTGACGTCCCCACACGGTTACGTCAAAGAAATTGGCCTCATCAACCCACTGATCACCCTGCTTGCGGCGGCGGTTAACAGCTATGCTGAATTTCAGAATGGCATATCCGCTCTGGGTGTAGGATTGTTCGGCATCACGGGTTAAGCGGCCGACAAGAATAACTTTGTTGATATCTGCCATGAGTATTTACCCGCAGACAACAAACAGGTAACGCAGAATCTCAGGACGAAGTTTAAGCTCATCTTCAATTTTAGGAAGTTTTTCCTGATTCAGTTCGACGTTAAACAGGCGATAGCGGCCGCGGGTTTCACGGTCAATTTCGTAAGCCAGTTCACGGTCGCCCATGTCTTCTTCAGACTTGATTTCTACTGAATGATCAGTCAAAATCTTTTTGACGGCTTCAATTCCGGCTACATCCTGGCCTTCCTTTATTCGGAAGGCGCAGACCAGTTCATAGGTCTTCATACATCTGTCCTCCTTACGGACTACTCGTCCCGCTCTGGTCGGGAAAGGAGTAAAAATACCTTACCCAAAACGCCATTAACCGTCAAGAGAAAGAAAATGAAAGCCGATAAAGAAAGCACATGCCGGAAAAGATTCATTACGACGACAACCTGTATTTCCTCGCCGCTTTTATCAGAGCTCTCAATGACGCTGTAAAACTGAAAGTTGACGCGGAATTTTTCGCGGAAAAAATTCTGGAAGACACCTTTTTTATTGATCTGTCCATACAGAAAATTTACGGCTCCCTGAAAAGCAACATACATCTTATACGCCGCAGCAATTATCTTCACACAGTTATGAGGGTAAAACAGTCCTATATTGAACTACTGGAAGATCTGCTGTCGCTTCAGGGAGATCTGGCCGACCCGTTTGCTTCTGTCACTTCCAAACTGCGGAAAATGGCCGTTGTGCACAGACAGGAAGTGCGGACCATTCTGAAAGATCTCCAGAGTGAACAATTCAGCGAAAACAGCCATGAACTGACTTCCAGAGACGAACTCCACTTCCTGATGCAGCCAATGGAAGAACTGACGGAAGCGCAGGCATGAAATCCTCCGGACAGCCCTCCCCCGATTTTGACAAGGCAGGCGGGCTGGTTCCCGCCATAGCGCAGGAAGCTGACACAGGTGAAGTTCTGATGCTTGCGTGGATGAACCGTCAGGCATGGCAGACAACCCTAAATGAAGGCATAGCCGTGTACTGGTCGCGCAGCAGGAACAGACTCTGGCGGAAAGGTGAAAGAAGCGGGAACATACAGCTGATCAGGGAAATATATCTGGACTGCGACAGTGACGCTGTGCTGCTCAAAGTTCATCAGAAGGGAAAGGCCGCCTGCCACACCGGTCACAGAAGCTGCTTTCACCGCAAATGGGAAGACGGAAAAATTACCGTCAGCTCCACTCCGCTTTTTGATCCGGCAAAAGTCTATTAACTGCCTTTGGGAATGTAGATATTCACGCGGTCAAAATGCCCGCTGCGTCCGCTGAAAGCGCCTGAATTTCTGTACACCCTCACTTCATAATGCAAATGAGGACCGGTTGACCGTCCCGTACTCCCTATGCGGCCCAGTTTTTCACTCCGGGTTACCCGGTCGCCCGGACGCAGCCCCGAATCCTCCGCCATATGAGCATAATAAGTGGAGAGAAACTGAATTCCCTTGTAATGTGTTTTCCACTCCGGCAGCAGAGGATGTTTTACTTCCAGAAACCATCCGTACACAGAACTGAACCCCTGATTAATAACCTCACCATCGGCAGCAGCCACAACGCTGCCCGGCTCGCCCGGAAAACGCACAATGGAATTTCCCGGAGTTACAACCAGAATGTTGCTGACATTTATAATATCAACAGCCATATGCGGAAAATACCGTCCGCTGTGCAAGTCGGAAGGACGCAACTCACCAAAACCGCTGGAAATCATAAAGTCGGCGCCGTCGGCGTCTTTACCGTCAATACGCACCGGAAAGGAGAGTCCCGCAATGGTGGTGGTATACGAGGAAAGAGGCACAATATTGGCACGGTCAACAGCCAGAACCGTTTCCGCCTGGGCGTTGTCCTCCGGCAGACGGGAAATTTCGCGGATAATGTCCCTGTAGGAAGCCGCCGATTCAATGCGGTCAGCCAGATAGTGGTAAGCTCTTTTACGCGAATACTGCGACCATGGAAGTTCTTCCGCCTGGGTATGAAGATTCATGGCCGTATGTTTGCGGCTGAACTCAAAAGCGCCCCATTCCCTCTGAACGTCAGTGCGCAGCTTTTCAACCTCGCTGTCCAGAGTATCCAGGCGTTCTTCCATGCTCTTTAAAGCCAGAGACTGGCGGGAAGACGACAAACCGATGGCCTGATTAATATCTCTGACAAGGCGGATCATCCGGTGATACTGCAATGAGCTGAACGCGGCCAGAATAACAAAACCGGCCACAAAAAAAGACAGGCCGGCAAACTCGCGGAAACGCCGGGCAAAGGCGCCGCGGCTGAGTACCGGAACCGGTTCTCCGCTTATGCGGGCCTTGGGTATTTCCAGAATGGAACTGGAGGCCTGGGGATCTTCCAGGCGGCCTATGGCTTCTTCCAGTTCGTCATTGATCCACTGTTCGTCCAGTTTTTCATGATTTTTTTCTGCCGTCTGCAGCATCCAGAGCCCCTCAGACGATTCATCCGGGCTCAGAAGCCAGTAACGTACCAGACGGGCCGAATCGTCGCCTGAGGTTACAGTTTCCAGCAGAGCAATACTTTTACCGGCCCTTTGCGCGGAGAGAAACCAGCGGACAGACGTTCCGTCCAGTCCCTGCGCGCCTTCAATATCAGCCGACCAGGAACTGCGTTTTTCCAGAAGGCCGTTAAGAATGCCTGCAAGTCTGGTGCATAGTCTCTGCCGTCGGGTCATAAGACACTCCTCTATCAGGGGCCGCTTCTGCCCAGCATTTCCGCCGCGTCTCTTAAAAGCTTCTCTGTTTCATCCCAGCCTATGCAGGCATCGGTAACAGACTGTCCGTAGACAAGTCTGCCGGCCGGCATATCTTCGGGAATTTCCTGCCGCCCGGAAATCAGATTACTTTCCAGCATGACACCGCGTATGGACTGATGGCCCCGGACCCGTAAATCTGTTGCCGCGCGGAACACCCGGGCCTGGCGGGTATGATCTTTCCCGGAATTCGCGTGTGAACAGTCTACCACAACCGCAGGCAGCAATCCGATGTCAGTCAGCAGATCTTCGGTCTCTTCAACATTCTCTTCATAGTAATTCGGCCCGTGTATTCCTCCGCGGAGTATAATATGTCCGGCAGAATTACCGCGTGTTTTCAGAACACAGGTCCGGCCGTCCTGATCAATACCGATAAAACTGTGCCCTTCACGGGCTGAACGGATGGCATTTACCGCATTGACAAGATTACCGTCCGTTCCGTTCTTAAACCCTACCGGCATTGACAGGCCGCTGGAAATTTCCCTGTGTGTCTGCGATTCAATAGTACGGGCTCCAATAGCCGCCCAGGATACAAGGTCAACTGTGTACTGGGGAATAATGGGATCAAGAACCTCTGTTCCGATAGGAATACCCATTTCTGTAATTCGGAGCATCAGACGGCGCGCGCGGACCAGACCTTCCTGAATGTTATAGCTGCCGTCCAGAAAGGGATCAACAATCATTCCCCGCCAGCCCAGACTGGTACGGGGTTTGTCAAAATACACCCGCATAACAATGTAGAGAGAACCGGCAAGTTCTTTACGCAGCACCGACAGACGTTCGGCGTATTCCTGCGCGGCCTTAACATCGTGAATGGAACAGGGACCAACCAAAACCAGAAGGCGCTTATCTTCCCGGTTCAGTATACGGACTATGTCGTCCCGGAAACCGGCTATCCGCTCAACCAGTGAGTCTTCCACCGGCAATAATGATTTAATTTCACGGGGACTTTCCAGGGGAAGGATGCTCTCTATGTTAACATTATGAATGCTGCGCGGCATTGGAGGACTCCATATCGATCAGGTTCTTCCTTTTAAATATATATTTAATGCGGTGAATTGTCAGCCCGCGTTTGTCCCCGTTCAGACAATTAACGCATTTTCAGCTATATCTTAGCATTTTTAGAATAATTAAACCTTTATTCAACACGTTTTTGAACAAAATCCCCCAATAATGCCGTCAGGCATCTGTTTTCCAACAAAAAAAAGAACATTAAACCTGTGCGCGATTGACCCGGACCATTTTTCCTACTACTATTCTGCGAAATTGGAGGCTTCATGGCAACAGAATTAAAAACAGCTGCAGAAGTAATGCTTGATGTACTTTACGAAAACGGTGTCCGGCATGTCTTTGGAATTCCGGGAGGCAATGCCATACCCATTTACGATGCGCTTTCCAGCCATCCTCTGGAACTTATTCTGACCCGTCATGAACAGGGAGCCACCCACATGGCCGACGGATACGCCCGCACCAGCGGTAAACCGGGAGTGGTCTGTGTTACTTCCGGACCGGGAGCAACCAACACACTGACCGGAATTTTTACCGCCCTGATGGATTCCATTCCCCTTATTGTTATTACCGGGCAGTCCATTACCCCCAACATTGGACTGGATGCCTTCCAGGAAGCTGATTTTCTGGGAATGTCATTTCCGGCCGTCAAGCATTCCTACATGATAACCAATCCGGAAGATACTCCCAGAATAGCCCGGGAAGCACTGCACATTGCCACAACCGGCCGTCCGGGACCGGTTTTGATTGACTTTCCCAAAGATATGTCTTCAGCACTGATTAATCCGCTCAATGAGCAGCCGCAGGATCTGCCGGGGTACAAACCGGTTCCTCCTGCTCCGGCAGAAAATATTCAGGCGGCCGCCGAACTGATGAATCACTCGGAACGGCCGGTTATATTAGCCGGGCACGGTGTTATTCTTTCAGAGGCGGAAGAGGAACTGCGGACCCTCGCGGAAACCATGAATATACCGGTAACCACAACTCTGCTGGGAAAAGGCGCTTTTCCGGATAACCATCCGCTGTCACTGGGAATGCCCGGAATGCACGGAACCGTTTACGCGAACAAGGCCCTTTCCTCCAGCGACCTGATCATTTCAATAGGTTCCCGCTGGGACGACCGCATTACAGGAATACCCGAAAAGTTCTGTCCCTTTGCCCGGAAAATCCATTTTGATATTGATCCGGTTGAAATAGGGAAAATTATTCCTGTGGACTGTGCCGTACTGGGTGACGCAAAAGCATCCCTGAACGCTCTGATTCCCAACCTGAGTCCTGTTAATACACAGCCCTGGCTGCAGCAGATTAAAGAGTGGAAAAACAAGTATCCGCTCAAATACAGAAAAGAAGGCAAACTCAGAGCACAGTACATTATTGAAGAACTCGGCGCCATGGCCGGTCCCGACGCGGTGGCATGCACCGATGTCGGACAGCATCAAATGTGGGCGGCTCAATTTATCAAAAGTGAATCAGGAAAAAACTGGCTGTCCTCCGGCGGAGCGGGAACCATGGGTTTCGGCCTGCCCGCGGCCATAGGCGCCCAGCTGGCCCGGCCTGAATCAACTGTATTTACGGTAGTGGGAGACGGCTCTTTTCAAATGACACTGTGCGAACTGGCAACCGCCGTTATTCAGAAACTGCCCATTAAAATTCTTCTGATTAACAACCGCTATCTGGGCATGGTGCGGCAGTGGCAGCACATGTTTTACGATAACCGCCTGACCGGAGTTGACCTGGAGGGAAATCCGGATTTTGTCAAACTGGCGGCGGCTTACGGAATGAAAGGCCTCCGGGTAAAACGCAGTTCCGATGTCAGAAAAGTTCTGAAAGAAGCCATGGAATGGAATGAGGGGCCCTGTCTGATTGAAGCTGTTGTTGAACAGCATGATAACGTTTTTCCCATGATTCCAGCCGGAGCCACTCTGGAAGAAATAATTATTGAAGCGCCCCGCAAAAGTGCCGAAGGAGGCGAAAAATAATGCAGACAAACGGCAGACACAGAATAAGCCTTCTGGTGAGTAACAAACCGGGAGTTCTCTCCCGCATAGCCCTGGTTTTTGCCCGGAGAGGTTTCAACATTGACAGTCTTGTGGCTTCAACAACCACCACCGACGAATATTCACGAATGAACATTGAAGCCAGCGGAGATGACAAGACACTGCATCTGATGCTGGCCCAGCTGAACAGGCTGGTGGATGTTATTCACGCCGTTGATCACATAGGTGAAAACATTATCCAGCGGGAACTGGCTCTGGTTAAAGTTCAGTGTCCGCCGGAACGGAGAACGGAAGTTCTGCAGATTACAGATACCTTCCGCGCCCAGACTGTCGATATCAGCGAAGAAACAATAACTCTTCAGATAACCGGTAACTCCGATAAACTCGACGCGTTTCAAACCATGCTGGAACCGTTTCAAATTAAGGAGCTTGTGCGTACGGGTAAAGTACTGATGAGCCGGGGAGTCGAATCCACGGCCTGATAGAACCCCGATAAAACGCTACATCTGGTGCCAGGCCCTGTTTTTCCTCTTTGCGCGTCTTGATGTCCGCTGCCGGAACCTGAGCCGAAAAAACTCCACCTGCCTTACCATCTGCCGATAATCGGAGGGAGGTGCAGTAATGAAAAAATTGACTCCGGTATTATGGATAACAGCACTGCTGCTGTTTGTATCACTCCTTCCCCTGTCTGCCGAATCTGACGCGTATAAATCATATGAGATGACGCTTTTTGGAAGTAATGGAGCGCCTCCGGTTATTCTGGAAAGTGAAAAAGGCTGGACACCTGTAGGTGTTTTCAACTGGCAGGCAGCAAGCGCCGCCCCGGCAGGCAGCAAGCGCCGCTGGCGCCTGGAAAGCTGCTACGAGCATGTCCGCAGCAGCGGGCCGGTAGCACTGCAAATACGTCTCAAAGGTGTTTCAGGTGTTCCCGTATTTACTCATCCATGGCTGGAAAGCGCCGATCGGATGTCTGCAGCCTGCAGCAACTGGTTTGAAGACAACAATCTGCTCCAGACCGGTAAAGGCTATGTGGAAGCCCGCCTTATTGCTCCGCCCCGCACGCCCGTCTCCGCACGTTTGTATTCTGTTCAAATGGAGGCATGGGATACACCGGAAGGCCGGACAGACAGCCACTCTCCTTCCGGCCCGGATGTGCAGCTGGCTTACGCCAGACCTCTCCCCACGGAAAAAAATATCCGGCCGAAAGATCCGAACGCCTTTGATCCCGCCCTTACGGAAAAAGCCGCGCGTGAGTTTTCTCTGCAGTTTGTCGAAGCATGTCTGACCGGCGATCTCCCTTCCTACTACCGCATGCAGTCGCCTCAGGTGCGCTCGCTGGACAGTGGAAAAGCAATGGCCCGCTACAGACTGAACCCGCCTCTGGGTATTCCCGGAGTTAAAAACCTGGAATCCTACAAAAACCGCTTTGAGTTTACCATGCACCCGGTATCGGATTTAAAAGAGCTGTTTCCCGAGTGGTTTGATGCCAGGCGCCCATGGACTCCCGGTCCGGATGCCTACCTGTTTCTGGGCCACCGGGACCGGTTTTCCGGTACATTCCCCGAAGGTGTAAACTACCTGGTATTCCTGGTAGAACCTGACGGCAGCGGCGGCTGGAAAGTAACGGCACGGCCTCCGGAAAAACCCGGCAGCTGATCCACAGAAAATAACAGGCGCTGCCGGGGGTAGCTCTTAAACCGGCGCGCCGCGCGCTTATCCAGCAGGCAAGGCGCCGCCCGGAGAGGCGCGAAGCTGGCAGGGCGCCCAGTGCGCCGCGCATATCCAGCCGGCCTGCTGGAGGCACCGCTTATAAACACACAAGGCGCCGCCCGGAAAGGCGCGAAGCCGGGGCGCTTATCAACACCCAAGGCGCAGTCCGGCGCCTCTCGCATCTAAGACGTCGCGCTTATCCAGCCGGCCTGCTGGAGGCGCTTATCAACGCGCGCTTTAAGGTTGAGCACAGCAGAGCGGCGGCTCTCGCAGATAAGGCGCCGCGTTTTGTATGGCCGGCTGCCGGGGGCGGCTCTTAAACCGGCGCGCAGCGCTTATCCAGCTGGGAGGCGACTCTTTAACAGCGGCGCAAGTGAGCCGGCTGGCGCATTTAACAGAAGTATCAGTGTGCAAATCGCCGCGTTTTGTATGGCCGGCCTGCTGGGCGGCTCTTAAACTGGCGCCGCGCTTTGTATGGCCGGCTGCCGGGGGTGCCGCTTATAAACACCCAGTGCACCGCCCGGAGAGGCGCGAAGCCGGGGCGCTTATCAACACCCAAGGCGCAGTCCGGCGCCTCTCGCATCTAAGACGTCGCGTTTTGTATGGCCGGCCTGCTAGGCGGCTCTTAAACTGGCGCGCCGCGTTTTGTATGGCCGGCCTGCCGGGGGGGCGGCTTATAAACGCCCAAGGCGCCGCACTTACCAGCCGGCAGCCCGCGGCGCCTCTTAAGCCTCCCAGCCCTGCCCGTCAGGCCACTGAAGACTCAGCGCCCCGAACCGCCCTTCCCGCAAATCCTTTAAAACCAGGGCGCAGGTACGGCCAATATCAACCGCATCGCCGGGCAGCAGACAGCCCCGCCTGCGCCCAACCGCGTCAACAAGCCCGTGCATTTCTTCCGGCAGCACCTCCAGACCGTAGCGCCCTTTGAGTTTCTCCGGATAACGGCGGGATAAATACAAAAGCAGACGCCCTGTTACCTCTTCCTCAGGAAGAATGGTCTCCTTCACAGCTCCCAGCGCGGCAAGAACAAATCCCGTGCGCGGATCCTCAAATTTATGCCAGAGAAGACCGGGAGTATCCAGAAGCTCCAGAGATCTGTCAATGGGAATACGCTGAAGATCCCGGGTCAGCCCCGCCCGGGCGCCGGCTTCCGCTCTGCGTCTGCGCGAGAGGGAATTGATAATTGTCGACTTCCCCGCATTGGGTATTCCCGCAATCAAAGCCCGCACAGGCCGGCGCTCCAGAGCCTTCACGCTGCGGCAGAGACGGCGGCAGGCCGCGGGTATTTCGCCCAGCCCCTTCCGTGAGACAGCAGAAATACGCAGAGGCAGAACATCGTTTTGACTGCTGAAATATTTCATCCAGAGCTTTGTGGCTTCCGGGTCGGCCAGATCGTCCTTGTTCAGTACCACCAGACGCGGACGCGAAGCGGTCAGTTTCCTCAGCAGAGGATTAGCGCTGGCCAGAGGCGCGCGGGCATCAAGCACCTCAATAACCACATCCACACGCTTCATATTTTCACTGATCAGCCGCTTTGTTTTGGCCATATGGCCGGGAAACCACTGTACTTGCGCCATACTCAAGCCTTCTTCTAACTCTTCAGAGTGCCGGCAAGACGCTGCCATTGCTCCGGCTGATACCCTATCACCGCCTCGCCGTTATGACGGACAACCGGTGTTCTGAGCAGCAGAGGAGTTTCCAGCAGTTCTTCACGGGCGTCAAAATCCTTCCATTCCAGCTGACGCTCCTTCCACACTGTGCCCTCACGGTTAAGCATTGCATCCCAGGAATTCCTTGCGGCCACAGATTCCAGTTCACCGGGGCTCAGGGCCCGCTTATTCAAATCCACAAAATGATAGCTGATACCTCTCTGATCAAACCAGAGCCGGCATTTCTTTGTATCCCGGCATTTTGCCGTTCCAATTATCTGCACATCCAGCCTCCCGCTGTTTATTCATACCATAAATAACCGCTTTTTCTCCAGCCGCTTGACCTTTCCCCCTTTCCCCTGAAAGATTATCCCCATGCAGCGTTTTACGTTTTTTTTACTTTTTCTGATGATTACTTCCGCCATGAGCTCAGCCATTGAAGCCGCGGCGTATCTGCCCCACTACCGTTTCAAGGCCGCCCCGGGGGCACAGTACAGCCTTGGACGCCCTGCCGTGAGTCCCTCGCCCCATTCATGGCAGAATGGAATGCGTGAAGATAACCGGCACATTCTGCCGGGTTCATGGCAGGAAAACCACTGGAAAATGCGCCTGGACAACTGCTACAGCACTTTATACATCCATTTTCCCCTCCAGGATTTTCTCTCCGGAGAAGATCTGCCGCCCGCCCAGGCGGCCATGCTGAAAAGCTTTCGGGAAGAAGGCCACAAAGTATTTCTCTCCCTTCTGGGCCACTCGGAGCAGTACCTGCCCATTGCCTCCGATCAGAAAAAACTCGAATCGTTCACCCTGCTGCTGGCTTCGGCAGCGCGGCGCTACAAACTGAGCGGCATTGATATTGACTGGGAATTCTACCGTGCTCCAGACAGCGCAGAAAGTGAAGGCATTACCCGTCTGGCCGAAGCAATGCAGAAATCACTGCCTGAAGAATGTATGGTTTCAGCAGCTCTCAGCCGCTACAGACTGCCCGAAAGTTCATTATTCGAATATCTGGACAGAGTCAACATTATGGCCTACGACGGTTACGGCAGGCATTCCACATTTGAATCAGCTGTAGCCCAGACCGAAGCGGTTATTGCCCGCAGCGGTATACCCCGCAGCCGCTTTTTTCTGGGACTGCCCTTTTACGGACGCATTTTTGATGATAAATCGGAAGACTACTACTCCGGAACCAAACATTACCGCGACATTGTCAAAACCTTTTCGCCGCTCCCCGAAGAAGACGAGGCCGGCGGCTACTATTACAACGGTCCCCGGACCATACGGGAAAAAACCCAATGGGCCGCGGAAAACGGTCTGGGGGGAGTATTTGTCTGGGAACCGTTTTATGACGCAAGCGGCAAATACTCACTCAGCAATGCAATTCATTCTGTTGTTGAAAGCAGCTTATCCAGCGACTGAGCAAAGTTCCCCGCGTCCTTTGCGGTGTAAGCGGCTGTTCTCCGGGCGGCCATACCGCCTCTGCGCATGGCCAGCATTAAACGGCTGTCTTCCAGACGGCGGGAAAGTGCGGCTTTGGTCCATATGCGCCCGCAGTCGTTCATAACAGTCAGCCCCTTTTGAAGCAGACGCATGGCCAGCTCCAGATCGCGGGTAACAGCCGCGTCTGCCGGCCGGGCCTGTTCCAGCAGGTACTCATCCGCCGTTCCCTCACCGGCGCCGAGTACAATCATTTGGGCATTCCCTGAAGAGGCCGCGGGAATAATTCTGTCGGCAACAACATAAAGTTCAAATTCCTTCCTGCCGGCCGCCTTCAAAAGCCGCTCCATGGCCAGACGGTGGCAGGAGTCGCCGTCAACCCATATTTTCACCGGGGAACTCCTGCCAGAACGGCCCGGCCCGGCCCTTTGAGTGTAACACGGGCGGCCTGAAAAGGAATAAAGGCCGACTCCCCCCTTTTGAGTATCAGCGGCCTGTCCATATCCGGCGCCTGAATGCTCAGGGATTTTTCCAGAACCAGCACTATTACCGGTCCGCTTTCCCTTTCAATAACGGCACTCTCTTCTGCCGGCACATTCAGTGTATCCAGAAAAAATTCACCGGCGGGAGTGTCAAAGCGGCTGCGCTGAGCATTCAGGCGCCGTGCGCGCAGAACACATGGCTCTGAAGGGCAAAAATCCAGCACACTCAAAAGCCCGTTCACATCCACATTTTTAACGGTAAGACCGCCCCGCAGAACATTGTCCGAGTTGGCCATAAGCTCCACGCCGAAACCTTCCAGATAGGCGTGAAGCATCCGCGCGGGCTGGTAGAGGGCCTCTCCGGGAGATATCTCCACAACATTCAGAAACAGAGGCGCCAGTACGCCTGCGTCTCCGGGAAACTGTTCATTAAGCCGCTTGACCCACTGACAGCTCAGTGCGTCCCAGGCACAGGATGAGGCGGTACTCTCTTCCACAGCTGCATGAAGAATTGTATTGAGCGGGCCGCCGGAAGAAGTCAGCAGGCTTTCAAGAAAGGGTTTAAGAGCTTCGTTTTTGCCGTTGACAAGCCCGGCAAGCACCTCCCGCGGAATAAGCTGAGTGCGGGAACGGGCGCAGAGCTCGGTAAATATCCGGCCGGTATGCCGGGGATCTCTGAATCCAATCATGGCCGTAAAGGGAGTGAGTGCCATAATAATTTCCGGCTTGTGCCGGCTGTCTTTGTAGCTGCGGCCGGGCGCGCCGGGCGGAATGCCCAGCCGTTCCTCACGCTCAAAGCCCTCCCGGGCGGCGGCCTCATCCGGATGGGCCTGTATGGAAAGGGCTTTTCCGGCCGCCAGAAGCTTCAAAAGAAAGGGCAGAGCGCCAAAACGCTTATGCGTCTTCTCTCCCAGAATGGACGCAGGCGCCGAGGCAATCCATTTATCCATATCCACTAAGCCAGAGCCTTCGGAAAGCTGAATCCGCGAAGGCGCGCCCGGATGACTCCCCATCCACAGTTCAGCTGCCGGCCGCCCTTCAGGCCAGTCAATATTCAGAAAATCGGGAATACAGCGTGTATGGCCCCAGGCGTAGCTCTGAACAGTGTTTATCATGCGGTATACAGATTGCATTCAGCCTCCCGGAACAGTTTTGGCTTTAGTGTACTGTGTGTGCCAAGGCGGAAACTACCCGTTTAACGGCAAAACCGCCGGATTATCTTCTTCATTATTTATCTTCCAATTCATTTTTTTCAATGAGATAATAGAGTAATGAAAAAATATATTCTTTCCCTCGATCAGGGAACAACAAGTTCACGCGCCATTGTATTCGATACCAGCGGAAAGGCGGTTTCATCTGCCCAGAAAGAATTTACCCAGTATACCCCCCGGGAATCGTGGGTGGAGCACGATCCGGAGGAAATATGGGCAGCGCAGAAAGAAGTTGCGTTAAAGGCTCTCTCTGAAATTGAAGGAGGCGCCGCCGCTCTGGCAGCTGTGGGCATTACCAACCAGCGGGAGACAACGGTTCTCTGGGACAGGGAAACCGGCAGGCCGGCGGCCAATGCTGTTGTCTGGCAGTGCCGCCGCAGCGAAGGTATCTGCCGAAGGCTTAAGGATGAGGGTTATGAAGATTTAATCCGGGAAAGAACCGGCCTTGTACTGGACGCGTATTTTGCCGGCACCAAAATCCGCTGGCTTTTGGATAACAATCCGGATATTGCCGAAAAAGCCCGCCGGGGCTCCATTCTTTTCGGCACCATAGACAGCTGGCTTCTGTGGAAGCTGACCGGCGGCCGTGTGCATGCCACAGACATCAGCAACGCTTCGCGCACCATGCTGATGAACCTTAAAACCGGTCAGTGGGATGAAGAAATGCTCAAAATGCTGGATATACCCGCCTCCATGCTTCCGGAAATACGCCCTTCGGTCGGCCTGTTCGGCCATACGCATGCCGATGTACTGGGCTCGGAAATTCCAATCAGCGGCATAGCCGGAGATCAGCATGCGGCACTCTTCGGGCAGCGGGCCTTTACACCGGGAGATGTAAAGAACACCTACGGGACAGGCTGTTTTATGCTGATGAATGTGGGAAAGGAGCCGGTTGCTTCATCCGGAGGTCTGCTTTCTACTGTGGCCTGGGGTACATCTGAGGGAACAACCTACGCCCTGGAAGGAAGCGTGTTTATGGCCGGAGCCCTCTTTCAGTGGCTGCGTGACGATCTGCAGCTGGTTTCCAGCGTTCAGGAAGTGGACAGGCTGGCCGAAGAGGCCGCCGATAACGGAGGGGTGTATCTGATACCGGCTTTTCAGGGACTGGGCTCTCCCTGGTGGAGCAGCGGCTCACGCGGTACGCTGACGGGGCTGACCCGCGCCGCCAAAAAACAGCATATCTGCCGCGCCTTTATAGAGGCGGTTGCTTACCGCAGCCGTGATGTCATTGATATTATGCAAAAAGATTCCGGCCGCTCCCTGGGCCGGCTGCGCGTCGACGGCGGGGCCACAAACAGCAATATTCTGATGCAGTTTCAATCCGACATTCTGGGCATTCCGGTGGAGCGGCCTTCGGAAGTGGAAATTACCGCTCTGGGAGCGGCGCTCATGGCCGGACTGGGAGCCGGTATATGGAAGAGCATCGAGGAGCTGAAAGATATGCCCTCCGACGAAACAGTTTTTAAGCCTCGTATGAGCCCTGAAGACCGTGAAGCTCTTTATAAGCGCTGGCTGAAGGCTGTCCGGCACGCCCTGGGAGAATGAAGCGGATGAAATCCATGGAAGCCATTGACCATGTTCTGGGCGATACACCTTCCTGGAAAACAGTCCAGCGTCTTTCCAGACGCCTGAAAGCCGCTGAAGAAGAACTGTTTCTTCTCTCAAATTCAGACTCTCAATACGAGCGCCGTGTGGCCCGCCTGCTTCTGCTCACAGAACGGGAAGGCCACCGGGAAGATGCCCGGCTTTTTGCCGGACTGAACGACAGCTACTACCGTGTCCGGAGTGACGCGGCGCGCCTGAGCGCCAGCGGAGACGACCGCACACGTCTGTACAACCGGCTCATACGTCTTATCCGGGAAGATCCGCACATCAAAGTGCGCCGGGCGGCCGGCGCCAGACTCTCCCATGATTTTGCCGACCTCTACACACTGGAGTTTGACCGCCTCCCGCCCCTTTCCAGAATGCTCATACTTGACGCGCTGGAAGGCCACAACAGCCTCGATGAAACACGGGCCGAAAAACTGCTGCTGGAAGAAACGGGAGAACCGGCCTACAGAGCCGGCCGCCGCCTGGATGACTGGGGAACACTCACACGTTTGTTTCTCTTCACAGGCGAAATGAACAGTGAAGAAGCAAAATCCATTCTCCATAAAGCAGCGGATCTGGGTGTTTCCGGTTTTCTTGAACGCCTCAGTCCGGGCAGCTTAAAACAGGAGCATCTTCTTTCCGCCATAGAACTTTCACAGCGCGCGGGCAGAGAAGATCTGAAAGAGCTTTTTGAAAGCCGCCTGAAAAGCGGTTGAGCATCTCAGGCAGACAGCCGACATAATAAGCATGGAAGGACTATCTCCCCGCAGCAGTATAAAGCCGGAAATCAATTCCGCAAAACAGAACCGGGAGCTCCTTGCCCATCTGCCCCTGCCGGAAGAAGACCGATGTGAACTGCTTCATTTCTGCGCGCCGGAGGCCGACCGTTTTTCTGTACTGAAACAGTCGCTTATCCGGCGGAAAATTCCCTTCAACGTTATTCCCCTGGAAGGCGCGCGGCATATTCTGCTGCCCGCGCCGCCGCCCTCCGCCCTGAACAAAAACTACTACAGGGTAACACTGGTGGCCCATTACGACCGGGTAGACAACACCCCCGGAGCCAACGATAACGCCGCCTCTGTTTTTCAGCTTTTGGCACACCGGGAAGCAATGTACAAAGAAGTAAACGCTCCGCTGACCCAGATAATCTTTACCGACAAGGAAGAACTGCTCGCTCAGCACAACACAGCTTCCAAGGCCCCCCTGCGTCAGGGTTCCTGGTATCTGGCCCGTCACCTGCGGCGGCTGGGTGTTTCCAATGTGCTGTTTTTTGTTCTGGATATGTGCGGTATCGGCGACACTCCCGTCTGGGGCCACAGCGTACGCAAAGCCGGCATACACACACTTCAGGGCATAGAAAATAATGCTTTTACTGAAATGGAAACATTTTTGAAAAAGTTCAGCGGCGGAAAGAATTTTGGAGTGCATCCGCTGTTTTCAGACGATCTCGGCCTGCTTCTGGGAGGATATCCGGCGCTGCAGGTTTCCCTGCTGCCGCGGCATCAGGCAGAGCAGCTGCCGCCCCTTCCGGCCAATCCGTTGCCTTTACGGCAGCATCTGCAGAACAATATGCCGCCGGCCTGGCAAAGCGCCCACACACCCTTTGATACACCGGATAAACTGCAGGCCGCTTCCTTTCTGCTGATAAGCCGGCTGCTGAGGGGACTTTCCCTCTACCGTTTTCCGCTCGGCCCCTCTTGACCCCTTCCGCCACTTCGATTCATCCTTGCAGCTGTGAATGACTGGCTGAAAGTAACAATACTCTCACTGCTGCCCGTCTCGGAACTGCGCGGAGGGCTGCCTTACGCCCTTTACAGGGGAATTCCATGGTACATGGCCTATCCCCTGTGTGTTCTGATAAACGCGGCTGTAGCTCCCATAGCGTATGTTTTTCTGGATACTATCCATAAATTACTCTACAGATGGGGTTTCTATGCCCGCCTATTCGATAAACTTGTCATAAGGGCCCGTCATAAACTCACCGAAAAGGTGGAACGCTTCGGATTCTGGGGTGTTGCCGTTTTTGTGGGCATTCCCCTGCCGGTTACCGGTGCCTGGACAGGCACTCTGGGAGCGTGGGTACTGGGTCTGAGCCGCCGGAAAACCATGCTGGCCGTACTGGCAGGTGTTACAGTTTCCGGTCTGATTGTTTCGTTCATTTACCTTGCCGGTATTCAGGCACTCGACTTCTTCATTAAACATGTCTAAAACAAAACCGGAAAACCTGGAAACGGTAAAAAGCAGACTCAACCCCCAGCAGCTTGAAGCAGTCAACTGTATTGACGGGCCCCTGCTCATTGTGGCCGGAGCCGGAAGCGGCAAAACAGGAGTGGTAACCACCCGTATAGCTGAAATGCTGGCCCGCGGAATTCCGCAGTCTTCCATACTGGCCCTCACCTTTACAAACAAGGCCGCCCGGGAAATGCAGGAACGGGTAAAGAAACTGACTGGTCTGCCGCTTTCCAATCTTACCGTGTCCACCTTTCATGCTTTCGGTGTTCAGATTCTCCGTGAACAGGCTGAACACCTTGGCTACCATCCCAACTTCAGCATTTACGATTCTTCCGACAAAACGGCCTGCATAAAAGAGGCGGCGCGCGAACTGCAGCTGCGTCATGAACCGGCAGAACTGAACACACTTTCAGCCCTCTTCAGCGGCATAAAAACCCGCCGTCAGCAGTGGGATACCGTAACCTCACTCCATAAACCTCTTTATGAAGAATTTCAGGAACTGATGATGCTCCATAATGCTGTTGATTTTGACGATTTAATTGTCCGTCCCCTGGAGCTGTTTGAAAACTTTCCCGACATTCTGAACATCTACCGGAAACGCTTCCGCTACATTATGGTTGACGAGTTTCAGGATACATCAAGCATCCAGTACTGTTTTGTCCGCCATCTGGCCCGGAAACACCGGAATCTCTGCTGTGTGGGAGACGACGACCAGTCAATCTACTCATGGCGCGGCGCGGATTTTACCAATATTCTGAACTTTGAAACCGACTTTCCCGAACGCCGCGAAATTAAACTCGAACGCAATTACCGTTCCACCGGCACCATACTGAAAGCCGCCAATGCCGTTATTGCGCATAACACCGACCGCAAATCCAAAGAACTGTGGACCCACGACAATCACGAAGAAAAAACCATACAGTTTGCCGCCCCGGAAGACGAAAAAGCTGAAGCCGAATTCATAACTGAATCAATCAGGGAACTGAAAATAAACAACGGCCTCAGTTACGACCAGATAGGCATACTGGTCCGCACAAATTCGCTCACCCGCAGCATAGAAGAAGCTCTTTTGGCCTATAACATTCCCTATACAATGAGCGGAGGAACCAGCTTTTTCCAGCGTCAGGAAATTAAGGACATGATTGGATACCTGCGGGTTATATCCAACCCGGATGACGATGTCAATCTTCTGCGCATAATAAATACTCCCCGCCGCGGTGTCGGCAAAGTAACACTTAAAAGCATTGTGGATCTGGCCCGCCGCAAGGAATACTCGCTCTATTCAGCCATCAGTGAACTGGTTTTTCAGAGCAAGCCGGAAATCAGCGACAAAAGCCGTTCCGGCCTGGCCGAATTTCTAAACCTCATAGAAAAATATCAGGAAGTATTCAAGGGTCCGGAAAAAAACGAAACAGCCCCGGGTGTTAAACCTCCTCCATACCTCACACCCGGCTTTAATGAACTTCTGGAAGAAATTAACTACTGGGGCCATCTTATCCAGGAATTCCGGCATAATGAAAAAGTGGCCAAATGGCGCTTTGAAAACATCCGCAATTTTGCGTCTCTTCTGGAACGCTGGGAAGTGAATCCCGATAACCTGGAGCCCTCGCTGGAACGCTATCTGAACCGCATTACCCTGAACGCCCGCGATCAGCTGGAAGAAAACGAAGCCGGCAAAGCAAATCTAATGACCATTCACGCCTCCAAAGGACTGGAGTTCGATGTGGTATTTCTTGCCGGTGCCGAAGAAGGCATTATTCCGCATGCCCGGAGTGTGGAGGAAAACACACAGGGTCTGGAAGAAGAACGCCGGCTTTTCTACGTAGCCATAACCCGGGCCCGTAAAAAGCTCTTTATTTCTTCCTGCGCAACCCGCAAAGTACGCACAGAAACCATTGCCTGCCTGCCCTCACCCTTTCTGGAGGAAATTCCGGACGACCTAATGGATACAGTGGAGCCGGAAGAGCCGGTACCTCTGGGAGAAGATATTTCAAAGTTCT